>JAABUY010005927.1_pt1 | contig 12103 bp, 9 predicted proteins | sample 5560271 | NCBI WGS metagenome assembly JAABUY01 (sample SAMN10711886, study PRJNA513374) | rock metagenome | isolation source: Antarctica rocks | place: Antarctica: Victoria Land, University Valley
GCCGTATCAAGCCGTCCCCAAACCACCCCCGAGGTGGCCGCGTACCCGCATGTCTCTACAACTATCACGCGAGAAACACTCGTCTCAGCCGGGAGCGGCTTCAGGCTCATGAATAATGGCGGCTAGTTCCAGCGGTCTTCGTTTATATTTTCAAAATTACTATGGATTGACGATGCTAATTCTACGCGCAAATTCTTATGTTGTTTGGGCAGCGGCGATCACGTCAACATGGACGTGGGCATTGCAGTGGGTCCGGGATGCCGCCAAGCTGAATGTTGAGCCAATTGAAGGCTCTCTACCTTCGTCTTAAGACAGCCTAACATCCAGCCGTCGCAGAACAACCCGTGGCGTTATCGAAAACGATCATCTGGTTTACCGCTTTGCAATAATAGTTAAGTATTATTACCGAAAATCTATAGTGAAAATGAGCTACGACAAGGCCTAGGCCAAGCCTAGTTATTTTGTCGTGAACCCTTTTAATAATGCCTACTGGCCGCCTGATCACGGTTAATTTATAAGGAAAAAGCTAAAATTCGTGATGTTAATTCGATTGTCAAACATCATAAGATGTTCGGAAAATGGGCATAAGCATGAATTTCAACCATCACATCAGATTGGGCAGCGCGATGGCGGTCCCAGACAATTCGGTGATTCGCCGGCTCGCGAGCTTTGAGCACCTGGCGTTGCACGAGCGGGAGCTGCTTTGGAAATGCTGCAAGGATGCGACGACCTATGCGCCGAACTCGTTGGTGGGCACAGGCGGGGAGTCCTGCCATTTCCTGGTGTCGGGATGGGTGTGCCGCCAGTGGTTCCGCGAGGATGGTCGGCAGCAAATCATAGATTTCGTGCTTCCGGGCGACACGGTTTTGCCGATCAGGTCGCCAACTCACTCGTCGACCATCTCCTTGCTCACGCTCACCAGCGCAAAACTCGCTCCTGCGTCCAGCGTTTTCAGAGCGGTGTCGGATAATGCGGCGCGCTACCCTGGCTTGGCGAAAGCTTTTGCGACCGCTGTTGCCCTGGAGTCCCAACGCCTGCTCGACCAGCTTATCCGGCTTGGCACGCTGTCCGCCACGGAGCGGCTGGCCGACTTGCTCGACGAGCTGCACCGGAGGCTGGAACCGGTGAACCTGGCGAGCCAGGGCCGTTTTGAGTGCCCGTTGACGCAGAGCGTGCTTGCGGAGGCACTCGGCACCAGTGCGATACACATGAATAGGACGTTCAAATTATTGGAGCGGGAGGGGAAAATCAGCCGCGACCCCCCCTGGATTTCCTTGCACCGGCCCCATAGCTCTTTGCACGGGCCGTAGGGACGGCTATGGGCAACGGCCTTACCCTGGCTTGAGCATAACGGAGCGCGGATGCCTCGATTTTTCTTTGATATCATTGGGGGCAAGGGTGAAACTACAGACACCACCGGTCAAGATTTCCCAGATGCGAAGGCGGCGTTCGACGCCGCCATGCGCGTTCTTTCTGAGGTGGCCGGAGAAGTCGAGCCAGATAGCTACTCGGCGCGTTATAGTTGCACAGTCAGGGACAGTGCCGGTTTGAAAATTTTTAGGTCCACAATATCCATTGTTGGCGAACCGTTGACACTAGGGCACGAGATCAACATCGGGCAGAACTACGCCCACGAAGCCGAAGGCAAGCCTGCTTCTTAGCTTGACCTCAGGCTTTCATGCCGCGTGCCAGGCAACACCGATAGGGCGCCCACTTGCTTGTTGGTGTATTAACGATGTCTAGCGCCGGCTGATGCAGGGCGTCGGGCCCCTCAGCTTCGGCCCGCCTTATCGTAAAAACTCTTTTTGCCAGACCATGCAGCCGTGCCTGGCGCTGTGCCGAAGCTGCTTGCCAGGCTGCGTCGGCGCTCTTTCAACCCCCTTGCCCGGCGCTGCCGTTCGAGCGGGGCGGCGTGGTCGCATCCGCCACGGCGTATGGTGCCGCCGCCGGCGTCGCCGTCGTGATCATAGGCCCCACATGTTCGGCGCCCGCGCTGGTTCCTGGCCGCGGCAGCTCCAGCGCGTCGCCTGTGCGGCCCGACATGGCGTCAGGAGCCGCGGTTTCTGGAGCGGCCCAGCGCTGACAGCCTGAGGTCCCTGTCTCAACATCCGGCTGATGGCCCGTTTTCACCAGCCCGGCCGCGCATTCCTGGATCAACGACGCCGGCCTCAGCTCAGGCCACGCCGGACACCCTGTCGAATATGGCCGAACTCGTTCCGATAAGCTCGACGGATGCTAACATTCGTTAGTACGACTTCCCGTGCCACAAGCGATTAATGCGTCATGTACAGTCTGGATAAGCAAGCACTGCTGTAATCACCAGTACTTGCTTTGCACGACCGATTATCGTTGCCATAGCGGAGTCAGCCATCAATGCGCATAGCGATCCTAAGCGAGCTGTTCCCACCGAGCATCGGCGGCCAGGAAATCCGGTTCGCAGAACTTGCGGAGGTGTTGGTGCGGCAAGGCCATACCGTCGACGTGTTTTGCCTGGCACACGATGCGGCCGTCCCAGCCTGCGAGACTCTGTCGCCTGGGCTCACGGTCACGCGCCGGCCCCGTGTTGCGGACTACCGCCGGCCCAACTCCAAATTCCTGCCGCGTTCTTTGACCGGCATGGTCCGGTACGCGGTCGCAGCGCGCCGCTGGCTGGCACAGGGGCAGTTCGACGCCATCATCATGAACCAGTGGCCGTTGCTCCACGTGCTGGCCATCCGCTCGCGTGACCGCCGCCGGGCGGTCATCGACTGGTGCGAGATCCGGCCGGGGCTGGCCTACCGGCTGTTCCAAGGCGTGCTGCCAAAGCTCTGCGCCGCGAACACGGCCGTATCCAAGGACGTGCAGACGCATATCGCGGCTCGGAGCCGCGGGCCTGTGATGCTCATGCCGAGCGGCATCATGGCCGGCCGCTACGCCATAGGCGCCGCATCGAGTCGGTCCGGCCTGCTTTATGTCGGCCGGTTGGCGCAGCACAAGGGCGTCCCCCTGCTGGTGGCCGCGTTCACCGAACTGCGCCGGCGCGGCCATGCGTGCACGCTGACGATCGCCGGCGAAGGGCCGGACCGGCCCGCCATCGAGGCGGCGATCGCCGGTTCCCCCTATGCCCACGGCATCACCCTGCTCGGCGAGGTGAGCGAGGAGTGGAAACGGTCCCTGCTGGCGAGCAGCAAGGTGCTGGTGCTGCCGAGCCAGCGGGAGGGCTTTCCGCGCGTGGTGGCCGAGGCCATGGCCAGCGCCCTGCCCATCGTGACCGCGAACTACCCTGGAAACGGCACCGTTGGCGTGCTGCGCCAGGCCGGGTGCGGCGTCTCGGCGAACCCGACAGCGGCGGGCATCGCGGACGCCGTAGAGGCCGTGCTCTCCGAATGGGACCGTTACTCCCACCGCGCCGAGCTGGCCGCTGGCCGGCTCGATTGGGAACAGCTCGCCGCTGAGCTCGCGCCGTTTCTGCAAGCCGCTGCGAGCGGCGGCGCCCGCACGCGCGTCGTCGCTAACACTGCTCAACCCGTTTTAACATAAGAGGTCATCCTCGTGCGAATAGTCGTCACAGGCGGTGCCGGGTTCGTCGGCAAGCATCTGCTTGATTGGCTGGTCAGTCGCGGTCACGAAGCGCTCGTGATCGACGACTTCTCGACAGGGCGCAGCGCGCACCTGCCGCCGGGCGTCGCCGTCGAGCGCCGCGACCTCACGGAGGTCAGCGCCAAAACGCTGGCGGCGTTGCTGTCGGACTTCGGCGCCCAGGGCGTCGTCCACCTGGCCGCCATGCACTTCATCCCAGACTGCATGGCCCGGCCCGAACGCACGTTCCAGGTCAACACGCAAGTTACCCACACGCTGGTCGAGGCGTTGGCCCAGCATCCGGTGCAGCGTATTGCGATCGCCTCGACGATGGACGTCTACGCGGTCGCCGACCGGCCGCACGCCGAGACGGACATGCTGGAACCGGCGAACGTTTATGGCCTGTCGAAGGCGCTGAGCGAGGAGATCATCGGCGTCGGCCTGCGCCGCGGGGCGTTCAGGTCCGCGATCGCCCTCCGGCTGGCGAACGTCTACGGTCCCAACGAGACCAACCCGCATTTGATACCGGACGTGGTCCGCCGGCTGCTGAACCGCACCGGCGACGAGCTCATGATGGGCTACCTCGGCGCGTCCCGCGATTTCGTCTTCGTCAAGGAGGTTGCGGCGGCCTTTGGGACGGCCGTCACGGCGGGCCCGGACGGCTTCCACCGCCTGAACGTCGGCACCGGCAGGCCGGTCGCCGTGCGCCACGTCGTGCGGACGCTGCAACACCTGCTGGGCGACGACCGCCCGATGCGGGAGGACAAGGCGGTGTTCCGCGTTTTCGACCGCCTTTCGCTCACGCCTCAGGTCGCCGCCATCGAGGCTGTCCTCGGGTGGCGGGCGACCTGGGCGCTCGCGGACGGCCTGGCAGAGGTCGTGCAGCACATGGCGCCGTCGACCACGAAAGTGTTGGTCGATGCTTAAGATCAGTCCAGGGCTTAAATTCAGCTTTGAACCACGGGCGCTCGGCATAGGAGGGCGGCTTTGATGCCCATAGGCCCTTCGCTCAAAGGCGTCCGCCTCGCGTCGCTGTGCGGATCGATCAAGCCGCACTTCAGCGGAACCGAAGACTACCACACCGCCCTGCTCGAAGCGTTGGGCGGGCGGGGCCTTGAGGTCGAGGTCATAGACCGGGCGAGCTGGACGCTGTCCGGCCTTCCCGGCCTGTTCCGAAGGGTTCGCCGCGCGCGGCCCGACGCCATCCTCGTCCAGTATCCCACGGACGCATTCGCCCGCACGCTCTCCATCCATGCGTTCGCCCTGCTGCAGCGCAGCGCGCCGCTGGTGGTCACGCTGCACGAGTTCGTCGCGGCGCACTGGCTGCGCCGGTTGTCGCTCGGAGTCCTGCTCGCGCGTGCCACCACCGTCGTCATCACCGCGGCCGACGAGGCCAGCCAGCTCTGCGCGTGGTATCCTTGGCTACGGCCGCGCGTGCGGGTCATCCCCATCGGGGCAAATACGCCGCAGCGCACCTGGCGCCCGGCCAAGCGGCGCAAGGTCGTCTATTTTGGCCAGATCCGTCCCGAGAAGGGCCTCGAAGAGTTCATGGCGGTGCAGGAGCGGATGGCTGCCGCGGGCACCGATGCATCGTTCGCCATCATCGGCTCCTACGTGCCGCTGTTTGCGTCCTACTACAACCAGATCGCCGGCTTGGCGCACGAGCGCAGCATCGAGATCATGACCGGCCTGAGTCCCGACGCCGTTGCGGACCGGCTCAGCGAGGCGACGCTGGCGCTGCTGCCCTATCCCGACGGGGCGAGCATGCGGCGCTCAAGCCTGCTTGCGGCGGCCATGTGCGGCGTGCCGATCGTGACCCGGACAGGCAGCGCAACGCCGCCTGAGCTCGCCGCCCTCCTGGAGCCTGCCGCCGGGACGGCCAAGATGGCGGCGCTCGTCGCCAGCTACCTCGAAAACCCGGCTGCGCTGGAGGCTGCTCACGAGCGCAGTTGCCAGCTCGCCGCCATGGTCAGTTGGGACGCGATCGCCGCCGAGTACGCCGCCATCATCACCGCCGCCACAGCGGGCAGCCGTGTCCGCCCGGACGCCCCACGCCCGGACGCCCCACGCCAGGTTCGGGGCCGGGATGCAGCACCGGGCGGTGCCGGCCCAGGGAGAGCATCCATGAGAGCATCCATGACGCCGCGCATGTCCATCGCAGCGGCAGGTCCGCGCGCCGCACGCAACATGATCAAGTGAGTGGACCGCATGAGCGACGCTAGTTTTGATTCGACGATGCCACCAGTTGCGCTGTTCAGCCCGCTGGACATCGCCCGCCTGCTGCTCAAGCGCAAGCTCCTGCTGCTGGCGCTTGGCGTGGCGGGCGCGGGCGCCGGCTACTCGATCAGCCGCGCGCTGCCCCCGAAGTACCAGGCCGAGGGCACACTGGTCGTGCGGTCCCAGGCGATGACGGCCGACGAAACGGAGCGGGCATTCGACTCCACAGTCGTGAATGAGGCCGTCGTCACGACAGAGACACAAATCCTATCCTCGGCGGGCCTGCTGAAGCGCATCGCCGCCACCGTGGCGATACCGCCGGAGCTGCTGGGCGAAAGTGGCCTGCTGCGGTCGGCGCGCTCCGCCATGCGGCAGCTCGCGGCCAGCGCCACATTCATCCCGCAGGACTGGACCAATGCCTTCCTGGAAACTGTCGCGCCAACCGCCCCGCCGACCGAGACGGCGTTGCGGGAGCAGCGCGAGAAGTTCATCACCGACTCGACCACCGTGGTGCCCACCAAGGGAAGCAGCGTCATCATCGTCCGCGCCGCCACGGGCGACCCGGCCCTGAGCGCCACGATCGTCAACCAGGTGCTCGAACGCTACATGCGCGAGCGCTCGGGCGAGCAGTCCGCCGCCGCGGCCACGATCGAAGCGGCCCTGCGCGAGCGCCTGCACCAAACCGACGCGAAGATCGGCGAGGACGAGGAGAAGCTCGTCCGCATGCTGGAGCAGCCCGGCGTGATCGAGAGCAGCGACATCCCCGGAACCCTGCGCGACCTGTCCCTGCTCGGACCGCAGATCGTCCAGGCCGAGGCGGACGTCGCGCGCCGGCAGGCCGAGTACAACGCCGTGACGCGGCCCAAATCCGGCTCGGGGCCGTCCGGCTTGCCGACGCCGGAGAGCCTGGCGCTGCACCGGCAACTGACGGACCTGCAGCAGCAGCTCGCCAAGATGTCGGCCAACTTCGGCGCGGCGTACCCGGCGCGGCGAGGGCTCCAGGACCAGATCAGCGAGCTCAAGGGCGCGCTCAGCACGGCGGCCCAGCAGGGCGTCGAGCAGCGCCGGGTCGCGCTGGTGACGGCGCAGGCGACGGCGGCCAGCTTGCGGCAGCAGCTCAGCGCCATCCGGTCGAGCCGGGTCGCGCAGTCGTCCTCGACCGTGGGCCTGGGCCGCCAGCGTGAGACCTTGGCCAGCCTGGGCCGCATCAGCGACGCCTTGCAGACCCGCCTCATCGACCTTGAGGCCCGCGTCAGCAACCCCAACGCGCGCATACTCGGGCTGGCGGACGCGCCGCTGCATGCGGCCTTTCCCAGCAAGCAGCTTTTCGCGTTGTCCGGCTTCATCCTGGCGGTCCTGGCCGGGGCGGCCACGCTTCTTGCCCGTGACCACGTCCGCCGGCAGCGGCCCATGGCCATCCAGCTCGCCAGGCAGGTGAACGCGCCGCTGCTGGGCAGCGTGCCGCGGTTCATCACCTCGCGGCGGCGTGCCCTGCCTGATCTTTCCGGCCGCCAGACGGGCAGCGGCACCGGCCTTCCCGAGACGCTGCAGGCGCTTGCCCTCGAGCTCGAGGACACCGTCAAACGGGGCGGCTTCAAGTCGCTGATGGTCACGTCCGCCTACGCCGGCGAGGGCAAGACCACCGTGACGACCCTGCTGGGCCATTTCCTGGCAGCCGCCGGCATGCGCGTGCTGCTGGTCGACCTCGACCTGCGCTACCCCTCGGTGGCGCGCATGCTCGCCGGGCCAGGCAAGGAGCTGGAGGATGCCGGCCGGCAGATCGGCCCGTATCCATTGGCGCTGGCCCGTGTCGGGGAGCAGGCGACGATGGACGTGTTGACGCCGTTTCCGGCGGGACGCGCGGACGCCGACCTGCTGTTCCGGTCGCGCGCGTTCCAGGACACCTTGTCGCTCATCCGTCTGACCTACGACCTGGTCCTGATCGACACCGGACCGATCATGGCCGTCCCCGACGCGATCAAGATCGCAGAACTGTGCGACGCGATCGTGCTCACGGCCGAGCTGGGGCGGAGCACGGAGACGGTGATAAACGAGGTGTCGCGGCGCCTCGGCCTGACCCGCAAGCCGATCTGCGGCGTGATCGTCACCAAGATCGACGCCAAGGACGGCCAGGCCGGCACCTACAGCGGCTACCAGGACCACCACGCGCCGCCCGGCCGCGTGCTGATCCGGCAGAACGCCGCGTAGCCCGCCATGGTCGTGACCCCGACCGGCATCGCGATCACCGCGCTCGGCCTCTTTCTGACGCTGACGGCGCCGCGGCGGCTGATGGCTGCGCTCGTCTTCTTCTCGTCGTTCTCCGCGACCGCCGTCATCAACTTCAGCAACTACGGGATGGCGCCAGCGGTCGTCTTCCTCGCCTTGCTCCTGCTGTGGAAGCTGCTGGGGGGCGAGGCGCTGGACGGCGTGCGGATGAGCAGGGACCAAGGCGTCGCCATGCTGTTGATCGCTGCGTTCGGCGCCGCCTCGGTCACGTCGCTGGTGGTCAACCAGCTCAACCGCGACACCCTGCCGATCCAGGTGACGCAGACCGCCTACGTGCTGTTCGGCATCGCCGTCACCTTCGTGCTCTCCATCGAGATGCTGCGGGGGGACCGGCTCGACAGCGCCGTGTCGGCGCTCCGTGCCGGGGCGACCTTCATCGCGCTGTGGGGGATCCTGCAGGCCGCCTGCTACTACGCAGGCGTGGCCTATCCGGCGGACATCTTCAACAACAGCACCAGCCACTTCGCCGACATGTTCGACCAGCGCGCGAGCGCCGGGGTGATCCGCATCGCGTCCGTCGCGACCGAGCCGTCCTTCATGGCGGTGTCCCTGATGATCTTCGGGTCGTTCGGCGCCACCCTGCTCGCTATGGAGCCGCGCCTGCGCACCATGGCCTGGATCGTCCCGGTTGCGCTCACCCTGCTCGTCGTCGCCGCCTCGACATCCTCGACGGGATATGTCGGCCTTGGCGTGTTGGGCCTCCTGCTCGCCCGGCGGCGGCCAGGCCTGATGCTCGTCTTGGGCGCCTGCCTGGTGGTTGCAGGATCCGTGTTGCTGACGCTGCTGCCCGGCTTCCGCGACGCCCTCTACGAGTTCACTTTTAACAAGGCCGCCTCAGGCTCCTACGTCGAGCGGAGCGGAGCGGTCTGGGACGCGTTCAACCTGTTCGGCCAGCAGCCGCTGTTCGGCCTGGGCTGGGGCGGCAATTTCAGCTTCAGCATCGTTTCCATCCTGCTCGCCAATGTCGGGCTGGTCGGGACGCTGGTCTTCGCCGTGGCGGTTTCGGCCACGTTGCTGGCGTCGCGCGCCGCGCGGCTGGCCTGCCGCGGGCCGGCCGAGTGGCGGCTGCGGGTTTATGCCGAGGGGGCCGAGAACGCCATGATCGTCTACATGGCCGTTTCGACGATCTCGGGCTTCCACTTCGTTGTGGCTGAGTTCTGGTGCCTTTGGGCGTTCGCGCTCGCGATCCCCTCCGCGCTGGCCACGGCATCGCGCGGCGCCTACGCCGTGCACAGACCCATTCCCTTCGGCGTCCGAACGGCCGCCGGCGGCATTACGGAGACCATGAAGTGAACAGTACCGCCTGCACGATCGTGATTACATCCTACAATGCATCGAGGTTCATCGCGGACACGATCGAGAGCGCCTTGGCCCAGGATTACCCCAACCTGGAGGTGATCGTGGTCGACGACGGCTCGAAGGACGACTCCCTCGCCGTCATCGGCCGCTACAGCGACCGGTTGACGCTGATCAGCAAGCAAAACGGGGGGCAGGCGTCCGCCTTCAACAGCGGTTTCGCACGGTCGCACGGGAGCGTCGTCTTCTTCCTGGACGGCGACGACACCCTGCTTCCCGACACGGTGTCGCGTGTCGCCGCCATGTGGAACCCGGCGACCTCAAAAGTACACTTCAAGTTGCAGCGGATGCAGCAGGATGGGACGCCGATCCCTGGGTCGATGCTGCCGCCCTACCGGCCGCTTCCAAGCGGAGACCTGACACCGCTGCTCAGGCGCTTCGGATACTACCCCTCGCCGCCCACCTCGGGAAATGCGTTCAGCCGGGCCTTCCTGAACCGCGTCCTGCCGATGCCGGAAGGCTCCTACCGATCAAGCGCGGACACGTTCCTCATCGGATTGGCGCCGCTGTTCGGCAGCATCGGAGCGTTGGACGGCATCGGCGGCCATTGGCGGCTGACCGGTCAGAACAACTCGTCGGGCGGCCTGCCGGTGTTGGAGCAGATGGTGCGGAGCGACGACGCCCTCATTGCCGCGTTCCAAAACTTCGCTGATGTCGTTGGAGGATCGCAGCCCTACTCCGCCCGCTCGCCACAAACTTTGAAGAACAAGCTGCTGTTGCGCAAGTTCTCGCAGCCTCGTTCACCCGGCCGTATGGATTTGTTCCTGCTCATACTGTCCTATGTCCGCACCACGGTGAGCTGGCCTGGATACGGCATGGGCACGCGCGTCAAGTTCCTGGGCTGGGCGACGTTGATGGGGCTCGTGCCAGAGCGGCTCCTGCGCCGTTTTCCCGGCATCGCTGGCCCGGCTGTGAAGCTAACGCACTACTGACGCCACCCCAACGCTGGCCAACCCAGCCCTGGCAAGGGTGGCCAGAGGAGCGGATCACCTCCTATGCGGGGCGATACAGGGCACGTCCACGGGCGCTCATGCTACAGTTGGCACCGTCAGCTTGGCCACCGGCCGGTTTGCGAGATGCGGCCGAGCCGGGTTGGCGGCTTGGTTGGAAAGCGCCAATGTCGGGACCGCCGCACGCGGAACTTCTGAGGCAGTCTGCGGCAAGGTGGAGCGAGAGGGCCATTCCACCCGGCGCTTCGCTCCCTGCGGCACGCTCCCGGCAAACCGCTCAATACTGTCCTTTTGTTAAGTTGTTTTTGCAAAGACTGTATAGTTTGCAGACAACAGGGGGCAGCCCATGGCTATAGCAGTGCGCCTGGACGACAACGACATTATTGTTTTTGCATCGAGGGCACGCCAGGCCGGGATCGTTCCCGTCATCCTGTCCGGCGGCTCCGGCACGCGGCTGTGGCCGGTGTCGCGCGAGAGCTTCCCCAAGCAGTTCTGGGGCCTGCTGAACCACGGCCGCTCCATGATCGTGGAGACCGCGCTGCGCGGCCACGGACCGGGCTTCGCCGCCCCAACGGTAATGTCTAACAATCTCTAAAGTACCGAGTTGAATGCCGAACCGTCGCGAGATTTGGCCGGAATAAACCCTCACCTTGCGCCTGGGGCAATAGGATGAACAACCCACCTCGACGCCTCCAAACGACCTTGTTGCCGCAGCTTGATGGACTTCGAGGGATTGCGGTCCTATTAGTGCTATGGTTTCACTTTCCGTTTATTGCTGGCTCGCCGGGATCTCAGGCGTTCACTGATGTTGGGCACAAGATAAGGTCCGGGACGATTGGAGTAGACGTCTTTTTTGCGCTCAGCGGATTTCTTATAACCCGCATTCTCATCAACGAGCGGGTAATGACCGGAACTATCTCATTCTCAAATTTCTACTTTAAGCGCTCGCTAAGGATTTTCCCAGCCTACTACATATGTATCATTTTCTGCATTATCATGTTTAGACTACCAGATCAAGAGATAGTGTATAATCTGCTGTATTTAACAAACTACAACTTGGCAAATTATATGCCTAATAACGATCACAGTAATCCGCTCGCGCATACATGGTCACTAGCCGTTGAGGAGCAGTTTTACTTACTTTGGCCGCTGCTACTGGCATTCGTACCATTGCGCCATATTCGAATGACAACCGCCGTGGTCGTTCCCGCAATCGCGGTCGGTACTATGGTTTTGACGTGCTTGTTTGTGAGCACCCTACAAGCTGATGCTTTGATCTTCGGAGCGGCACCGATTCGAATGCTGACGCTCTCTTTCGGAGCTTACTTGGCCTGTCGTGAACATGACCGGTCACCCCTGAGTGGTCGGTCAGGATACGCTCTAATCGTTTTAGCGGTATGTTGGTTGTTCGCAGCCCAAGTTGCTCGGGAATGGGGCTATACAACCAGCCCTGTGTATCACTCCTTGGGAAACGTCGGCTTCGCCTTTTTGGCGCTGGGTGTGCTCGCCTCGATCCTTCAACCCCGCTTTGGGCTGGCCGGAGTGCCGCAGAGAATGTTGAAATGGCGGCCATTGCGCTACGTTGGCCGCATCTCTTACGGCCTCTACCTTTATCATTACGTTATCTTGCGTATGCTCGCCACTTACGATCTGGATGCCGGTGCATCGCCCAAACGTGTTTGCCTCGCGGTTGGTCTCACGTTCGCGACTGCGGTCATTTCATTTCACATGATGGA
>JAABUY010005930.1_pt1 | contig 12101 bp, 13 predicted proteins | sample 5560271 | NCBI WGS metagenome assembly JAABUY01 (sample SAMN10711886, study PRJNA513374) | rock metagenome | isolation source: Antarctica rocks | place: Antarctica: Victoria Land, University Valley
CGCTTTTCCGGTCTCCCGGACGATCCGCACAGCCCCCTCACGAAACTCCTGATCAAACTTCCGTCGCATCTCTGGCATGACTACTCCTCATAGTCCATGCCTCCACGGTTTGGGGGGAGGTTCAGACCGTAGACGGCGGCACCACCACCGGGCGGTGCGTCGCTCGGTGCTGCCGCGCCACCACTACGCGCTGGCTTGCCCCCGAAATCAGTGGTGACGTTCGAAGTGCCCCCGACACGCCCTGCTAGGACAGTGTTTCTAACTTCCTAGATTGTTAATGTGAGGGTCATGACCACTGTCGCCGTCGTGAACCAAAAGGGTGGCTCGAGTAAGACCACCACTGTGCTCGGCTTGGCCTCTGCGGCGAGCGCTCGGGGCATCGAGACCTTGGTGATAGACCTCGATCCACAGTGCAACGCCTCTGAAGCGCTGGGGGTCGAGTACCCCATGGATGGACTGACCGCCGCCGATCTGCTTGCTAACGAGCTGCGCGGCAGCGCAGTCGACGCTGTGCGCCCCTCGACGTGGGACTGCGTGAGCCTCATACCTGCGGACCTTGATCTTGCGGACCTCGACGCGGTCTCGGGACTCGGCATCGAGCAACGCCTACGGGCGGCGCTGGACAGCGACGATCTTCGTGCGCGGTTTCCGCTCGTGGTCATCGACTGTCCACCAAGTGTGGGCAAGCTGGTCTCCAATGCACTCATCGCTGCGGATACCGCACTCGTGGCTACCGAGCCGTCATTCATGGCCAGCAGAGGCGTGGCCAAGATCCTGGACGCCATCGACACCATTACCCGCTACTACAACCCGAGTCTGACGGTCGCTGGAGTGCTACTGGGTCGAGTCCCGGCTCAGGGCCGCGAAACTTCGCACCGCGCCGCCGAGATCCGCGCCGTCCTTGGTGATCTAGTACTACCGGCCGTCGTACCCCAGCGCGCCGCGGTAGCCGAGGCCACCGGAGACCACACACCAATCCATCGAGTTCGGCCCATCGTCGCCGAAGTGTCGCAAGCATTCGATGCGGCGCTTGATCGGGTGCTCGCAGCGGTGGCAGTCGCTTCATGACCACCCCCAAGCCGTCCGCTTTCGCAGCACCTGCCGCGAGAGGACATGGCACAGCATCCAAGCCGCACCCGTTCACGCCGAAGCTAGCCCGTGAGGCCGCCGTCGCGCCGCCCACGCTGCCTAGTGATGCGAAGTTGACTGCGTTCGCGACAAGGCTTCCTCCAGACCTGCAGCGACTACTGAAGACAGCCTGTGCTGAGCGGGGAATTCGTATGCAAGACGCAGTGTATGAAGCCCTTTGGCAGTGGCTCAACACCAAGTATAAGACCTGATGGGGTGTTGTTTCTAACAAGTTAACTAACTAAAAAACTCTCTAACTAACTTGTTCACAATGTGGCTGAGAGGCTCGGCTACCCAGCTCGAACGCTTTCGTTTCAGGTTGATAAGGAAGCGCGCGCCTCGGCGTGTCGGTGCTTCGCAATCAGATTGCCCTGCAACACTTAGCCCATGGCCCAGCCACACAAAGGGGACCGCGCCCTTGTCAACGCGCGGCTGCCACTACCGGTGTTCGAGGCGGTCAAGCGGACCGCTGCCGAACACGGCATCCCGATGAGCCAGTACGTGGCTGACGTGATGTCGGTGCATTTCGGGCGAGCAGACCTCGTGCGACAGCTTGACCAGGGGGTGCTGCCTCAGAGCGCCTAGTGCATGCGCGGCTGGAAGCCGCTTCGGATAACTGCACATTCGCACCAGGTAGCCCCTAGAACGCCGAAAACCCGCCCAGGGAAGGGCGGGTCCGGACTTTTCGACTAGGGCCGACGAGTTGGTAGCTCGCTGGCTTGGTGCTCTGCCCCGAAGGGAACTTGCCGTGCTAGGCAGTTCTCAGGGTACCTCTTACCCTGACCCCGGTCCATATCTGGATCTCTGTTTACCCCCGCGTGTCGCTGAGCAGCGACAACGCCCACTCCGGCGTCCCGTTGGGTCGCGCCCGCCGCCACGGCGCGATGCCGGGCACCCGTTGGTGTCCCGGCCGCCGCTGCGCCGGCCGGTGCCGGTGGGTGTGTATGCCCGGGTGCCGTGTTGGTGGTCGCGGCAGCGGTGGGTGGAGCACGTGGAGCGGGTATACCGCCGGCATTACCTGCTGCTGCGACCCCGGCTGGTGGCGGTCAGTGGGGGAGGGATCTCCCTCCAGGCTGTGCTGGTTGTCGCCGCTGCGCACGCCGCGGCCGCGGACTTCGGAACCGGGCGAGACAGTCGCCCCATGCTGGGAAACACCGGGGGAGAGCGGGGACTGACCGCCGCCACCAGACTTGGGGCACGCACCATCACCCGGGCCCGGACGTTTCTGCGCCTGGCCGGGGTGGCCACCGAAGTCCAACCCGGCCGCCACCGCACCCTCACAGAGCGACTGGACTCCTGGGAACGCGGCGACCGTGCCCGCGGGTGGACCGCCGTCTACGCCCTGCACCACACCACCACCCACCCTGTGGATAACTTTGTGGGTATTGGTGCAGGTCACCCACTAGATGGCACCCCACCACGTAGTGGTCCTCTTTCCCCCCGTTCTTCCGAACAGAAGGTGGTTACTACGGGTGCAGAACGCGAAGATCGAGGCGCTCCGCGCCCAGCTCCAACAACGAGAGGCCAGAGCGGGCGTCGGCGGGCGGTGCCGGATGCTCGGGGGGTGTTGCTGGCCACCAGGTGGTGCCAGGACCCCGATTCCCCACCGTGGGCCAGATACAAGACCCCCACCACCTGGGCAGCCCTGCTGGCGCTCCCGGCTCGGCACGGCTGGACCGTGCGGGATCTGCACCGCCTGCTGGAAGACCACACCGCCAGCGGACGGCGTGTGCTCACCCACCCGAACAATCCCATCGCCTACCTGTCCTGGCTGCTCAACCAGATCGACCTCACCAACCGGCCCTGCGCCATGGACGATGTTTACGCCGCCTACGAAGCCGAGCTCGCCGCCCACCACCGGGCAGCGGCCCCCGACCGGCTGGCTGCCGCCGCCCACGCCCGCCAAGCCGGGCGCGCGGCCCTGCACGGGGACGCGCACCACCAGGTGCGGGACATCCTCACCCAACGCATCCAAACCGCAGCCGCCGGCAAAGCCCACCAGATTCGCGCGGAGAACGCCGCCCGCGCTGAGTTCATCGCCCGGATACGCCGCAGATGATCAGCTCGGCCGGGGCCATGGTCTTGCCAATCAGTCAGGTGAGAGTGCGAGCCAGGACTGGGACGCGCACGTCGTGGGCGCGGTGGTGGTCGACGGAGGACAAGTATGCGGCGCGTGCAGACCTAGAATCACCCGGTGGACCTCACCTGGGGCTTCAACTTGTCCGTCGATGACGTACGCCTCCTCAACGTCCTCGAGCAGGTTCACACCCTGGTCGGAGGACAGGGCGGCACCGTCCCGCTGGCGCCGCTGTTCGGACCCCAGGTCAACACCAACCAGCTAGTAACCGACTTTGGGACGCTCAGGGCCGAGGGCCTGATCCTCCTGATCCAGCCATCCGATTCCACAGTGGTCAACACCTGGAGAGGCGCCGTGACCCCAGCGGGCGGAGCCCTCCTGGCCTCGTTACACAATCGGCGGACCTCGGTGCGGGAACGCAAGCTCGCCTCCTACGACGCGGCCCTACACTGGCTGGACCACGTCAACAACGACCTCGACCAACGGTCCCCCCACGTCGGTGTCGACCAGATGGGCGACTGGGGCATCTACCTCGGCGAGCCCTTCACCGACGACGAGATCCTCAAGGCCCTGGCATGGCTCGAAGATGAGGGCTACATCCGCGGCGGGTTCCGACCCGACATCACCGCCAAGGGGGAGCGGGTAGTGCGGCGCGGGCGGTCGGTGACCGATCCCGATGGCCCAGCTGAGCCCGGTGCAACGCACAACACGGTCAACGTCACAGGGGACCTGACCGGGGGACAGGTTCAGATGGCCGGCGCGCACAGTGCGCAACATCAGACGCAGCGGCTGACCGACGAACACCGACGCCAGGTCGCGGCACTGGCGGACTACCTCATCACCCAGCGGGCGACTGCCGCCGATCTTGACCCTGAGGTCGGGACCGAGATCGCCGCGGCGGCGGACGACCTGCGCGCAGGCCTCCGCGACGACTCCCAGATGGCTCGGCTAGAACGAGGACTGCGCACCGTGGAGCGACTCGGCACCACTGTCGCGAAAGCCAACGGAGCACTCGGCCTCGCCGCCACAAGCGCGATTGGGCTACTGCAGCTAACCGGCCTGGCCTAACAGCGTCCCCAAGGACGGACACTCGGTTCGCGATCCCAGCGGTCGAAGCTTCGGCGATGTCGAGGGGGGTTGTGCTGGTGTCGGTATTGTGAGTGGGGTCGCAGTCAACGAGGGTCTCACCGCGGTCGATTCTGCCATCGAAGCAAGCTAGGAGAGGTGATGGATAAAGCAGCAATTGCGTTGGGATATAGCGTGCCCGCGCTGCTCATCGTGGTAGGGGTGGTAGTGATTTTGAAACTCCGAACCGGGGGGCGGTACGGGAGAATCAGCACTCGCACAGCCAGCGTCTACCTCGCGACGCCAGCGATCGCTATCGTTGTCCTCCTCGTTCTCACGGCTACTAGCGCGACTTCCTCGGCCGTCCCATTTCTTATAGCTATAGTGTTTATCCCGTTAGGGATGCTAGCCATCCGAATCGGTCTTTCGAAGAGTACTTGAGGTGTCGCCCCCCGGTCTGGGTGAACACCGCTGGCACACCCTGACGCAGCAGTGCGCCGTCTGATCCTCCGGGGGTCGCCCTCTCAGTCAGCATCGGGTGATGCACCGACCGGCGCGTAATCACTGAACGAGGGCGGGGAGCACGGCCCCTTTCTGGCGTATTCGGTTCCCATCCCTGTAGAGCCCATACCGCCGGTGGCTGTGCCGCCGGGTGGGGCGCTGACTCGTCAGGAACGCGCTGTGCTGGTCGCGGTGGCCGCGGGGCACACCACCCCCCGATGGCGTGAGTCCTTGAGTGCTGATTTTGGTTCTCCGGCAGGGTGTGTCCTGAGCCAATAGTTCCAATCTGACACATCAACTGCACCGTTGTGGTCGGTTGGGGGCGTCGACACGCGTGGAGTGGGGAAGAATCGGGTCATGGTCCGACGCTCTGGTCTTCTTCGCAGCATGGCGCAGGCGCAGCGTGAGACGCAGCGTCGGGAAGCCGCTGGGTTGCGGGCGCAGGCGGCGCAGCAGCGCGCGGCGGATCGGGCGCAGGCCGCGTACAGGCGGGCTGTGGCGGTGGACGAGAAGGAGCGGCGTCGGTTGTACGCGGAATCCCAGGTGGCGAGTGTCGGCGCTCGCAACGAGATTCTGCAGGCAAGCATTTCTGAGCTGGACAGCCTGCTGAGCGCGACGCTGTGCAGGCGGCATGTGCTGGATCTGGACTCCTTGCGACAGCCTGTCCGGCTCCCGACGTTCGACCCAGGGTCGTTGAGGGTGGCTGCGCCGACCCCGCGAGCTGAGGAGTTCCTGCCGGTGAAGCCGGGTGTGTTCGGGAAGCTGTTCGCTGCTGGGCGGTACGACGAGCAGGTCCGGAAAGGCCAGAGCCGCTACGCCGCGGCCGTGGCCGCGTACGAGGAGGCCGAGCGGCGCCGCCTCTACGCCCTGGCCGCCGCCGAGTTCTCGCACGTGCAGGCTATGGAGGCTGCTCGTCAGCAGACCCGGGCGCACGACGCCGAGATCGAGGCCCTCAAGGCGGACCTGTCGGCCGGTCTCCCGGACGCGGTGACGGCCTATCTGGATCTGGTGTTGCAGGCCAGCCCGGTGCCGGAGGGGTTCCCGCACCAGTGGCGTCTGGCCTACGTGCCGGTTTCCAAGCAGCTCATTGTGGAGTACGAGCTGCCCACCTTCGGCGTGGTGCCGACGGTCAAGGCCTATCGGTATGTCAAGGCGAGCGACAACGTGGCCGAGACCGCACGGGCCCTGGGGCAGGTCAGGGCGCAGTACGCCTCGGTGGTCGCGCAGATCTCGCTGCGTCTTCTGCATGAGATCTTCGCGGCTGACCGGCTGGGGCACGTCGGGACGGTGGTGCTCAACGGCATGGTCAGCACCACCGATCCCGCCACCGGTCGTGGGGTGCGCCCGTGCCTGCTGACGGTGCGGGCGACGCGGGAGGCGTTCGAGCAGCTGGACCTCGCGCACGTTGAGCCTGCCGCGTGCCTGCGGCACCTGGGTGCCGGGGTGTCCCGCAGCCCGGCGGAGCTCTCGCCCGTGCGGCCGGTCCTGGAGTTCAACATGGTCGACCCGCGGTTCGTCCAGGAGACCGACGTGCTCACCGGGCTGGACCAGCGACCGAACCTGCTGGAGCTCACGCCGAACGAGTTCGAGAGCCTGATCCAGAACCTGTTCACGAGGATGGGGCTCGAAACCCGGCAGACGCAGGCGTCCCGCGACGGCGGCGTCGACTGTGTTGCCTACGATCTGCGTCCGATCATGGGTGGCAAGGTCGTCATTCAGGCCAAACGGTACAAGAACACCGTCGGAGTGTCCGCGGTCCGTGACCTGTACGGCACGTTGCAGAACGAGGGGGCGTCCAAGGGCATCCTGGTCACGACCAGCGGCTATGGGCAGGCTTCGCATGAGTTCGCGAAGAACAAGCCGATTGAGCTTCTCGACGGCGCGAACCTGCTGCATCTGCTGCGTGAGCACACAGGCATCGAAGCCCGCATCGTGGTTCCCCAGGACTGGCGGGATCCGGTCGCCGACAGCGCGGGCTTCGGTGAGTCCATCAACCCGGTGGACGCCCGCGAGAAGGAGGCGATCGTGGACCCGGAGCCCGGGGCCTGCGCCGACAGAGGCGCGGACCGTGGTCACACCGTGCCTCAGGAGTCGGTCACAGAGGTCGCGCTGCGTCCCGGCGAGGTGCAGCCGTTGAGCGGGGCGGTGCTGCTGCTGCACTTGCAGTGGCAGAACCCGTCACACGACGTTGACCTCACCGCCTTGCTGCTCACCGCCGACGGCAAGGTGCGCAACGACGCGGACATGATCTTCTTCAACCAGGAAGCATCCGCTGACGGGACCGTCCGGTATCTGGGAGCGAGCGGGGACGGCTCACCGGATCAGGTTCTGCGGGTTGACCTGCTCGGACTGGCAGACGACGTCCACCGGGTGATCGTGGTCGCGAGCGTGACCGAGGGGCACCTCCGGGCCGTGGCGGGGCTTCGCCTCCTCGTCGAGTCTGATGGCGGCGGCGCCCCCTTGGCGTTCCGGCCGCAGCCGGAGCGGGAGACGGCCCTGCTGTGCGCGGAGGTATATCGACGCCGGGACCAGTGGCGGCTGCGGGCACTGGGTGATGGCTACGCCGACGGCCTTGCCGGCCTCGCGCGCGACTACGGCGTCGAGGTGGCGTAGCTCCAGGGAGCGCGTAGCGACTGCGCAGGATCCTCCGGTAGGGGTTGGTGAGCGCGGGTAGGAGTCATCGGCTCATCCAAGCCAGGAGGTGCACGATAACCGGCATTATCGTGCAGTTTTCGGGGGCTGGCGGTAGCTCGTTGTGCCTGGTCAGTGGGTGCATACTCTGGCTCACCATGGCCGCCAAGTTCGTTGAAGCGAAGCTCTTCTCCTTCGCCGAGTACCCGCGGTGGGTGCGCTACCTGTTGTACGGGCTGTGGTTGCCGGCTCTCCTCGGGCTGGCTGCGCCGTTAGGGTTCGTGGCTACGACGAAGAACGCACCGCACGGTGTGGTGTTGATGTTGTGGCTTTTCCCGGTTGCTCTCGCGAGCGTGTTCGTGGTGGTCTTCGTTTACGAAGCGTGGACGCGGCGGACTCTGGTGAGTGCGCTCCGCAAGGGACTTCTCCGCTCGGTCGGCTGGTTGCTCTGGGTTTTCTACCTGCTCTTCATGCTCGTCGCAGAAGGGCCGGCGGCCTGAGCGGTGTGTGGCGCGCCCTGCCGGGGCCACCAAAGCCGCCGTCACCGATCCACCTAAACCCCTCGGCTACGTTCAGCACGTTCGACACCAGATGCAACGCGGACCCGCGACGGAAGCAGGAGCCATGGCCCGGGCACGATGGTCGGAGGGCAACCGCCGCGAGTTCAGAACGGCCTCTGGCCGGTTTGGGCAGTTCTCGCGGCGTTGGCGTGGGTCAACGTTGTCTTGCAGCTGACACACTCCGGAGCGAGGTGGGAGACCCTGCTTCCCGTGGCGACGGCGGTGGGGGCGACGGCTCTGGCGCTGGCCGGGGCACGCGGCAAGCTTCCTGTTCGACGGCGAAACAAGCGGTAGCTCAGAGACCGGAGGCTCCCATGCAGCTGATCTTGGTGCCTCACGACTGCACCATCGGTTAGTGAGGCGGTTGGAGGGTCTGGTCCGCACACGCCGGGATGGGGGTGGATGCCTGGTGCTTGTACGAAAGGCCGACGAGGATGTTGCGGTGATCCCTGCATTGGATGCTGATGATCAGAGCGCCGCGGGCGGTGAACGATCCTCGGTTGGTTGGCAACGCTGGGCTCTTGCTGCCTTGGTTGCGGTGGTTCTCGTGCTGATCTGGGAGGTGCGGCGATGGAGTTGGGGGGGAGTCGGCGATGGCATCGAGCTCTATGTCGTCGTGCCTCTGCTTGGGGTGATTCTCGGCGTGCTCTCGCGTGCGGTGCTGGCACTGGCTTGGCAGCAGCTGAGCGCGATCGCTGTCGTCGCGGGTGTTGTCAGGGGTGTTTCCATCTACATGGTCACCGCCGGCGCCGCGGGTCACCCACCGCTCTCGCCGTGGATCCACGGCGGCATCGACTTTCTGTTCGTTGCCCTCCCGTTCCTCGTGGGCGCCCTCATCGGTCGCGTCATCCATCCGGCGGCGAGCGGGACTGCGCCAGACTCGGGATAGCCCTGCCAGGTCACGCGGGGCGCGTTGGTCAGCCGCTTAGCAGTGTTTCGTTTGCTGGTGGAGGGATGGCTTTTGCCGGATCGCCGCGCTGGCCGGCGGAATCAGACGTCGTCGAGGAACTGAAACCCCGGGAGTCCGGACCTGTCAGCTCGCAGCCGGTCGATACGGCCAGGCAGGGTGTAGCCGAGGATCAGGTGGACTGTGAGGGTGCCTGCGAGCAGCACCACCACGATCGCCCACCATGGGGAGAATTGAACGATGGCCGCGACGCCAGCGACCACGGTAATCGCGGCCAGCAGGACTCGGGTCAGCGCACAGTGTTCGTTGGTACGAGCGAGGTCGTTGCCGGCAATGTCAAGCGCGGCGTCCAGCACGGCTGGGTCGTCGGGGACCGGACCGCGGTGGGCGGCCCGAACGGCGAGGCGACGCTGTGCTGGCTCGAGAGGGAGCAGGGTCTCGCGTAGCTCTCTGTCTCGGGCCCAGCCTATCCGGTAGGCGGACCCGCCGAAGATCACCGCGCCGAAAGACGCGGCGAGGAGCACGGATGCCCAATTCTCGCCCCACGCGCGGTAACCCAAGGCGAAGATCAGCCCGAAATACACGCCGATCGCCACCGACTGGGCCCACCGGGGGGCGACGGCGAGGGCGGCACGCATGTGCCGAGTATGCCCGGCCAGCAGCGTCGGGGCGGGCTGCCGAATCGCCGAGAACATCATCTGACCGAAGGTGTCTCTCAATCGATCGATTCTGCGACGATCGGCCGCGAGCCTGACTCGCCGACCTCATTGTGTCCACAACGCGTCGCAGAACCTCCGTGCGGTTGCCCTCTTTCTGAGATGAGTTGTGCGATGGTGGGCGCCATGGTGAGCACCCATCACACCCTCGTTGGTTTGGCGCGGGTTTCCACCGTCGTGCAGGACGCCCAGCTGCAACGCGACGCCCTCGCCGCCGCCGGGTGCGGTCGGATCTTTGAAGAGAAGGTGTCCACCCGTAGCGCCGCCCGTCCGGGACTGGCCGCCGCCTTGGATTACCTGCGGCCGGACAACGGTGACGTCCTCGCGGTGTGGAAACTCGACCGGCTCGGTCGCAGCGTCAAAGACGTCCTCACCATCGCTGATGACCTGCACGGGCGCGGGATCGGGGTGCGCATCCTCACCGGCAAGTTGTCGGGCACCTACAGCCCGACCGGGGAAGGGAAGTTCTTCTTCACGATGATGGCCGCGTTCGCCGAGCTGGAACGCGACATCCTCCACGAACGCACATTGGCCGGCTTGGCCGCGGCCCGCGCTCAGGGCCGTACCGGGGGGCGGCCCACCGTCATGGACGCCGACAGACTCGCCGCCGCCCAGGCCCGGCGTACCAAGGGTGAGAGCCCGACCCGGATCGCCGAAGCACTGGGCGTCTCCCGGGCCAGCGTCTACCGTCACCTCGCTCGGGCCGAAGGAGCTGCAGGCCCGGGCCCCGAATAGGCGATGGCTCTGGCCTCATCCGGTGGTCGAGGTTTGTCCGATGCTGCTGGGGATGGCGTACTTGGTCCAGTTGCTGGTGTCGTCGGGTTGGCGCCATTCGACTTCGAGCCAGCCGTCCTTGGCGCTGCTTCGCAGCTGTAGCTCGATACTTGATCCGTTGGCCACGAGTGTTGCCGCTGCCGGGTGGAGGATCTGCGCGCGGCGGTTGGGGTGACGTTGGCGGAGTCGGTCGCTCAGAGCGTGCAAGCCGAACATATTGATCCAGAACGCCAGCGGGCCGTGTTGGCCGCGGGGCCGGATGGTCACCGTGACCTCGCGCGCCGGCTCCGGGCTTGTGTTGGTCAGCGAGCACCGGTCCGCGGTGGTGCGCTGCAGGGCCCAGTGTGCGGCCGCACACTGGGCGGCCGCCTTGAGGGCGAGGCGCTGCGGGGACCGGCGTCGATAGGTCCACCAGGTGAAGACCACGACCACCAGGGCGGCGCTCGCCCAGCCGCCGTAGAGCTCGCTCTGGGTGGTCGCCGGCGGAATCCCTTGCGCGATAGAGCGGAAGCCGGGCACTCCAGGTGCCGGTCGCGCCGCGTCAACCGCCGTCACTGGCCGGTGCCGGGCCTTCCCCCGTCAGCGAGGCGAGCACCGAGTTGTCCGTGTTGTCGCGCCATGGCGACAAGCAGTGCAAACGTGATGACCACGAGGAAGATGCCAAGCGAGCCGGTGAACGTGTTGTGCAGTCCCCCGAAGTGGGCAAATCCTGCTACCGCGAAGTAGATCCCCAACACACCGATGACCCCTACACGGGCCCGAGGGTCTTGGGACAGCGACAGCGCCACCGTGACCAGCACGAAGATTCCGAAGGCCACGAGGGCGGCGGTGGAGTGCGTGATGAGTTGACGCGTCCCCAGAAGCCCGAGCACCACGAACGACACGACCCCGAGTACGCGCCCACCAGGTGTGCGCCAGAACGCCGCACGACGTTCGGCGGCTTCAGTACGTCGCGATGCGGGCATGGTCACACGTTATCCGGAGAAACACGCAGGCTGTCTTACGCGATCGTGCAGGTTGACCGGCGGCCGGCAGTAGGCAGCTACCTGAGGTGCTGTGGCCACGGGCTGCCCAGCCGGTGGGGAGGGCACCCAAGATGATCAGGAGCGTTTCCAAACGCGCAACGCCCAGTGAGCGTTGCAAAACTCGGCGTCCTCACCGTCGTCGGTGCGCTGGGGTTCGGACTGTTTTCTGCGACGTTCTGACCTGGCCTGATGCTGCTCGGGTCCGTCTCAGTTGGGGTCGTCGCAGAGGCTTAGAACTGAGACGCCGCACCTGCGCGACGGCGAGTCGAGACCCATCGCTGCGTACGACTACGAGGTGTCTTCGAACTCGTCGTTGAGGTGGGGTAGCTGTGTCCGAGCTGCATGCGCACGGGCCAGGTTTTCACTGACGATCGACCGTGGTTGTGATCTTCCGTTTGTCACCGGGAACCGAGCGCGGCGGTCGCTGCGGGCCCGGCTCGGCGGGGACGGTCTAAGTGGAGGGTGTATGTGTTCCGGGCTCTGGTGGGTGACAGGAAGTCTGGGGTCACGGGGCGCCGCTTGACGGAGACCAGTCCGAGGTCCTTGAGGTCGTCGATACCCGCTTTTCGGGTGTCCTCCAACGACCGGCTGCAGGGTGGGGGAGAGGCGGAGCGGCCCGTCGAGGGATGGTCAGTCGTTGTCGGTCAGGCGAGCGAGGGCGTCGCGGTAGACCGCGTGCTCGTCCCGTTCGCCGACAACAACGATCTCGACCAGTTC
>JAABUY010005932.1_pt1 | contig 12098 bp, 10 predicted proteins | sample 5560271 | NCBI WGS metagenome assembly JAABUY01 (sample SAMN10711886, study PRJNA513374) | rock metagenome | isolation source: Antarctica rocks | place: Antarctica: Victoria Land, University Valley
CGGTCCTCGCCGTCCTGCTCGCCCGCGCCGTCCTGCGTGTCGTGCGGCCTCGTCTCGACGGCCGTCCCTAGCCCTCTTGGACACGCCACCGCCGCCCTCTAAGAGGGGGCGAGCAGTCCTCTCCAGGCCCTCAGATCGTAGCTCTATTTTGGCGCTAAAATAGCGCCATTGGCTCCCACACCGTAGCGCCAATCGTAGCTCTAGTGCTAACGGCATGGCGCTACGATGGAGCTACGATTCACACAGGAAAACGGGGCATTGGCGCTACCGTGGCGCTACTCTTTACCCTGGGCGAGGTGCTACCCCTAGCTCTAGCGCCATTGGCGCTGTAGCGCCATGGTAGCGCCATTGGCGCTGTAGCGCCATGGTAGCGCCATACGCCCGCGTGGGACGGGCGTGAGGGCGGCCCCCCGCGCAGCGACGGGGCGGAGGGTAGAGGCCAGCCGGCTGCGCTCATGGCCGATCGCGGACGGTGATGGCGATGAGGCTGCCCGTCGTCGTCGCCCCGCTCACTGAGTCCTGATACGGCATCGTCGTCGGCACCGCCCGCACGACCCGCGTGCCTCACCCTGTGCCGCGACGACGATCCCGAGGTCACCGGCCGCGCGCTGGCGCGGAGCGAGAGCTGGATACCCCCGCTCGGCCCGGAGCGCCCGGACGGCTCGTTAGAGCCGCCTGTGTTCATCGAGGAGCCCGACGGCGAGGAGGACGCGGCCGCACCCGAGGAGGACGAGCCTGCACGGGTCCGACCCCCTCGTGGCCGGCACGGACGATGCGGTGGTGGCCGCGGCCCTGACTGGGGCGGAGTGCGACGACGACGGCGGTCAGGCGGACGAGATGTACGCTACCGGCCGCGCGATAGAATAACGCGCTTGCGCGCAGCACAGGGCCGCTACAGGGCCGTAGGGCGGTGGAGACACGTTCCCTACAGCCCTTCTATCCCCCCCTCACACGCTCTCAGTAGGGCGGTGCTGCCGACGTTCTCCCCTTACATGATGTCCGTCGCACAGTCGCCGTTCCGCGCTCCGTCCCGCCGATGGGGATAGCGATGCAGATAGCGCCCGACGAGCGCGAGCGCCGGGCTGGCATAAAGGGCGACAATGATGACAGCCGGACCGGCTAGCCCGCGCGTCCCGGGTGGCAGGTATCCCAGAGCCAGCGCACCGGCGACGCCAATCGTCACGATGAGCGCCAGGACGACGGGACGCCACACATAGAGCGCGATGAAGCGATCGGGCTCGTGCCGATAGAGCAGCCACAGCAGCGCCCACACGGCCAGCATGCCGTCGCTGTGCGGGTGGGCGGGCAGGATATTGGCGATCTCGATCAGGAGGGCGAAACGCGCCGCCACCACGGCGGCCGTGCGCCATACGGGTGGGAGGGGCACGGTGTCGCGGACAATGAGGACGAACGCGAGGCCGGCGACCGTGGCCGCGGGTCCCGCCAGCGCCCTGAGCAGGGCACGGATCGGGCTGTCGTGCGGCACGGTAGCCGTGCACGCGCCCCCACTCCCGCGCACGGCGATACGGATCGACTGGCCTCCCTGTACGCGGTACGCGAGGGCATGCCCGGCCTCGTGGAGCAGCGTGGTCGCCAGCAGCAGGAGCGCGATGGCCACGGCCACCAGGTGAGACACCAGGACGGGCGTCCCGCGGTCCACGGCAGATATGCCGGCGATGTCACAGGCGCCGGCGATCGCGGCGAAGAGCAGGAGACCCGCGGGGTGGAAGACCACGTCGACAGCCCCGATATGGACGACCAGAGCGCGCGGCAGGGCGGCAGGAACGAGCGTGCAAGACCTTCGGCACAGTTCACGGATGCGCACTCTCCGGCGCAGGGCGAGGCGTGCGCGCCACGCGGGCTGGGCGACATCACCTGACGGGCGTGGGGGACGATAGGTGTTTAGGGTGGACATGATGGCGTCCCTCTCGCTCACGCGACAGACAGGGCCACGACGCGCGCCGGCGTCGGCTAGCGCCGGCGTCGGCTAGCGCGGCGTCCCCGGGCAGCCGACCCCTTCCCGGACTGTGCAGAAGATGCTCTTCCTGTCGCTGCCCGCGATATGGCGGTATGAGAAGTACGCCGTCGCCGGCGGGTTGACCGTCGCCGCGAGCGTGGGGAGATCCGGTTCCGCGATGGGGGCGGGGGGCAGGCCCGCGAACACGCGCGTGTTGAAGCGGTTGAGCGCTGCGGCCGCGAGGTCGTTGCCCGTCGGGTCGCGCCACCACGCGGGGGCACGGCCGACCGCGTATTGGACGGTCGCATCGGCGCCCAAGTTCGGGTATTGCCCCGTCCGATCGTGCAGGCGATTCAGCAAGGTGCTGGCGATGAGCGCGGCGTCGGCCCTGGTCCCCGCCTCCCGCTCGACGATGGAGGCCATGATCATCGCCTTGTAGAAGGAGCCATACGTCCGCCGCCCCTCCGCGACGAGGGACGCCGGGACCTTGGCGGCGAAGGTGTCCAGGATGCGGCCGATCGCGTAGGTGGCGCCGCCGCGCGCGCGGAACTGGTACGTGTCCGGCCATAAATAGCCCTCCACGCCCGTCGCCGGCGGGTGGTCGGAGAGGAAGGGATAGGCGTAGGTGCCGTGCTGGACCGCGCGCAGCACGTCGCCGTAGGGCGCGACGCCGGCGTTGGCCAGGGCGCGGGCGACCTGCTCGGCCCGCCAGCCCGGATAGATGGTCACGGTCACGACCGAGGCCACGGGCGGGGCCTGGCCGAGCGCCTGGGTCACGTCCCCCATGGTCATGTTCGTATTGAGGGTATGCGGACCGGCCTGGAGGGTGGCGCCGGTCAGGCGCAGATACAGGTAGAAGATCGTGTTGTTGACGACGAGCCCCCTGTCCTGCAGCCGCCGCGCGACGGTGCCGGGACTCTCGCCCGCGGCGACGGTGAAGGTGACGCGGCGCGCCTGCTGCGTCGTGTTTGGGCGGACGCCATGGAGCACGGCCTGACTCAAGAGGGAGAGCGCGATGGCGACGATGGCGACGAAGAGCACGAGCGAGAGCAAGGTGCGCCCGGTATTGCGCTGCCGTGGCCCCCGTAGCACGTTGCCGTACGCGGTCGCCCGCGTGTTGTAGAAGCCGCCCGCCGCGCGCGTGGTACGCTCGCTCCGCAGGCGCTGCAACTTCTCGACGCGCGGGTCACGGGGCATTACACTCTCCCTGACGCAGCACTATGACCATTCGCATAGTGTAACTGAGTCGCAGCTACGCCTGTACTACCTATCGCCAACGACTGCCCACGTGGCCGATTTCCAGCCTATCACCGACACCGGCGCTCCTGCTGTTGAGGTCGAACTGACTGTGTCTGCGACGACCCAGGCCTGCTACGAGAACACAATTCTCATTGATATCGCCACGGTACGCGGGAGGTATGCTGTGAGCTGCCAGCAGACCCGCCCTCATAGGTTTAGGGGCGTCAAACTGCGTGTTGGTGCACACGCTGGCTGACCGCAGCCGATACGGAGTCGGCCTAGTACGACCAGCGCACGACTGCGTGGGCGTTCCGCGCGCCGAATGGTAGCAGGAGCGCGCGATGGCAGGCGACCCGCCTACGCCATGCCCTGACCGGACCGGCACCCCTACAATACGCCGTCCGTTGAGGCACCAACCTGTGCTTCCCCCCGCCAAGGCATGTGTCGGCCCCGCATGAGCATACCGTGTGACCGAGAGACCAAGCAGCGCCGACACACGCCCCAGCGAAAAAAGAAACGGAGAGGGCGGGCCTAAGCGATGAGGCCCGCCCTCTCGTCTGGCGCGGTCGGGACAGAAGAGAAGCGCGCGGCGGCGGCACCCCATCAGCCACGAGCGCCGTCGTCGGCCTGTGTCCGTCCCCCGCTCACTGATAGAACGCACGACGCCGATGGTGGGTTACACGGGACACGCATCGGCGGCGGCCCTGGCGTCCCTGCGTATCGTCGCCGTCGTGCGCGTCGTGCGACCCCGCTCGACTGACCAGCGGTCGCTCATTGGGGGAGCGAGGGGATGAGGAGACAGTCCCCCGCCTGACGCCACACGGCGCGCTGTCATGGTCCCACAGGCCGCGACCCCTGGGACCACGGGGCACATTTTCGTGGTCCCATCCTGGGATCAGGAGGCGCTATCCGTGGTCCCACTCTGGGACCACACCCCCGTTTTGTGGGACCACACAGGCCGTTTGTGTGGGACCAACCCTGGGACTAGGACCAAAGTCGTGGTCCCCGCGTGGTCCCTCGTTTCACACAGGAAATCGGGCCTGTGGGACCACCGTGGTCCCAGCCCTTTATCCTGGGCGAGGGACCACGCGTGGTCCTAGCACCACGCCGCCGTGGGACCACGCGTGGTTCCAGACCTCAGTGCGGAGGGCCGGCCCCGCGCGCAGCGACGGGGCGGAGGGGAGGGGCAAGAGCAGGGGGGGGATAGGGAGCACGCGGCACTGAGGCTGGTCTGCCAACTCAGGTAGTTGCGGGCCAAGTTCTGATAGTCTAAGGGCGTGACAATGCGACGCGCGAGGCTGGGATAGGATGATAAAGCAAGTGCAAAAGGAACTTGCACAGGAACTGAGCTATACGATCGTTCCTGGAGCGACGATCTACACACCGCGCCTGTTGGCGGTGTACGATGCGGCCGTCCTGGGGTTCTCGAATCTATTTGTGTGGCGTTGTCCGTCGCATCTGACGGTAAGCTTCTATAATCGCCACGTCTCGGCACGCCATCTGGACGTTGGTGTGGGAACAGGCTATTTCCTAAACCGATGCCGCTTCCCAACGAGTCGCCCGACACTGGCTATTCTGGATGCAAACCCGCATTGCTTGCGCCTGGCTAGCCGCCGCTTACGGCGGTACACGCCCACCACTTACCTAGCCGATGTATTGCGACCGCTCGATGTCGCAAACGCTCCATTCGACTCGATTGGCCTCAACTACGTGTTGCATTGTCTTCCCGTTTCTCTAGCACGCAAAGGAGCAGTGTTCGAGCATCTATCTGCTTTGCTCGCGCCGAGGGGGGTACTCTTCGGCACGACCATCGTGGGGCGTGGTGTGCGCCATGGCCTCCTAGCTCGCGCGCTCTTGTACACATATAATGCGCGCGGCATATTCACGAACGTGAACGATGGCTGCGCTGACATAGAAACTCTGCTGCGCGCGTCTTTCAGCGACGTTGTCATGCACGTCGTCGGGGATGTCGTGTTCTTCGTTGCGGTGAAATAAGCGTAGTTTAGTATTGCGGAGAGGTAGGAGAGATATATGACTACACCAATATCCGAACGCGTGACTCTTGTCACCGGCGCATCACGCGGCATTGGCCGTGGTATTGCCCTACGACTCGGACGGGAAGGCTATCCCGTCGCGGTGAACTATAACACGCAGGATGCTGCGGCAGTCGAGGTCGTTGCAGCTATCGAGCAGGAGGGTGGCCGGGCTGTGGTGGTGCAGGCCAACGTCGCTCAAGCCGCCGATGTCGAGCGCATGATCGTCGAGGTAACAAATGGCTTGGGGCCGATTAGCATCCTCGTAAACAACGCTGGCATCGTGCGTAACGGCCTTATGATGCGCTTGAGCGAAGACGACTGGGACACGGTCTTGAACACGGATCTCAAGAGCATGTTTCTGTGTACAAAGGCCGTGACGCGCACGATGGTCAAGTCTCGCTGGGGGCGTATCATCAACATGTCGTCCGTCGTCGGTCTGGGTGGGAACGCCGGCCAGACCAATTATGCAGCGGCCAAGGCCGGGATCATTGGCTTCACCCGCGCGGCAGCTAAGGAACTCGGCTCTCGTGGCATCACTGTCAATGCGATTGCGCCCGGTCTCGTCCTAACCGACATGAACGAGGGGATGACTGAGGAATACATCAAAAAGGTGACAGCCGAGCAGATTCCTCTACAAACGGTTGGCGATGTTGCTGATGTCGCGGCAACCGTCGCATTTCTGGCATCCGACGACGCCCGCTATATCACCGGCCAGGTCCTCGCCGTCGATGGCGGCCTGACCATGCAATAGGGCAACCCTCCCGCAGTCGCTATCCTAAAATAGGATCTGGCACCCTTTTGATGATGCGGGTTCTGACGCTGTTCAGGACTGTTGAAAACGGCGACACAATCTGTCGGTAGAACCGAGCGGAAGCCGGGCTATAGGGTGTACGGGGCTCCTCAGCTCCTTCCAAAGCGTGCCTCCATCATGGATGACTCGCAGGTCGCCGACCGGCACCATCAAATGAGTGCCAGAGCCCTAAAATACGACGACGTTACTTCGCTAGAATCACCCTTAACGACCTTCTCCAAAGTCGCCGTCCGACTGTCTAAAACCGCGGGGGCGCATGGCGACTTTCAAGTCGGCTGGCATGGCCCGGATGATAAGTAGATTTGTAGTAGTAATCTAGCCGCGAGGAACATCGTAATGTCCACCACCCCCGTTAGCGTGCCGTCTGGCGTCCCCACCGATATCTGGTTACAACACATCTACGCTGCTATTGCGGGCGCGATCATCGTGGTCGATCCCAGTGGTACCGTTGTATGGGCCAACGACGCCGCCGGCGACATCGTCGGCGTTCCAGGCGGTGCCTTGGTCGGCGTACGTTTGGTCGATCAACCGTGGCTCATCCACGATGCGGGCGATCAGGATTTGCCGTCTGCAGAGCGCCCCATCCCGCGTGCGATCTCGACAGGCCAGCCGCAGCGGCGCTTCATGATGCGCCTGATCCGCAATGTCGATAAACAGACGCGTTGGTTACTCATGGATGCTGTCCCCTTGCTTGACGTGCAGGGGATGGTGCAACAAGTGGTCGTGAGCGGCATTGAGATGACGGCGCAACGCCAGGCGGAGGATGAGTTGCGCACCAGTGAGGAACGCTTCCGCGCGCTCACCGAGCACTCAACGGACCTCGTCAGCATCATCAACGAAAACGGAGTGTTTACCTACGTCAGCCCGTCGTTCGCCAACCTGGGCGTCGAACCAGCCGCGCTGATCGGTGTGAGCAGTTTCGAGGCTATCCATCTGGATGATCGCCCGCAGCTGTACGCCGCGCTGGAGGTCGCCCGCGAGCACGGTGGGCTGGCCCCTATGGTCACGTTCCGCCGCCGGCATGCCGTCACGGGAGCGTGGCATGACCTGGAGACGGTCGGCAATAATCAAATTGACAACCCGGCGATCCGCGGCATCGTCCTAAATAGTCGAGACGTCACCGAGCGCAAAGAGATGGAACAACGCTTGCTCACCGACCGCCGCTTGGAGCGTGAGGAGATGGCGCAGGCTGTCCACGATGGGCCGGTGTGGCTGGTGAACGATCTTGTACGGCTGCTGAGCCTAGGCGGGATGATCGACATGGCCGCTGTACGCGCCAAAGTGCGTGAATTGGAGGAGTCCCTGCGCACCACGATCCTCTCCGGTGCGGCATCCTCCGTCCTCTCGCATTGGGGACTACCCGATGCGCTACGGGACCTGGGTACGCAACTCGCCCCCACTGCGGCGCGCGAGGGCTGCACGATCATCGTGGATGTGGATGACGCCGCCGGCGCATTGGCCAAGAACGAGGGTTTTGTCTTGCATCATATCGCACGCCAGGCCCTCATGAATGCGATCCAGCATAGCCAGGCGCAGCAGATCCTAGTCCGCCTATGGGTTGATGGTGAGATCGTGGCGTTGGAGGTACAGGACGACGGCATCGGTATGCCGACCGATTGGAGTGCGACAGTACAGCCGGGGCACCGTGGGCTACGTAACGCCTTCGATTTGGTGACATCGCTCAGCGGCGCATCCCTAGCCCTCAAAATTGGCCCGAATGGTACCGGGACCGTCATCCAGGCGCGCGTGCCGTTCCGACGAGAAGCTGGCCCTGCCAAGACAACGCCAGATCCTGGAGCGGCCGATGGCGGGGTCGCACGCACCAGGGACGCGACCGTGCCGATCCGCGTGCTCATCGTCGACGATCAGTCAATCGTGCGCGATGGGGTGCGACGTCTGTTAGAAGAGGATGCCTGTATTACCGTCGTAGGAGAGGCCGCGACAGGGCCAGAGATGCTCCGCCTAGCGGAGGAGCATCTCCCCAACATCGTGCTCCTCGACATCCAGATGCCGGGACTGAACGGACTCAAAGCGGGCATGGCGCTACGTGAACGTGTCAGGCCGTCCCCGCGTCTCTTAGTCTTGTCTGGTTATTGGGACGAAGTCTGTGTCCGGCATGCACGCGAGGTAGGGGTTGAGGGCTATTTACTAAAGACGGCGACGGGCGTGTATCTCCGCCAAGCGGTCCATGACGTGATGACCGGGGTACAGGTTATTGATCCCGAGGTACAGCACATCATGGACCGACAGATTTACGATGCGCGCGGGCGGTTCGCACAATACGCGAATGGCGCAACCGAGTTGACTGCGGCCGAGCAAGAGATGCTGGAATGGATGATGCGTGGTGGAACGTACTCCGACATTGCTACGGCGACGCAACACAGCCTCGGCACGGTCAACTCTCATGCACAACATATTTGCGAGAAATTGGGCGTCAGGACACGTGTAGAGGCCGTGCGGAAGGCTTTAGTCATGGGGCTGCTGCGCTTGCCCGAATCCGCGGAGCCGTTGCAGGGAAGTCCTACGACATAGCATACGTGCTGCCATCTCAGTGTATTTACTGAGACGATTAGGTGACGGCTGTGGCAAAAATCATTATTTCAACTGATGTGGCGAGCCAAGCGCGCTGATACGATGGGGCAAGCAATCCTGCTTATCTCTATGGATGCCACATCATGCCTCCTGACTCATGTTGGTCCCTCCGTCGACCCTGCGGCTGCTCGGAGGGCGGCGGCTCGCTGCTCATAGACTTGGGCCAGAGCATCCATCACCTCCGTGGCTGTCACGCGATACTCGCCCGGACCCGTTGGCAGCACGCCGCCTACCGCGTCGAGCGTCGGCACGATCTTGGCGATAGCGGCGCGGATAACCGTATTTGGCGACTCATTGAGCTTGGCACAGGCCTGCTCCAGTCCGCGGTACTCGTCCTCTGGCATACGAACCGTGAAGCGAAACCAGCCCTGACGATCCGACGTCACCGGCATACCCCCATCCTTACTCTCTCCTCGCTACCCGTATTACTGGTTCCGGAGTACTATTCCCACTCAGGCTATTGTACCCATGAACGCGCGCCGCCCGTTTTAGTCATGGTGACGCGCATAACAATATGCGCGTCACTGGACAAGCAGGCGCGCGTAGTGGTACGATGACTGGCAAGGCCGCCGCTTATGAACGTAAAGGTAGCGATAGATGCGGCCCAAGGAGAAGTAAGGGGGTGAGAATACTTATGGATGAGGAGCGCGCGTACGCCTTGGCGCTGCGCGTAGCCGGCACGGGAGGCAATCGCGTCTTGGAGGTCCGCCGGGCTTGGTCCGCCGCTGTCGCGTGGCAAGTCGCGGCCGAGGATTGCCGCACGGGCGAGCGCCTGCTGCTCCTTTCGGAAAGTCAGTTCGACGATCACCTCGCGGAGGCGGGACAACCCGACGCAGGGGAGATCACCATAGCCCAGGTCACAGCCCACACAAACAAACGCGCGGCCACCCTTCTCACAAGTTAGCCGCGCGCCTGAGTCCACGCCTTACACGACAGACCCGGTTCCTAACCGGGGCAAGAACCGCACCAGCGCATGCGTGCGGTACCGGAGGACAGTTCACCATGTTGCACGAGACCCTCGCCGTCGCCACATCGGCGCATTTCGCCCTGACGAGCCCCGCAGCCCTCGCCGTCATCGCGGCCGGCACCGACCCCTTCGCCGGGCTCGCTCAGGCCCTCCTCGACGTAGCCAACACCGTCAAGATCCCCTTCGCCGCCATCGCCTTCATCATCGCCGGCGCGATGCAGGCGTTGCACAACCCGAGAGCGAGCGGCGCGTGGGTCACTGCCACGCTGGCCAGCGTGTTCATGTTCGGCGCGACCGGCGCCGCATCGTATCTCCAGGCCAACATCCATTAGGCGGCTGTCGATTGCACGGGAGGGGGAGCGAGCGCCCGCACGCGGGGGCCTCGCCCTCCCCTCACCCTCCTCACGTCTAGCGCCCGGAGCATGACCATGGCCCACGCCGACCGTCCCACGCCCTCCGTCGCCGCCCCGTTCTCCCCGTCACCCCCGCGCCTCCGCGCCCTCGTCGGCCTGGTGTCCCGCGTGACGTACCCCTACCTGCTCGGCGGCGGCCTCGGCTACCTGCTGCTCACCGTCGTCAGCCGCGACCTCGGCCTGATGTTCGCCGGCGCGCTCCTCGTCCTCTACGGCGCGGCCCTCTCGAAGGCCGTCCAACGGCAGGGGCCGTCCGGCGCACACGAGGGAGGGGACTAATGGCGCGCAATAGCCAGTCGGCGCTCTACATCAACGATCCCGTCAAGATCGTCGCCGGCGTCTTCACCGTGCGCCAGGCGTTCTACGTCGCCGGGATCGTCCTGCTCACGTACGGACTCATCACCACGACGAGCCGGCTTCCCTACGGCCAGTCGGGGCTCGGCCAGCTCCACCTGTTGCTCATCGTGGGCCTCCCCGCGCTGCTGACCCTCCTCGTCGTGACCTTCGCCGGCAGCGGCGCCGTCGAGCCCTACGCACGCCAACTCACCGGCTACCTCTGGCGCACCCTCCTAACCACCCCGCGCCGCCTGGCCTATCGTGTGACCCGGCTCGTTGCCGGCCGGCGACACGCCCCCGCCAGTGGCGCGGCGTCCGTCGTCGGTGACACAGCCACGGCCGCCGGGACGAACAGGGCGATCCGCGCCGACGGGACGGACGACATGGCGACGCGCGCCCCGGCCCCGGCCCCGGCTTTCACCCTAGCCCCGGTCGTGGCGGTCACGCCGCTGATGGCCACGCCGCTGGCGCAGGCCCAGCGCGCGCGCCTGCTCGCCTGGCTCGCCGCCCACCCCGGCGCCACCCACGAGGAGATCGCCGACGGAGCCGCCCTCACCCCGTCCGCCGTGCGCCCGCGCCGCCGCGAGTTGGAGGCCGCCGGCCTGGTCCGCAAGCGGGACACGGACGGCCGCACCCGCGCCGGCCGCCGCGCCGCCCGCTGGGAGGTCGTGACCCATGGGTAGGGCGGCACAGGCGCACGCGGAACGCCGCGCCCGCTGGGCGCTGCTCCGGCCGGGGCGGACGGAGACACCGGCCCGCGCGGACGGCCCGGAGGTCCGGCCGGGCACGGAGACACCGGCCCGTCCTGCCCGTCCTGCCCGTCCTGCCCGTCCCGCGCGCCCGGAGCGCATCATGATCGCGGACGACGGCACGCGCACGGAGAAAGGTAAGGGGGCGTGCATCTGGCTCGAGCTCGACGGCATCCAGTTGTTTAGCCTGCCCGGCGCGCTGCTCGATAAGTTTACCGACGGCGCCGCCGCCGCCTTCACGCCCCCCGTGGGCTACGCGCTCCAGGTCAGCGTGCTCTCCACGCCGACTGCCGCCGAGGCCGCCGTCGCCCGCGCCTTCGCCGACGCACAGCCCCCCACGCCCGCGCTGCGCGACCTCAACGGCCGCCTGCGCGCCTGGTGGGAGGAGTACCTCGCCGGCGCGTATGTCCCCACGCACCGCTTCCTGCTGGCCATCTCCGGCCCGGAGCGCGCGCCCCAGGGGACCACGCTGGCCCGCGTGGTGGGCGAGGTCGAGCGCACCCTGCACCGCCTCGGCGTCCCCGCCCGCCGCCTCGACGGCGACGCCGTGCGCGCGCTCTACGCCCAATTCCCCGACCCGCTGGCCGACCCTGACGCGCGGGAAACGCTCGACGGGGTGTACGCACCCGGGCAGGGCGCGCGCTCCTGGGCCTGCACCGTCTACCTGCGCGCGCCCTCGACCTTCACTCAGCCCGGCTGGCCCGCCCCGCTGCTCGCCTTTCCCGCCCCGCTCCGGGTGTCCTACACCATCGAGGGGCTGGACCAGGACAAGGAGCGCACGCGCTCCAAGAAGCGCGGCCGAGGCCTGGCCGATCTCGTCGTGGGCGCCGGCGCGCAGGGCCGCCAGGCCGACGGGGACATCGGCACCGCCCAGGCCGAGGCCCGCGCCGAGGCGCAGGCGATGCGCACCGGCGGCCTCGCTGTCGTGCGCGTCGGGATCTACGTGACCGTGTTCGCGCCCGACCAGGCCGCGCTCGCCGTGCGCGCCGACGCGCTCT
>JAABUY010005936.1_pt1 | contig 12092 bp, 11 predicted proteins | sample 5560271 | NCBI WGS metagenome assembly JAABUY01 (sample SAMN10711886, study PRJNA513374) | rock metagenome | isolation source: Antarctica rocks | place: Antarctica: Victoria Land, University Valley
AAGGCCGAGCGCACCTCGCCCCGCACGATGGGTGCGAGCCAGCGCTGCTTCTGGCCGGGCGTGCCGATCGTCTCCAGCATCATCATGTTGCCGTCGTCGGGCGCCGCCGCGTTGAACACCACGGGACCGAAGATCGAGCGGTTCATCGCCTCGTAGCAGACCGCCATGCCGACCCGGCCGACGCCCAAGCCCCCGTTCTCGGGGCGGAGCTGCAGGCACCACAGACCCTCGGCCCGCGCCTCGGCCCGCAGCAGCTCCAGGAGGTCGAGCGCGATGTTCTCATGCCGGTCGAAAGAGGCGGGCTCGGATTCAAGCGGGATCAGCCGGCGGTCGACGAAGCCGGCGATGCGCTGACGGAGCGCGTCGAGCGCGGGCGCGATCGTGAAATCCATGGCGGGCCTTCAGAGCGAAGAGACGAGGTGGCCGCCGTCGACCGCGACGACCGCGCCCGTCATATAGGCGGAAGCGTCGGAGCACAGCAGCAGCAGCGGGCCGTCGAGGTCGGACGGCTGCCCGAGCCGCCGCTGCGGCACGCGCTTCAGCATGGCCTGTCCGGCGTCGCCCTGGAAGAAATCGCGGTTGATGTCGGTCTCGATGTAGCCCGGGCAGAGCGCGTTGACCCGCACGCCATGCCGGGCCCATTCGAGCGCCAGCGCCCTGGTGAGGTGCACGAGCCCGGCCTTCGAGGCCGCATAGGCCGCGACCTGCCCGGCCACGCGGAGGCCCAGGATCGAGGCCACGTTGACGATGGCGCCGCCGCCGTGGCGCTTCATGGTCTGGGCCGCGGCTTGCGCGGCCAGGAAGGCGCCCTTGAGGTTGGTGTCGAGCACGGCGTCCCAGTCGGCCTCGCCGAGGTCGAGCGCCGGGGCCGGCGCCGCGATGCCGGCATTGTTGATCAGGATGTCGAGGCGTCCGAAGCGCTCCTCCACCTCGGCCACGGCGGCCTTGACGGAAGCGCCGTCGGCCACGTCCATGCGGACGGGATAAGACTCGCCGCCGGCAGCCGCGATCGCCGCAGAGACGGCCGCGCAGGCGTCGGCCCGCCGCGCCGCGACCGCCACGCGGGCGCCGCAACGCGCCAGCACTCCCGCGAAATGCGCTCCCAAGCCTCCCGAAGCGCCCGTCACCAGGGCGGCGCGGCCGTGAAGCGCGACCGTGAAACCATCGGCCGGCATGATCCCTCCTGGGTCCCGTCGTTGGGTCCATCCTGGCGCGATTTGCGTTGCGGGGGAAGGTCGAAGCCGGCACAAAGCCGAAGGGGACGCGAGGGCCGCGGGGAGGCACGATGCGGGGTGTGATCGAGGATCTCGACCGGCGGCGGGCGGAGGCTGCGGCCGGGGGTGGCGCGCGGCGGGTCGCGGCCCAGCACGCCAAGGGCAAGCTCACGGCGCGCGAGCGCATCGAAATCCTGCTCGATTCGGGTTCCTTCGAGGAATACGACACGTTCGTCGAGCACCGCTCGATCGATTTCGGCATGGAGAAATCCAAGATCCCCGGCGACGGCGTGGTCACGGGCTGGGGCACGGTCAACGGCCGCGCCGTGGTGGTGTTCTCCAAGGACTTCACGGTGTTCGGCGGCTCGCTCAGCGAGACCCATGCGGCCAAGATCACCAAGGTGCAGGATCTCGCCATGAAGATCCGGGCGCCCATCATCGGCATCTTCGACGCCGGCGGCGCCCGCATCCAGGAGGGCGTGGCGGCGCTCGGCGGCTACGGCGAGGTGTTCCGGCGCAACGCCGAGGCCTCGGGCGTGATCCCGCAGATCTCGGTCATCATGGGCCCCTGCGCGGGCGGCGACGTCTATTCCCCGGCCATGACGGATTTCATCGTCATGGTGCGGGACACGAGCTACATGTTCGTGACCGGTCCGGACGTCGTGAAGACCGTCACCAACGAGACCGTGACGGCCGAGGACCTTGGCGGCGCCCGCGTCCACACGACGAAGTCATCCATCGCCGACATGGCGTTCGACGACGACGTCGAAGCGCTGCTCCAGGTGCGGCGCCTGGTCGACTTCCTGCCGTCCAACAACCGGGACGGCCCGCCCGAATGGCCGAGCTTCGACGATGTCGAGCGGCGCGAGGACTCGCTCGACACGCTGGTGCCCGAGAACCCCAACACGCCCTACGACATCAAGGAACTCGTGACCAAGGTCGTGGACGAGGGCGACGTCTTCGAGATCCAGGGGGCCTTCGCGAAAAACATCGTCACGGCCTTCGGGCGCATCGGCGGGCGCACGGTGGGCGTGGTGGCGAACCAGCCGCTGGTGCTGGCGGGCGTGCTCGATAGCGACGCGTCCCGCAAGGCGGCCCGTTTCGTGCGCTTCTGCGACGCCTTCGAGATCCCACTCCTGACCTTCGTCGACGTGCCCGGCTTCCTGCCCGGCACGGCGCAGGAATATGGCGGGCTCATCAAGCACGGCGCGAAGCTGCTCTTCGCCTATTCGCAATGCACGGTGCCGCTCGTCACCGTGATCACCCGCAAGGCCTTCGGCGGCGCCTACGACGTGATGGCGTCGAAACACGTGGGCGCCGACGTCAACTACGCCTGGCCCTCCGCGCAGATCGCCGTGATGGGGGCCAAGGGCGCGGTCGAGATCATCTTCCGGCAGGACATCGGCGACGCGCAAAGGATCGCCGAGCGCACGCGCGACTACGAGGCCCGCTTCCTGTCGCCCTTCGTGGCGGCCGAGCGCGGCTACATCGACGAGGTCATCCGGCCGCGCTCGACGCGGCGCAGGATCGCGCGGGCGCTGGCGATGCTGCGGACCAAGAAGGCCGAGAAGCCTTGGCGCAAGCACGACAACATTCCGCTGTGAGTGAGCCTTTGCCCGAATCGCGTGGAGCGACGCCCTCGCAACTATTGGTCCAAAAGGTCGGAGTGCTTCTGGCGAAAGCCTGTCTGTCCAGCATACCGTTTGCCGCGTTGGCGTTCGACTCGCAATGACGTGAAGAACACGAACAGAGGTGAGGATCCTTCACCCGCCTTCCCTACCCCACCGGCTCCACCCCGCACCATTGGGCCAGGACCAGCGCCAGCACCCGCGTCGTGTCGTGCACCGAGGCCAGCCCCACGCTCTCGTCGATGCCGTGGATCAGGTCGGCCCGCCTTCATGTCGGCGGCACCCCGGCCGTACATGCGGCCACCGCGGAGGCTCGGCTCGAAGGGCGGCGTGGTCCAGAGGTCGGCGGCGCCGGGCGGCACCACATCGACGTGGCCCTGCATCATCAAGCTGCGGCCGCGGGCCTCGCGCGGCCCTCGTAGCCGGCCGCGAGCATCATCATGCGGAAGCGGATCATGTCGGCCAGCGTGTGGGTGATCAGGGCCGGGTCGCGCGGGTCGTCCAGGCACCGGGCCAGGCGCTCCGCCGCGCCGAGCCGGTGCTCGATCTCGCGCAGCACCAGAACGCCCGCATCCGACGACAGCGAACCCCCGTCCAAACAGGCTTTCACGGAGCGGCCCGCCACAGGTGACAGGCCGGGCAGCGGCAACGTAGGATCGTCCATGGCGGGTGCGGCCTCCGGGAAACGGATCGGGTTGGCTTCAGAACCAAAATCGTAAGCTGGTTCAGTGCGTTAGGCTACACTCTCCACCTCACAGTAATTTTCCGGGCTTGCTCGTTCGGACGGTGCTGCGCATCGCCTTGGCGATCCCGCTCCGCGCCGCCCCGGCATCCTTTTCCATCGCGCGGCGCTGCAGACGCTCGATCGTTCCGCCGGAGCGAACCGCGATAGCACCTCTTCGACCCGGTCCATGTCCTTCGTCACGGTTTGCTGCCGCGAGGCCGAAGATCCATGGCGAATTCCCCCGCATTTGCCGGTACGGGCCTGGCCGTGTCCCTCGCTGCTGAGCCGACGTTTGACCGCATGCGGACGCAAGACACTTTGGATCAATGCTCGGGCGCGTCCCGGTCGACGCGGGCGCGTCAGCCGTCGCCGTTCGGCTCGAGCAACCTGCGAAAACCGGTGCATCGCAGAGTTTTGCCATGGCGGCCAACGACCTGCGTCAGATCTGCGTCGGCCTATGTCCGCCAACGCTAAATTAAGGAATAGATGCACGAGATGGAAAGCTGATGACCACATCATAAGATCGCGATGCTAAATTGGTCCACGAACATAGGTGAGGCATGAACGCACTAGCCGACGAACACCTCGGCGTCGTTCTGGTCGATGATGATGCCGCGTTCCGCGAGATCATCATCGCAACCTTGGCGAGTCAGTCCTCCTTTGTCCTGTTCGAGGCCGCATCGGGTGACGAGCTGGTCGAAGTGTTGAACCATCAGCGCATCGACTGCATCGTGTTGGACTATGACCTGGGGATGGAGACAGGTCTGGGCGTCGTAGAGCGCATTGACGAGCTCGCTCACAAGCGCTTGCCAATCATCATGATGACAGGCGACGGACGCCAGAGCACCGCGATCCGCGCGTTTCGGATGGGAGTAGCCGACTATATTCCCAAGCATGGCCTACGTCCCGAAATTCTCATCCGGACTGTTCTGGACGTGGTGGAGCGCCATCGGCGGGAACTGCTGTCCGAGGCTGAAGGTCTGCGCCTGCTCGCCGCATCCACGAGCGATGCTAAGACGGGACTCGAGAGCCGTACGAGCCTGGACGAGCGCTTGGCACTGCTCGCCGCCTTGCCGCCTGCCTCCCAAGCGCAGTATGGTTTGATCCTTGTCGAGATCGACGGCTACAAGGGCATCGTCGAGCGCTTCGGCTTCAAGATGGCCGATCAAGCCCTCCGGGCAATCGCGAGGAAGCTGCCGGGCTGCACGCGTTCGAACGACGTTTGCGGCCGCTACGAAGACGCGGTCTTTCTGGTCATTGGAGACGTCCAGTCCGACGAGGGACTGCTGGAACGCATCTGCCGCCGACTCGCCGCCGACCTCGAGGTCCGGCTGACGTCGGACGTAGCCGACCTTAGGCTGTCCGTGCGCGTCGCCGGAGCACTGGCGTTGCTCGCTCCGGCAGTGAGGGGCGGCGCCACCGATGCTTCCCGCTTCTTGGATCGGGTGAAGGTCGCGCTTGCGCAGGTCGAATTGTCAGGTACGGTCGCGCTCGTCGCCCGCAGCGGCGCTGTATCGCCGGGGGCGCTCGAAATGGCGTCCGATCCGGCCGGGCAATGGCCCGACCGCGAAGCGTCCGACGGTCGGCCGGCTGCCGACGAACTACGGTCTTCAGACCGGCGGCAGCACGTCCGCCAGCGCGTGCTCAAGCGCGGCGTGATTCATATTCCCGGCGTTCTTTCCACGGTGAACTGCACGGTGCGCAATCTATCTCCGGGCGGTGCGGGCCTGCGGCTCGAAGCTCCATGCGCGGTGCCGGACACATTCGATCTTGAGGTGGTGGGATCTGGCGCGAAGCAGCGGGTCCAGGTGCGATGGCAGCTAGCAAGGGATCTGGGAGTCGAATTCGTCCGCGCGCCCGCCGATCGGCGCTAGATTCAACATCGAACGGAACCGGTCAACGCTCTCTCCAAGGTGATTCATATTTATTCAATTCAGTAAGACACAAGAAACGCATCGCTTCTACCGTGGAGCGAGCTCGCTGACACTGCGTCTGCTCGACTACTTGGAAACGTCGGAATGCCCAACGTTGCAGCCTCGCCACCTTCTTCTGCCGTGACCCAGCCGCGAGGTGTCTGGGAGCGCAGCACGTTCGAGAATCTTCAGACGCTTCTGGGCGGCGACAAGCTTGACACGATCGTGGTGCGGTTCTGGGCGGATCTGTGCCGTCGGTTCGAAGACTTGAACGCTGGGGAACTCCTGCGCAAAGATGCTCACGCAGTCAAGTCCACGGCCGGCATGCTGGGTTTCGTGGAGCTATCGGCGACCGCGCAGGCTTTGGAGAACGCCGTCTCGGGAGGAGAGCCATACGGACTGCTTGTCGCACCCCTCCTGGCAGCAAGGCAGGATCTGGGCAACTTTTTGTCCAGCCGATCCGATCCGAACGTGGCCTCCCGAATCGTGCAGAGGGAAATCGGTTCTTGACCATCCTCATCGTCGACGACGTCGCGACGGATGGCTTGCTGCTGTCGGCGCTCATGGCAACGCAGGGACATGAGGTAATCACAGTCGAGTGCCCGCTCGCCGGCTTGCAAAGCGCTGTCAGTCAGGATCCCTGCCTTATCGTCGTCGACTATATGATGCCCGGACTCAACGGGATCGAATTCATACGGAAGCTGCGAACGTTCGATCGGCAACTCTACACTCCGGTCATCATGGTGACGGGCAGCGACGTTAGCGCGCTTCGGCTCCCGGCTCTGAACGCGGGCGCGACCGAGTGTCTCGTTAAGCCGGTCGACCCGCTCGAGTGGCGGGCGCGGACCCGAAACCTCATTCAGATGTCGGATGCCCGTCGGGCCACGTTGGAGCGCGCCGTTGTACTTGCGGAGCAGATGGCCGCCGCATCTGCGACCATGTGCGAGCAGGAAAGCGAGATCATTCTGCGGCTGTTGCGCGCGTCGGAAGCTCGTGATCCGGAGACGGCAGAACACATCAAGAGATCAGCATCGCTTGCGCAAGATGTAGCACGACGAATAGGTTTTGAAGAATCATACTGCTTGCGGATGTACTTGGCGATGCAATTGCACGACGTCGGCAAGCTCGGCGTTCCGGACGCGATCCTGACTAAGCCGGGCCTGCTCTCGCCAGCAGAACGCAGTATTATGGAAAGGCATGTCGTATATGGGGGCGAGATCTTGCGAGACAGCAACTCTGAGGTCGTGCGGCTGGGCAGCGAAATTGCGCTCACGCATCACGAGCGTTGGAACGGCAGTGGCTATCCCAACGGTCTCTGCGGAACGGATATACCCGTCTCAGGCAGAATCGCTGCTGTCGCCGATGTCTTCGATGCGCTGACGTCTTGGAGGCCGTACAAAGAACCCTGGTCTCCTGAGGAGGCCCTGGCGCACCTGCGACACGAGGCCGGGCGCCTCTTCGATGCCGTCTGCGTCTCAGCCTTAGCCGAGTCGCTCGGCCCGGCGATCGGTCCGTCGCCCCGTCCCAAGCCGACCGATTAGGCCCGCCAATTAGCCTAGTCGCCGTGCGCCCAGCAGAGATAGTGTTTGAGCTCTGGTGGCAACTTGGCCCAGGCCGCGACGTCTCCCGGGTGAACCAGAGAAACAGATGGTCTAATCAAGGAGGGCCGGATGCATGACGCGGCCGAGCCCATCCCTGCGATCGCTCCACCAGGGTTGCTCCCGAATACCACGAAACCGGGGCGAGCACCGCACATCTGCACCGGAGAGCGAGCGTTTGCCGATAGTACGGAAACTTTCTTCACCTATTTCGGGACCTAGTCGAGGTTGAGAGTTGGAGAGCAGGAGCGAGGATGCACGCGATCACGAATCGCAAGATCAATCGGACCGCCGTCACGTCCGTGTTGCTGATCGGGGCACTGACTGCACTCGCGGGTTTTGGCCTCATCGATACTTCCCGGAAAGACCGGATGTCGCGCGAGGCGCTTAACCGATCTTTCGAGACCAGATCGCAAATCCAGTCATATTTCTCGCTGCTGCAGGATGCCGAAACCGGGGAACGCGGTTTCATCATTACCGGCAACTCGAGTTTTCTCGAGCCCTACCAGCAGGCCCTTTATAAGATGCCCTGGAAAGTGGCCCAGCTATATAACATGGTTGATGGCGCTCAGCGAGCGCGGCTCGATAGGGTCGAGCGTCTCAGCCGGGAGAAGCTCGCTATACTTGAGCATAACATTGAAGTCAGGCGCGTCGAGGGCGCGCCTGCGGCCAACGTTATCGTTCAGAATGGCGTCGGCAAGGCCCTGATGGACGATATTCGCAAGGTTGTCGGCGCTATGCTATTGGCTGAAGCCGAGCAGGTGGAGAACGACACAGCGACGGATCGCAAGCGTAGCACCATCATGGGGTGGATCGTGCTCGGCCTGTTGCTCTCAATCGCAGTGGTGACAGTCGCAGCGGCGATGCTGGTATTGCGACACTTTCGTCGTCGGCTCACCATGGAGCTGGCACTGGGTCGGCAGGAACGCCAAGTGACAGCTTTTCGCTCCATAGCGGAAGCTTGCAATCTCAGCACTGATTTCGCCGACGCGGTCGGGCGCACGCTCGCTGCCTTCGGTGAGGCCGTGGCTGCTGCATCAGGCCAAGCGTATCAGGTCTGGAACGAGAAAGGGTTGGAGCGGATCGAGCCGCTTGCGTGCTGGCCTGCGGGTAGATCGGGTGCCGGCAACTGGGCCGTGGATCCCGATTTTTCGCTTACGACGTTAGCCGATCCGAACGCCGTTCAAATTGTTTTCCCCGACCCGCGGAACGCGCAGGCTTGGCGAATCCTGGCGCCAGTGCGCGACGAGGGTCGCTTGACTGCCCTCCTGCAGTGGGCAGGGCAGGACAATGATCTCGATCTCGTAAGTGTCGAAATGCTTGCTGCCTACACACTCCATCAGCTGAACCGTGTGGCCGAACGCCAACGTATCTGGGACGCCTTGAGGGACGTCGCGGCGCGGCAGAAGGCGATTTTCGAAAGCGCAATCGATGCCATAATCATCGTCAACGAGAGCGGGAGCATCGAGAGTCTCAACCCGGCGGCCGAACGCCTCTTCGGCTATGAAACAGAGACTATCCTTCGCCGTCATGTGGGGCGTCTGCTTCCCGAAGACGCGGAGACCGCCGAAGCTTCGCTGCCAACGCTGCACGGCGCGCTGTCCGGCATCGGAAAGGTGCAAGAGAAGACGGCGCAGCGCCGAAATGGTACACGCTTCCCGGCCGATGTCGCGCTCAGCGAGATGACGATCGGTCCGCGGAAACTCTTGGTGGCAATTGTTCGTGACATCAGCGATCGCAAGCGCGTTGAGCAAATGAAGACAGAGTTTGTCTCCACGGTCAGCCATGAACTGCGCACGCCACTGACCTCGATCTCCGGCTCGCTTGGCCTTCTCGCCGGAGGCACTGCTGGCATATTGCCCTCGCCTGCTGCGCGGCTGGTCGACATCGCACACAAGAACAGCGACCGGCTTGTCCGGTTGATCAACGACATACTCGACATCGAGAAGATCGAATCGGGGCAGATCGCCTTCGATTTGCACCGGCTCGACTTGAAGCCGCTGGTGGAAGCGGCGATCGAGGCCAATCGTGCCTATGCCGACGGTTTCGGTGTAACCATCGACTTCACGGGCGAGGAGGTTGCCGTACGAGGTGATGCCGACCGCTTGACCCAGATTATGACGAACCTGCTTTCGAACGCCGTCAAATATTCGCCGGAGGGTGGCGAGGTTGCGGTGACGTTAACCGTGTCCGACGGACGGGTGGCCATTGTGGTGCGTGACCACGGCACGGGCATTCCGGACGATTTTCGTAGCCGCATTTTTTCGAAATTTGCTCAGGCTGATGCCTCGGACATACGTCAAAAGGGCGGCACCGGGCTTGGCCTGAGCATCGTCCAGGAACTCGTTCGACGCCATCACGGGTGCGTCTCGTTCGAAAGTCACGCTGGGTGGGGAACGGAGTTCCGAGTCGAATTACCTGAGGCTTACGTCCAAGCAAAGGAGCCGCCGCAAGCTTCTATTCCGCAGTTTCCGGAACGACCCGTCCTGTTTTGCAGCACCGACCGCGGGACGGCCGAAGCCGTTGTTGGTGTGCTACAAGGTGCCGGCCTCGCGCGAAAACAGCGTCCCTTGATTCTTCACGTCGAGGACGATCCTGACATTCTGAAGGTAGTCGGTGCCAGTCTAGCGCCGTGCTCGGAGATCATCTCGGTCCAAACCTTGAGCGAGGCTCGCATCGTACTTCGAGACCGACCTGTAGATGTAGTCATTTTAGACCTGATGCTGGAGCATGGGTCGGGTCTCGACCTCCTGCCTGATCTTCGGACCAGAGCGGGCGAAGCTCTCCCGACGATTATCTTTACAGCGCAGGACGCCGATCCAGCGCTTTCGCTGCGCGTCGATGCCGTTCTCACGAAATCTCAGGCCAGCTTGAAAGACTTGGCGATCATGGTCGAGCGCTTGTCATTGAAAAGGGCCGCCTGATGTCGATGCGCGTCCTTTATGTAGACGACGACGCCGATATTCGGGAAATCGCCCTGCTTGCGCTGAGCCTTGATCCGACGCTCGATGTCAAGACCTGCGCTTCCGGTGCTGAGGGCATAGTGGCAGCGGCCGAGTGGCAGCCTCATCTCATCCTACTCGACGTAATGATGCCTGGGATGGACGGCCCAACGACGCTGGCTGACCTGAGAACACGAGCGGAATCGGCACACACACCAGTCGTGTTCATCACAGCCCGGGTCCAGTCCCGTGAACTCGAACGATACCTATCCCTCGGAGCCGCAGGTACTATCGCGAAGCCTTTTGATCCCATGACGTTGGCTGCGCAAGCGAAGATGTTCATGGTGTCACGATGACCGCCGCCAAAGTCGCGCTCGAGGCTCAGATGGCCGGCTTTCGAATACGCTTCGCTGAACGGTTGGCCGGAGAGGAAGTGAGCTTGCGTGCCGCGCTTGATGCGTTCCTGAACGCACCCAGCGACGGCTCATGCCGGGCGCTACGCTTAGTCGCGCATAAGCTGGCGGGCTCGGGAGGGCTCCTCGGATTCGCGGCTATCGGCACGGCGGCGGCACAGCTGGACGAAAAGGTAAGCACGGCACTCGAAGGCGGACCGCGGGTCGTCGAAGAACTCTCCGAGGCGACGTATGCGCTTCTGGACGCGATGGCGGCACGCACTCAAGTTGTCGCAACGTCTAGATCACCCGCTCCACCCCGCACCATTCGGCCATGACCAGCGCCAGCACGCGCGTCGTGTCGTGCACCGAGGCCAGCCCCACGCTCTCGTCGATGCCGTGGATGAGGTCGGCCTCGGCGCCGTAACAGGTGGCCTGGGCGCCGCCGTAGAGCGCGTAGAAGCGGGCGTCGGTGAGGGCCGGGACCGCCCAGTGCCGGAGGTCGCCGCCCACGATCTCGCGATGGGCGTCGCAGACGAGGCGCGAGAGCGGCTGGTCGGCCGGGAACAGGCAGCCGTCCGCCATGAAGCCCTTGAACTCCACGGCGAGCTTGGCGCCGCGCAGCTTCGGGTCGGCCTCGGCCTCGGCGACTAGCCGCGCGATCTCGGCCGCGACGTCGCGGCTCGAGACGCCGGGCATCACGCCGACCCGGAGGCCGATGCGGGCGCGGGTCGGGACCGAAGAGTTCCACTCGCCCCCCTCGATGGTGCCGAGGTTGACGTTGATCGGGTGGTTGTCGGCCGCGAAGGCGGGATGGCGGTGCTCGGCCCGGTTGGCGCGCTCCTCGTAGGCGCGGAAGCTCTCGACCACGGCGTAAGCGGCGTCGATGGCGTTGACCCCGGCCTTCATGTCGCGGACATGGGTGGGGCGGCCCGTGACCGTCACCCAGGCCCACACGACCCCGACCTCGGCCGTGTAGAGCGCCGGGTAGCCCGGCCCTGGCTCGGGGATCAGGCAGGCCTCGACGGGCGGCAGCGCCTGCATCACGGCGAGCGCGCCGTTGCCGGTGCATTCCTCCTCGATCACGGCGGCGAACTGCACCGGGGCGGCGGGCTGCAGGCCCGCGAGGCGCAAGGCCCGCCAGGCCGTGACGATCGAGGCCAGGCCCGCCTTCATGTCGGCGGCGCCCCGGCCATACATGCGGCCGTCCCGCAGGCTCGGCTCGAAGGGCGGCGTGGTCCAGAGGTCGGCGGCGCCGGGCGGCACCACATCGACGTGGCCCTGCAGCATCAGGCTGCGGCCGCGGGCTTCGCGCGGCGCATGGAGGGCCGCGACGTTGTCGCGGCCCTCGTAGGGGATCAGCGGCGGCGAGAAGCCCGGATGATCGCGCAAGGCCTCGGGGTCGACCGGGATGCGGCGCGGCGCGAGGCCGGCTTCCGCGTAGACGGCCTCCATGTCGTCGAGGCAGGATCGTTCCTGCCCGAGCAGGCTCGGGTGGCGGACGAGCCGCGACAGCAGCGCGACGGTGTCGGCTTCGAGCGACGCCGCGGCCTCCAGGATGGCGCGGCGCGCGCCGGGGTCGAGGGATGCCGGTCCGGGCACGGTGCGCTCCATTCTCACGCGGCCCGCTCGACGTTCCAGAAGAGCGGCATTCCCTTCAGCACGCCCTTGAGGCCGGTGC
>JAABUY010005937.1_pt1 | contig 12091 bp, 6 predicted proteins | sample 5560271 | NCBI WGS metagenome assembly JAABUY01 (sample SAMN10711886, study PRJNA513374) | rock metagenome | isolation source: Antarctica rocks | place: Antarctica: Victoria Land, University Valley
GGGGAACCTCCGCGCATGATGACTGGTCCAGCGTTACCTCTGCTTGGACGGGGATCAACACGGATGGCGGCGCGGGCTTCGTGACCCTGGTTTCTGCCGATAGCGCCGGCGGAGGCATCGTCGGCGTTCCCGAACCAGCCAGCGTCGCCCTGATCGGGATCGGACTTGCCGGGCTCGCCGGGTTCCGGCGGCGCAAGCCCGTCTGAGCACCTGTAGGGCGTAATGCAGCGCCCACCAGGGCTGCGATCAGCGGCGGCTTTGATTACGCGGCACTTCGGGACTGCGGTAAATTGGCTGGGGGTCCTGGCCCCCAGTCACAGGCGAGTTCCACTTATATTCAAAGGGCTGCACTGCGCTTGCTCCCTGGAGAATACGCTGTTGTCCGACACGCAACGACACGTGTTCAACTGGTAATCAAGGCTGCTGACCGATCCGAACACGTCCGCACCGGTCAGCAGATCGAGCGCCATCAGCGGAATGAGCACGAGCAGCCCGGCCAGGGACAAGGCGATGCCGACGATGAACACTCCGCTCATGACGTTGCCGAACAGGCGGACAAGCAGCGAAACGGTGCGGGTGACGCTCTTGATCACGTTCAGCGGGACCATGACCAGGCTGGGGGCGGCGAAGGCTGCAAACTAGACCAATGTCGTCCTGACTGGAAACGCGCTTGCGTTGCCGGTCAGGGCGGCTCGACGCCGGGGATAAGGGGCGTCCAGTTGGCGACGAAGATGAACGAGCGGGGAGTTCACTGACGTATCCATTGCGGAACCGGAGGCAAGGGTCCTTAGAGCAAACGCACGCGACCGCCCTGATAGTTCGACCTGAGCTGACAAATGCATTTACGCAACGAAAATGCTTGCCGTTGAGAGCAGGCGGTGACATCCTGGTTTATACATATCTATAATAATCAACTCGAAGCATCTCGTGACTCAGATTTGTGGGAGGCGGGCAGCGAAGTAGCCCGCACCCAATGATCTCCGGCTCGTCCCACAACAAATCATAACAAATACGCTGACGCCGGATTACGGAATGTCAGTGGGATCATGCTCACCAGCCAAGCTTGCATGGCGTACGACTTGGTTTTCGAAACGTCGACTTCTCACTTCAGCTGCAGGATGGATCTATGCCGCCGCACGCCGAACTGACTAAGACCAGCATCAGCTCTGAGAGCAGTGGCCTGTTGTCGGGTGCCGGTTTCAATGGCCAGGCGGCCGGCGATGTCGGGCTGGCAGACGAGGACACCTTGCTGGATCTGGATCAGCTGCTTGTAGCGCTGCAAGCCATGCGGGTTGGAGACTTCTCGGTCCGCTTGCCCGGCCACCTGACTGGGCGAGCCGGGAAGGTTGCGGATACCTTCAATGATATCGTGTCTGCAAACGAACGCATGGCCGAGCAGCTGGAGTTCGTCGGCCAAGTCGTCGGCCGGGAGGGCAAGACCCGCACCCGGGTGCGGTTCGGCCTCACCAACGGCGCCTGGGCAGAGATGGAAACGTCGGTCAACACGCTGATCGACGACCTGGTGTGGCCGATGACGGCGGTGACGCGCACCATCACGGCAGTGGCCAAGGGCGATCTGCTGCAGACCGTGCCGCTCGACGTCGACGGCCGGCCGCTGCAGGGCGAGTTCCTGCGGTCGGCGACGATGATCGTCAACACCATGATCAAGCAGCTCAGCGTGTTCACCTCGGAGGTGACGCGGGTTGCGCGTGAGGTCGGCACCGACGGCAAGCTGGGTGGCCAGGCGCAGGTGAGCGAAGTCACCGGGGTTTGGAGAGACCTGACGGAGTCGGTCAACTCCATGGCCTCGAACCTGACCGCTCAGGTGCGCAACATCGCCGACGTGACGATCGCCGTCGCCAACGGCGACCTTTCCAAGAAGATCACCGTCGATGTGCGCGGTGAGATTCTGCAGCTGAAGGAGGCCATCAACACGATGGTCGACCAGCTGCGGTCGTTCGCGTCCGAGGTCACCCGCGTCGCCAAGGAGGTCGGCACCGAGGGCAAGCTGGGCGGCCAGGCGATCGTGCCGGGCGTCGCCGGCACCTGGAAGGACCTTACCGATTCGGTGAACGCCATGTGCGGCAACCTCACCGCCCAGGTTCGCAATATCGCCCAGGTGACGACCGCCGTCGCGCGCGGCGACCTTTCGCGCAAGATCACGGTGAACGTATCCGGCGAGATCTTGGAGCTGAAGGAGACCATCAACACGATGGTCGACCAGCTCAACTCCTTCGCCTCCGAGGTGACCCGGGTCGCGCGTGAGGTCGGCAACGATGGCAAGCTGGGCGGCCAGGCCCGGGTGGAGGGCGTCGGCGGCACGTGGAAGGACCTGACCGACAACGTCAACGCCATGGCGGCGAACCTTACGGGCCAGGTGCGCAACATCGCCGAGGTGACGACCGCGGTCGCGAACGGCGACTTGTCCAAGAAGATCACGGTGAACGTATCCGGCGAAATCCTGGAGCTGAAGGAGACCATCAACACCATGGTCGACCAGCTGAACGCCTTCGCCTCCGAGGTGACGCGCGTGGCGCGCGAGGTCGGCACGGAGGGGCGGCTGGGCGGCCAGGCCAACGTACTTGGGGTCGGCGGCGTTTGGAAGGACCTGACCGACAACGTGAACCTGATGGGCTCCAATCTCACGGGCCAGGTTCGCAACATTGCCGAAGTGACGACCGCGGTCGCGAACGGCGACCTGTCGAAGAAGATCACGGTCGACGTGAAGGGTGAGATTCTCGAACTCAAATCCACCATCAACACGATGGTGGACCAGCTCAACGTGTTCGCCTCCGAAGTCACCCGCGTGGCGCGCGAGGTCGGCACCGAGGGCAAGCTAGGCGGCCAGGCGCAGCTCAAGGGTGTCGCGGGAACCTGGAAGCACCTCACCGACTCGGTCAACTCCATGGCCTCGAACCTCACGGGGCAGGTGCGCAACATCGCCGAGGTCGCGACCGCGGTGGCGCAGGGCGACCTGTCGAAGAAGATCACGGTGGACGTTTCGGGCGAGATCCTGGAGCTGAAGGAGACCATCAACACGATGGTCGACCAGCTGCGCTCGTTCGCCGGCGAGGTGACGCGCGTGGCGCGCGAGGTCGGCACCGAAGGCCGCCTCGGTGGCCAGGCTGAAGTGCCCGGAGTGGCCGGGACCTGGAAGGACCTGACGGATTCGGTGAACTCGATGGCGGGCAACCTGACGGCGCAGGTTCGCAACATCGTCGAGGTCGCGACCGCCATCGCCAGCGGCGACCTTTCGCGCAAGATCACGGTCGACGTGCGCGGCGAGATCCTGTCGCTGAAGGAAACGCTGAACACCATGGTGGATCAGCTCAACCGGTTCGCCTCCGAGGTGACGCGCGTGGCGCGCGAGGTCGGCACCGAGGGCAAGCTGGGCGGGCAGGCGCAGGTTCCCGGTGTCGCTGGCACCTGGAAGGACCTGACCGAAAACGCGAACTCGATGGCGTCGAACCTCACGGGCCAGGTTCGCAACATCGCCGAGGTCACCACGGCCGTTGCGCGCGGCGACCTATCGCGCAAGATCACGGTCGACGTGAAGGGTGAGATCCTCGAGCTCAAGAACACTATCAACACCATGGTGGATCAGTTGCGCTCCTTTGCCGGCGAGGTGACGCGCGTGGCGCGCGAGGTCGGCACCGAGGGCAAGCTGGGCGGGCAGGCGCAGGTCCCCGGGGTGGCAGGCACCTGGAAAGACCTGACCGACAACGTGAACTTCATGGCGGGCAACCTGACGGGCCAGGTGCGCAACATCGCCGAGGTGGCGACGGCCATCGCGACGGGCGACCTGTCGCGCAAGATCACGGTCGACGTGCGCGGCGAGATCCTGTCGCTGAAGGAGACGCTGAACACCATGGTGGATCAGTTGCGCTCCTTTGCCGGCGAGGTGACGCGGGTGGCACGCGAGGTCGGCACCGAGGGCCGGCTGGGCGGGCAGGCGGTGGTGCCGGGCGTCGCCGGCACCTGGAAGGACCTGACGGACAACGTGAACCTGCTCGCGGCCAATCTCACCACCCAGGTCCGCAACATCGCCGAGGTCACGACGGCGGTGGCCCGCGGCGACCTGTCGCGCAAGATCACGGTCGAGGTGCGCGGCGAGGTGCTGGAGCTGAAATCCACCATCAACACGATGGTGGACCAGCTCAACTCGTTCGCCGGCGAGGTGACGCGTGTGGCCAAGGAGGTCGGCACTGAGGGCAAGCTGGGCGGCCAGGCGCAGGTGCCCGGCGTGGCCGGAACCTGGAAGGACCTCACCGACACGGTGAACGTCATGGCGGCGAACCTGACCGAGCAGGTGCGCGGCATCGTCAAGGTCGTGACCGCGGTGGCCGACGGTGACCTCAAGCAGAACCTCACGGTGGCGTCGAAGGGCGAGGTGGCCGCGCTCGCCGAAACGATCAACAACATGACGGACACGCTGGCGACGTTCGCCGATCAGGTGACGACGGTGGCCCGGGAGGTCGGCGTGGAGGGGCGGCTCGGTGGCCAGGCGAACGTGCCCGGTGCTGCCGGCACCTGGAAGGACCTGACGGACAACGTGAACCTGCTCGCGGCCAATCTCACAACCCAGGTCCGCGCGATTGCCGAGGTCGCGACCGCAGTGACCAAGGGCGACCTGTCCCGCGCAGTCGCGGTCGAGGCGTCCGGCGAGGTGGCCGAGCTCAAAGACAACATCAACACGATGATCGGCAACTTGCGGCTCACGACGGACCGCAACACCGAGCAGGACTGGCTTAAGACCAACCTTGCCCGCTTCACCAACATGCTGCAGGGCCAACGTGACCTCTCGACCGTCGGGCGCTTGCTGCTGTCGGAGCTGGCGCCGCTCGTCGGCGCGCATTACGGCGTCATCTACCAGGTCGAGGTCGAGGGATCGGCGCCGGGCCTGAAACTGCTCTCGGCCTATGCGGACACCGGCGCCAGCGGCCAGCGGGACCATTTGCGGCTCGGTGAGGGACTGATTGGCCAGTGCGCCCAGGACGCACGCTGGCTGCTGATCACCGAGATGCCGCCAGAGGTCGCGCCCATCGGCTCGGGATTGTTCAAGGCGGCGCCGCGCAACGTCATCGTACTGCCGGTGCTGTTCGAAGGACAGGTCAAGGCCGTAATCGAACTCGCATCGCTCGGCGCCTTCACCGACCTGCAAACGTCGTTCCTCGAGCAGCTCACGACCTCGATCGGGATCGTGCTGAACTCCATTGAGGCGACAATGCAGACCGAAGGGCTGCTTACCCAGTCGCAGCAGTTGGCGGGCGAGCTGCAAACCCAGCAGAGCGAGCTGCAGCAGACGAACGAGCAGCTGGAGCAGAAGGCGCAGCAGCTGGCCGAGCGCAACGTCGAGGTGGAGGCGAAGAACCAGGAGATCGAGCAGGCCCGCCGTGCGCTCGAGGAGAAGGCGACGGAGCTGGCGCTCACCTCGAAGTATAAGTCCGAGTTCCTGGCCAACATGAGCCACGAACTGCGTACGCCGCTGAATTCAATCCTGATCCTCGGCCAGCAGCTCAACGACAATCCGGACGGCAACTTGTCGGTCAAGCAGGTCGAGTTCGCGCGCACTATCCACGGCGCCGGCACCGACCTGCTGAACCTGATCACCGACATCCTCGACCTTTCCAAGATCGAGTCCGGCACGACCTCGGTCGACGCGGAGGAGATCGTGTTCGGCAGCCTGCTGGACATGATGGCCCGGCCGTTCCGGCACGAGGCCGAGAGCCGCCGCCTGTCGTTCGAAGTGACGATGGCGCCGACGCTGGAGCGGAGCATGATCACGGATGCGAAGCGGCTGCATCAGGTGCTCAAGAACCTGCTGTCGAACGCGTTCAAGTTCACCGAGCACGGAGGTGTCAGGCTCACCGTATCGCCCGTAACCAGCGGCTGGAGCCCGGACCACCGCAGCCTGAAGAACGCGCCATCGGTTGTCGCCTTCGAGGTGACCGATACGGGGATCGGCATCCCCGCGGAGAAACAGCGCATCATCTTCGAGGCCTTCCAGCAGGCGGACGCCTCAACCAACCGCAAGTATGGCGGCACCGGCCTTGGCCTCGCCATCAGCCGCGAGCTGGCCAATCTGCTGGGCGGCGAAATCCATCTGCGCAGCCAGCTCGGAATCGGCTCGGTCTTCACGCTCTATCTGCCGCTTACCTACGTGGGGGCGCCGGCGCCGGTGTGGGCGCAGGTCGACCGGACCGGGGCGTCCATCGCGGCAGCCGCAGTCCAGCCGCACGCGTTCCCGCGCCGTCCGGAGCACCCGGCGGATCCCGTGCCGGACGACCGCGCCGACCTGCAGCCGGGCGACGCCGTCCTGCTGATCGTCGAGGACGATCCACACTACGCGCGGGTGTTGGCCGACCTCGCCCGCGATACCGGCTTCAAGGTGCTGGTGACAATGCGGGGCGCCGCGGCCATCGCGCTCGCCCGGGAGTATGCGCCGACAGCCATCTCGCTCGACGTGTTCCTGCCGGACATGCTGGGATGGACCGTCCTGAGCCAGCTCAAGCAGGATCCGGCGACCCGTCACATTCCGGTGCAGATCGTGACCCTCGACGAGGACCGGCAGCACGGCCTCGCGAGGGGAGCATTCTCATTCCTCAAAAAGCCGACCGCGACTGAGGAACTCGAGGCGGCGCTCGGCCGGATCAGGGACTACGCCCAGCCGCGGCGCAAGCGCCTGCTCATCGTCGAGGACAACACGGCCGAGCTGCTCGGCGTCAGCGAGCTGCTCAGCCACGACGACATCGATGTCATTGCGGTGTCCAATGGCCGGGACGCGCTGCACTCGCTGCGGACGCAGCCGGCCGACTGCGTGGTGCTGGACCTGAAGCTGCCGGACATGTCCGGTTTCGAAGTCCTGGAGCACATCCGCGACGATCCGGCGCTTTGTGACGTGCCGGTCGTCGTCTTCACCGGGCGCGAGCTCTCGCCGGACGAGGATGCCCAGCTGCATACAATGGCGCGCAGCGTGGTCGTGAAGGGCGTGGAGTCGCCGGAACGCCTGCTGGACGAGACGGCGCTCTTCCTTCATCGGGTCGTGGCCGATCTTCCGCCCGCGAAGCAGCGTATGCTCGAGCGCCTGCACCTGTCCGACGATGACCTGGTGGGCCAGACGGTGCTGCTTGTGGACGACGACGCACGCAACATCTTCGCGCTGTCGAGCATGCTGGAACGCCGCGGCATGCGGGTGCTGACCGCGACGACCGGCAGCGAGGCCATCTCGGTGATCCAGTCCCAAACCGACGTCGCGATCGTGCTCATGGACATCATGATGCCGGGCATGGACGGGTATGAGACCATGCAGGTGGTCCGCGCCGACCCAGCGTTCCGGCGCCTGCCGATAATTGCGCTTACCGCCAAGGCCATGAAGGGCGATCGTGAGAAATGCCTGGAAGCGGGCGCGTCGGACTACCTCGCCAAACCTGTCAACACCGAGCAGCTCCTGTCCGCATTGCGGATGTGGCTGCATCGTTAGATGGGCGGTCAATCCATGGTCGTGAGCAGCCGCGTGCCCGGCGATAAGATCAACATCTTATTGGTAGACGATCAGCCGGCGAAGCTCCTCAGCTACGAGGTGATCCTCGGTGAGCTGGGCGAGCATCTCATCAAGGCAGCGTCGGCCCGGGAGGCCCTGGAACACCTGCTGCGGACCGACGTGGCCGTGCTGCTGGTCGACGTCTGCATGCCGGAGCTCGACGGCTTTGAGCTCGCGGCCATGATCCGTGAGCATCCTCGCTTCGAGCGGACGGCCATCATCTTCGTGTCGGCGATACAGATCACCGATTTCGACCGCATTCGCGGATATGCAGCGGGCGCCGTCGACTACGTGCCGGTCCCGGTGGTGCCGGAAGTGCTGCGGGCCAAGGTCAAAGTTTTTGCGGAGCTGTATCGCAAGACGCGGCAGCTGGAGCAGCTCAACGTAGAGCTGGAACGCCGGGTGGCCGAGCGGACCGCGGCGCTCGAGAAGTCTGCATACCAGCTTTACGAACTCAATGAGGACCTGGAACGCCGTATCGACGAGCGCACCTGCGAGCTAACCGCGGCGAACGTCAGGCTTGAGGCCGAGGCGGACGAGCGCGAGCGGGTCGAGGCGGCGCTGCGGCAGTCGCAGAAGATGGAAGCGGTGGGTCAGCTCACCGGCGGCCTCGCACACGACTTCAACAATTTGCTGCAGGGCATCTCCGGCAGCCTGGAGCTGATGCGTCATCGCGCCGCCCAGGGGCGCACGGCAGAGTTCGGACGCTACATCGAGACCGCTATGGGATCGGCCAACCGCGCTGCAGCGCTGACCCACCGGCTGCTTGCCTTTTCGCGGCGCCAGACGCTCGACCCCAAGCCGACCGACATGAACCATCTCGTCAGCGGCATGGAGGACCTGTTCCGCCGGACGGTGGGGCCAAGTATCAAACTGGAGACGAGTCTCGTAGGCGAGCCGTGGCCGATCCTGTGCGACTCGAATCAGCTCGAGAACGCGCTGCTGAACCTGGTCATCAACGCGCGCGACGCCATGCCAAATGGCGGACAGCTGCTGATCGAGACCACAAACACCGTGCTGCGTGACCGGCGCGGGGCACCGAAGGATTGGCCGCCGCAGGACGTGCCGCCCGGCGACTACGTGGCTTTGTCCGTCGCCGACACCGGCGTCGGCATGACCTCAGACGTGATCGCGCGCGCCTTCGACCCCTTCTTCACGACGAAGCCGGCAGGCCAAGGAACCGGCCTCGGCCTTTCCATGATCTACGGCTTCGTCCAGCAGTCGGGGGGGCACGTGCGCCTGCGCAGCGAGGCGGGCCAGGGCACGACTGCGGCGATCTACCTGCCCCGCCATTGCGAAGCGAGCGTCACTTTCGGAGAGAGTGATGCTGCTCCCAGCTCGCCGGCTGTGACGGCGAGCAATGTGGTGCTGGTGGTCGATGACGAGCCTGACGTGCGCTTGGTCGTTTGCGATATCTTGTCGGACCTCGGCTACACGGTATTGGAAGCCGAGAGCGGCCGGGCCGGCCTGAATATCGTGGCCTCCAAGGTTCACATCGATCTTTTGCTGACCGATGTCGGCCTGCCCGGGGGCATGAACGGCCGGCAGCTTGCCGACGCGGCCCGGCAGCGGCGTCCCGGCCTGAAAGTGCTGTTCATCACCGGTTATGCCGAGAGCATGATAGTCGCCAACGGCCGCCTAGAGCCGGGCATGGAAGTCATGATCAAGCCCATCGCTTTGAACACGCTCGCGACCAGAGTTCAGGCCATCATCAATGGCGACCAACAGAAATCAGCACGGTCCGTCGAGGTTCTGCCTGAGAGACCTCGTCGATGAAGCCAGGACAATCAGCGGTGACGCCTTGAGGGTATCGTGGGCAGCCAGCGCTGGACGTTGCCTCAGCAGGCTTGTTACCGGGCGTGAACGCTCACGGAGCAATAGACGGCGAGGTCGCGTCGAGAGATCAGTTATTGCGACGGATCATCTCGGTGTTGGCTGGGGGACCTGGATTCGAACCAAGGCTTTCCGAGTCAGAGTCGGAAGTTCTACCGCTAAACTATCCCCCAACGCCACGACGCGCTGCGACCTGGCAGATAACATGCGCCCCCGGGCGCGGCAACCGTCCGCAGCCGATTGTGCAAGTTCAGCTTGCCCCCGCTATCGAACCGCGCCGACACTGGGGCCATATAGGACCACTGAAAGGGTCCAATTATGCTCCACGCACTACGAGCCGACGCCGATCGGGAGCGCCAGGGCCCAGCATTCGCGGCGCTCGACCTCGGCACCAATAACTGCCGGCTGCTGATCGGGGCGCCGAGCGGCAGCGGCTTTCGCGTGCTGGACAGCTTTAGCCGGATCGTGCGGCTGGGCGAGGGCCTGCAGAGCACCGGCCGCCTGAACGCCCTCGCGATGGACCGTGCCATCGACGCGCTCAAGGCCTGCTCGGACCGCCTGGCACGGCGGCCGATCCGGGCCATGCGGGCGATCGCTACCGAGGCGTGCCGCCGCGCCGCCAATGTCGGCGAGTTCCTGGCGCGCGTGCTGACCGAAACCGGCATTCGCTTCGACGTGATCTCGGCGAGGGAGGAAGCGGAGCTGGCACTCGAGAGCTGTGCCCCGCTGCTCATGGGCGCCGGCCGCCGCGCGCTGCTGTTCGATATCGGCGGCGGCTCGACCGAGGTTGCCTGGGTGCGGCTGGACACCGGCGATGCGCAGCCGGAGCTGATTGGCTATGACAGCCTGCCGGTCGGCGTTGTCAGCCTGTCGGAGCGCTATGGCGCAGCGGCGTTCACCGCGGCCGGGTTCGAGGCCATGGTCGACGACGTCGCCGCGCGGCTCGAGCCTTTCGAGCGCGTGCACTGCATCGCCCATGAGAGCCGCATCGGCGGCGTTCGCCTGCTCGGCACCAGCGGCACTGTCACGACGCTGGCCGGGGTGGCGATGGGCCTGCTGCGCTACCGGCGCCCGCTGGTGGATGGCACCGTGCTTACCGACGCTGCGGCGGCCCATGCGCTTTGCGTGCTGCGCGGCCTCGGCCGGGACGACTTGGCGCTGCATCCCTGTGTCGGCCCGGGCCGTGCCGATCTCGTGCTGCCGGGCTGCGCGGTGTTCGAGGCGATCCGCCGCATTTGGCCCGCGGACGAGGTCGTCGTGGCGGACCGGGGTGTGCGAGAGGGCATGCTGCTGCGTATGATGCGGCAATGGCGTGGCGGCACGCACCGGGCAGCAATGCAGAAAGGCTGGCACTCCCGAGCGCTCTCCCGCACTGCGCTTCCGGCATGAGCAGCGGTCCAACCAAGCCGCCGGCGGCACTGCCGTCACGCGGCCTCTCGGTGTCGTTGAAAACGGCGCGGGGCCGCACGACGGCGTCGCAGAAATGGCTGCAGCGTCAACTGAACGACCCGTATGTGCGGGCGGCGAAGGAGCAGGGCTGGCGGTCGCGCGCGGCGTTCAAACTGATCGAGATCGACGACCGTTTTCACCTGATCGGCAAGGGGGCCAAGGTTGTGGACCTCGGCGCGGCGCCTGGTGGCTGGGCGCAGGTGGCGGTGAAGCGGGGTGCGGCCGCAGTGGTGGGCGTCGACCTGCTGCCGATGGACAGCGTGCCCGGCGCGACGATCCTGGTGGGCGACTTTATGGACGACGCGATGCCCGGCCAGCTCGCGGCGCTTCTGGGTGGCAAGGCCGATCTCGTGCTGTCCGACATGGCGCCGAACACCACCGGGCACAACGCGACCGACCATCTGCGCATCATGGCGCTGGCGGACCTGGCGCTGCATTTTGCAGTCGAGATGCTGGCCGACGGCGGCGGTTTCGTCGCCAAGGTGTTCCAGGGCGGCTCCGAGCGGGCGATGCTGGAGCGGATGAAGCGCTCGTTCGCCAGCGTCCGCCACGTGAAGCCGCCGGCCAGCCGCAAGGAGTCTAGCGAGCTGTATGTGGTGGCCACCGGGTTTCGTTCGCAGGCGGCCGGTTCGCGGGCAGGCTTAGCGTCTGCTGGCGATTAGGTCACGCATTGCCTGGCGTTTGTCGCGCAAGGTCTTGGCGTAGCCCGTAGGGAAGCGTTCGTAGATCATGACCGGAGCTTTAAGCGTAACTCCGCCCTGGTCGCTCGACCAAAGCTGACGGAAGCGGAACCCGCTTAGCCGGCGCCGCAGCACTTCTTGCTTAAAGTGCTCGGACACGAACAGCCGGCCGGCCCGGTTGCTCAGGCGGAAGATGTCGACGCCTTCGAGGACGGCGGTGTGGAACTCGAAATGGGTGATAATGCCTTCAAGTCCCTCCTCATGTTTCGTCCAAACCGTGTCGAGCGCGTCGATATGGCGATAGCAGACGAATAGCTGATACCCGATTTCGTGCGGTGGGTTCAACCGCAGCAGGGCGCCAGCCTGGTCCAGCATCGGCCCCAGCGCCTCGCAGGCGCGTTGGCTCAACACAAGTAAGCTTCCACCTATATTAGGGCAGTCTGTGACTACCCCCTCCTTCTCTTGTGTACGAAGGTTAACCAGGCTTCTTTGAACTCGACTTTCCGCATTTTCGACGAGATTGAAGGCTCAACGTAGCACCCAGAAGATGTCCTCGTGCGCAATGAAGTCGAGAGCCTCGTCGATCGGC
>JAABUY010005939.1_pt1 | contig 12089 bp, 15 predicted proteins | sample 5560271 | NCBI WGS metagenome assembly JAABUY01 (sample SAMN10711886, study PRJNA513374) | rock metagenome | isolation source: Antarctica rocks | place: Antarctica: Victoria Land, University Valley
AACCGCCGTCTGCGCGCACCCTTTACACCTGCGGGTCGGTTGCGGGCCGATCGCGGGTTAGGGGGAGTGTTAGATATATAACCCACGATAGCTGTGCTATTAGTGTGGTGCCACCTTTTAACAATTCATTTAATATTATTGTAATGACTCTTTTTCAATCACTATAAATACATACACTGTCAGATTATCTGACTTCAGTTGCTTAATAATTACAATCTTAATAGCAGTGATGTTTTAATCTGCAGTAATGTGAATGTGACTGTTAATGTAATTATGTAATGTAGCTAATGAAAAAGTGCATTAATAATCAATAAAAACAGTGTCAATGAGTTTAATGACAATTCTGCAGTCATTAAATATAAAAAGATCTGTAATGATACTTTTTTCTTTAAAAGATGATGAAAAGAATGCTGTTGTTAAAAATAATGATGTATTTATTGTTATTTAAGCTTAAATGTGTATATATCTATATTTTGTGATGATAAAGAATTGTGATGCAGAGTTTCTGTTGATGAGAACTTCTAGAATGTTTTTTGTGACTGTAATATTGTGTTGTACAGTATTTATAATTCATCATAGAGCTTTCAGATCTGCTGTAATTTAAGTTGTTTTAAATTGATTTAAAACTCTTTTCATGAAGTTCTGAACAGATTTGACAAAGAATTCAATGTAAAATCATTAAAGAATTTTCTTAAATTTGTCATTCTTAATTTTTAAGTTCATAAAGATCTGAAGTTGAGTTGCTTTATGTTTTAATTGAGTGATGTGCTCTGATAGAGATGAGAATTATATGTTTATAATTAATTAAGAAAATCTCAACATCATGTTCTATATTAAGTTATAGCACACAATGAGGTGAGTTACTGACTAGATTTTGAGCTTATTTGATGTGGTTTTGGTGGAGTTATTTCAAAAATTCAGTTTGAGCTGGAGGAGGTGTTTTTTCCAGTGTACCTAAGTTAAGACAAATTAATTTCCGTCCCTCCAGGCCTAACTGTTTACGGCAAATAATATTCGACCAGCACCCCAAACAACCACAAACCCACCCCCACTGACCCCCAACCATGGCGAGCGACACGCCCCTCACCCTCACTCGTCCATCCCCCAATCCCAGCACCCACCAGCCACCAACCACACCCACCGACGCCTCCGCCGCCGAAACCAAGCGCCGCACCACAGCAGCCCAAAAAGCCTACGGCCGCGGCAAACCAATCACCACCCGAACCGTCAAGGACAAGAAACTACGACGCAATCTCAGCCAGCTCGAGCACCAGTACCTCGACGCGACGCTGAAAGCGCAAGATGCCGAGCTCCTGCTCGAGAACTCCGCCGGGGTGCTGGAAGCGGAAGGCCCTCTGGAGCGGACGTACAAAGTGCGACAAGCAGACGTGCGGGGGAGCGTCGGGGTGGAGACGGCAGCAAAGGGGTTCGAGCTGCGGCTGGAGGGGGAGGGGCCCTACGTGGGGGAGTACACGGCCAACGGGCGGGGCCTGCTGCTGGCGGGAAGGAAGGGGCATGTAGCGGGGGTGGAGTGGCGGGGGGGAGGGCTGGGGTGTGAGATGCGGGTGGGGGAGAGGGTGCGGGATGTGAAGTGGTTGCATAACGAGCAGTATTTTGCGGTGGCGCAGAGGCGGTATGTGTATATCTACGATGGGGCTGGGGTGGAGTTGCATTGTTTGAAGAAGCACATCGAGGTTACGGGGATGGAGTTTTTGAGGCATCATTTTTTGCTGGCTACCGTGGTGGGTTTTTTCTTGTCTTGTGGGTGCTGAGTGGAGGGGATGATAGGGTGGCTGACTTGGGTTGATAGGGTTATGCGGGGTACTTGAAGTATACGGATACGTCGACAGGCCAGATGGTTATTGAGCTGCCGACGAGGCAAGGGGCGCCTACTGCGTTGGCGCAGAATCCGTATAATGCGGTTGTTCACGTTGGGCATCAGAACGGCACGGTCACGCTGTGGTCGCCTAACTCGAGCACGCCTCTGGTCAAGATGCTTCCGCATAGGGGTCCGGTGCGGTCGATGGCGATTGATCGGGAGGGCAGGTACATGGTTTCGACGGGGCAAGACCTCAAGATGGCGGTATGGGACCTGCGGACGTTCAAAGAAGTCAACAACTACTTCCTGCGACAGCCTGGTTCGAGTGTCGCCATCAGCGACCGCGGTCTGACGGCCGTGGGCTGGGGAACGCAAGTGTCCGTCTGGCAAGGGTTGTACGACAAGTCGACCCTCGACCAGGAGAAGATCCAGAGTCCATACATGGCCTGGGGCGGCGAAGGCAAACGGGTAGAACGGGTGCGGTGGTGTCCCTTCGAAGACATACTAGGAATCTCCCACGACCACGGCTTCTCCAGCATGATCGTCCCCGGCGCCGGCGAGCCGAACTTCGACGCGCTGGAAGTCAACCCGTACGAGAACACCAAGCAGCGGCAAGAAGCCGAGGTCAAGGCGCTGCTGGACAAGCTCCAGCCGGAGATGATCTCGCTGAACCCGGATTACATCGGCAACCTGGATCTCGCGTCTGCGGCCACGCGGCAGAAGGAGGCGGATCTGGATCGCAAGCCCGACGACCCGATCCTGGCGCTCAAGAACCGCGGCCGCGGGAAGAACAGCAGCCTCCGGAAGTATCTGCGGAAGAAGGGCAGCAGGAACATCGTCGACGACCGGAGGTTGAAGATCGAGGCGCTGAGGAAGGAACAGCATCAGAAGGGACGGGCCGGGTTGAAGAAAAAAGAGGAAGAGCTCGGGCCGGCGTTGGCGCGGTTTGCTAGGAAGGGAGCCTGATGGGCTTGCCAGAAGTCATCAGGGAACGAGCCAAGGCCGTCGACGACGATTACTTCCTGCTACACGGACTTCTCGAGGGTTCCTCTCCTCATCCTTACCTATATGGAGTAGGACGAGTGTTCCCCTGGGGTGGGAATCTCAGGAAGCATTGGCTCGATGCCCATCGCAGATCAATCGGAGCTTTGCACTCGATCTGCGTGGTAGAGGAGCAATCATATGGGGGCGGAAAGGGGGTGGGAGGAGCAGACATCAACCCGCCATTGCGGGAGAGCCCCGCCAAGCAAACCTTAGTAATCGGCTTCAGCCAAGCAAAACCGGAACCCAAGGTAACCCAGACCCAAAGCCAAGGCGGGGAAGAGGAGAAAACACACAATTATCAGGGTCCTTGGCAGTTGAGGCTTAAAGTACAGTAGGTAAGGTAACCAAGTTAAACTTACCTACAGTACAGTAAAGTACGTACCTGAAAGAGCCTCGACCACTTCTTCAGAGAGATTAAAAGTTGAGTAAAAGACTTCACTGATCCATGTGACTGCATAAAAGACTCAGATGATAGTCAGCTCATAAAAAAGACTCAGATAATCTTAATGTTAATGTTAACTCTTTTGTCTTTAATAAATACATCACTGTCATTAAAATTTTAATGTATTTCAATCTTACTGTTATCATCATCATCACTTATTTCTACATAATTTCATCTCACTGTCATCAACATCATAATTTTTACTTATTGAAGCTGTATTTTCTAATTAATAGACTCTGTGCAGAGTTATAGACAGTGATGATGTAAAGAATAATATAAATAACAGTAATATAAGTGATATTGACAATTTTGATGACAGTAATGATGTAAATAACAATAAATATAAACAATAATAATAAAAATAACAGCATAAAGTCTAAAAAATTATTTATTTAAGTCTTTTTTACAGATTAATTATCATTTAAGTCTTTTATGCAGTTATATGAATCATTAAAGTCTTTTATTCTTAAAAGTTAAAGTAAAAGACTTTATTGATTTATGTGACTGCATAAAAGACTTAAATAATAGTTAATTTATAAAAAAGATTTAAATAAATAATTTTTTAAACTTTATGTTGTCATTCTTATTACTATTATTTATGTTTATTATCATTTACATCATTACTGTCATCAAAATTATCACTGTTACTTATATTACTATCATTTATATTATTCTTTACATCATCACTGTCTATGATTCTGTGCAGAGTCTATCAATCAGAAAATACAGCTTCAATAAGTGAAAATTGTGATGTTGATGATAGTAAGATGAAATTGTGTAGAAATGAATGATAATGATGATGATAGTAAGATTAAAATATATCAGAATTTTAATGACAGTGATGTGTTTACTAAAGATAAAAGAGTTAATATTAACATTAAGATTATCTGAGTCTTTTTTATAAACTAATTATCATCTGAGTCTTTTATGCAGTTACATAAATCAGTAAAGTCTTTTATTCTAAAAGTTACCTCTGAGACAGTAATGTCTTACATGTGTTCTAGATCTAACTTGAGCCAGTTAATCAGAGAATTAAACTGAGATTACATAAAGTATGTAATACTTGCTCTGTGTGTAAGTTAATCAGTACCTTAACATCTTCATTACTTAGTCAAGTCAGTCACTCAGTTAAGTCACCTTATTAGTCACAAACATTCTCATCAACATTGTCATTCACCTCATCATCATCACACATTCACAATGACCTCAGATGAATCAATTAAGTCAATTTCTGATATTATTACACAATATAGTCTTGTCTTAGCTGATTTAAACAATAATTCATCAGTTTTTCTTTACAAAATTGCTTAAATCTATAATCTATCTTGATTTACTTTATAAGTTCATTAAAAAAAAGACAATCAGTAAAGATCTTTTAAATAGATTAATAATGATTATTAATGCATAAAAAGAATGTTTTAATTTAATGAATTAATATTATAATAGCTTAAGAATGATCTTCATAAATTGAACAGCTAAAATTTATAATAAAGCATTTAATGATGATTAAAGACAATCTGAATTCTTTAAAATAACATTAATATAAGAATTTTCTGTGTTGACATTTAGACTTTAAGATATGATATAGCTGCAATTTTAATTAAAATTGAAAGAATGTCAGAAATTTTGAAATCATTTAAAAATAATTTAATTTATACAACTTTATATGAATTCAGCATGATATTTTGAAGTCAGACATATATAATATGAATGAAAAGAAATTTGCAATGAGCATTATAAACAGCTTTAAAGTTTTAATATAATGCATAAAAATATAAATTTTCAATATTTAGACTAATAATTAAAACTAAGTGTTTTTTATTAAATATATATTGTTCAATAACATCATTCTTTCACTCTACTTTATTTTCAAGAACAAGCTGATACAGCAAATATAATTAAACTTTATTAAGAATAATTAAGCTGTTCTATAAATCAGTGATAATAATTAAACTATTAATGTAATAAAGCTTCAGTGACTTAAGATCTTCAATCTATATATTAAAACTTAAACTTAAGACATTCATTGACTATTAATACTGAATGATTATAAAAGTTATATCTTTACTGATTTTATTTAGTATTGCTGTGATCACAGTATTGTAACTTTATATCTTTCTTTATATTTAATTTATTTATTATAATCATTGAATGTTGAAGTCTTTAAGTCATTGAGTAAGATCTATAAAAAGTGTATTTATACTTATTTATATTATGAGATCATCAATGTCAATAAGTTAAACTTTTTATGCTATTATTAAAAGATTAAATCAACAACAATTACAATTCAGAATGTTCTAAATACATAATGAAATGTAAATCTTATTTTATTTAATTTTTTTATTATTATTTTAAAATTATCTTAATTAAAGATCTTATTCTATGTCTTCTTTATAAATTTCAATAAAGTTTAAATCAACATCACTGTCACATTTAATACAGCAATTTGAATCAATCAGTTTGTGAATGAAATCATAATAAATATAATATTGTTATTATATACATATATTTTAAATCTAAAAGATACAGCTTTAACAGCTATGATGAATAGAACAGTTCTACAGCAGATTAATTAAAAACTGTTTAATAAGCAGAAGCAACAATAAAAGAAATAGTCATAAAAGAATGTTAAAAATGTCTGAGTTCTTATTGTTGATAAGAATAAAGTTATGATGCAGAAGACAGAGAAGAAAATGAAGAAATTGATTGATAAAATAATTAAATATTATGCATTAAAAGATAAAGTTAAATTTGTGAAGCTGATCTGAAAGAAAATGCTCATGAATAATTTAGTTTTTATGTAGTTAGTCTAGGGAAGTGGTAATCTCAATAATTTAAGATGTTTTGACAAGGATTAATTAAGTGACAGTGAGGTGGCTTGACTGGGTGGCTGGCTTGACTGGGTGGCGATTACGTTACATGAACAGATATGTCATGACTACCTACTGTAGGTCACTGAAACCTACCTGGTACTTACCTTACGTAAGTCACCCACACCAAGCAAGCGGCATCGAGGAAAGCATTTGTTGCGATTTCCAAGTACTTCGTGTGTACTTGTACTTCTGGGGTCCCTATACTCCTAATCGGAAACTCGATTGAAGTTTTCTTGGCTTGGCATGGTTGCTGCGCCCCGTTTTTGCCATGTCCGTAAGGTACCTTACGGAGAAGGGGAGTTACGCGTCCTCGTCCTCGCACAATAATAATACGTGGTAAGGTAATATGAATGAATGTTAATGAGTTAATGAGCGCACTACCAATACCTTAACGTTACAGTACAATTCCTTAGGAAGGAAGGGACTCTGATCTTGGTTGATTGTTGAGTCACGAGTGTGTAAATCCCTCGCCAGAACAGTAACGTTATCGACTTGATTCACTCGTTTGATCCCCTTTTCTCTTCCTTTGCCATCACAACGGTAGACATCAATCACCCTCCTTTCAATACCATTGCCCCTTCACCCTTCTACATTCGCTCTTTGCCTCTGCTGGATCGTCAACCGGATCGTCCAATCGTTAAGAAACCTCCCGTTCCTTCGCCATCCTTACAATGAGTCGTAATCGGATCTTCAGTCGACGGGAAATTGAGGCGAAGATTGCTGGAGGCGACACGGTCGTGATCTGTGAAGGCAGAGTCCTTCAACTGAACACTTGGCTGGACAAGCATCCAGGCGGACGACTGGCAGTGTTGCACATGGTCGGCAGAGACGCGACGGATGAGATCAACGTGTAACAATTCCCTTTTCCTTTCCTTTCCTTTTTTTGTTCCTGCTGTTTTTCTTCTTCACCATCATCCATGCATCCATGCATCCATCCAGATAATGGTAATATCCTGGTGTCAGTCATATGTGCTACTGTGTGGTTTGGCTCAGTGGTAGAGCTGGCTGGGATTTTGTTGGATTGGGTCGATGTTCTCAGGAGGAAACACTGTCGCAATAATCCTAACAAAAATGCGGCGAGGTGTGCGATGAGATATATATATATACCTGAGGGATGATTAACTAATCAAATCGGGGTCGTCCTGCAGTTATCACTCCACCAAGACCCTGAAGACGATGAATAAGTACCGGATAGGCCGGATAGCGATAGACGAGCCATGGGTCAACTTCGAACCCCCAATCCGGGGTGGCCTCTTTCGACCAATAACCAACCATGACTCCACTTCTGAAGATGAAGACTCTCGCTCCGAATTAAGTTCCAGTTCGTTGGATTACTCGTCGGCGACCAGCGTCGAAGATGCAACCCCTTCCCAGCCGACTTCGGCCCTCTACCGCCGTCGATCAATAGCCGCAAAGTCCGCTGCAAGTCACACCATCCTTTCCGGAACTTCCGACCATGAGGCTACAATCGACGATCAGATTGAAACACCCATCCCTCCCTCCAACCATACCCACCACACTCCAACTTCATACACAGCTTCAATCGAGCAGAAGGAAATCGACCGGGACCTTGAACATTACCCATCATTGGATCCATCTACTCAACAGAACATCACCCAGAAATACCAGCAACTCCACCAGCGAATCAAAGATGAAGGACTCTACGAGTGCCGTTATCGCGAGTACGGCAAGGAGTTCCTACGCTACTCGCTGTTCTTCACCCTGTTCATCGTCACCCTGAGGGGCGAATGGTACATGACCTCCGCCGTCTTCCTCGGCCTGTTCTGGCACCAGATCATGTTCACCGCGCACGATGCCGGCCACATGGGCATCACCCATAACTTCGTCCCCGACACCTTGATCGGCATGTTCATCGCCGACTTCTGCTGTGGCCTGTCGATCGGCTGGTGGAAGAGCAGTCATAACGTGCACCACCTCGTGCCCAACCACCCCGTAAGCTCCCATTCCTACCGACCGCTCCTCCCTGACCAAGCCATCAATCACGGCCCTCCATCCCACTGACATCTGACATCCTCCCCAGAAACACGACCCCGACATCCAAAACGTCCCCGTCTTCGCCACCTCCCCCTCCTTCTTCCACTCCCTCCACTCCAGCTACTACGACTTCACCTACAACTGGGACCGCGCCGCCAACTGGGCCGTGCAATACCAGCACTACACCTACTACCCCGTCATGTGCATCGCCCGCTTCAACCTCTACCTCCTCTCCTGGCTGCACCTGCTCTCCCCGCGCAGCAGCAACCTCGGCGCCGCGTCCTGGACGCGCCCGACGGAAATCGCCTTCATGCTCGCCTACTGGGTCTGTTTCGGCTACCTCCTCCTCTGGCGCGCCATCCCCACCTGGCCCGTCCGCGTCGCTTTCGTGCTAGTCTCCCACATCGTCACCATGCCCCTGCACGTCCAGATCACCCTCTCCCACTTCGCCATGTCCACCGCCGACCTCGGCGCCGCCGAGTCCTTTCCCCAGAAACAGCTCCGCACCACCATGGACGTCGCCTGTCCTGCCTGGCTCGACTTTGTTCATGGTGGTTTGCAGTTTCAGGCTGTTCATCATCTCTTTCCGCGTGTGCCCAGGCATAATTTGCGGAGGGTGCAGGCGCTTGTCCGCGAGTTTTGCGAAGATACGGGCATCGAGTATAAGATCTTGGGATTTGTCGACGGGAACAAGAAGGTGCTTGGACGGCTGGGCGAGGTGGCGCGTCAGGTCGAGATGCTGGTCGATTGTCAGAAGTATATGGCTGAGACGGGCGAGAGCGGGTTGCATTGATTGCGTTGTATTAACAGGTCGAATCGTGCTTCGTGTGCGACGCATGTACCGTCCGTTCCGATCGAAGTCTGCGTGTTGCGCCGTCGAGCGGGGTGGTTCGCGTTGCTTGTTCGTTGCGTTGTATTCTACATAATGTCCTGGCGCGGAAGCGGAGTTCTGCTGCCAGGGTTCGGTCGGCTTTCTTTCTCGCTCGGAGCAGCGTTGTAGCTAGACTTGGGTTCCTTAGAGCCTTGTGTACTTTTACCATCATCGATTTACTTGTAGACGAACTTACGTGCTGTGCGAATTCAGTGGTCACAGAAATGTTCTGTCGAGGGTAGGTGGGAGAGGAAACGTGCATGCTCTGTCGTGAAGTGAAGAGGGATTGACTGACGGTCGGAGTCTGCGGATTAGAAGACGAGTGACGTGAGGGCGGGCTTAGGGGGTAGATAAGGGGACGAGATGAGATGAGATGAGATGACAGGTAAGGTACGGTTACAGTATTTGGGTTTTCTGACACGACGCCGCGCCGGGCAGTAAGTAAGCGCAAAGCGACTACAAAAGCCAGCACACAACGCCCATCCCACCGCGTCCATCACTCGCGACACGAGAAACAAAGACCCATCACCCCTCCACTCCCACTCCCCCTCCCGCTTCCATAACCATCACAGCCCCTCCTCCCCCTCCTCCTCCACCTCCTCCTCCCCCTCCACCCTCAAAAACCCCCCCAAGCCCCCCCGCGCCCCCAATCCACTCCCCCGGCACGCCAACCTTACACCCCCCACGGTTACTAACCCAGCGCACATAGACCGGATTCGGCTTCTCCACCGCCGCCGCCGCCTCGGCCTCGAGCAGCAGCAGTGAGCGAGGCGTAGCGTTGGTGTTATTCTCGGCGCCACCGCCGCCGACGACGATGGTGGATGGACCGGAAGCAAGGCTGGGGGCGAAGGTGGGGTCTTTGCCGCGGCGTTTGGGGGCTTGTTTTTTGAGGAGCTTGTTGATTGTTTCCATCTAATTTTTGGGGGGTTAGTGGGGGAAGAGGGAGAGAGCCAGGGGTTTGGAGAGGGGGGGGAGGAAGAATGGGGGAAAAGGGAGAGCGAGGGAGGAAGGAAAGGAGAGTACAAACCTTCTCCTCCTCATTGCGCTTCTCGCTCAGGTTCTTCCTCCTCCGGGCCATTTCGGCGCGGCGCATGGCGTGCTCTTCGGCCGTGAGGTGTTTTTTCGTCTGCGGCTCTGGATGGGCGGGCATGTCAGGACGGACGAAGTGGGGGGTAGAAGATCATTCGCGCGGGGATGGATGTGCGACATAGATAGGGCTTGTTTGGGAAGCGGGGGAGGCAGGGGAGACGTGACACACCCATTGGTAATTGAAGGAAGTCGCCGCCCATGACTTGGTCCAAGCGACTTCGCTGCCGCTTTGTCATCTTGCTGACGTCCGGCGTGCTGGCGCGGCTGCCGGTCGCGGGCGTTTCGTTGTCGTTTTCATTTGAGCTTTCGGCGCCTTCGTCTTCTTCGTCTTCCTCTGCGGCTTCCTCTTCGCCTTCGCCTTCGCCTTCGCCGTCCTGTTCGCCGGCGCCAGCCGCTTCTTCGTCGCCTTCGTCTTCGGAGTCTAGTTCGGATAGCTCCTCGTCGTCGTCTTCTCCCATCGCCATCTCTTGCGCCTCTACGCTCTTCACTTTCCCTCCGTCCGCCAGCGTCACAGTCACGCTCGGTCTGGAGGAGCCTTTGGTGGCCTTGAATATCAGCGGCGGTGGCACAGGCACTAGCGCATCCTCCATCTCGACGTCGCCCTCCGCATCAACGTCTTCCTCTCCTCCGGCGTCCTCGTCTTCTTCCTCGTCTTCCTCTTCCTCCACCTCTGCCTCCTCCGCATCATCCTCTTCATCGTTCTCTTCGCTAGGAATAATGTCGTCCTCCTCCTCATCCTCGTCCTCCTCGCTCTCGCTCTCATCCGCATAGTATCGTTTCCGGCTGCCTCTGCGCGACCCAAGCAGCCTCTCAGCCGGCTCGAACGCGTCGCGCGAGTTGACGCCAGCCGCTGCTTGGCGACCGGACGTCGCCTCGCGCAGTTTCGTTGGCGGCATCTTGACGGTCAGCCGGATGGATTTCTTGGTCGAGTCGTCGGGCGAATGAGAGTTGGGGCGCGAGACGGTCACGGTGGGTGTGGTCGGAGATGAAGTGGCTGCAGCTGCGGCTGTTGTTGGCGCTGCGGTACGGCGGGGTCGCGACATGATTGCGGTGGCCGGTGAGCTGCGAGCGGGTTCAGTTAGAGATGAGCGCGGGCGCAGAGAGCGGCGGGTTGCCATCGTGTGGTAGGCCTCGTTGGGAAACGCGATGCAGAGATGGAGTTGAAGAGAGAAAGAAATGCACGAGGGATGAACTTGGAACATGCACTACATATAATAGTTGAATGATGTAAAGTCAATGCAGCAAGCCGCATAGGGCTGGTCCACGGCTGTTTCACATATAAAGAAATAGTTAAAGCTTCGTGTAACATGTGGTGGAGGCGACAGCGATCCGGAGATCAGGCAATCTCATAGTAGGTAGTTAAACGCACAATCAGCCAGCCACAAAGGTGGACGATTCTCTCTCTCTCGCTCTCAGTTACAGACGAGATACCGTACGGCGTTATTGACTGGCTGTCGGACTTACTCATCATCAGCTGTCCCCTGTTTCTGCGGTATCCAATCGTCGCTCCTTTCGCCGTCGTCGTCTTCTGTGCTGAGCCTCCGAAGTCGCTTAATCGGTCTCTGTACCATTCTGATTGCGCTGCTTGGTCAGGCTCGAATAAGATCCCGCTGCAAGGGAGTATCCGTAGTGTTGCCGTGCTCGGCGTCACAATAAGGGATATATCGCCGATCTGGTTTATAGACGACAAATGACGACCTTCTGCTCTCTCATGGATCAAATGACCGTTTCTTGCTTATTACGACCCCAGCACTAATAGGAAAGAGCAAGCTTAAGCCACCTTCCAAGCTGCCATGCACGTATTTACTCCCGCCGTTCTGGTTGTAGAGTAGGTAGGTAGGTAGGTAGGTAGGTAGGTAATTTATTCCGCCCGGAGGCACTACGCCTAAAGGGCTCTAGCGCTATCATCCTGTCAAAACTATTGCTACGTCCATGTCCCACAAAAAGCCCTTACTG
>JAABUY010005940.1_pt1 | contig 12089 bp, 11 predicted proteins | sample 5560271 | NCBI WGS metagenome assembly JAABUY01 (sample SAMN10711886, study PRJNA513374) | rock metagenome | isolation source: Antarctica rocks | place: Antarctica: Victoria Land, University Valley
GGACCCAGCGGACGCCGCCGTCCGGTCGAGGCGATGCTTGAGGATCGAGGCGACCGAGCCGTAGGACAGCGCGCCGATCTCGACGGCGCGGTGGCTGACCGCCTCGACCCGGGCGGCGTCCAGGCCGTGGAACAGCCGCAGGATGCCAAGGCAGGTGCGGAAGCCCTGCTCGGGATGCGGCCTGCGGGCCATCACGGCGATGACCAGCGCCTCCGTGGCAGGTCCGATGCCGCGGGCGTCGCGTTGCAGGCGCTCGGGCGTCCACTCGGCATACCGCCGGTGTGCGCTCGGCATGTGCTCGGGCTGGGTGCCGTGACGCGGGCCACCGTAGCGCCGGGCGTGCGCCGCCACGCGCTTGCCGCGGTGGAACACCTCGATCGTGCGTTGCGTGGCACGGGTATCAACCTGCTCACGGATCAGCGCGTGCGGCACCGAGTAGAAGAAGCCCTGAACCTCGACGTGGTAATCGATGCCGACACGGGCGAGATGCCACTCGGCATATTCGAAGTCGTCCTGCGGCAGCGCCTGCATCACCGGACGCTCGATTGCCTCGAACAGCTGGCGGCGGCTCATGCCCAGGCGGCGCATCTCGCGGCTATTCATCCGCTCCACCGCGACCGCGATCGCCGCGTTGCACTCGGCCAAGGAGAAGAAGCTGACGTTGCGCAGGCGGCCGACGATGTAGGACTGCGCAAACCGCACCCCGGCCTCCACGGCCGCCTTGTCCCGCGGACGGTTCGGCCGAGCTGGCAGGATGCCCACGGCGTAGTGCGACGCCATGGCGCCGTAGCTGCGGTTCACCTCGGGGTCGTAGAACGATGCCTTGTGGATCGCGCTCTTGAGGTTGTCCGGCACCAAAAGCCGCGGCGCCACACCCCAGAACCGGAACATGCGCACGTGCGCGCCGATCCAGTCCGGCAGCGTCTGCGTCCAGGTCGCCTCGGCATAGGTCAGGCTCGAGGCGCCCAGCACGGCAACGAAGATCTCCGCCGTGCTCACCATGCCCGTCACCGGGTCGGTGATCGGCACCAGCTTGCCGGAATAGTCGACAAACGCCTTGTGCCCTGCCGCATGCTGCTGGCGCATCACCGGCGACAGGCGCCGCTCGAACGCGCGGAACAACTGGCAGAACCGGCTGTAGGCGTAGCCCTGCGGGTGAACCGCCCGGTACTCCTCCCACAGCACCAGCAGATTGACGCCGGGCCGCTTGAACTCGCGCACCAGCGCCGCCCAGTCAGGCTCGGCGTGATGCCGCGCCCCAGCCCGCACGCCCGCGTTGACGAACAGCCGCGCCATCAGGCTCTCGTCAGTGTCGTCGGCGGCCAACGGCCAAACAATCCCAGCCGCAGCCGCCCGGCTCAGATACTCACGCACCGTGCTCGGCGCGATGCCAAGCTCCTGCGCGATGGACCGGGCACTCGCCCCAGCCCCGAAACGCATCGTCAGCAACTGCTTGATCCGCCGCATGGACAGCCTCTGTCTCGGCATCCCGCCCCTCCATCGATTGCGATGGCGGCACTGGAAGCCAGGTCATCGATGACCCGCGAGACAATCCGTTCCCCGGATGCCCCCTACCCAAACGGGGTGGGCGGCATCGTCAGAACGGTGGGCGGTTTCAGATTAGAACGATGGGCGATTTGAAATCGGTATGGGTGGGCGGAATGCATTGGAATCCGCAGTGCACAACGCGCGTCGACGCGGTAAAGCCCTGCTCGGCACGCTCATCGCCGGCCTGGTTGCGTGACGGACCCGGCACCACCCCGGAACCCAATAAGAGCCACGATCGAGAGGGAGTGCTTGGGAGTTACGCTTTAAGTGCATCATACCAAATTTGGTGCAGCATCCAAAAGCCTGATAAAACTAGCAGCCTGTCGGACTTAAGCAAAAATCGGAATTTTTGGAATATTATGTCTCGCGTTCGCCAGGAACCATAGTGGAATTGCGCTCAGATCGGTATGCCTTTTAGATAGTTGCGTGACAGGCTTAAGTCCGACAGGCTCCTAGGCTCCAAATATCGTCATAAACTGTAGCGTGACAACCTGGACGGCACGCTGGTCAAGGGTCCCAAGGCGCTGTGCGAGCTGCAGGGCTACGTGTACGACGCCTGGATGCGGATGGCGGAGCTGTTCGACGCGCTGGGCCAGCCCGCCCGCGGCGCCGAGCTGCGCGCCAAGGCGGCGCGGCTTCATCAGCAATTCAACGACGTGTTCTGGGACGAGGCGGGCGGCTTCTACGCCTATTGCCTGGACGGGGAGAAGCGCCCCGTGCTGACCGTCGCCTCCAACGTCGGCCATTGCCTGTGGTCCGGCATCGTCCGCCCGGACCGCGCCGCCCGCGTGGTGCAGCGGCTCCTGGCGCCCGACATGTGGTCGGGCTGGGGCATCCGGACGCTCTCGGCGGAGCACCGGTCGTACAACCCGTATTCCTACCAGAACGGCTCGGTGTGGCCGCATGACAACGCCATCATCGCGCTCGGCTTCCGCCGCTACGGCTTCACGGCCGAGGCGGGCCGGGTCGCGCGTGACCTGAGCGAGGCGGCGAGCCACTTCAACATGAACCAGATGCCGAGCTGTATGCCGGGCTGGCCCGCACGCCTTTCGGCTTCCCGGTCCAGTACGTCGGCGCCAACGTGCCGTTGGCCTGGGCGGCCGGGGCGGTGTTCATGACGCTGCGCGCCATGCTGGGCCTGGAGCCGGACGCGCCGCAGGACCGGCTCTGCATCGACCCGGCGCTGCCGCCATGGCTTCCAGACCTCAAGCTGTTGGGGCTGCGCATGGGGCGGCACAGCTTCGACATCCGCTTCCAGCGCAGCGGCGACGCCACCACTTACGAGGTCTTGCAGGGCGACCCCGGCGTGGTCGTCCGAAGCGCGCCCGACGCATGAGCCGGACTGCCCGGACGGCGCGGGTCATAGCCTCCGCTGCGGGCGCCACGCGTCGCGCTGCGGCAGGAAGGGCATGGCAAGGGACGGACGCAGCCTGATCTCGCCGGGGTCGCGGTAGGCGGGCACGCCGACCTGTACCCGCTCCCCCGCTGCGTCGTGGCGGAACGTGCGGTGCAGGTGGTCCCACAGGCTCAGCCCGCTCGACCAGTTCGAATCCGTCTCGTCCCGCACGGCCGAGTGGTGGATGCCGTGCATCCCCGGCGTGGTCAGCACCCGGGCCAGCCGGCGGTCCCAGTCCGGCGGCAGGCGCGTGTTGGAATGGTGGAACAGCACGGACGCGAAGAAGAACGCCTGCCAGCCCCGCAGCGCCCGCGGCGACACCCCGCCCAGCGCCACCTGCGCCGCCCGCCACGGCACCGAGGCCAGCATGTCGGCCGCATGGAACCGCAGCGCCGTCGTGGCGTCCATGTCCAGATCGACGTGATGCACCAGATGCAGCCGCCACAGCGCCGGGACCTTGTGCGTCAGGACATGCCAAAGATAGATCGTGTAGTCCATCCACAGGAACGCCGCCGCGTCCCGCAGCCAGGCCGGCTCCGGCAGGCGCTGGGCAAGCCCGCGCCGCCGCGCCTCGGCCCGTCGCGCGAGCAGACGCACCACCGGGCTTTCCGCCGCGGAGACCACCGCCATGCTGAGCGCGCCGAGGACGAGGTTGCGGACGATGCGCGCCGGCTCCCTTTGCGTGCGCCGGCGCAGCGGCGCGCGCCGCTCGGCGACGAGGATGGCGGCGGCGCCCAGCACGAGAACGGGAAGCAAGAGCGCGAAAAGCCGGGGGCGTGCCATGGAGGGGCACATGCGGCTGCGCCGCGGGCGCCGCAAGGCCGGCCTCCGGCGAGCGGGCGCGCCGTCCGCCCGCGCCGGCCTGGCCCGGCCGAATGAGCCCGGTCGCCATTGTCATTCCCATGCTGAACGAGGCGGCGGCGCTGCCCCGCCTGCTGCGCTCCTTGCAGGCGCTCGACCCCGCGCCGGCGGAGATCCTGGCGGTGGACGGCGGCAGCGCCGACGCTTCGGTCGCCATCGCGGAGGCGGCCGGGCTGCGCGTGATCCGGGAGGGCGCCCGGGGCCGGGCGTCGCAGCTCAACCGCGGCGTGGCCGCGGTTTCGGCGCCCGTCGTCTGCATCCTGCACGCCGACACCCTGCTGCCCGACGACGCCGTGGCGGTGATGCGCCGCGTGCTTGCCGACCCGCGCACCGCGCTGGCCGGCTTCATTCCGCTGCTCAGCGGGCCGGACCGGGTGCGCTGGGGCACCAGCCTGCACAACTGGGCCAAAACCTGGTACGCGCCGCTGCTGTTCCGCCCCCATCTGTTCCTGCGCGGGGGGCGGCTGCTGTTCGGCGACCATGCCATGTTCTTCCGCCGGGCCGACTTCCTGGCGGTCGGCGGCTGCGACCCGGCGCTGCTGGTGATGGAGGACGCCGACTTGTGCATCCGCATGAGCCGCCTGGGCCGCGTCCGGCTGGTCAACCGCGTGGTGATCACCTCCGACCGCCGCATCGCTGCCTGGGGCGCGCTGCGGGCGAACTGGATCTACCTCAGCGTGGGCGTCCGCTGGGGCCTTGGCCGCCGCAAGCGGCTGCATGAGGATTACCCGGACGTGCGTTAGGCCACTGCGCCCCGCCTGCGCGCCTGGATGTAGCCGGCGGCCAGGCAGTGGTCGATCAGCCTGCGCAGGAAGCGGGCGTCGGTCGGAGGGCAGGCGCGCCCGCTCAAGGCCCGCAGGTTGGCGTCGGCAAAGCGCGGGTCGCGCTGAAGGTAGCCGGCAAGCAGGCCCGTCGCCTGCGCGTGCACCTGCTGCTGCAAGGGGGTGAGGACGCCCGGGTCGAACGCTTCGGGCGGAACGAAGCGCGGGGCATGGAGCTGCGGGAACTCGGCCGACAACCCCAGCAGCGCGGTGACGGGAACCGGCGCGCCCGACACGAGGTGGAAGGTCCGCCCCGCCGCCTCCGCGATCCGCTCCGCGATGTCGGTCAGCCCGGCGGCGACGTGGTCGATGGGAACGAGGTCCAGGCTAGCGCCGGGGCGGGCCGGCAGGACAGGGATGCGGCCCTCCGCCGCCAGCCGGAGCATCCCGTAGAAGCTGCCGAAGCTGCCGATCGTGCCGTCCCCGTAGGCGCCGACGACGATCGACGGGCGCGCGACGGCGACCTGCCGGCCCCGGCCGCGGGCGGCGGCGACCAGGCGTTCCCCTTCCGCCTTGCTGGCCTCATAGCCGTTGGCGAAGGCCTGGCCGACATGCAGTTCGTCCTCGCGGATCGGCCCGTCGCGCAGGCCGCAGACATAAGCGGTGCTGACGTGCAGCACCGGCGTCCGCGGGCCTTCGGTGAACGCCAGAAGGTTGGCGGTCCCCTCGACGTTCACCGCCCGGTACGCCGCGGGATCGAGGTTGAAGGCAGTGAGGGCGGCGCAGTGGACGGCCAGGTCCAGCCCCTCGCCCACGGCCGCCTGCGCCGCGGCGCCCAGCCCCAGCCCGGGCCGGCGCACGTCGCCCGCAAGCGTCAGGACGGCACCGGGACGGGGCGTGTGGCCGGCCCAAGGCGCGGACTGGATGGGGCGGCCGTCGTTGCGGCACAGCGCGGTGCTGCGATGCTGCAGGGCAACGACCCCATGGCCGCGCCCGGACAGGATGCTCACAAGCTCGCACCCGATCAGGCCGCCGGCGCCAGTGACAAGGATGCGCATCTGACAGCCCCCTCCGCCGGCGGGCCTTTGGCGCAGCGGCACCGCACACATATAGGAGGGCGGCGCGGCACGCCAACCGGACCGGCCTGGCAAGGGGAACACGATGCGGTGGACGCATGACTTGGTCGTCATCGGCGCCGGCGCCGCCGGGCTGACCGCGGCGGGCGGCGCCGCCCGGCTCGGCTTGCGGGTGGCGCTGATCGAGCGCGACCGGATGGGCGGGGAATGCCTGAACTCCGGCTGCGTGCCGTCCAAGGCGCTGCTGGCAGCGGCCCGGCGCGCGCACCTGCTGCGGTCCGGCGGCGCGATGGGCGTGACCGCGGCCGGCGTCGCCATCGACTACGCAGGCGTGCGCGCCCACGTGCAGGGCGCCATCGCCGCCATTGCCCCGCACGACTCCCCCGAACGGTTCCGGGCGTGGGGCGTCGAGGTTGTCCAGGGGGAGGCCCGCTTCGCCGGCCGCCAGGAGGTCGAGGTCGGGGGCCGCGCGCTCCGGGCGCCCCGGATCGTAGTCGCCACCGGCTCCCGCCCGGCCGTGCCGGACATCGAGGGGCTGGGCAGCGTGCCGTTCCTGACGAACGAGACGCTGTTCGACCTGGCCGTGCTGCCGCGGCATTTGGTTGTTCTCGGCGCCGGGGCGGTGGGGCTGGAGATGGCGCAGGCGTTCCGACGCCTGGGCGCGGCGGTGACGGTGATCGAGGCGGGTGAAGCCCTGGCCCGCGACGACACGGAGGCCGCCGCGGCCGTGCTCGGGCAGCTCAAGGCCGAGGGCGTCGAGGTCCGCACCGGCACGCGCGTCGCGCGGGTCGCCGCCGTGCCGGAGGGCGTGCGGGTTGCAGCGACGCCGGGCGAGGCGGTCACGGGCAGCCACCTGCTGCTGGCCGTCGGACGCAGGCCGTCCCTGCATGGGCTGGGTTTGGAGGCGGCAGGGATCGCGGCGGGTGCGGACGGCATCCTCGTGGACCGGCGGCGGCGCACCTCCAACCCGGCCGTTTCCGCCATCGGCGACTGCCGGGCCGGGCCGCGGCTGACCCACGCCGCGGGGTACGAGGGCACGGTCGCGGTGATGAACATCGCCTTCGGCCTGCCCGCCGCGGCCGATTTCGCCGCCCTGCCCGCCGTCATGTACACCGATCCCGAGCTGGCGCAGCTCGGCCTGACGGAGGAAGCAGCGCGGGAACGGCACGGCCGGGTCCGCGTGGACCGAGTCGAGTTCGCCGACAACGACCGGGCCGTGGCGGAGAGCGAGACCGCCGGCTTCCTCAAGGTGACCCGGGCGCGCGGCCGGCTGGTCGGCGTGACAGCCGTGGGCGCCGGCGCCGGGGAGCTGGTGCTACCCTGGAGCCTGGCGATGCGCGGCCGGGCCTCGCCTTGGGCGATCTCCGGCACGGTGGTGGCATATCCCACCCGGTCCGAGGCGTCCAAGGCGGCGGCGTTCGCCGCGTATGAGGGCCTGATCTTCGGCCGCGCCGCACGCGGCTGGGCGCGGGCCTTGGCGGCGGCACGCCGCGGGGCAGCGCCGATCAGGCCGAAGGGCCAGGCACCGGTCCTGTCCGGCTCCGCTCCAAGCCGCAGGGGAATCGAGTGAACGCTCATACGTCTTGCTGGATGACGGCTGCGAGATAGTTGGTGTTCCATCCGGCTCGCTTTCGGCAGTATTTCAAGCTGATGGTCGGCTTGGCCTGCTTGAGCAGGTTGAGGGCCATGTGTTTAACGACGGCCATGTTTGCCGGTGTCACGTTGTATGTAATTGTGATACTGGTCCTGTTTTCGCCGCTTGCTGCACTTAGCTGGACTTTGGGCGCCCGACCTCCGTCCGCATCGTGTGAGGCACAATAGGAAGTAGGGTCTTCACGACTTCTAGCCAGCTCCGTGCAACACGGTCACGCAGGTCACACCTTGTCGGCCCAGTGACCGCGAGAGCGTACAAAATGACCACGGCCGGTAAGACGCACCTGTCCTCCGCCACCAGGTTGGCGCTGGTGGAGAACGGCTGGCACGCGCTGTTCACTGCGCCACGGGCTGGAGCCAGGTGGCGAGTTCGGCGTCAGATGCCGTCGCCACCGCTTGCCCTGGCGGAACAGATGCTTGGAGCCCCACGAAGTAGGGGCGGCGGTGGGTACCATCGACCTCACCGGGGGACTTAGGGTTCGGCGGCCGGTCGGCGGGATTAAAGCCAGCGAAGTAGAGCCACCAAGCTCCGCCCGGTCCTTGGACGGCCGACGCAACACCGGGGCTGATCACCTGGTTGCCGGTGTAGTTGGGCCAGCTGGAAAGCTGCGACTGCAGGAGATAGCGCACCTCGAAGCTGCCCTGCTGTCCCCAGACGCCCTGCACGTCGGTCTGCAGGACCTTTCGATAGCGCCCGTTCGGGGCCGGCATGAGGATGTCCGACCAGGCAACGCCCGCTTTGTAGTCGGGCTGCAGGTAGGCGCCTGTGGAGTAGATCAGCGCATACTTACCTCCGATCTTGGCGATGTAAGGTGCCTCAACCAGCTTTGACTGGCTCTGGCCGTACCATTCGGATTTGAGGGGGCCGTATCGGTCGTCAGGTGTCAGCAGGATGGTCGGGCTGTCCTGCGTCGGCTGCGTCGGCGACAGCATAGGCTGGATCACGATCCCATTGCGCAGCGCTGGGTTCGGGACGAAGTTCTTGACGTAGAGAAGGTAGAGCCGGCCCCCGTCCTTGAAGTACTTGCCGTCGTAGTTGCCGTCCACCGGGTTTGAGAAGGAGCCCGAAAGCACGGTGTCCGCCGACCATGCCACCGGGGCGATGCCGGGTGCTGCCGCCGCGGTCGGGTGCGCGTGGACGAGAACCGTCCAATGGTTCGGGTGCGTGGGGGGAATTGACACCGATCGCCACGGCCGCGTGCCACCCGCCCGCGTCGTCCTGGAAGATGTCGATGTTCTGAAAATTTGTGAAGCTTGCACCGGCTGCGGCGATCTCCGCGCCAAGCGCGCCGGCATAGACGGTGGCCGGCGTCCAGGAGAAGCACCTGGCCGACAAAGGGTAGTTGCACCACATGATCGCCTTGGTGGTGCCGGAGAACACCAGCGTTCGCCCGCCGTTGGAGGGGGCGAGGCGCACAGGGTAGGGATCTGCGAAGTAGCCGGTACCGTCGGCGCCGATGCTGGTCATGGGTTGGATTGCCAGTGGAGGCGTCGCGCTGGACGCTAAGATGCCGGAAGCGGGATTTTCGGCCGGCTGTGCGAGCTCGGCCGCCCTGGCAGTTCCGTCGCCTGCCGGACAGAGGAGGGCCGCCACGGCGAGCGGCATGGCGAGCAGGGCGGCGGGACGGCGCCACGCCGGATTGCGTTTGGCAGGTTCGAAGTAGCGCATGGTGTGTGATCCTTTACAGGGATGTTCAAGGAAAGCTGCCGGTCAGCAACGGGCGTGGCCACGAGGCGCCTTCTCAGAAAACTGGTTTGCCTAGGTGGCTCCTCTGGCTTCGCCACCAACCACGAGCGGCGTCAGCGAGGTCATGTCGACCTCCACTACGCCGATCCGCTATGAGGCGCTGATCGGACGCGCTGTGGGTCCCACCCCAACTGACCTGACTTTGTCCACACCCGCCTGGACAGGACTGGACAGGAGTAGAAACGAGGCGAGACTTGCGGCGTATTTCATGAAGGCCTCCGCCGTTGGAACTCAGTGGACATACTCTGGCCTCAACACGTTTCCAGGCCATGTCCGAATGCCGCGTTCTCGTTACAGCTGCAGTAAATCAAGTTGCCCGCAGCGGTCATAGGGTGAGCGCCCCCGATGGCATATGCATGCCAGAGTGGCAGTGTCGACCAGCTTTTTGAGGATGCGTCCGTGGAACAGGCTAAGAAGCTCCAAGCTGCCAACGTACATTCACCATCCAATCTACGCACCGAAGCTGCTGCTTGGTGATATTTGGCCGCTGAAGAAACTCACCGCGGAGTCACGCCCGGCTGAGCGATGTCGTTGTGCTTGTCCGTATAGACCTGGGCCGAGGCGGCGTTCTCCCGGCGGTTCAGGTTGCGGTACTCGCCGGCCGTCAGATGGCCGCCATTGGCTGCCAGGTCGGCGCGACGGCTTGCATTGATGCGCGATTCGCGACCCTCGATTTTAGTTGCCCCGCGGGCGGTGATCTGACCGCTTGCCAGCCCTTGTCCGATGCGCTGCTGCTGGTGCAACTCACGCCCGCGGACTTCCTGCGCGGAGGCTGCGAACGGGACCAGCAGCGCTAAGGCTGTGGCGAGCAAGCGCAATGGGGTCGATGTCATGGTGATCTCCTTTTCGTTCCCTTCAACGGTGAGCCATCGAAAAACCGTCGCCTATTTTCCACAAAAGATATGCTTCTGAAGCTCGACCAGCGCAGCCTCAAGGTGTCTTGTTCACAGGCCCGTCGACCTGTGGCGGGCGACGCAACGGGCCGCCACGCGCCAATCCCTGGGCCAAAAGGATTCGCTTGTCCGCGGGCAGAGTTGCAGCGAAATCGACGGCTGCCGCCTCAAGCCGGGCGCGCAGCAGAATGTCGGCGTCCCGCGCGCGATCAAGTGCGGCGGCCACGGCAGGCTGGTCGAAGCGTGGCTGCACAAAAAGCCGCGCGGCCGTCCGGCGGCCTTCGCGGGCTGTCCGTACCAAATCGTCGTTGTCCTTGACCACTTGCCGCATCGACTGACCGAAGTGCTCCCGATCGGGTGGCGGCAGTTCCTCCCCGGCGACACGGATCGGCCGCGGCGGCACGCCGGCAAACGATCGCCATTCGCCCGTTTGTGACAACATGAAAAGGCCGCCGCCAAGGACGCCAGCGGCAAAGATGTTGACGAGCAACGACACCGCCAAAAGGACGCGGAACGGACGCGTCATTGCCGTGGGCCGCTTGTCGGCAGCCGCGCTTCCATGTCGAAAGAAGCGCCAAAAACACTCAGCTCATACAGCGGCGCCGTCACGGACTCGGCAGCGGGAGACGACAGCACGACGACGGTCGCCCCCGCAGCCACCCCGCTGGCCAGCGCCGTGGCGGCTCCGAGGCTGGACAGCCAAAGGCGCAACCGGCGTGCGTGCGCGTTCCGCTGGGTGGCAGCAGCGGCAATCCGGGCCGCAAGCGCAGCGCCGGGTCCTGGCACTGTCCAAGCCGTGAGGGAGGCGTCCAACCTGGCAGCGGCGGCTAGGTCGTCTCGCGCTTCCGGCCGGCTTCGCAAATGTCTGCGTCCAGCGTCGCGCTCGGCTGATGGCCAACGATCGAGGTTGCCGCCATAGGCATCGGCGAGTGCGGCAAAACGCTCGGGTGTCACGTTTCCACTCCGTCGAGCAGGGATCGCAGAGTCCGGCGGGCTCGCGACAGCAGACTCTCCAATGCCTCGACGCTGACATCCAGGACCCGGGCCGTCTCGATGTTGGAAAGCTCCTGATAGGTGTGCAGCATAATCGCTTCCCTTTGGCGGGGCGGCAGTTTGGCAAGAGCCGCCTGTACGCGCTGAACGGCCTCGTCGCGCTCGAGCCGCTGATCGACGGGAAGCGACGGATCCACCTGCTCGGGTGGATCCGCGGCAAGAATTTCACGTCGCTTACGTAAGCGGTCGTAGCAAAGGTTCAGCACGACGCGATGCAGCCAGGTGTCGAATTGCGCCTGGCCAGGCCGCCAGTCGCGCGCTTGGCGCCAGGACCGCAAGAACGCATCCTGCGTCATGTCGTCAGCCTCTCCGTTGTCGCCGAGGAGGCGTAGGGAAAGTGCGTGAATCCGTGGGAGCTTGCGGGCGATCAAGGCACGGAACGCCGCCTCTTCGCCACGGCCCATGCGGGCCAAAAGCTCCGTGTCCGGATCCTCGTTCGATCCAACCCCCATCCTCGTTTCGAACGCCGGCTAGGCGCTGAGGCTGAAAAACCATCTTGGCCTTTCGCTCACCAGAAGGCCATGCGAGACCTGGAAAGACGGACCATCCTCACCTCCGGTTCCGACTGCTCCCATGCTGTCAACCTCCGTCAGATGTCCCAGCGTGCCGTTTCTGTCGTTCTGGCTCTGTTGTTTCTTGCCTCCCCCTTGGAATCCATCATGTTGTGTTCAGTAGCCAGGCTCGAGATCACTGGCGCTACGGCATGCGCTGAAGGAACCGCGCCTGAAAGATCTGAAGGTGGCCGCCGTTGCCCGGACCACAATGGAAATCCTGGTACGTCGTAGGATCGTCTTGGAAATCCGTGACCAAGCTGCCGGGCGCGTTGAATGCCCACGCAATGAAGTCGATCCGGTGCTCGAGCGAATACTCGAGCAAGTTGCAGGCGACTTGCGCCGCGTCGGGCTGGCAGAACAGCCTGCTGTCCATGATCCATTCGGTGACGAGGGCGGGACAAGTGAGCGCGAAGGTTCCGAACCGCTCGTCCCACCCCGCCCGCGCCGCCGGCTGACCAAGGGTTGGATGGGGGTGAGCCGAGTAGGCAAGTTGACCTAGGGGATCGCGCAGCGGTGGCTCGCCCTGCCAGCGCTGCAGCAAATTCAT
>JAABUY010005942.1_pt1 | contig 12087 bp, 13 predicted proteins | sample 5560271 | NCBI WGS metagenome assembly JAABUY01 (sample SAMN10711886, study PRJNA513374) | rock metagenome | isolation source: Antarctica rocks | place: Antarctica: Victoria Land, University Valley
CCTTTTTTCTTTTTGCCTGTCGAGAAATGGAACCGCATTTAGGACGATAGCCGCTAATGTCAGCGAACAATATCAACGACTCTAGACTTGGTAATGCCCGGAAGCACAATATACAGGCGGGGAGGTTGGGAGGTGGGGTGTAGTAGGCTAGTAGCGTTCCCCCCCCCCTTCACTTGGACGCGCAGGGCTCACTCCAGATTAGTCCAATCAGCGCGTTGCGATGTTGAACTAGGCTATCGGTACACTCGTAGCTCCGGCTTTCTAATGTAAATAGCGATGGAACAATGGAAGGAAAGATAACGGGAATCGGCTCCTTTTTATACCATAATATAGTACCTTAGCGGAATTATGAGGAATGGCTCTACCGTAGCAGCACCGTAGTACTACCATAAAATATTGTTACTGTAATTCCTTAGTTACATCGCCTTTAGGCAGTCCTCTTAATGACACGTTATTATAAAATATACGCTTAGAATTTCTAAACGACCTTGGAAAGGAACGGTGATGAAAATAAGCATATGTACAGTACCCCGCATTAAGTCACGGTCGCGCGCTCCCCAACCAATACACCCCCCACCTGCATCAACCATTGAACCATCAAATTCAGCTGGGGAACTTCAATATTTGGGCTAGTTATTTAGTAGTATATGACTTATAATTCCCCGATCAATATTTAGTATGCCAGCCCTCCGCTATAATTAGAGCTTCACATCTGCGTGGCATACTGGAAATTAGCCCCTCTATTACCTTCTCCCGTATGTTCCCCCAGGCCTTCTGTAAAATCTGGAACAGTTGGGTTTCAGCTTCCTCGCCTTTACCCTTCAATTTATCCAAATCCGGATAGACTTTATAGACTTTCTTCTTCAGTAGAGCTCAGAGATTTTCGATGAGATTCAAATCGAGACTGTACGAAGGTCACTCCATGACTTCTATACCCATTTCCTGAAATCAGAGCTTCGATTTCCTGACTCTATGTATCGAAGCGTTATTCTGCATGAATACTAGTTCTGACTCCCATATGTCAGCCAAATTGTGATTCAAAATCTGAATGTAGAAGACTGCTGAATAGTCGTGTTTTTTGAATTCAAAGTCTCGATCAAGCAGGTATAAATTCGATCTTTCAGAATCTCAGAAAGCTTCTCAAATCATAATGAAAAAGAGCTTTTCACTGGGAATTTTCATTACTTTATCTCTATCTCATTTCTGTTTAAGAATTTCAAACATTCATTCTGATGTTTTACCTGATCTTCGAGTCATGAATGCTTCATTCGATCAGATGACATTGTCTCATTGATTCACGATTCAATTTTTATGCTTTTTAGCTCATTTTAATCGAAGCAGAGCAACTTCAGGTGTTAATTTCAATCGTCGAAGAGCTAGTCAGTAAGAAATTTCGTGAGCTCGTAGTGTTGCGTTGAGAGTTCTCGCGTTCAAATCGATTTCGATGTTCGTTTTCAGCTGTCTTCAGGTGATTTTAGGCTTCGATCGTAACTGACGTAACAGTATTCTAGCTGCTTGAGAAATAATTGATAAAGGCCTTCCTGATCTGAGTTTATTGACTTCGAAGAATGCAGTGCAAAGCCTTTCTAAAACTTTATTTATGATGATGCGAAGAACGTTCAAATTACGACTGATTTGAGTGAGTGTAGCTTCTAGCTCAGCTTGTCTCGTAATTTTCCCTTTAGTCAACAAATCAAGCTTCTTTCTTGAGGTCTTATTACCAGAAATTGTAGTTAACGAAGCTCTTCTGAGCATGATGAATGTGGTTGAAGAAGGTTGATTGTTTTGAAGATACGCGATTTTACGTGTTTTCGCTTAAGTGACCGTGACTTTTTGCAGAGTACTGTAAAATACAGTATCATGTATCATGAGCAATATCTGCATCATTCTTCTGCATTCTCTTCGTAGTCACTCACCTATCATCTATGCTCTGCACTCACCCCCGTACCAACCTACCCAATACTCGCAGTGACCATGCGCATTATGCCCAAGCTCGTGCGATGCACCCCCGCGTAAAAATTGGCTAAATCAATCGATTCTAAGCTTGAAAATGCAGAAGCGTTGATGTTGTCTGAAATACAGTCTATTCAAAGATAAGACTTGACAGTATTGTAGCAGTTATTTTGAAACTACACAGAGCTTCAGATTCTATCGTAGCAACACTGTTTTGTTTGATATCAGTGTATTATCTTTAAATGAATATTCAACTAGACTGTAAGAGTATCATTCTTTTTAATACTCAATTATCATTTTGTTACATATATAATGAGCTACTGTAAGTCAGTATATTCACTATAATATCGTCTTTAGACGGTAATTTGAATCATTACTGTATAGATACAGTTAAAGAAAATTATATATTTTCGTTAAGATAGCTATTTTTAGAAGTCTCTTGAATAAGACTATGTGATTATACTTATGTATTTCTTTATTCGAACGTAAAAGTTTAGATGAATAACAGGTGAGAAGAATTTGTATCATTGAGTCTGAGTAATACATCATCAGAGTTGTATGTTGTATCATCTCAGCTCATCTGACGAGCTCGCTAAGCGAATCGAGAGGGAAAGTGAAGATGAGACTGATGTCATGATGTCAGGTCATCAACCCGATTTAGAACATAGATCATCGATATCTTAAATAATCTCGATTCATTGAATCTGTTTTGCAGTTCAATGAATCAAGTCATCAATCTAGTCATCGTCATCTTAATTTAGTCTCAGCAATTCTGTTTTGATCATCTCAATCGTTCTGCAATCTTAAGTCAATAGAACTACTGTCTAGCCTTGATTTTGCTCAATTCATGTATATAGAAGTCGAATTCTCATTCTTTTCTTTCACTCTTTGTCTTTCGTCTTGTACATTATTTGATGTATTGTTTTGTATCTAAATTCTATCAAAGTAATAATAATATCAGTCTTTTATATTGATAGTGTTACGATTCTAGTCTTCGTTTATTCTTTCTAGTCTTCATCTTGATTTCATTCTAATCGAGCCTAGTGAGCATTCAAGCTAGAGATGATGTCATTGAGACTCTGCATCATATGTGTAAGACGTCAACTCAATCGAGTCTAGCACAGAGCTGAGAAACACACACATAAGAATTAAGTTCTTTTCTGTAGATACTTTTCTTTCTTAGCATTTATTTATTAGTTAAATGACACTTTTATGACTCGCTCTAGATCGATCTCTAACAGTAAATAAATGCTAATCAACTATTCTGCTATTGACGTGTAGACGATACAAAATAATCTACTTTGTTTATTCAGAAAATTCGCAAGAAATTCTTTGAATTACTTTCATCAAATTTATTCAAATTTACTCAAATTTATTCAAATCAATCACTCAATCTTATTACAATCAAATCTATCTATCTTTATCTTCTCATCATGATACGCGACAACGAGTCAGTTGAGTCACGAACAGCTCGCTTGCTTAAAAGCATTGCAAATAGACGAATTTCTTTACTATCTTTCGATGTTTCAACTGAAGCTAAGAACGTCGAGATTTCATGAAACATTAAGATCGAAGAACAACTACGTCAGTGAGCTCTTGATCAGTTGAACGAGATCATCAAGATGTTAGATGAGCTAAGAGATCAACAAGACATGACTTTGAAATGCAATGAACATTGAATCGTTTCACAAGTTGATCACATCAAGAGACTTGATGAGCTAAAGATTAATCAAACGACAATAGACACTTAAGAAGAGACTATCGTTGAACTACAAGAGAAAGTATTGAGTCTAAAAAAGAAACAGCGTTCAGTGAATCAGTCTCGATCTCAACAGTCTATGAAGTCTCAAGCTTCTATCGAGAATCATACTTGATGAAAGTCGTTCACTTTATTCAACAACAATCATCACAAGTTCTTCAAGTTTTCAAATTCATTTATATTCACTGATGAAGATGAATCAACATGAAACAGCTGAAGAATCAAGATAGACGACAAGCTTCAGACAAATGTCGATCACTTTGATAATGAGAATATTTGTATTGTCTATGTGATATCTAGACTAGAAGATGATGCTGCTGAGCACATCTTCGTTCAACGTTGACATGATGCTTCACATTCATACATTTCAATCAATGAGCTATTTGAGCATCTGAAAGAAATATATGATAAACTGAATAAGAATCAAAAGTGTCATCATGAGTATAACGCTCTGAAGCAAGCAGACAAATCTTTCAATGTCTTTTACTTCAACTTTATGAAGCTATTCAGCTATCTCGAATATGATGATCACACTCTGATGAATGATCTTCAGAATAAAATCAATAATTACTTGCAGAACATTCTATCAATCTGTTCAGAGAACTTTACTTCGCTCATTCACTTAAGAATCTTTCTTCAAGATGTGAATAGTAAACAACGAGTCAATTATCAGCTTCGCAGCGAACGTTGCATTGTCATTGTCAAAGTCACTGTTGTATCTGACAAACGCGTTACTTTTCTGTCAGTAACAACTTTGATAATCGATTATGTTAAGTCTATCATCTTTTCTATCTCTGAGTCTGATCGAGCGAAATCATTTATCATTTGCTACATCTGCAAGACTCTCAATCATTTGTTCAAGAATTGCTCTCAGATGAACAAGATCAACACTTCTGCATCTTATGCATCCACTTCTCGTCTACATGAGATCATCATTTCAAAGAATAAAGAGAATGAGAAAATGTCTTTCAAGAATAGTGAGACAAAAAACTAAAGACTTTCATCAAAGACGTGATGAAAGATGTGTTAATTTCTTTAACAACAAGCATGTCAGATGATTCTTTTGCTTCTGAATCTTTGACTATTGAATGTGTACTTTCTAGCAATGAAATTAGTTACTCATTGAAGTCATTGATTGACATCGAAGCTGCTGACTATTCATTCATTGATGAAGTAATTGCGCAGATTGTTTATGATCAGTTGCAAATCAAGCTTTTGACTTTGATCAAAGCGAAGTCAATTCAAGAATTCGACGATCATTATGCTAAGAAATTCATTATTCATGTCATCTATTTGAATTTGACTGTTCAAGATCATACAATTGACACAGCTTTTATGTTGATCATTCAATTAAATCAACATCAAATGATTCTTGAAAAAACATGAATGAACAAAATTGATCTAGTGATAAATATGCAAATTGATTTTCTTCGATTTTCGAATTTCATCTCTAGTCAGAAATCGATTGTTCTACTCTCAAGCAACAAGACAATCATGAAGCAGAAGAATTTGACTTCTACTCATATATTGAAGAGATCTTTCACTACATCTCAATTCAGTCTGAAATCACTCTCTTTCAGTCAGTTCAATGAGAAGTCAGTTAAACTAATTGAACAGTTAAAATCGCGTGACGCGACTTTAACTAACGTCAAAAATTCTAAGTCAACGTTCAGTTCAAAATCATTCTCTTTCAGTTCAATAAACATAGCAATGATAGAGACAGCGACATATAGAATGTTAGTCAAACGATCAGATATCAAGATCTTTGCTGTTATCATCTTGAAAATTGATTGACTTATAATTACAGTCGAAAATACGTCTGAAGAAGTGAATCTGCATGAGCTCTTTCATGTTGAGACTTTTGAGAAGATCAAAGTCAAGCTTTCTCTTGAGTATCATAACTATCTAGATGTGTTCAATTGAGCTATGATCAATCAGCTATCATTTCATCATTTTTATGATCACAAAATTGAGTTGATCGATGAAGAAATACTCTTTAGAAGCAGACTCTATCAGATGTTCAATCACAAATAGACTGATCGCGTCAAGTCGAGTACTTGAGTTCGAGTCGAGTACTCGACTCGAAAAGTGTCGAGTCGAATTGAAATTTTTTTGAAAAAGTGTCGAGTTGAATTGAGAAGTTGAATTCAAGTACTCGAGTCAAATTAAGAAGCTTGACTCGACAACTCGACTCGAAAACTTGATTCGACTCAACAAGATATTAGATAGATGTAAATAGCTTGATCGAACAGTCTACATAGTTTTCTTTATGACTTTCTATCATGTTTTCCCGTCATGACTCTCTATCAAAGTCAAACGATCTTCATGTTTCTCTTCATGTTTTTCTTCATGTTTTCCTTCATGTTTCTCTCTATGTTTCTCTTTATGTTTCTCTTTATGTTTCTCTATCAAACGATCTTCATGTTTCTTCTTCATGACTTTCTACGATTCTATCAAAAAGATAATGCAAAAAGATAATGCAAAAGTCGAAAAAATTTCTATATTTAGCTTTCTTGATGTCAAGCTTGAGTTCTTGACGAATCGAATCGAGTTGATTCAATTCTCAGTTGAGTCGAGTCACGTCAAGTTGAAAATATGAGCAACTCGACTTGAATTGAGTTGAAAATGTGAGCAACTCGACTCGATCTCGATTCGAGTTCAAAATGTCAACTTGAAACTCAACTTGATGATCAGTCTAATCACAAACTTCAGAAGATAAAGAAATATTTGATCAATCATTTAAACAAAGAGTTCATTTTCTTCAACTCTGCATTCTACGTCTCGCTCATTTTGTTCATCAAAAAGAAAGACGATAGTCTGCGTTTCTGCATTGATTACAGAAAGCTCAATGCTTTGATCAAACAAAATCACTACTCTTTGTCATTGATAGATGAGACTTTCACTCATATACAAGAAAGCAAGTATCTGACTTGATTGAATATCATTGTCACGTTCAACAAACTACACATGCACTCAAATAACAAAGATTTGACTATCTTTATTATCTTTTTTGACTCATATAAATATCATGTAATGCTCTTTGAATTAATCAATGAATCTGCGTTCTATCAACATTATATGAACGACGTGTTGTTTGAGTATTTACATCAGTTTTGTCAGATCTATCTAAATGATATTATCATTTACAGCAAGATCTTGAAGAAACACAAACAACATGTATGATTGATCTTGAATAAACTACAAGAAGCTGATCTACAAATAAACATCAACAAGTGCAAGTTTTATGTTCAGAAAACTATCTTTCTAGAACTTTTGATATCAATCAAAGAACTGAAAATGAACTCTCAAAAGATACAAGCAGTCGTGAAATGATTTACATTCAATAATCTCACTCAGATACAGTTCTTCATTGACTTCTGCAACTTTTATTGATGCTTTATCAAGAACTTTTCGAAGATTGTTCATTTCATGATTCAACTTATTCAAAAGAAGATCATATTTGAATGAAATAAAGTTTGTCAGATGATCTTTGATCATATGAAGAGATGTATGATCGAGACTTTTATACTACGTCACTTTGATTAAACTTGTGAGACTATTCTTGAAATTGACTCATTCAACTACGTCAATGATGAAGTTCTCTTTCAATATGATGACGAAGAAATTCTACATTCAATTGCTTTCTATAGCAAGAACATGTTTTTTGCTGAATGCAACTACGAGATATATAATAAAGAACTGCTGATCATCATTCAAGCATTTGAGCATTGATGATTTGAATTGAAACTGACTGACATTTCTATCAAGATGTTCATCAATCATCAAGCACTCATTTCATTGATGAAAGATAAAGAGCTGAGCAGACGTCAGATGCGTTGAGTTCAGAAGTTCGCTGATTTCAACTTCAAGATAATGTATCAATCTGATAAACAAAACATTAAGATCAATGCATTAACTCGTCAAGCTGACGTCGTGCTCAGAGATTCAGAAGATGAGTACATTCACTATCAATGAATCACTATTTTGACTTTGAATCGAATAAAAATTGCTGATCTAAAGAAGAACATCAGAGAATCAATCTATAAACAGATTCTTGAGATTAATGAGATCGACAAGAATTGTACACTACTTCGCGAAGCAATAGCAAGAGACGAGACACAATATGAAGATATTAAATTGAAGAATTGTTGAATTCAGAATGAAATTTTGTATCATAATAGTCAACTATGAGTTTCATTCAACAAGCTTCTACAAATGAATCTGATTCGTGAAATGCATGATCAATCATCAGTCGATCATTTTGATATTCTTAGAACTGTGAAAGTCATAAAGCGAAATTACTATTGATCATTCATGTGAAAAACAATAGATCGATATATTTGAAACTGCTATATCTGTCAACGTTCAAAAACATCTAGAAATAAATCAAATGACTTGCTTCAATCTCTATTGATATTTGAACATTAATGACAAGATATAACAATGAACTTCATTATCAATATATTTGATTCAAGCGAATACAACGCTATTCTGACAATCATCTGCAGATTATCAAAGAAAAGACATTATATTTCTTGCATCATTGATGATGAAAATATCACTGTCAAAAAGACAGCTGAAATGCTGATTCAATGAATATATTGAACTTATGATTTATCAAGCTTCATAGTATCTGATCAAGATTCGCAATTCATCTCTATACTATGAAAGTTTCTTTGCAAATGACTTAGCATTTTTCTTTGATTGTTCATCATTTATTATTCTCAGATTGATGATCAAAGCGAATGAGTCAATCAGAATGTCAAGCGATATCTTCAATTCTTCTGTTCATATATGCAGAACAACTGATTTAAATAACTACTCATGATTGAGTTTGTTGACAATAACATCTTGTTTTCAATCATCTTCTTGACTCTCTTCTTCATGAATAAGAGCTTTTATTCTTGTATGAGCTTTGATTCTGACATCATCGAGTATAAAAGCACTTGCGAACGCTTGCAGATTATCAGAGTCGAAGATATATTCAATCACATAAACAAGATGTTAATCTTTGCTCATGAAGCTCTGATCAAAACACGAAAATGAATGATGAAACAAGCTAACAAGCATAGAAAGAAAGTCAATTATGAGATTGAATCAAAGATGTTTCTGAACAAACGAAACATTATTACAGCGAGATTCTTCAAAAAGCTGAATGACAAGATGCTTGATTCATTCAAGATCACAGACTTCGTTGACTCATTCTATAAATTGAAACTATTCAAGACTATGCATATACACAATGTATTTCATTCAGAGCTTCTTCATTTCATCGTCAATGATCTTCTGTCTGATCAGAAGAATGAACTTTCGAAATCAATAGTGATAAACAATAAAGATGAATGAAAAATCAACGATATATTGAACTTTCGATGATATCGAAGATGACTTCAATATCAAATTAAATGAAAGAGTTATGACAACAATCTCAACTGATATAACGCTGACGACGACGAGTTTATGAATGCTCAAGAGATGATTGATGACTTTCATATCAAATATTCAAGAAAAGCGCACTAAGAAACAACATTCATGCAAACATGAATAGTCAGAAAGAAGAAGTGATGTTACGATTCTAGCCTTCATTTATTCTTTCTAGTCTTCGTCTTGATTTCATTCTAATCGAGTTTAGTGAGCATTCAAGCTAGAAGTGATATCATTGAAACTCTGCATCATATGTGTAAGATGTCAATTCAATCGAGTCTAGCATAGAGCTGAGAAATACACATATAAGAATCGAGTTCTTTTCTGTAGATACTTTTCTTTCTTAGCATTTATCTATTAGTTAAATGACATCTCTATGACTCGCTTTAGATTGATCTCTAACAGATAGTATCTCTAGTTTAGCTCAGTCTTTGACATTATGAAAGATCTACACTTTCTGCAACGTTTTCATACATTGAAATCTCGTCTAATTATTCTTTCGCTCAAATGAAGTCACTTCACAACTTCTCGATTGACGATGAATGTGCTGTTGAACAGTTCGCTCAAAGTGTGATCGAAAATTCAGTCAAGATCTTTCGCGCAATGCAAGAGCTTCAAAATCAAGTTCGACAACATGATGTCATCACTTCGTCTTCATTCATCGTTCTCAGTTCTTCAATCTATATAGAGTTGAATTCTCAGTCTCTTGCGATGATAGCTCAGATCATCACACAAATCTTGAACAATCAATCTTCTTTCATCATTCATTTCTCTGTGAACTCTGTCGCTGTCATCATTGCTTCTAGATTCAAGAAGCTTCTTGACATATTTAAGTATGAGAAAGATAAAGATTGATTAAATGCATGAAAGCAGAGTCTGATACAGCGCATGAACATGAACGATGATCGTTATTTCTTTCATCGAGTCAAGATTGTTTATGTTGAGTCATGACTCATCATAGATAAGAAGACTCACAATTTAATGAATCAATATCGAGTCAATGCATCGATTATTTGATGAAATCAGCTAAAATTGATTACAGACTCATCAAGCTAGCATCAGTCAAAAACATCTGTTTAGTCGAGCTTTTAGCTCACAAACTTTAATAGTCACTCATCAACAACTAATAACTAGCTACAAGCGCATGTATCTTTTGATGACAGTCATTTGCTCAAAAGACATCAATTGCTCAAAAGATATAATGTGCAATACATGTTCACTTTTCATATGTTTCTACATTCAAGATTCATATGTAATCAAATAAATCATTTGATGAATTGATTATTTAAGTAGCTATTTAATCATCTATTTAAACATGAAGAATGCTTGGTAGAAAATCATTAGACTGATCATCGAGTCGAGTTTCGAGTTGACATTTTGAACTCGAATCGAGATCGGGTCGAATTGCTCACATTTTCAATTCGATTCAAGTCGAGTTGCTCATATTTTCAATTCGACGCGACTCGATTCGACTGAGAATTGAGTCAACTCGATTCGACTCGTCAAGAACTCGAGCTTGACGTCAAGAGAGCTAAATATAGAAATTTTTCCGGCTTTTGCATTACCTTTTTGCATTATCTTTTTGATAGGATCGTAGAAAGTCATGAAGGAGAAACATGAAGACCGTTTGATAGAGAAACATGAAGGGGAACATAAAGAGAAACATAGAGAGAAACATGGAGGGAAACATGAAGGGGAACATGAAGGGAAACATGAAGGCCGTTTGACTTTGGTAGAGAGTCATGACGGGAAAACATGGTAGAAAGCCATAAAGGGGACTATGTAGGCTGTTCGACCAAGCTATTTACATCTACCTAATATCTTGTCGAGTCGGGTCGGGTTTTCGGGTCGGGTTGTCGGGTCAAGCTTCTCAACCCGACCCGAGTACTCGGATTCAACTTCTCAACCCGACCCGACACTTTTCCAAAAAAATTCCAACCCGACCCGACGCGGTCAGTCTAGAAACCATGTAGAGAGTCATGAAGAGTGCTCGATAGGGAAACATGAAGGGTGCTTGGTAGGGAAACATGAAGGGTGCTTGGTAGGGTGCTTGGTAGGGTGCTTGGTAGGGAAACATGAAGGGTGCTTGGTAGGGAAACATGAAGGGTGCTCGATAGGGAAACATGAAGGGCGCTTGGTAGGAAGCCATGTAGAAAGCATTGTTTGACCCGTGTTATGCGCTCGATCGACGCGTATTTTGAAGCATGTAGAATGTTTGATAGAGCGTTTGATAGGAAGCTCAGTCGATAGCTCAATAGATAGCTCAGTAGGAAGATCGATAGAAAGGTTGATAGAAAGATTGATAGAAAGGTCGATAGAAAGATCAGTAGAAAGATCGGTCGAAAGGTCAGTAGAAAGCTCAGTGAAAAGCTCAGTAGAAAGCATTGTTTGAAGCACTGTTTGACTCGTGTTATGCGCTTGATCGACGCATCTTTTGAAGCATGTTTTGAAGCGAGTAGACTGACTAGTAGGCGAACGAGTAGATAGCTAAGTTGATAGCTGAACATGTTGATATTTTGATTGTTGTTGTTCTAGAAAGTAGAAACTATGAAGGGAAAAAGAAGGTGAAAACTTCGAACTCCCTAGCGTCAGCCCTATAGGGCTCGGAGCGAAGATTATCGAGTAGGTAGCTGAGCATGTAGGGTGGCGAGTAGGTAGAAAGTCATGTAGAAAGCATTGTTTGAAGCACTGTTTGACGTGTTTTATACGCTCGATCGACGCGTTTGATAGGGAGTAGGATGAAGAGTAGGTAGGCGAGTAGGTGAGCGAGTAGGTAGGCGAGTAGGGTGGAGAGTAGGTGAGCGAGTAGGATGAAGAGTAGGTGAACGAGTAGGATGGAGAGTAGGTGGGCGAGTAGGGTGGAGAGTAGGTGGGCGAGTAGGTAGGCGAGTAGGGTGGAGAGTAGGTGGGCGAGTAGGTAGGCGAGTAGGGTAGAGAGTAGGTGAGCGAGT
>JAABUY010005943.1_pt1 | contig 12086 bp, 11 predicted proteins | sample 5560271 | NCBI WGS metagenome assembly JAABUY01 (sample SAMN10711886, study PRJNA513374) | rock metagenome | isolation source: Antarctica rocks | place: Antarctica: Victoria Land, University Valley
GGCTGGATCGCCTACGTCGCCCTGGATAGCCTCGGCGTTGCCTCCGGCCATGCGGATGGTCGCGACCACGGCGGCGGCGGCCTCGGTGTTGCCGGCGTAGTTGATTGCAATGGGATGGCCGAGGCTGCCGAGCTTGCGGGCCACTGCGGCACCGATGCCACGGCCGCCGCCGGTAACAAGGATCATGCCGGGTGGTGACATCATGCGCTCCGTTCGTGGGCCGCTTATGTATGCCCGGGGCCGGCCGCCATCGCCAGGGTCCCTGCTCTATCTTTCCAGCTTTGGATCACCGCACTGATCGCAACGTTGAGCGTGACGAGCGGGACGCCGTCGCGAGCCGGGATGGACAGGCCGAGCAGGACGCTGGCCAGTGACGCGGCAAGCTCTGCGCCTATTGCATCCTCTCGACATGGATGAGCTCCGCACCGCGCTAGACGCGGCGACCCGCGACGGGAACTGGCTGATACCAGACTGACGGGTTTCCGGCCGAGAACTGGAAAAGCTGCCCTCCGGTCAGCTTGCCACCGATCGAGGTTTCACGACCCGTTGCAAACTTTTCGTAGAGCTGACCGGATTTATCTGTCACCAGGCACAGAGTTGCCGTGCCAGAGCGAACCAGAGCCGCCGGGTCTTGTCCGTCCTCTCGATAGCTGTCTGAACCAGAACAAGGAGAGACGCCGGATCATTACGGATGCGCTGGCCGGATCGGCGCGGCCCGCTCCACTTCAATTACGTTGACATTTCGCGTAAAATGCGTAAATTGCGCATATACTACAGGGGGGAATTATGCGCGAGGTTCCAGCGACGGAGTTCACCCGCAACTTCGGCCAGTATCGGGAAATTGCCCAGCGCGAGCCCGTGGCCGTGACCAGTCACGGCCGGGCTACCGGGTATTTCGTTTCTGCCGTCGAATTCGAGGAGCTGCAACGCCTCAAGGCATATGCCCGGCGCAGCAGGGCCGTCGTCGATATGACGAAGGAAGAAATCGAGCAGATGGCGGCAAGCCGCATGGCCCCAGAGCACGATCATCTCAATGCGCTGTTGGATAAGGAATAGACTACCCGTCCATGGCGTTTCCCGAACCGCAGCCCGGGTTGGTCATTTCCTACGCATACCTTTGGCATCATGAGCATCGGGCCGGTCGGGAAGAAGGCGTCAAAGACCGCCCCTGCGTTGTTGTTCTTGCGGCGTCGAGCGCTGCCAACGGCACCACAATGGTCAGGGTGGCACCCGTGACGCACAGCCTACCCGACAATCTGGCGACCGTGATTGAGCTACCCCAGGCGGTGAAGCGTTACCTCGGCCTCGATGGCGATCGCTCATGGATCGTCATCGACGAGGTGAACGAATTCACGTGGCCGGGATTCGACCTCCGCCCAGTTCCACGCTCACGCGATACCTTCTCCTATGGGTTTCTCCCGCCCCGTCTGTTCAACGCACTGATGGCGAAGTTCATCGAGTTCTGGACCGAGGGACAGGGAAAAGCCACATCTCGGGACTGAGGTGAGAATTCTCGCCTGGTTTCCAAGTCCTTCCCTCGTTGCCCACAAGGCCAAACGAGCGGTGAAGGCAAGGCACTGCGTGTTTCGCCGCAAACTCCGCGCATCCCGCAAGCGGACGGCTCCCCGCGCATTACTGGTCCTGCTCCAAGTTCACCACCAGGTGCAACTGAAGGGGCGTAAGGCACTCGGGTTCGCTGGCAAGTGGATAGCGACCGTCGCGGGCCTACTGCTCGCCGCACTGTTCGCGCTCACCTTGCCGGAACCCCTGGTGACGAATGCAACCCTGAAGGTAAGCGAGGTGCACCTGGCGAGCGCGGGCATCATCGGCACCGCGCTCGCGTTGGTGCTGTCGCTTTCCATTATACCAGCCCAGAAGGCGGCCGACGTATTTTCCTCGGCCATCCTTCGGCTTTACGCGCGCGACCGGACGATGCTCGCAGTGTTCGCGCTTCTTTCCTGCGCGGCGCTGGTATCGCTGCTGTTCGGCACCGGCTGGACGTTTTCCGCGACCGCCCGCTACACCCTCGCTGCGCAATTCGTCCTGCTGGGCGGGTCCCTAGACGCGCTACATGCCTTCTACAGCCGTGCGCTTTCCTTGCTCGACCCGGCAACCGCGCTCAGCCTAGTCAGAAATGAATGTGACCATTACGTCTTGCAAACAAGATCTGGAATAGGGCGCTTGGTCCACATCCATCTTCTTTCAGCAGGAGAGGACAACGGCGTCGAGGCATTCCGATACGAATGCTATGGAAGGTCCGGGCTGTCGAACGCGCTCAACGGCTGGACAACACAACTCCAGGAATTTGCCCGCAAGGCCATCGCGCGGCGCGACACCCAGGCCGTTAACGCGATCGTCCGCACAATGGCGGAAATCGGGAAAACCTACTCGGAGGCGCGGCGCGACAGCATGCTCCTGCTCCCCGATTTTACCGGGGGAATGCCCATGGCGGTGAGCGACATCAGCCAGGTGCTCGACCCCATCTACAGCAATTTCAAAGCGATTTGCGATGATGCCGCAAAGCAGGCCAATGAAGCCGTGGTCCAAGGGTGCTTTGCCACGTTGGGAGATATGGCGGCTCACGCGATGACAATGGTGCATACCTCCGACCGGCACAGGAGCGCGCCACTAGGCTTCAGTCCGGTCTTCTACATCGAACTCTGCGTGAAGCCCGCCCTCGCCGCCGAGATGGAAAACGCCTTGATTGCCGCTATCAGCGCGACCAGGAAGGTCTTTGCCGCCATATCCGAGGACACGGACACCCACGACGCGGAAGAGAAGGCCCTCGAAGTCCTGTTCTCCATCGCGGCTGCTTCGTATCCCAGGAACGCAATAGCCTCATGCTTCAAAGCAGTCGAGATGATGCTGCTGGCAGCGCAGCACGACATTCGCCTGCGGGGCTACCGTAACCCTGGCTCCCTTCTACGCAGCGTCCTGTCCAACATTGCCGCCCTGATGCAGCTTGAGGCCGTCATGGACAAGGCGGGGCGACGCAGGATGCAGACGTTTCCGCCCTATTCATTGGGCTTTGAAGCCAACCTTCCGACGCTGCTTGCCGAGGTCGCCAAACAAGTGAAGCCGATCGAGCCGGAGCGCTCATGGATAGACCCCTTCCACGATTTCAATGAAGCCTCCGAGGTCGTCGTGCGCCATTACCGCGAGCTGGCGGAGAAGGTCGCCTTCGGCGGGGTGCTGCTGCAAAAGTGGGTGGTCGACTCCTTGCTCAATGTCGTCGAAATACACATCCACGTGCTCGATAATCCCCCGACTGGCGCGGAGCGGTTTACCGACACGGTGGATGAACGATTGCGCTGGTTCCTCCACGCGCCGTCGTTTTTCTTCCGCGAGAAGACGGATTTCCCTTTCCAACACGCGGACGAGGCATGCGACAGCCTCGCCGTCCTGGGGATGGCGCTACTGCGGCGCGAGCGGCTTGAGTCGGCTGGCGCGTGTGGAGATGCCATTCGCTCGATTGCGGTGAAGAGCGCTATGGCGGAAAACCCGAGAAGCTATACCAGCGCGTACGGTTTCGCCGACTGCATCGTGAAGCTCGAACTTCTGGCACGCGCTGCCGACGCGCTCGGCTGGTCCGCCATTGCCGCTGCGTTCCGCTCGCGCAGCTCCAGTCCTGAGGATATTACGGACGAGAGGTCGCCCGAATACGCCGAGGCCGTCGCCAGGCGTACGCGCCAGATGGAGGAGGAGTTGCGTCAGCATGACCGGAGCTACCGGATCAGGCCCGACCCTGTGGCCGAGCTGCGGGATATTCTCCAGCAGAACTGTGGCACCCGGACCGCCTAGGCTTTATTGCGGAAGAACGCATGCGCTGTATTTTTTGCCTTCACGAACGACCGGGTAGCCAGGAGCATGTGTTCCCGCTGGCAATAGGCGGAAATCTCACCACCGACCGCGCGTGCGGGCCGTGCAACTCAACGCTCGGGAGCCGCGTGGACGCGGCCCTCTGTGACAGTTTCATGGTCAGAAGTCGCCGGGCGCAGCTCGGTCTGGCGGGCAACAGCGGCTTACCTCCTGCTCTCCATGAAATCCTCCTCGGCGTGCATAAGCTCGCCGAAGATCCGGAACGGAGGATTAAGGCCACGGTCAACAAGGCCACGAGTAAATTGGACCTCCGGGCGCTTCACCACGCATCTGACGTTGTTATGCCGGACGGAAGCAGGGCGCGTCGGATCATCGTGGACGAACGGGACATCGACCACCTTCCAAAAATCATACGCAAGGAAAGAGAGCGGCACGGCGCGCCGCCGCTGTCCGAGGAACAGCTTGCCGAGGAGGTCCGGAAGGCTGCCGAAAACATCATCACCATCGACAACCCAGGCGTTCTCGTCGAGCAGAGCTACAGTCTCGCCTACCTGCGTCACGCCATGACAAAGATTGCCTACGAGCTGGCTTTCTTGTGGCTGGGCGAAGCCTATCTCGACGACCCTTCGGCTGCCGAGCTTCGAATAGCGATATGCAAGCCGGACCCTGATTCGACTAACGGGCTTCCGGTGTGGGTTGGCGACGCCGAAAGCTGCGACGCGTTCAAGTTCTGGTCAGCCAACAAGACCCATCATCTTGCCTACGCCTTCGCAGGCAATGACGGCATTGCCCTGGCCGTCCGCGTTTTCGATCTCCACGCGGCCGTAGTATGGGTGACCAAGGACGCAGCGCGTTACCTATCCGATCCAGACGCCAACACGAAGCTTCGCTTTCTCGCCATTGAGCCGGTGAGCGGACGGATGCAGGACACGCCCGTCATGGACGAGCTGTCGCGCATCGCGCAGACGATGACAGAAATCAGAAAGGCATCTCGATCATAGCGGTCGCCCGTCCTGCGCCTCCTCGACTATCACACGCATAGCATCCGATGGCTTGTTTCCAGGGCGCATTCCGCTATCTCAGGGCAAGTCCTCCGCCCTTGCCGGAATACCTGAAGCAGCGCTGTCGCGCGCTTAAGATCGCGAGACTGCGGGCGCTGGCGTCCGGAGAGACCCCGGGGATTACGAGACAGGCGCCCTCGCTTACAAAGGAAACTACCTTGGATCGCGATACAGGGTACTTTTCGCAGCGCCCTATCCACCCCGCCACCTACGACCACTGTTAAGTGGCTATCAGCTTGCAGTAGCGCAGCACGCGAGCCACGGACGGTCGTGACCAGCGGTCGCTGCCACGGGGTGCCGGCAGCCGCGCTGCCTGCAGCGCCTGGGCGTAGTCGCCCAGCGACAGCGCGCCGGCCAAGCGGGCAGCATTGATCGCGGCACCATAGGCCGCAACGGCGCGGGCCTGCGCTGAAGCAACCCGCGCCTGGTCTCCAGGCGTGGACGGCTGCGGTGCCACGGCAAGCGTGCCCGTCGCCGGCAGTCGCGGGTTGCCCAGCCGCGTGCCGCGCACCTTGGCCGCGGCCAGCGCCGCCTTGGTCCGCTGCGAGATCATCTCACGCTCGTGCTCGGCGACGGCGGCGAGCACATGCACTGTCAGCCGGTTCACGCTCGGCATGTCGGCGGCGACGAAGTCCACCCCGCCCTCCATCAGGTTGGAGATGAACGCGACGCTGCGCGCCAGCCGGTCGAGCTTGGCGATCAGCAAGGTCGCGCGCTTGCTACGGCAGGTGGCCAGCGCGGCAGCCAGGCCGGTGCGGTCCGCCTTACGGCCGCTTTCCACGTCCTGGTGTGAACAAGCGCCGAACCGGGACCCCTCTGGAAAGCGGATGCAACATGCTGATTTTGCGGCAAGAAGTGGCTAGAAGGGTGGGGTCCCGGCCGGCGCCGGCCGGGACCCCACCCCTGCGGCGTTTTCTACGTGCATTCGATGCGGTAGATCCGATTCCAGCGGGGTACCAGTTGGGCGCTTGTTCACAAGCCGAGGCCACCGAACGCCAGGCCGACTGGTGGCTCGCCGGCATCGTGGACCACTGACGCGGCCGCGCCACGTTCGGGAGGGGAAAGCCATGCCCGGACGTGCTAGACTGCCTGCCATGAACGTCGCCTTGCGCCAGCCTATGACCGTGGACGAGTTCCTTGCCTGGGAAGAAGGGCAGGAGCTACGCTACGAGTTCGACGGCTTTCAACCGGTTGCCATGACCGGCGGCACCTACGAGCACGACGCGATCCAGGTGAACCTGATCCGTGCCCTGGCCAACCGCCTCGCGGGCAAGCCGTGCCGAACACATGGCAACAGCATCAAGATCGAGGTTATGGGACGCATCCGTTACCCGGATGCCTTCGTCACCTGCGGGCCGATCAAGCGCGGCGCCACCGTGCTGCACGACCCCGTGGTGATTTTCGAGGTGCTGAGCAAGGGCACGGCCCACACCGACCGCATGGTCAAGAACCGCGAGTATGCCTCAACCGCCTCCGTGCGCCGCTACGTCATGCTGGAGCAGGGTGCCATCGGGGCAACGGTGTTCGAGAGGGTAGGCGGAGACTGGGTAGGCCACATCATCACCGACGATGCCGTCCTGCACATGCCGGAGATCGGCATCGAGATCCCGCTTTCCGAGCTATACGAGGGCGTGGAACTGTCCGTCCCGACTGAAGACGATTGATCCTTACCTCGACTTTGGCCATCACGCGGCTTGGCAGAGTGCGTAGGTGATGGCGTTGTGCAGGGCTGGGCGGAGTTTCTGCATGTTGGTGGTGCGGATAGAGGTGACGAAACCTTGTTCGCGCCAGATTTCGCGGCGCACGGCGGCGAGTGTGTCGGAGAAGGTTGGGCGCTGCTTTTGATACCAGGCGCTGGTGGCTGTGACCTTGCGGGCTTGTGGCGTGAGCTGCTTTCCGAGCAGGGTCACAAGCGAGAACAGGCCGAGCAGGCAGGGCGTCGTCCGGGCGATGGCCTTGTCCGACCATTGGCGTTGCGTCTCGACGCCGAGATGGTCGCGCACCTCTCGGAACGTGACTTCGACCTGCCACCGCTGGACGAACCAGCGCAGGACCTGGACGGAATCCTGGGCCGGGTCGGTGCAAAGCAGGGCTTGCGGGTCGAGCTTGCCGAGAGGGTCGCGGACCAGAACCCACCGGATTGGGACGACCGGCATCCCGCCGTGGCGCCAGACGGCGGTGTTGGTGCTGACTTCGATGTCGCGCTCGCCGCCGCCATACCAGCCCGGCACGGTGACGCGCTGCCAAACCGTGGCCGGGTCGGTCAGCACCTCGGACAAGTTCGCCAGGCGCTTGCCTTTCGTGCGGCGCCGCCCCTTGGTGCCGGGCAGGCGGGGCGGCGCCGGATCGCAAAGGGCCGCGTCGAGCCGCAGGCGCGTGATGAAGGCAACGCGGTGGCGGCTGACGGCGTCCAGGAGTTCCAGGGCGGCAAAGGCGCTGTCGGCCACCACCACAAGTTGCCTGCCGGGCAGCCAGCGGCGGGCCTGTGGCACAAGCTGCCGCCCCTAGTCGGTCAGCTTCTTGTGCCGCCGCCCGCCCGCCTGGCAGTAGCGCTCCGAGGGAGCCAGCGCCGTCAGGAACGGCAAGGCCCACACCCTCTTTGCCCATGGGACCGGTGGCAGCAACATGAGGCTGAGCCAGCGCAGGCCGCTCGCCTTGACGAAGTGCCCGTGGCTGGACCGCACAGGGTCGCGGTAGATGCCCTTGGCCGCGATGCGCTTGCCGCGCCGGCGCTCGATCGTGTCGTCAACCCCAAGCACCACCGGCCCCTTTGGCGCGAAGGCGGCGACCAGAAGGCCGAGCAGGATGCGCGAGGCGGCGCGCGGACACCAGGCCGCGCGGCTCAGCACGCGATGGTAGTTCACGAACCGCCGCTCGCGCGCCTGGCCCGTGATGCGCAGGATGCTCGTCACCGTGCGCTGGCCCGGCGCCAGGATCGCGCCAGTCAGCAGCACCCTGGCATGACGCCAACTGCGTTGAAGGAACAAGGGCGCAAACGCTAGGATGACCCTGGCGAAGCAGGATGGCAGGCGGGGCATGGCGGCGTCTCTTGGCGGGGACACGCCAGCTTAACGCACCAACCCGCTCCGCCACCCAACATCCGCGAGCGCCACCAGGATTGGCCAAAGTCGAGCTTACGAGGTGCGCTTGCCGGATAGCTGACCTTCGATCACGAGGTAGATGCCCGTTCAGCTACTCACGCGAGCCGCTGTGACGATGATCTCGACAGCATGCCGGGGGGTTGCCGGACCTACCCCGTAGGTGGCCCGAACGGGCTTTCCGACTTCCGCGACCCATGCGTCCCATACCAGGTTCATAGCGTTGTAGTCCGCCATGTCGGCAAGCAGGATGCTCGCCCGGAGCAGTTGGGCGCGTCCGCTGCCCGCGTGGTGCAGCAGGTCATCGATCTTTGCGAGTACCTGTCTCGTCTGCGTTTCCACGCTGTCGCCCGGCGTGCCGATCTGCCCCGCCAAATACACGGTATCTCCGTGGATCACGGCCTGGCTCATCCGCTCGCTTTCTTCGATCCGAACGATCGTCATGCCGCGCCTTCCCCCTGCTTGCCGGCAAGGTGAGCGTGCAGCCAGCTTTCCGCATCGGTCACGGCAATGCCTCGGCGTGCGTTGAAGGTCTGGTCCTTGTTCCACCACATGCCTCGCCCGATTGCGAACACGGCCCGGTAACGACGCATGGTGTCGTCGGGCGCCTGCGAGAGGTCGGCCATCAGGTCCGGGACGGACAGCACCTTCCGCTCGATTGGATGCCCAAGCGCATGTTCCACGACATTGGCAAGCCGGCCGTAGGTGATCGTGTCGCCCGCGAGATGGACCACTTCGTCAGCGAACTCGGGCTCGGTGAAAACGATTTCCGTCGTCAGGCGGCCAATGTCTTCGGGCGTCGTGACCGTCACCGCATTGTCCCAGCCGCCGAGCGCGCGCACCACGCCCCGCTCAAGGTCCACGACGCCGAATGACGGCTCAAAAAGGAAGCTGGTGAACATGCCGACCGACACAATCACCCAGCGCATGGTGGTCTGCCCGCGCAGCAGGTGGCGTACGTCAAGCTGCTCATCGAACAGCGGCTGAGGACTGCCACGCCCAAGCACGTCGTAGTCTGCGCCGAACTGCCAAGGAAAGTAGCGCCTTATCCCGGAAGCAAGTGCGGCACGCGCGAGCTTGAGCTGCGTCCCGACCCCGGCCGCAAACCCGATGCAGCTCACAACCGTGTCGTAGCGGCCGAAAAGATCGGCCAGCTCGCCCTCGGATGCGGCGGCTATGTCGCACTCGACCGGATGGCCGCCGGCACGGATGAAGTCGGTGCCGGCGTCACGCTCGGACCGGACCAGTATGTCAACGCGGACGCCGACATTGGCTGCTCGCGGCAGCATCGCATGCAGGACCGCATGGCCGAGTTCGCCTGTGCCGATCACGAGCATGGGACTACGATGGTCCGTAGGGGGCATTTGGTCGATATCTCCTGTGTTGGATCAGGAGATAGGCTCTTCATCGGTGACGCTTTAGCCGCCATTATTCATTAGGCGTAACTGCCCAGCTTCTACTGCTCGGATCAGCCCACCCGCAACTCGGCGATCAAGCTGGAGGGGTTGGCGGCGAGGGTCTGCAGGATATTCCAGCCCTGCTTTTTCGCCGTCGAGAGAACCGAGCGGATGACCGCGAACTCCGTGGCTCCGGCCACGGAGCGAAAGCCGCCGGAGATCTTCTGTCGTAGTTTCATCATCCGGGCATCGCGTTCGGCCTGGCTGTTGGTGAACGGCACGGTGGGATCGGACAGGAAGCGAAGCACGTCCTGTTTGCGCCCATGCAGACGCAGCAGAAGGTTATGTCCGACCCGGCGCGGCTTGCGTCCGCGACGTTGCCGTTTGTTCGAGGCGTCGGCCAGGGTGGGCAGCGCCTCGTGGAACGCGAATCCTTCCGCCACGATCGCGTCGTAACATCGCTCGATCAGCGCGATGAAGCGCGGCGACAGCGGCGCATTGCGGTCGCGGGCGAGGTTCGCCGCATGGCAGGCGCGGCGCAGCAAACGCCGCATCTTGCGCGCCCAGACTTCCTTCTCGATCTCGATCAGCGCCTGAAGTTCGCGCAAGTGATGCGCGTTGCACAATGCGTGCAGTACGTCCTTGAGCGTGTAGTAAGGCTTCCAGTGATCGTGCACGACGATGCCGGCCATGTTGTCCGGCAGGCTGCCTCGTTTGGGTGACATTCGGTAGAACGTCAGCAGCAAGGTCGATGCGATATGCAGCCATTGCGTCTTGCCGCCGATCCGAAATCCGGTCTCGTCCAGATGCTTCACCGCCGCCGCCGCCACATGATCGCGAACGACGGCGGCGACCCCACCGAACCGCTTGGCGCAGTTGCGGCTCATGCTGGCGATGGTCGCCGTCGTCAGGCTCACGCCGAGCAGGTCCGCCATCAGCTGGGCCAGGCGCTTTTCGGGCAAAAATTGGAAGTGCAGCAGGTAGACCACGACCGCCGCGATCCGCGCGCCATACTGAACCGGCGCCGCGATGCCTTCGGGAAAAGCCGCGCGGGTTTTCATGCCGCAATGTCCGCACCGGCAGGCGAACGCCCGGTGCTCGGTGACGAGCAACGGCTGGGGTTCGGGCAGATCGAACACCTGCCGGGCGGCATGGTCCGTGGCCATCGCCTCGCTCAGCGCCGCGCCGCAACCGGCGCAGACCTCGGGGAAGTGATCGACCGTGACGTCGGGAGTTTCAACGCGGCTCAAGGTTTTGCCCGGATGACCGCTCTGCCCGCCGGTCTTCTTGCCTGTCCGCTCGCGAAGGCTGACGACGCGGACCGGCTTCTTCAAACCCTCGCTGGAGGGAGGCTTGCCGCTGTTGCCGCTGTTCAGCCCGAGCTGGCGTTCAAGTTCGGCCACGCGGGCGACCAGTGTCGCGTTCTGCGCCCGCAATTCGGCGATGAGCCCCACCAAACCGGAGACATAGGCCGCGTAGTCCTCGGGTCGGCCATCGTTCGCGGGCGGTGTCATCCGCACCTTGACTCACGTCGCGCCGTGACCGGTCAACCGCTATCTTCCGCGCACTACCTGGGCTGTTACCATTAGGCCGGAGCGACACCGGGCAGAGACAGGCGTTTCTCGCGTGATGGTTGTGCGGGCGTGCGGGATCGTTGCCACGTCGGGGGTGGCATGATGACGGCTCGATGCGGCGGCGCTGGGGGTTGACGGAGACGGGTAACGTTGGGGCACACCGGCCCGCGGTTTAGCTGGTCAGGCGCGGCATGCGACCGAGGACGAGGGCCAGGATGGACTGGCACGGGGTGCTGCTGGGCAGGTGCAGCTTCACCTGGGTTTTGAGTTCGACGACGCGCACGGCGAGCTTGACCAGGCGTAGGCGCAGCGTATCGAACTGGAGGGTGCGCCAGGACGAGCGGCGCGGCATGAGCGTGCGCAGGCTCCACATCAGCCAGTAGGCGCCAGCGTGCAGGAACAGGCGGACCTGGTTAGCGGTGGCCTTCGTGCATGAGGTGCGGTCGGCGGCGAGGTGGCGCTTCCAGCTTTTTATGTGGTTTTCCGCTTGGCCCCTCTGACAATACCGCCGTTCGTAGAGGGTGCGGGCTGAGCCGCCTTGCAGGCTGGTGACGATGAAGCGCGTGTCCACGCCGTCGGGCCCGGCCTCGACGCGGGCGATGATGCGCTCGACCCGGTCCCAGCTTGCGGCGCCGTCGTAGAACTCGGTGAAGCGGCGGAGCTTGCCCGAGCCGTCCGAGGCGGCAAAACGGGCTGCGGTGCTGGCTTCCAAGCTCTCGATATGACGACGCAGCGTGCTGGTGGGCGCGACGCCGAGCAGATAGTCAATCTTGTTCGCCCGGCACCAGCTCAGCACCTCCGGGCCGCAGTAATGGCTGTCGGCCCGCAGCAGGATCTCGACCCGGGGCCAGTTGGCGCGGATCTGGCGCAGCAGGCGGCGCAGGAAAGCGCGGATCTCGCGCCCACTCGGTCGCTTGGCCGGGCGCAGCACGGCGGTGACGAAGCGGCCCTCGCCGTCGAACACCACGATGGGCTGGAAGCCGTATTCGTCGTAGTGCGCGTTGAACAAACGCATCTGCTGTGCGCCATGCACGGCGTCGAACGTGTCGTCCACGTCCAGCACGATCCGGCGCGGCACCTGACGAAAGGATCCGCAATACAGGTCGACCATGGCTTGACCCATCCGCAGAAGCGCGC
>JAABUY010005944.1_pt1 | contig 12083 bp, 10 predicted proteins | sample 5560271 | NCBI WGS metagenome assembly JAABUY01 (sample SAMN10711886, study PRJNA513374) | rock metagenome | isolation source: Antarctica rocks | place: Antarctica: Victoria Land, University Valley
GCGCCCGATTGGGCCAGCAGCACCGTATAGCCCGCCGCCTCCAATGCCGAGTTGAGCATGCCGAGCGTGCCGGGCGAGTCGTCCACCACCAGCACGACGCTGGCCGGGCCGCCCGGCAAGCCGGCCGTCATCGGTGTGGCCCTGCTTGCATGCGCCCTTCTTGCATGCGGTCAAGCTCGGCCATGAACTCGTCGAGGCGGAACTGCGCCACCAGCTCCCGCAACGCGGCGAGGGCAGGCGCCGCTGGCGGGTCCTCGGCCGCCATCTCGTCCAGCCGTGTGCGGATGCCGCGGACATAGCCGATCAGCGCGAGGCCGCGCAGTTGGGCGGCCTGTTCAGGGTGAAGCGGTGCGGCAGGCGTTCCAGCGGCCTTCAACACGGCAGGCTCGGGCACGGCAGGCCCAGGCACCGGCATGTCGGTCCAGCTCAGCCCCAACCGTGCGGCGATGGTTTCGAGCAGCAGGGGGAAGTCGATCGGCTTCGGAATGACCGCGTCGTGGTGGGCGCCCTCCTCCAAGGGCCGCCGCAGCTCGCCGGCGTTGGCCGACACGATCACGATGCGCGCCGTGCGGTGCCCCATGGCGCGGATGCGGCCGGCCAGCTCCCAGCCGTCCATCCCTGGCATGGCGAGGTCAACCAGGAACAGGTCCGGCTTGGACCGGGCGGCCAGCAACAGGCAGTCCGCGCCGCTTTCGGCGGCCAGCACGGTGAAGCCGAGCGGGACCAGCGCGTCCTCCAGCAGCGCGCGGTGGACCGGGTTGTCGTCGACGACAACGACCGTGCGCCGTGGCCCGGCATAGCCCCTGATGGCACGCCCGGCCGGCGCCGCCATGCGGGGCCGCATGACCTCGGACAGCATCAGCCGGATGGTGAACCGGCTGCCGACGCCGGGCTGGCTGACCAGGGTGATGTCGCCGCCCATGATCTGGGTCAGCAGCTTGGTGATGGTGAGGCCAAGCCCTACGCCCGGCACGACAGCGGCCCGCGCTTGGTCGATGCGCTGGAACGGCTCGAACACGCGGCCCTGGTCCGCCTGCCCGATGCCGATGCCGGTGTCGGCCACGATGATTTCGGCGACCGCGCCGCGCCAGCGGACCCCCAGGCTGACGGTGCCCTGCTGGGTGAACTTGATGGCGTTGGACAGCAGGTTGATCAGGATTTGCCGCAGCCGGCGCTCGTCCGTGTAGACCACGGCAGGAGCGCCCGGCGGCAGGTTGAACGCGAACCCCAACCCCTTTGCCTCGGCCTGCAGCCGGAACATATTGGCGATCTGGCCCAGGAACTCCGGCAGGCGTACCTCGTCGCGGTAGAGCTCGATCCGCCCCGCCTCGATCTTCGAGATGTCGAGCAGGCCCTCGATCAGCCCGGTCAGGTGCTCGCCGCTGCGCCGGATGATGCCGATGCTCTCGCGCCGTGCCTCGGGGATGGAGGCGTCGTGCTCTAGGAGCTGCGCGTAGCCAAGAATTGCGTTCAGCGGCGACCGCAGCTCGTGGCTGACGCCGACGACGAAGCGGCTTTTGGCGAGGTTGGCGGCCTCGGCGACCTCTTTGGCCGCCTGCAACTGCGCGTCGGTGCGGCGGTGGGCATTGATCTCGCCGGTGAGCAGGCTGGTCTGCCGGTCGGTCTCCTGCTGCGCCACGCGCTGGCTTTCCCGCGCCAGCACCAGCAGCCAGGCCACGACCCCGGCGATGACGGCCAGCACGAAGAACGCCTTCCAGAACGCCGCCGCGACGATGGCTGCGTCGCTGGGGGACGCGCCGGCCGGTGCGGTTCCAGCGACCTGGGAGTGGATGCCGAGCAGGATCAGCCCAATGGCGCCCACGAACAATCCAAGCACCAGGACGTATTGGCCAAGCGGGCTGTCGAGCGCCGCGTGCAGCCGGCCGGGCAGCACGGCGGCCAGCGCCCGGCGGAGCTGCTCCGGCGCCCGTGCGGAGGCCGGCTTGCAGCGGTCGTGGCAGCGCGCGTCGAGCGAGCAGCACAATGAGCAGATCGCGCCGCAATAGGCCGGGCAGAACGCCATGTCCTCCGGCTCGAAGCTGTTCTCGCAGACGGTGCAGCGCAGTGCGGACAGGCGGGACCACTGCGCGCGGGGCTTACGGGCCAGGTAGAACCGCCCGCCGGTCGCCCAGGCGATCAGCGGGGCCATGGCGAACGCCACGCCGAAGGCCAGGAACGGCGACAAGGCCTGCGCCGCCGGCCCGAACGCGCCAGCGTAGGCGCACAGCGACACGGCGACGCCGCCCAGCATGCCGCCGATGCCGACGGGGTTGAAGTCGAACAGGTGGGCGCGCTTGAACTCGATCGAGGGCGGGCTGAGGCCCAGCGGCTTGTTCACGACGAGGTCGGCCACCAGCGCCCCCACCCAGGCGGCGGCGACGTTGGAGTAGCCGACCAGGATGTGCTCGATGGCGGCATAGACGCCGATCTCCATCAGCAGCAGGGCGATGGCCAGGTTGAACACCAGCCACACCACCCGGCCAGGATGGCTATGGGTCAGGCGCGAGAAGAAATTCGACCAGGCGATGGAGCCGGCGTAGGCGTTGGTGACGTTTATTTTCATTTGCGAGACGGCGACGAACGCAGCCGCCAGCGCCAGTGCCGCCACCGGCGGGCCGACGACGTAGCCGAACGCGACCCGGTACATCTGCATCGGCAGCGCGGCCTCGGCGGCCGGCAGCCCGTGCCCGACCGCGAGCGTCGCCAGGAACGACCCGGCGAGCAGCTTCAGCATGCCGGGCACGATCCAGCCGGGTCCGCCGGCCAGCAGCGCGCCCCACCAGGCTGCGCGGGCGCGCAACGGCGCGGCGGGACCGGGCCGGGGCGGCAGGAAACGCAGGTAGTCCACCTGCTCGCCGATCTGCGCGACCAACGAGAACACGACCGACGCGGCGGCGCCGAACAGGCCGATGCGGAACGACCGGGCCGCCTCGCCGCCGGGGCCTTGGAACGCCGTCCATTGCGCGAACGGGACGGCGCCGTGCAGCGCGATGAAGGCGAACGGCAGCAGGTGCAGCACGATCCAGGCCGGCTGGGTCCAAAGCTGGAAGCGGCTGATGAAGGTGATGCCATGCGTCACCAGCGGCACCACGGCGGCGGTGCAAAGGACGTAGCCAAGCGGCAGCGGGACGCCGAAGCAGGCGTTCAGCATGGAGGCGAGGATCACCGCCTCGATCGCGAAGAACAGGAAGGTGAACGAGGCGTAGATCAGCGAGGTGATCGTGGAGCCGATGTAGCCGAACCCGGCGCCGCGCGTCAGCAGGTCGATGTCCACCCCGAACCGGGCGGCGTAGTAGCAGATGGGCACGCCGGTCGCGAAAATCAGCGCGCCGACGACGAGGATGGCGGCGACGGCATTGGTGAAGCCGTATTCGAGGGTGATGGTGCCGCCGATCGCTTCGAGCGCCAGGAACGAGATGGCGCCCAAAGCGGTATTGGCGACGCGCGCGGCGGACCATCGGCGGGCGGTCTTGGCGGTGAAGCGCAATGCGTAGTCTTCGAGCGTTTCGTTGGCGACCCACTGGTTGTACTCGCGCCGCACCCGGACGATGCGCTGCCGGGTCGTCATGGACGATAGGCCGCGGGCTTGCGGGGCAGGCGCCATCCAGGTCGTGCGCGGCGCCGCGTGCCAGTGGTCCGCCTCCTGTGCCGAACGTCGGCAGCGCGCGATTATTATCATAAAGCGTACGTGCCAATATACGTCATTTAACGTATATGGCCCCCGGTCATCCTCGAAGACTTTCCCCCGGTTCGATTGCGGCACGCACGATTTTGGGGAATGACCATGGCCGAAGACACCCGTAGCCCGTCGCATAGCCCGATCAGGCGCCGGCGCTTGATGCAGGGCATGGCAGGCGCGTCGGCGGCGGCGCTGCTGCCGCGGCCGGCATGGGCGGAGGCGCCGCCCACCTCCGCCGTCAACACGACCGGCCTCGCCGTCACCGACAGCACGGTGACGGTTGGCATCCTGCACTCCATCACCGGCACGATGGCGATCAGCGAGACGGGTTCGGTCGAGGCGGAGAAGCTGGCGATTTCGGAGATCAACGCCCAGGGCGGCATCCTGGGCCGGCAGATCAAGGTGATCCAGGAGGACGGCGCCAGCGACTGGCCGAACTTCGCCGAGAAGGCGAAGAAGCTGCTGGTGAACGACAAGTGCGCCGCGGTGTTCGGCTGCTGGACGTCGGCCTCGCGCAAGGCGGTGCTGCCGGTGTTCGAGCAGTATAACGGGATGCTCTACTATCCCACGTTCTACGAGGGGCTGGAGCAGTCCAAGAACGTCATCTACACCGGGCAGGAGGCGACGCAGCAAATCCTGGCCGGGCTGGACTGGGTCAACAAGACCAAGGGCAGCAAGTCGTTCTACTTGCTCGGCTCCGACTACATTTGGCCGCGCACGTCGAACAAGATCGCCCGCAAGCACATCGAGGGCCACCTGGCGGGCTGCAAGGTGGTCGGCGAGGACTACTTCCCGCTCGGCCACACGCAGTTCAACTCGGTCATCAACAAGATCAAGCTGTCCAAGCTCGACGTGATCTACGCGATCATCGTCGGCGGCTCCAACGTTGCGTTCTACAAGCAGCTCAAGGCGGCGGGCGTGGACCTCAGCAAGCAGACTTTGCTGACCATTTCGGTGACTGAGGACGAGATCGGCGGCATCGGCGGCGAGAACATCGCCGGCGCGTTCGCCTGCATGAAATACTTCCAAAGCCTCGACAACCCGAACAACAAGGCGTTCGTCGCGGACTTCGACAAGATGTACGGCGAGAAAAGCGTGATCGGCGACGTGACGCAGGCGGCCTACCTGGGTCCGTGGCTGTGGAAGCTCACCGCCGAAAAGGCCGGCAGCTTCGACATCGACAAGATCGCCGCCGCCTCGCCCGGCGTCGAGTTCAAGGGTGCGCCGGAGGGCTACGTCCGCATCCACGAGAACCACCACCTCTGGAGCAAGACCCGTGTCGGCAAGGCGCTGGTGAACGGCCAGTACGAGCTGGTCTACGAAACGGCCAACCTGGTCGAGCCCGACCCGTTCCCAAAAGGCTACCAGTAGCCGGGGCGCGCACCGTGGCGGAGAACCGGCCATGCTGATGGGCTACTCGTTCGGCGACCTCGGCTCGATCATGGCCATGCAGGGGTTCGCCGGCCTGATCCTGTTCTCCGTCTTCGTGCTGATGGCGCTCGGCCTCGCGATCATCTTCGGCCAGATGGGTGTCATCAACATGGCGCACGGCGAGTTCATGATCCTCGGCGCCTATGTCACCTTCCTGACCTCGCGCCTGTTCACGACCTATTTGCCCGGCCTGTTCGGCGGCTACTTCTTCGTCGCCATCGTGCTGGCGTTCTGCGCGTCGGGGCTGGCGGGCATGGCGGTCGAGTGGGCGCTGATCCGCCACCTCTACCGCCGCCCGCTCGACACCCTGCTGGCGACCTGGGGCCTGAGCCTGATCCTGCAGCAGATCTACCGCTCCATCTTCGGCGCGCGGGAGGTCGGCGTGGACCAGCCGGACTGGATGATGGGCGCAGCCAACGTAACGGACAGCATACAAATCCCCATCAACGGCATGATCGTCATCTCGCTGACGACGCTGATCGCAATTGGGGTGTACCTGCTGATCTTCCGGCTCGGCTGGGGCAAGCAGGTGCGGGCGGTGATGCAGAACCGCGCCATGGCGGGGGCGGTGGGCATCGACACGGCGCGGGTGGACCGGCTGACGTTCGGCCTCGGCTGCGGCATCGCCGGGGTGGCGGGCAGCGCGTTCACCATGATCGGCTCCACCAGCCCGACCGCCGGGCAGTTGTATATCGTCGATGCGTTCCTGGTCGTCGTGTTCGGCGGCGCGGGCAGCCTGGCCGGCACCGTGGCGTCCGCCTTCACCATCTCGCAGGCGCGCTCCACGCTGGAGTTCTTCCTCAGCGGCTCCATGGCTCAGGTCATCGTGCTGCTGACGGTGGTGGGCATCCTGATGCTGCGCCCGCAGGGCCTGTTCGTCCTCAAGGTCCGGAGATAGCGCACCATGGCCTTCCTTAACCGCAAGGACGCGCTGTTCATCGCCCTGCTGGCGGCGCTTATTCTCATTGTGCTGCCGATGGCGCTGGAGCCGTTCCGCCTCAACCTCGTGGGCAAGTACCTGACCTATGGTTTCGTGGCGCTCGGCTTGGTGCTGTGCTGGGACGACGCCGGTATCCTGAGCCTCGGACAGGGCGTATTCTTCGGCCTCGGCGGCTACTGCATGGCGATGTACCTCAAGCTTGAGGCGTCGACGCCCGAGGCGACCAAGATCCAGTCGACGCCGGGCATCCCGGATTTCATGGATTGGAACCAGATCACCGAGCTGCCGCTGTTCTGGCGCCCGTTCCACAGCCTGCCGCTGACGCTCATCGCCATCCCGTTGGTGCCGACGTTGCTGGCGCTCGTCATCGGGTTCGCGATGTTCAAGCGCCGGGTGGGCGGCACCTACTTCGCCATCATCACCCAGGCCATCGCGGCGATCTTGACCATCCTGATCATCGGGCAGCAGGGCTACACCGGCGGCGTCAACGGGATCACCGACCTGCGCACGCTGAACGGCTGGGACATCCGCAGCGACCACGCGCACACCGTGCTGTACTTCATCAACGCCGGCCTGCTGATCGGCTGCCTGCTGCTGGCGCAGTACGTGCGGCGCAGCAAGCTCGGCCGCATCCTGGTGGCGATGCGCGACAAGGAGGACCGGGTGCGGTTCTCCGGCTACAGCGTGTCGGACTTCAAGATTTTCGTGTTCTGCTTCGCAGCCGCACTCGCCGGGATCGGCGGCGCGATGTTCACCTTGCAGGTCGGTTTCATGTCGCCGAGCTTCGTCGGCATCGTGCCCTCGATCGAGATGGTGATCTACTGCGCCGTCGGCGGGCGCACGTCGCTGCTCGGCGCGGCGTATGGCGCGTTGGCGGTGAACTGGGCGCGCACCAGCTTGTCCGAGGCGTTCCCCGAACTGTGGCTGCTGGCGCTCGGCTCGCTGTTCATCCTTGTGGTCGTCGCCTTCCCGGACGGGCTCGCGGGCATCTACCGCCGGACCTTCGACCCGATGCTCGACCGGCTGCTGCCGTGGCTCCGCCGCCGCCCCTTGGCGCACCACCCGGCCGCACTGCAGGCCGAACCCGTCGTGTCAGCCGAGTAGAGGGGCAGCTCCATGGCGCCAGGAACCAACTACTTGCTGGCCGTCGAGGGGTTGACGGTCTCGTTCGACGGCTTCCGGGCCGTGGACGACCTTTCGTTCTATCTTGACCGCAATGAAATCCGCGTCGTCATCGGGCCGAACGGGGCCGGCAAGACCACGGTGCTGGACCTGATCTGTGGCCGCACCAAAGCGACGGCCGGGTCGATCAGGTTCGACGGCGCCGAGCTGACCAAGATGAAGGAGCACGAGATCGTCCGCGCCGGGGTGGGGCGCAAGTTCCAAACGCCGTCGATCTACGAGGACCTCACGGTGTTCGAGAACCTTGAGGTCTCGTTCCCGCGCGGGCGCACCGTGTTCGGGGCGCTGGCGTTCCGCAGGGACAGCGAGGTCTCCGACCGGGTGGAGGAGATCGCCCGTATCGTGTTCCTGCACGAGCAGCTCGACCACCCGGCCGGCACGCTCAGCCACGGGCAGAAGCAGTGGCTGGAGATCGGCATGCTGCTGATCCAGGACCCGGCGCTGCTGATGCTCGACGAACCCGTCGCCGGCATGAGCGTGAGCGAGCGGGTGAAGACCGCGGAGCTGCTGCGCCGGGTCATCAAGAACCGCTCGGTGCTGGTGATCGAGCACGACATGGGCTTCGTCGAGAGCATCGCCGACAAGGTGACGGTGCTGCACCAGGGCCGGGTGATCTCGGAGGGCTCGATCGCGCACGTGAAGGCTGATCGCAAGGTGGTTGAGGTGTATCTTGGCCATTGAGACTGGGGCCATTGAGGGCGCGATGCTAAGCGTCCAGGAATTGCGCGCTGGCTATGGCCAGAGCGAAGTGCTGCACGGGCTGGACTTCGCGGTGGCGCCAGCGGAGATCGTCGTGTTCGTCGGCCGCAACGGCATGGGCAAGACTACGCTGATGAAGTCGCTGATCGGCATGGTGCCGGTCTCTGGCGGGCGGATCGAGCTGGGCGGCGCCGACATTGCGCACCTGAAAAGCTACCAGCGGGTGGCCAAAGGGGTCGCCTTCGTGCCGCAGGGCCGCATGATCTTTCCGGCGATGACGGTGCAGGAGAACATCGAGACCGGGCTGTTCGTGCATGGCTGCGCCGCGGTCCCGCCGCACCTTTATGAGCTGTTCCCCGTCCTCAAGGAGATGCGCGCCCGGCGCGGCGGCAACCTGTCCGGCGGCCAGCAGCAGCAGCTCGCCATCGCCCGCGCGCTGGCGACCGAGCCGAAGGTGCTGCTGCTGGACGAGCCGACCGAGGGCATCCAGCCCTCCATTATCCTGGAACTGGGCCGCACCCTGAAGCGCATCCGCGACGAGCGCGGCCTCAGCATCGTGGCGTCGGAGCAGGTGCTGAGCTTCGCGCTCGACATCGCCGACCGGGTGATCGTCATGGAGGGCGGTGCCATCGTCCACCAGAGCGCGCGGGCGGACGTCGATCAGGAGAAGGTCGCCCGCTACTTGGCCGTGTAGCCCAATCAACTCGCAACGAAGGGAGTCCCCCATGCCAGACACGCTCATCAAAGTCGACCTGTCGCAGTCCCCCTACGACAACGACATGATCCACAACCGTTGGCACCCGGACATCCCGATGGTCGCGACGGTGAAGCCCGGCCAGGACTTCATCATCGAGTGCTTCGACTGGACCGGCGGCTTCATCAAGAACAACGACTCCGCCGCCGACGTGCGCGACATCGACCTCAGCATCGTGCATTTCCTGAGCGGACCCGTCGGCGTGGAGGGCGCCGAACCCGGCGACCTGCTGGTGGTCGACTTCTTGGACATCGGCGCGTTCCCGCACAACGCCTGGGGCTTCAACGGCTTCTTTTCCAAGAAGAACGGCGGCGGGTTCCTGACCGACCATTTCCCCGAGGCCCAAAAGTCCATTTGGGACTTCGAGGGTATGTTCACCAAGTCCCGCCACGTGCCGGGGGTGCGGTTCGCCGGGCTGATCCATCCCGGCCTGATCGGCTGCCTGCCGGACCCGAAGCTGCTGGACACCTGGAACCGGCGGGAAACCGGGCTGATCGCGACCAACCCCGACCGGGTGCCGCCGCTGGCCAACGCGCCGTTCGCGCCGACGGCGCACATGGGCCGGCTGAAGGGCGACGCGAAGGCCGCCGCCGCCGCGACCGGCGCCCGCACCGTGCCGCCCCGCGAGCACGGCGGCAACTGCGACATCAAGGACCTGTCGCGCGGCGCCAAGGTATATTTCCCCGTCTACGTGCCCGGCGCAGGGCTTTCGGTGGGCGACCTGCACTTCAGCCAGGGCGACGGCGAGATCACCTTCTGCGGCGCCATCGAGATGCCGGGCTGGATTCACCTGAAGGTCGAGCTGATCAAGGGCGGCATAGCGAAGTACGGCATCAAGAACCCGATCTTCAAGCCGAGCGTGATCAAGCCCGCCTATAGCGACTACCTCATCTTCGAGGGCATCTCCGTCGACGAGGCAGGGGAGCAGCACTACCTCGACGTGAACGTCGCCTACCGCCAGGCCTGCCTGAACGCCATCGAGTACATGAAGAAGTTCGGCTACTCCGGCGCGCAGGCGTACTCGATCCTGGGCACCGCCCCGGTGCAGGGGCACATCAGCGGCGTGGTGGACATCCCCAACTCCTGCGCGACGCTGTGGCTGCCGACCGAGATTTTCGACTTCGACATCAACCCCGGCGCCGACGGGCCGAGCGGCGGCATCAAGGGCGGGGTGGACATGCCGCTCGCCCCCGACGTGTGAGGCCGCCATGCCCACCTACGAGTACGACTGCCCAAGCTGCGGCCCGTTCGAGGCGACCCGGCCCATGGCGGAGTTCCAGGCGCCGCATCCCTGCTCCGGGTGCGGTGGTGCCGCGCCCCGCGTGCTGCTGTCGGCGCCGCGGCTCGGGGCGATGGACGCTGGGCGGCGTCAGGCGTTCGCGACCAACGAACGCAGCGCCAACGCGCCGACGCGGTCCCAGGGCAGGCATCCCACTGGCTGCGGCTGCTGCAAGCCGCGCAGCCGGACCCTGTCCGCAGAGGCTGTCCCAGCCAAGAGCTTCCCGTCCGCGAGACCCTGGATAATCAGTCACTGACCGCACGGCAGAGAGACGAAAGCGAGGCACGATGGACTACGAAATTCACGACCTGGGCGACGTGCGCCTGCAGGGCGGCGCTACGATCCGTGGCTGCCAGATGGCCTACAAGACCTTTGGCACCCTGAACCCGGCGAAGGACAACGTGGTGGTCTACCCCACGTGGTACTCGGCCCAGCACTACGAGAACGAGTGGCTGATCGGGCCGGGCATGGCGCTCGACCCCGCCAAGCTGTTCATCGTCGTCCCCAACATGCTGGGCAACGGGCTGTCGTCCTCGCCCAGCAACACGCCGGAGCCGTATAACGGCCCGCGCTTCCCGCACGTCACCGCGACCGACAACGTGCGTGCGCAGCACCGGCTGATCACCGAGACGTTCGGCATCGAGCGGGTGCGGCTGGTGACGGGCTGGTCAATGGGCGCGTTGCAGACCTTCCACTGGGGCGCGCTGTTCCCCGACATGGTGGAGCGCATCGCGCCGTTCTGCGGCTCGGCCAAGTGCTCGCGGCACAACTTCGTCTTCCTTGAGGGCGTCAAGGCCGCGCTGACCGCCGACGCGGCGTTCGCCGGCGGGTGGTACAAAAGCAAGCCCGAGACCGGGCTGCGCGCGATGGCCCGGGTGTACGCCGGCTGGGGCTTCTCGCAGGCGTTCTACCGGCAGGAGCTGGACCTGAAGGCGCTCGGCCACTCGTCGCTGGAGGACTTTCTTGTGGCGTTCTGGGAGGGTTTCTTTCTTCCCAAGGACGCCAACAACCTGCTGGCCATGCTCTGGACCTGGCAGCACGGCGACATCAGCGCCAACGAGACGTACGAGGGCGACTTCCGCCGCGCCCTCGGTGCAATCAAGGCGAAGGCCTTCGTCATGCCGGGGCAGACGGACCTGTATTTTCCGCCTGAGGACAGCGAGTTCGAGGTGTCCTGCATGCCGAACGCCCGCCTGATCCCGATCCCCTCGGTATGGGGGCATTTCGCCGGCGGACCCGGCACCAGCCCGGTCGACGCCGCCTTCATCGACTCCAAGCTGAAAGAGCTGCTCGAAAGCTGACGCGCCAACGTTCTGCCGGCCTCAGCCCGTGCGGAGCGTCGGCGCCCAGTGTCAAATCCACCCCGCCAGCGAGCCAGGCGCCAAGGTCTGCGGCATGGGCCCTGACGCAACCGCCGGCAGGCCGCGGCTTGCCGGCCACGCCGCGGTTCGGAAACGCTTCTAGTCGCCGGCGCCCTCGGAGGCCGCGGCATCAGCATAGATCGTGCTCTCGTCCCAATGCTTGCCGATCAGCATGGCGCCCACCGGAAAGCTTGCTCCATGCGCCGGCCCAGCTCGCGCAGGCTGGTCCGGGTGGTGCGTGCCTTCCTGGGTCTTGCGAGGGTGATCCCCTGCGTCGCCCAACGCCTCAGCACCACCGCCCGATCCCTGCACCACGCTAGCATGGGCCATCCAGGCGCCTCCCCCCGCTATTGCTGAAAGCGGGCAGGATTGTGGACACGCTGCCGCTCATGCACAGTTGCATCGGCGTCAAATAGTCGACTCCGGGACAATCGGAGAGGAGGAAACAGGTGCCGCATGCCATGCGAACCGAGCTTGCCGGCGGTCAGAACGCCGAGTCCGCCGCGCTGTCCCATCCCAACCCACTGCTCGAACTCAGCGGGATCGGCAAGTCGTTCGGGGCAGTGCGGGCACTGGACGGCATGGACCTGGCCATTGGCCCGGCCGAGGTGGTCGGCCTGATGGGCGACAACGGCGCCGGCAAGTCCACGCTGACCAAGGTCATCGCCGGCAACTTTCGACCCAGCCAGGGTGAGATCCGCCTTGAGGGCGCGCCCGTCGCCTTCGACCGGCCGGCGGACGCCCGCAACGCCGGGATC
>JAABUY010005946.1_pt1 | contig 12082 bp, 14 predicted proteins | sample 5560271 | NCBI WGS metagenome assembly JAABUY01 (sample SAMN10711886, study PRJNA513374) | rock metagenome | isolation source: Antarctica rocks | place: Antarctica: Victoria Land, University Valley
GCGCGGTGGTCACGCTGCGGTGCGAGCACCCCCATGGCAGCACTGACCTTGGCACCCCCTGCTGCTGGCTGCCGCGCCGCGCGTTGTGGCGACGATCGCGCGTGCTGAGCCTCGAGCGCCCGCGTCATTGCCTCCTGCTTGCATTCCACGAGACGCGCACCGTCATCCGGGCCTCGCAGCGCTCCGCGGGTGCTGAAGCCCGCACTGCCTGCACCGCAACAGTGCTCGCCGCAGCACTGCACGGGCGCAGAGAGCGCCTGCATGGCTCTGCAGAGTGAGTGCATGGATACCCCAGAGGTGAACGCCTGCAGGCCCGGCCTCCCGTGGGGCACCATCCAGGCGCTGCAGGCGGTCTTGCGCGTTTTGGCTCGCCTGCGCCGCCCGGCCTGCAGCGCGCGCGCATCGGCCTGCGACACCCACACGCGCCCCCCCCCCGCAGGCCCGACATCCCGGGGGGCGCGCTGGAGGGCCTGGAGGCCTTCTCGCACGTCTGGGTCGTTTACGTGTTCCACGCCAACACCGACCTGGGCCGCCTGGGCGGCGCGGGCGCGGGCGGCGGCCACAAGGGCCGCGTGCGGGTTCCGCGCCTGGGCGGCGCGCGCCTGGGCGTGCTCGCCACGCGCTCGCCGCACCGGCCGCTGCCCATAGGCGCGCTCGCATGATAGGGTTGGGGTTAGGTTTAGGGCCCTGTGCTGCTGGGGCGGCGGGGGCGGCGCGCGGCCTCGGGCGCTCCCGACACATCTCTGCTGCCACGGCGCTCGATGCGTTGCCTCGTGGGGGGCGACGCGCCTCTGAGGCAAGACACGGGGCAAGACCCATTGCCGGCGCTGCTGCTATGCCTGGGCGACAGGCAGCGCGCGCGCAGGTCTGAGCGTGGCGGCCGTGCTGCGGCGCGACGGCCGGCGCCTGTGGCTGGGCGGCGCAGACCTGGTGGATGGCACGCCCGGTGGGCGGCCCTGTCCCTGCCCCTGCTGGCCCTCTGCACCGCCCGGTGGCCGCGGCATGGGCGCCTGGCCCATGGGATGCGGCGGGCGCTCTAGCGTCATGATAGGGTTAGGGTTAGGGTAGGGTACCTGGCCCGCGGGACGGGACGGGCGCTCGAGCATCAGCCTGCGCTGGGTGTTCCACGCCTAGCTTCACAAATATGGCGGAGCGCTGCAGACTTACGCTGGGTGGCAAACGACGCTGTTGGTGGGCGGCCTGCGCGCTCTGCTGCGCCCCCTCAGCTGGACAGGCCCGCCTCCCTGCTGCGCCGCACGGCAGGCACGGCGTGGTGGCAGCGCATGCGTGGCGCGCATTGCACTCGCGGCGCTGCCGTGCTAGCTGGGCTGTGCCACCCCCTTGCCACAGCATGAGGGGCTTACTATCTGCAGACCGGCCGCGGCGCCTCACGCCTCACATCATAGGGTATAGGTTTAGGCCCCTACCCTAAGCTTACCCCACACTATCACACCTGGGGGCGCGCGCAGTGCTGGACCTGAAGCCGTACCTGCCGTTCTGCGACGCGCTGCCGCATGCCCGGGCGCCGCCCTGGGTGCGCGGCCCGCCCGTGCGCTGGGCAACCAGGACATCCTGCTGCCCATGCGGCAGCCTGGCATGCGGCCCAGCGGCTTGCACTGATGTGCATGTCACTGTATGCATGCGCGTGCACCTCACAGACACTGAAGCACGCGCACGCATGCGGATGCGTGCGCACGGCGTGCTGCAGCGGAGCCACTCATGGCCGGCGCCTTGCAGCTCAGCGCCAATCTGAACTGCAGATGCTGCAGCGCATACGCGGCTCGCAGAGAGCAACGCGCGCGGGTCCACTGCGCTAGCGCCGCGGAGTCCCGACCAGACTCGGCGCTCGAGGCCGCACACCTATGAAATGTTATTAAGAGTTCAAGAACCACCGCTCCAGAGGCGCGGCGGGCTGCGCGCCAGGTCTGCGCGGACGCGGCGGCGGAGCCGCTCGCGACGGCCGGCGTGCGGCTGCCGGCGCCGGCCGAGGCGCAGCTGCGCGCGGCCTGGGCAGTAGCGGCCGCCGTGGGTGCGGCCGCCGGGCGCGCGGCGCTGTACCCGGACTGCGATGGCTTCCTGGAGCTGGTGCAGCAGGCGCGCGCTCCCTGTCGGCCGTGATAGGGTTGAGTTAGGGTTAGGGTAACCAGGGCCTCCGCGGCCGCCTGTTTGACACAGGCTGAGCCCGTCGCCCTGCAGGTGCTGTCGCGCGACATCCGCACGGCGCACCAGCGCGGCGCGCGCGCGGCGGGCGCCGCAGAGAGCTTGTCGAGTGGCGGCCGGGCGCCGCGCGCATGCGGTGCGGTGGAAGCAGCTAGGTGCGGGCGCGGGGCGGGGCGCGCGAGCCCGTGCGGTGCGGAAGGGTGTGGGTGTTGGAGCGGGCGGCCGAGCGGGCCGGGCGGCAGTACGGGCGATGGGGCCGGGCGCTGCAGGAGCGGCGCCGACAGCAGTGCTCCGACTGCCGAGGCCAGCGCCGGGGCCAGCGAGCAAACGGGAGGCAGGCAGGAGGACTGCGCCGCCGGCCGGGGCCCGCTCAGCGAGAGCCGCTGCGTGGCTGACGCGGCGGGGCCGGCGGAGGCGCAGGGGGAGGCTGCGCCCGGGGTTGCAGGTGAGTTCCACGTGACACTGATGGGCATAGAGGTGACGTATGAGATCACAGCCAGCGGCTTTGTCCAGGTCTGCGGCGCGCGGTGGCCACCCGGGGTAAGCCAGTAGGGCCAGCTCTCCATGCCTTGCGGCAAGGCCCTTGCCCATAAACCAGGTGCCCAGTCCCACAGTCAGGCAAGGCTCATCCCTTTGGCAAGCCGGAGGCACAGCTGCAGGGCCACAGGCACAGGGCGAAGCGCTGCAGCACAGTATGCACAGACACAGGCTGCTAGCCAGGTAGCAGAGCACTCGCAGGCATGGGCGCAGCGCCCAGTCCGACGCAGCGCCGCGCCATGGCCAGCGCAGATAGTCGGCAGGCAGCCGCAGGCGATGAGTGCCGGGCCGCCGCGCCGCTAGGGGACAGCCTCATGCAGCTCTCCAACGCAGCTACCAAGCTCAGCCAGGAGGGCGAGGCGGGCGCCGGGGCCGCGGGCGACGGCGGCGCTGCGGCGCCGGACTCGCTGTCGCTGACCATGCCGGAGCTGCTGCCGTCGCAGGGCGCGGAGCTGCCATCTCAGCCGGACATCCCCATACCGGTCCGGCCCGGGCCTGAGCAGACCACCCCGCGCGTGCATTTGCGCACGGTGCTGCAAGCATGCGGAGTGTCACTCACGGTTTGGCCCAGGCGAGCAACGCAGCCTGCGGCGGCGCTGTGCAGGTGCTGGCGGCGCACGGCATGCCGCCGTCCGCGCCGCAGCTGATAGGATCGCCGGCGAGCCCGGGGTATGCGCCGCTGCCGCTGCAGGCCGTGTCGCGGCCGCAGGCGGCGGGCGCCCTGGGGCTGGGCATGACGGACTACAGTGCGGGCGCGGTTGCGCCGCCCGCTTCAGCGTCAGCCGGGCCGGCGCAGTCGGCGCCCGGCGCGGGGCGCCTGCGCCGGCCAACCCGCCGCGGTCCTATGTACGAGATGCGGCAGCTCGTGCGTATCTTGGTGAAGGTGCGCGGGTGTTGCGGGTGCTGAGTGGTGGCACGCATCCGGGGCTGTGGACGCGCTCATGCTGAGCGCCGCTCGCAAAGCAGTGTGCAGAGCAGCACCGCGCTTCTGCTGGTTCATGCAGGTGATACCGCACAGCATCAGCTACGTCTCGTTGGAGGAGGGGGGTGGCGGCAACCGCATCAGTGAGGAGCAGATCAAGTCCTACCTCACCAACGTGCTTGGCGAGGCGCCGAAGCCGGAGTGGGCGGTGCCTGGCGGCTGGGGCACCTACCTGTCCGGTGCGGAGCCTTCCGTGCCGAGCAAGCTGCTGTGCTGTGCTGCCGCCGTGCTTCGGCATGCTGTGTGGCATGCTGTGCTGCACCCGAGCTCCGAGCCTCGAGTCCTGTGAAGCTGACGCAAGCCTGCCCCTGCTGCGCAGAGCTCTTCACCTGGGCGTCGGGGCGGGACATCAGTAAGGAGCAGGCAATGCGCTGCGCCCAGCGCGAGCCCGGGCGCAGCTGGGAGGCAATCGACGCCGAGCTTGCCAGGCTTGGTGAACCCCCAGCGGCCACCTTACCCGCGCCCCCTGCCAGACGCGCAGGTCGACTCACACCCTGCCAGCCTCCTGAGGAGGCCCTTCCCAGACGCCTCAGTGTTGTCTGCTTGGTCTGGCTTGCGCAGGCTTGCTGACCGGCACGTGGCCGCTGCCGCTGTCCAAGGCAGCGCTGGAGGCCGTGCAGCGCGCGCCGGCGGGGCAGCTCGCCGCGGCCGCCGCGGCGCCCAAGCGGCCCGCCGCGGAGCCCACGCACGTGCGCTCTGCGGACGCGCGACGTGCTCCAGAACCTGGAGCAGGATGTCCTGCCTGCAGAGGGCGGGCCCGGGGCAGCATGCAGCTGCTGCCGGGTGCTGGCAGGCTGCTTTTGCTGCGGGGTGCCTGCATCATACTGCTGCGGGGTGCCTGCATATGCTACTCATTGCATTCTATCGCTTGTCCGGGGCCAGGGTGCTGCGAGGCAGCAAGAATGTCCTATCCCGCAGCAAGCCACGCTGCCGCAGGGCCCGTAAGGAGCGTGCCCGCGCGTGAAGCGCACCGCGCAGGGGCGCACCAAGCCCATGCTGCGCGCGGGCCCGGCGCAGGCGGGCAAGCGGCGCGCGCTGGGCCAGGACCTGGACGCGCTGAGCGAGTGCGAACTGTGGCACCAGGCGCTGCGCCACTTGCAGGCCGCGCGCCGCAAGGCCGGTGCCGCCCGCGCGCCCCGGGCCCCTGGCCGCCCAGCTGCCCTTGCGCTGCGCTGCGCTGCGCAAGCCGCGGCGGGCCCTGCTCCCTGCAGATATTCCTGTGCTTCAGGCCCGCACAGAAGCCCGGGCCCTCCCGCGACATACGGGCCGCGCTGCTGTCGTCCTCCCGGTCCCCATGGCACATGCGTGCCATCTGCCTGCCCTCGAAAGCGCGCTGCAGGGCAAACCAAGTCCCGGCCAGGCGCCGCCAGCGGTGCGCGCGCCTGCCGCCACGCAGGCACGTCCGAGCCGGCGGCCGCGGCGGCGCTGGCGGGCCTGCGGCGCGAGGTGCAGGTCGTCATGGCCGAGCTGTGCACCATGGCGGCCGTTGCGCAGCCGCTGCAGCTGCTGCCGCAGGCGCTGGCCTGCCTGCAGGGTGGCCAGCTGCAGTTCATCTTCCAGCCGCAGGCGTGCCGGGGCCCGGGCCGGCACGTGCGGCCGCGGGCATGTTATGTCGTAACGCGCGGGCATCGTCCTGCTCGTGCGCGGCTGGCCAACTGAGCAGTGGGGGCGCAGCTTTTCTTGCACTTGGCCAGAGCTTGGACAGGTAGTGATCGGTCTGATGGGCTGTCAGTTCGCCATCCGCGGCGAGTCTCCGCCCACGATATAGCTGGCCGGGCTGTGTCGGCACCTGTATGCTCGCAGGCGTCAAGTCTGCATGAAGGCTAGGCACGCGTGCGCAGCCGTAAGCACTCTTACTGTGCAGCCTGGCGCAGCAGCCCGTCGCCCATGCCGCCGCCTGCACCATGCAAAGCCCATGCTGACTCCCAGCCTGGCGCCGCGCAGGCAGGCGCGCCTGCGCCGCCAGCGCTGGATGCAGTGGGCACCGCGGCCCTGGCAGCGGCGCCGGCGGGCCCCGTGCAGGGCCTCGGCATGCTGCCCACGCTGGCGCTGCAGCTCGCGCCCGCGCACGCGCCCGGCATGGCAGGCTTCCTCAACCCTGCAAACCCGGCGCTGACCCTGGCCGCACAAGCGGCCGCATCGGTCGAGGCGCCCGCCGCGCCGCCCAGCCAGGGCGGGCCGGTCCAGCTGCCGAGCCAGCTGGAGCTGAGCCTGAGCCAGCTGAGCCAGGCGGGCCTGAGCCAGTACCTGCTCAGCCAGCCGACGGGCGGCAGCCAGCCGCTGGGCGCGGCGCACGCGTCCGCCTTTGCCCAGGTGCCGCGCCGGCGCCCTGGACAGTCATGCTTGTTACAATTAGTGTGGTGTGTGAAGGGTTGTGGCCTCCCAGGTCATGCAGCTCCTGCTCGCCCAGTCCAGGGGCCAGGAGGCAGACGCGCAACAGGCGGGCAGCTGACAGCTACCGCAGGCGCAGTGCCGTGCCAGAGCGTTGTAGCTGCTTTGCAGGTTGGCCCGAAGGCGCTGAGCGCGCCCGGCGCGGTCATGGGCGATCCGCCGGTGGCCGACCCGGCCGACGCGGCGGCCAACGGGGTCGACGGCCGCGCTGCGGGCGCGGGCGCGGGCGCGGCGGCCGCAGAACAGCAGAGGTGGGTGCAGGTCGACTTGTTCAGACCGGGTCATATGCAACGGACTGAGGCTAATACACATGCTCGTGTGCAGTCGGTGCTCGCGCTCCTGCTCTGCACAGGTGAAAGCTTGGGTCGCGTGCAAGTTGCCCATCAGAGTCGCAGCGCCCATCAGGCTCTGCTAGGGTACCAGGGAGGGGGAACGGCAGCGCAGAGCTTGCTGACGAAGCAGTCATGCTCCCAGGCCTGAGAGCCGGGACAGGGCGGGAGCAGCAGCGGCGGGCGCGCTCGACGCGCCGCCAGCGGCCGCGCCTGCGCATGAGGTCACCAAACCCCAGGTGCCCATGCTCTGACCCTTTTCCTGCCAGCCTTTCTTGCCGTGCCAGGGTCCCTGATGCACATCTTGCCCCCTATACCTGTCCAGCCACGCCTGCCTACTGGCTGCCAGTCCCCCCAGTATCCCCTGCTCTCCCCATCTACTCCGCTGGCTGTTTTGCCACTGTCTCTGCTGTTCTGCGACCCTTCCGGGGCATGCGCGGTACTTGCTTGACACGGCCCATGCTCGCCCATGTATAGAGTGGCTTGCTGGACAATCGAGTGGCTTGGGGGACAAAGCAGAACACTTGCCATGGCCGGTCAGCGTCCTTGCAGCAAATTTGCAATACAGCTGTGCACGACCTGCGCTGGATTGTTGTTTATTCCCAATCTGAGCTGTTTTGTTGCCCGACGCAGGCAGTACGCGTTATCCCGCAGCTGCACCCAGCGCTGGCCACAGCGAGTGCGGCGGCAGCCGCGGCGCCCTCAGCGTCCACAGAGTGCGCGCCTTGCTGCAGGGGCTGCTGTTGCTGCTGCTGCTGCTGCTGCTGCTGCTGCTGACATGGGATATGTAGCATGACCCTGCCCTATCTCAGAGGCTGGCTCCGTGGCAGGCGCAATAGCCAAACTTGCACCAGGCCCCCGCTGTGTGTTTCCTGCTCAGGCACGGCTGGTGCCCGCCGCTGACAGCCCTGCGGACCGCGCAGGCCGGAGCGCGGCGGGCAGGGCGCCGGGCCGGGCGGCGGCGGCGCGGCCATCCTGTTCCGGCCCAAGGCGGTGCCGGTCCGGGCGGTGGAGGGCGGCGGCGGCGGCGGCAGCGGCTTCCACTACAGCGGCGCGGAGCTGCGCTCGCAGGCGGCCGCGGGCGCGTTCCGGCCGCCCGGGCGCGCCGGGAGCCCCCCAGCGTAGCTCCACAGACAGCCCGGCGCGGGGCCACTCAACCGGGCTGGCGCAGCCGCGCACCCGCTCGCATGCGGGTGGAAGCGCGAGGCAGCCGCCGCGCGTGTGTGCCGGAGGTCGAGATTGCTTGTTGCGAGAAGAGGCATGTCGATATATTTATAGACCCGCTGAACGCTTTGTGGAATCCCCTGCTTACTGTGCCATGGCGCATCCAGCTTTTTGTTCGAGAGAGAGCGTCAATACACCTGGTGTTATGGTTTCAGTCCTGCCCGTGAGTCTGCGTGCCCTCTGTGCCACTGGTGGTGAGTCACGTGATTGTCAGGGCATTCGCTGGACTGGGGCGCTCACCAGGCGCTGCCGTTGCTCGCATGAGTCTGCCTTTGGAAAAATTGGCTGGCGCATTGCCTGAAACGATGCAGCGGCATGATGGCGGCTTGCCATGTGTTGTGCTTGGAGTCCGTTGTTTGCGGATAGGCGGCATCATGTCTGAGCCGAGACTGCTGCTGGCGCGTGCTTGCATGCGTGCCAGGCCCTGGCATGTGCATGGAGAGGTAAGCGAAGAGGTGAGGGCGCCCTTGCGCAGCTTGCACAGTGGGGCTCACATACTGACTCTCGCGGACATGACTGTAGCGGTCAGGTGTGGTGGTGCGCCCTGCAACTGTATCTGGCAGCCTCGGCCGTCCGGCACAAAGAGGAAGGTGTTCTGAGTCCTGCGGCCTCAAGCAGTGCTTGCGACCACAGAGTAGAAGTGGTAGAGCTCCTCGACAGCCTCGTACACGCCTGCACCCGGCACGCCACATCCTGCTTCACATCCTGCTTCTCTGAGTCCCGACATGGTGTTTCGATTGCGCGCCACACTTGCCCACAACGTACACAGGCTGCACAGCGCTCACAACGCGGCACCGGATGCACAGCCAGGTCCGTCCTGTCTGTGCAGGCGTATTCTCTGATTGTAGCAGCTTATTTCTGCACATGCGACTCGCCCGCAACGCACACAGGCTGCACAGCGCTCACAACACGGCACCGGATGCACAGCCAGGGCCTTTCTGTCTGTGCAGCTTGTAGTCCTGATTGTAGCAGCTTCCTTCTGCACATGTGACGGTTATCGGGCCTCAAAGCGTACCCAGATGTGTGCCGCATAGCTCGCACTCCACCGGGTGGAACAGCTCCGCCGGCGGCGCAACACTGGGCGCTGGTGCACTGGCCTGGTCGCGCCGCCGCTTGCCTCTGTTGCGCCCGCCCACAGCACGCGGCACGACCGTCTTGCCATAGTCGACCCTGCAGAGGCAGCCAGCGTTCATGAGCTGCCCTTCCAAACGGCGTGCTTGAACCAGCTTACCTGCTCAGTGCTCAGCGCCAAGCATATGGCAAGCCAGTGCAGGTTCCTGGCTGGCGATGCTGTTGGCCGCGCCTGCAGTTCCTGACGAACATGGCGCGGTAGTGCCCGTCGCGCTCCGCATGCTGCTGGCAGTCCAGGCAGACGCTGGTGAGGCACCCGGGGCAGCTCAGGATGGCGTCAGAGGTTCGCCCCTGGCGCCTCCTGCTCACCCAGTCTGCGTCCCTGCACCGTGCGACAGAGCGCTCAGCGCAGCAGTGACGCGCTCTCTGTCATGCTCAGAGCTGCCAGCACAACCATGCAGCCAGTTATCAGTCAGCAGACAAGTAGTCAGCAGACAAGTACGCGTGCAGTTGCACGACCCGTCAAGCAGGCTGCCACGGAGCTATCAGTGCCTGCACAAGGCTCGGGCGTGTTGCACCTGTCGTCCAGGTCCGGGTCATAGAACTCTGGCACGCCGTCCTTCGGTGCAGCCCCAGGCGCGTCCGGCGGCGCCTCGCTGTCGTCGGAGAGCCAGGCGGTGTCAGGCAGTGGCCTGTGCGACGCGCTCGCAGGAGGGGGATCCCGCGTTGCCGCTCCGCGTTCGCTCTGCTCTGCGTCTGATGTCTCGCTGTCACTGCTGCTAGTGACGTCCCCAGTGCGGGCGTGGGAGGCCGGCGCAACCATGTGCACTGCAGACTACATGCTTATGCGCTCAGAGACCTACTTAGTTCAGCACAGCTTACTGCTATCAGAGTGCAGCAGAGCTCACTCGGAGCTCATATAGCGATACAGCCATGCGCAACAGAAGTGTTTGGTGGGCAGGTGCACTGTATGCTTGCGAAGACTTGCACTGCACGTGCCCAACCCTTAAGGGTTGCTCTAGGGCGCAGGCTGACTCCTCTCGAGTCGAGTTTCAGCGCTCGCACATACAAGATCGTCAACAGCCTTGGCCTCACAATCTGACAGTTATCAGCTTAACACAGAGTAGAACCTGTGCGTCCAGGCACCTTTGCGCTGATGCCAGGCGAGAAAGCGTGCAGCGCGGAGCCTCTGCAATACTTGCCAGGCTTTGGTGCGCACACAGAGGAGCTCTCCACTATTGGAAGGGCAGTGTAAAGCAAGCACCTCTCATGTTCTTTGTGCAAAACGCGCAGGCAACGAGTTCTGCTCAGAGGCTCTCCCTGGGGCGCTGCCAGTGGGACAGAACAACCCGCAGGTCAGCCTGCTGCTTGTAAGTGTGTTGCAAGCGGTTCTATGTATCGCTTGGCGAGCTACGGCAAGTCGCGTATTCAGAGGCGCGGTGCGCGCGTCTGCAGGCCTGTCCGTATGGGTTGTATGCAGAGCAAGTATCCGGCACGGCGTTCACAGCTCCGCGAAGGTATGACGCAGCTGCTGGTCTCCTTTTAAGTTCACTGCGTTTGGAAGCAGCTGCCAGCTCAGTCCGCCACCCCTGCCGCAGGTGCAACCAGCGCAGCTGGCTGTACCGCATACGGCCCTCAGTCACGCACGAGCCGTTCCACCCGCTGGACTTTGCCTCGGAGGTGTTCAGCGGCGACTTTGAACGCGCGGTGATCACGCCCAACCAGCTGCGCTGGCGCCCGTTCTCGGTTCCGGATGAGCCGGTGGACTTTGTGCGCGGCCTCTTCACCATCTGCGGCGCTGGCAGGTGCGCTGCACAACTGTGCCACCGTGAGCTCCTGCCCAGCCCTGGTGAAGCGCGCAACCCAGCCGCTTGCGACTTTCCAGAGTGTGGGACGACCTGGTTGATGTCAGTGCGTCCTTGTGTATCTATCCTACCTGGAGCACAAGGTGTACTTTGTCAGAATATGTAAAGTGCGGTGCACTGTGTCACCTTGCCGCATGATCTGATGGCCAGCGCCCGCCTGTGCCAGTGCCGGAGAGCCTTGGTCTGCGTGGCGCCGAGCAGGGCCAGTGCTGAAGATCACGAGCTGCTAGCTGAACGTGCGCCGCAAGCCTGATGGGGTGGGGTCCGCTCGGCAGCCCCGAGCGCAAGGAGGGCTACGCCATCCACATCTACACGGCGAGCGCGTCCATGGACGCCTGCTGCCTGGGCAACGCGGACGGCGACCTGCTGATCGTGCCGCAGCAGGGTGCGCACCAGGGCCTGGTCAACGGTCTGACTGCTTGGCTCGTGCAGGTCGCTTCCATGCACGCATGTAACACGTAAAGCGGGCAGGCCCCGTGCTGAGGGCGGCGCCGGTGCGGCGCGGCCAGGCGCGCTGCGGGTGACCACGGAGTTCGGGCTCATGGACGTTGCGCCGGGCGAAGTGTGCGTGGTGCAGCGCGGCCTGCGCTTTGCCGTCGCGCTGGCGGGCGGCGCGGCGCGCGGGTACGTGCTCGAGGTGTTTGGCGGCCACTTTGTGCTGCCGGACTTGGGGCCCATTGGTGCGGTCCTGGGCCCTCGTTGATGCGGTCCGGGCGGCGCATATAAATACCCGTCTGTTGCTAACCGTGGCGTTCATAGGCCTCACTTGACCTTGCATGCTCGGCATAGCTTGTTTCGGGTACCTGGATGCGTACGTGTTTGACTTTGGTCCTGTTGGAGTGCCTAGTTGGTCCTGTTGGAGTGCCTAGTTCATCCTAAGTCCTTATGGTCCGTGCCTGGGTCATGGGGAGTCAATCAAGGCAATTATGAGCTATGTCTGTATTAAAAAAATGGTGCAGCTACATGGCGACAACCCCTGCATGCGTCTGCCCTGGGCCAACCTTGTTGTCAGGAGTTGGCTTGACAAGTTTGGAGTGCAAATGTTCGGGCAGGCGCAAATGGACTGGCTGCCGCGCGGGACTTCCAGACGCCCGTGGCGCGGTTCGAAGAACGCGAGTGCGACTATGTGGTCCTGCACAAGTTCAATGGGCAGCTGTTCCAGGCGCAGCAGGCGCGCGCGCGCCTGACTGGCCCATTGGTGTACGCTCGAGCAGTGCGCTCTCTCAACGGCCGCCCAGTGCGTCTGGTCGATGTGCAGTGCTGCAGGCGCTGCTGCTGTGTTGCCGGCGTACCACCAATCATGCGGGCTGGACCCAGGCCGTGTGGCGGCTCTTCCTTTCGTAGCACATGTGCTTGGTGCGTTTCGTAGCACATGTGCTTGTTGCGTTCCGACCTATTCTTTCAAGCATGCTGGCCGAAGGCAGGCTGTTGAGCGACTCGCAAGCCCAGGAGCTTCATGAGCCGCGCTGAGCCGCCTCGAGGCGCCGCAGGCGTTCTCGCCATTCAACGTGGTGGCCTGGCAC
>JAABUY010005950.1_pt1 | contig 12076 bp, 9 predicted proteins | sample 5560271 | NCBI WGS metagenome assembly JAABUY01 (sample SAMN10711886, study PRJNA513374) | rock metagenome | isolation source: Antarctica rocks | place: Antarctica: Victoria Land, University Valley
GAGGTGCTGCGGCCGTACCTGCCGCGGCTGGTGCCGGCGCTGATGCGGAACATGATGTATGGCGAGTTCGACGAGGAGGTGCGGCCGCGCGGGGTAGGGTTAGGGCCGCCGCGCCCGGCTGCGCTCGTGGCGCAGGGCCTGGGTCATTGCTCTCCTCCATCACATGCAGGCACCCAGCGCCGCGTGCGGCCGACGGAGGCGGCCCAGCAGCGGCGTGCAGGGGAGCCAGTGCCGCTGCAGGACTGGTGGGGGGCGGCGCCGCGCGCAGGCGGTGAGGTAGCCAGGATAGGGTAGTTCTAGGGCTTAGGGTATTCTGAGCTGCCCGCCCCGCCGGCGCACAGGTGGTGGCGGCGGAGAGCGCGGAGGAGGAGCTGGCGGCGGCGGCTGGCGCGGCGGCTGCGGTGGGCCTGGTCGTGGGCGTGGACCCGAGCGACAAGGACCTCAAGCCCTTTCACGCGCGGTGCGGCCCAGCGCACACGGCCCGGCAGGCGCCGCGCCCCCCGCTTGCGCGGTGGCAGGCCGCGCGCGCTCCGCTCTCGGCTGCAGCGCCCCCTGGCAAGCGTGTCGTGCTGCGCGGCGCATGAGCCGGCGGTTCGGCTGCCGCTGGCAGCTGCGCAGTTGCGCCGCAGCCAAGGGGTTTTTGGTGAACCCTACCATGCCCGTGCGAAGGCATGCAGGTCGCGCGAGCATGGCCCGCCGGGGCGCTTGAGGACTGTGAAAGCGACGGCGGCTGGGAACTCGGTGTGCTGTGAGGCTGATTCTCAGCCGGGCCGGCGAGCGGCGCGGCATGCGGGTGCCCGCTAACGCAACGGCGGGTTCAGGTTGGCATGGCATGATATCTTGGCTGCACAAGGGCTTTCCATTTTGTCAACGGGGTGCGGCCCCGGCGCGCGCAGCAGCGGCGGGCGCGGCGAGGACGACGAGGACGACGACGATGGCGAGGAGGTCAGCCGCTGGAACCTGCGCAAGTGCTCCGCGGCCGGCCTGGACGTGCTCGCGACGGTCTTTGCGGACGAGCTGCTGCCGATCACGCTGCCGGTCATCAACGAGCGGCTGCGCGAGGACGACTGGCGCGCGCGCGAGAGCGCGATCCTGGCGCTGGGCGCGATCAGCGAGGGCTGCGCGGCCGGGCTGCTGACGCACCTGGCCGAGATGGTATCGGTGCTGCTGCCCAAGCTGGCCGACGCGCGGCCGCTGGTGCGCAGCATTACGTGCTGGTCGCTCAGCCGCTACGCGCGCTGGCTGGTGCAGGCCGCGCGCGAGGCCGGCGCGGTCGGCGTCGCGCAGTTTGACTCCGTGCTCGCGGTGCGCGCGCGCGCCCGCGCGGCGCCCCGGCCCGCCCGCCATGCGCAGCTGTGGTCTTGACTCGCAGTGTGAGGCGCAAAGTAGCTGCAATGGTTCTGAATAGGGTGTGCACGCCCGCCTGCTGCCTGCGGTGCACGGCTTTGGTGACAGGGGCAAGCCCACTGCGGGGCGCGGCCGCGTGGGTCAGCAAACAGCTTGCGGTGGCGCAGAGTAACGCGTGCATGTCAACAAGCAGTGCAGCGCTGCCTGAGCCTGAGCCTGAGCCCGGCCGCGCGCGCCGGGGCCGCGCAGGGCCTGCTGGGCCGCGTGCGCGACCGCAACCGGCAGGTGCAGGAGGCGGCCTGCAGCGCGCTCGCAACGCTGGAGGAGGCGGCGGGCGGGCTGCTGGCGCCGCGCCTGCCGGCCATCCTGGACACGCTGGCCGGCGCGGTGCCGGCGTACAGCCGGCGCAACCTGCGCCTGCTCTACGACTCGCTCTCCACGCTCGCCGACGCGGTCGGGCCGGCGCTCGCGGAGGCGCGGCCGCGCGCGTTTGTTGGGTAGGGTCGTGGGGTAGGGAGTTTAAGAGCTGTGTGTGTGCCCTGGGTCGGCCTCGTGCCGCTGGGAGGCTGTCCGGCCTGTCGCTCTCCGTGCCCGCCAGGGCGGTCGCCAGAGCGGTCGCCAGGGCGGTCAGACCTGACTTGGCCGGGGTCCCTGGCAGGCGGCGCGCTGTGTGTGTATAACCAGACTCCGTGAGCGGCTGCAGGGTTGCCGGCCATGCTGCGCCCTCTAGCCAGCGCCGCGCTGTGCGCCGCTGGCGCAGCCTGCGCGCGCTGTTCGAGCCGCTCCCCGCACCCGCCTGTGGGCGCTGCGCGCGCGCCGGCCAAGGCGCGCGTGCGTGCAAGCGGGCTGCAGGGCCGCCCGCTCGGACTCGCGAGCGCATGATTGCAAACAAGTGCATGGGCAGAAATTTTGAAGCTTTCAAAGGAAGCGCGTGCGGGGAGCGCTGACCTGCCGGCGGCGCGCGCGCAGCCGGCCGCGCTGCGCGCGATCATGCCGCCGCTGGTGCTCAAGTGGCAGGCGCTGGGCGACACCGACCGCGAGCTGCTGCCGCTGCTGGAGTGCCTCACCTCGCTCGCGCAGGCGCTGGGTGCGCGGCGCGCCCGGGTTAGGGTATAGGTTTAGGGTATATGACCTAGGTGGGACGCCTGCGGCGTGCCCTGCTCCGCACGTGCTGCCGCTTGCGCAGCTGCTGAACCCCCTCTTCGAGCTGCAGTGTCTTTTGAGCGATCGAAGAGTGTCAGTTGGTCTGCCTGGAGCCTGCAAGCCGGGCTGCATGCTGGCCGCGCTCTGCCACGCATGGCTGACAGGGCCGCGGCGTTGTGCACGTGCGGGCTGCTGCCGCCCGCGCCCACTGCCCGTGCCGCTGCCGTGCAGGCCCCGCATTCGAGCCCTACGCTGAGGCGATGTACGAGCGCTGCATGCGCATCGTCGCCATGCAGCTGCAGGTCTGCCCCCCGCACCCAGCAGGCCTCATCACGTGGTGTGCCAGTTGCGGCACCACCGCAACAAATAGCGTCACCATGCGCGCTATCTGTCTGGTCGCAAGGTGCACCTGGAGTTGTCTGCTGACGACAGGTTCGAGTGTTCTGACATGCGGTGGATCAAAGCACTGCCGTGGTCGCGATTGCAGCAGGCGGCTTGTGCGCGAGCGACGAGCAGAAGCCCTCAGTCGCGAGGCGCTGCGTCTGTGCCAGGAAAGCCATTGGGGCATGCAGGCAGGCAGCCCGTGCAGCATGCAGCGGGACTCCGACGGACGGCGCGGCCGCGCGGGCGTTGCGCCACCGGAGCGGGCAGCCCCTGGTGGCGCCCAGACAGGGCTGCTGAGGGCGGCGGGCGCGGGCGCAGGCGCGGGAGGCGGTCGCGGCGGGCCAGGCAGCGCCGTTTGAGCCTGAGCGCGAGTTCATCATCTGCGCGCTGGACCTGGTCAGCGGCCTGGCGGAGGGCCTGGGCCCGGGCATGGAGGCGCTGGTGGCGCGCTCGCTGCTGCGCCCGCTGCTGCTGCAGTGCTGCCAGGCGCGCGCCGCGCAGCCGCGCGCCATCTCCCCCCGGGCCTTCCTGCCAGGGCCACGCTGCGAGGCGGCGAGGCGTCGTCGCGCCCAGCGCGGCGGCACCCAGGCCAGCGGGCTGTCTCGCCAAATATCCGGCTCCTCCAGACGCAGGGCGTGTCAGGCCGCCGCGCCCAGGTGACGACGGGCGCATGCTCGCAACTGTGGGACGGCCCGGGTCAGAGTGCTCTGATGCGCACGCACGGGTGGCCGCGCCGGATACCCCGGGCGGGAGACCGCCTGGTCCCCCGCCCGGGCGGCGGGGAACCGCCGCCCCGGCCGCCGGCGCAGGGACCGCGCCGGTCCCCCCAAAACTCTGGGACGCTCCGGCGCCCGCTGCGGCGGCCGTGCGCCTGAGCGCGCGCGCGCGCGTGCCTCGCGCGCCGCGCAGGACCCGAGCCCTGCTGCATGCTGGCCTCCCGGCAGCGCCGCCCCAGCGCCTGCAAACCCTAAACCCAACCGCATCCGTGCGCGCCGCGCAGGACCCGAGCGCGGATGTGCGGCAGAGCGCGTTTGCGCTCGTGGGTGACCTGTCCAAGGTCTGCCATGCGCACCTGGCGCCAATCGCAGGCGATCTGGTTGCGCTGGGCACGGCCTCGCTGCAGCCGGCCATGATCCGCCAGGACACCATGTCCGCGTGCAACAACGCGTGCTGGGCGCTGGGTGCGGCCCGCCCGCCTGGCCCGGGAGCTTGCCGGCTCTGCGCTGTAAGCCCCAGCGAGGACGCAGTCCAACACGCGCCGGTGGGTGCATCTGTACAAACTTCTGTGCGTGGTGCGATGCACGATCCAGCGCTGGTCCCAGGACGCCGAGTTGGCTGCCAGGTGAGTGGCTGCCACACAAGGCAGCGCGCGAGGCGGCGCGGCGCGCGCGGCGCGCGGTCGACCTGGAGCCCGAGCGCACGGGCGCGCTGCCGCGCGCAGGCGAGATCGCGGTCAAGTCGCAGCCGGAGGAGCTGGCGCCGTACGCGCTGGCGGTGGTGGAGCGCCTGGTGCCCGTGCTGTCCGCGCCGCTGGGCAGCATGCCGCGCTCCATCATCGAGAACAGGCGCGCCCCGCGCGCCCAGCGCCCCGCCCCGCACGCGCCCCGGGCGGGCGGCCTTTGTGCCTCGGCTCGGCCCCTCCGGACGCTGCCTGCCTGGTGTGTGCTGTGCTGCGCGCCTGGCGTTGGGCGGGTGCCGCTGGTGTGGCGCACTGTGGCGCCACCCGGCGCGGCGCTGCGCCGCGGGCGCCCCTGCAGCGCCCGGGCGCGGCAGCGGCGCACGCGCCGCTCAGGCCCAGCCCGTGGCCCGCGCCTATCCCACACCCATGGCTGCCCCGCCCTTGCCGAAGCGGCGCGCCGCATATGCGGGCGCTGATGCGCGCGCGGCGCGCGCAGTGCGATCACGCTGGGCCGCGTGGCGTGGATCTGCCCGGGCGCGCTGGCGCCGCACCTGGGCCACTTCTGCGGCGCGTGGAGCGCGGCGCTGCGCTCCATCCGCGACGACGTTGAGAAGGTGGGCCGGGCAGGGGTATTGGAGAGTTTTCAGGCCTGGGGGAGCGCAGGCGGGTGTCTAGACGCCGGGGACAGATAAAAGCCATTGTCCGGGTGTCATGCAGTGTGGCGTGTCAGCACGTGTTGGGCACATGTGGAGCTGATGCAACGCGCTTCCTACATGGGCGGCGAACGCTGCCCTGGTGGGGTGCGCGGATGTGCTCCCTGCGTACGTAAGTGCGCATGCAGAGGGTCTGCGCACAGTGGGGCTTTGCACAGTGCGCTCCGGGCGTCAGGGCGCGTGCGCCCGGGTGTGGCGGCGCTGCCAGGGTCAGAGTACGCGGCCGCCCCGGGGTGCGCCGCGGTGTGCGGCGCACTCGCAGCCTGGTTCTCCTTGCGGGGGACGCGCGGCCGCCAATGCCTGCCTGAACTGCGCAAGAGCGGGGCGGGCCCGGCGCAGGAGCACGCGTTCCTGGGCCTGGCGGCGCTGTTGCGGCTCAACCCGGAGGCGGCGCTGGACGCGTGGACCGCGCTGTGCGAGGCGCTCGCGTCCTGGCGCCACATCCGCTGCGAGGGCCTGCTGAACGAGCTCACGCAGCTGCTGCACCTGTACAAGGCGAACCTGGTGAGCGCCGGGCGCTGGGAGCGCGCGGTGGCCTCGCTGCCGCCCATCGTCTACGAGAAGCTGTCGCGCATGTTCGGCATCTGACGCGCGCGCGCCGCGCGCGCCCCCGGGCCCGCGCCGCACAATGGCGCCGGCGGCTTTGCTGGCGGCGCCGGGAGCGCTCGCGGCGCCCAGGCGCGCCGGCGGCGGTGCGGCTGGCCGGCGGCGGTCTCGCACGCCGTGGAGCGGCCGCGCAGGCGGAGCCCAGCGCTGGGAGTGCCAGTGCCAGCGCAGAATTGACCGCCTCCAAGGCCGCGGCCTTGGTCAGGTGTCTGGTGGGCAGCCATGCCTGCAGTGCTCAGAGCGCCCAAAGTTTTCCAGGGGACTGCGAGCTAGAGGGCGACTGTTGAAACCTGCCGCGCTTCTGGACAGGGGTGCGGCGGCGCAGGCGCAGCGCTCGAGGGGCGGTGCACGTCACAGTGACAATGGTCTGGGGGCTCTTGCGCCAGAGAGGCTGGAGGTTTACAGGATTAAGCTTCCGCCGGGTAGGACGGGGAGGGGAAGAGCGGCCGGCGCGCGCTGTTGCTTGGTTTCCTCTGCAGGCGTTCAGCCTGTGTGCGGTCGCAGGAAAGGGGCCGGGCTCGTACGCCAGGGGTCTCCGCCTAGTGTCTAGTTAGTTAGCGCCTGTGTCAAGATTAGCGCCCAACGCGCATGCGGGCCCAGCAGGCGGCGGTTCGGCCTGGCCGCCACTAGGGCGCCCTGCCATGTCTGCGGTTGGATGTCGGGGCCGTCTGGCGCTGAGTGCCGCCGTCACCAGGGCTGGCTGTTGGGGTCCGGCTGCACACAACGGATGCTGCCCCTGCTGTGGCAGGGGGGCGCATGTTTGGCAATGAATGGATTCGGAGTCTGTGAGGGTGCCCGGCGCGGGGCACGCTGCCGGGCACGCTCGCTGTCGCGCGGCTGGCCGTCAGCACTTTCTGTTAGGGGGCGCGGGCTTGGCGGCTCGCTAGGCATACCGCCCGGCCCCGGCCGAGCGGGGGGCTGCTTCGGGCGTTGGGTCCCTGCAATGCGCTCGCGAGGCTTCACCGCGGGGGCTGAACCAGCCATGCTGCAGAGTGGCCTCAGCCACGGGCTGGCATACCCAGAATGCTTTCGCCGCTGACTAGCGCTGCGCCGCCTGGCTGGCACGGGCTCGGATGGGGGTGAGTGCAGGCTGTGGCTGCGTGCGACTTGGCCTCCATGGCGCTGTGTAGCGAGCGGCACCTGTGCATAGTGCAGCGGGGGTTGGGGAGGTTTGGGGTAGCTTCGGGGCGCATGCGCAGATAGGTCAAGTGCTGACGCCCCGCGTACCCCTGACTTGACAGCCGCGTTGACTATAAGGCCTGGGGCGGGGGTGCAGCCCTGGGACAGTGATTTTGTGATCGAGCGGCGCGCCGGTGCTTGTTTTGGTTTCCAACGCGTGCGGCACGTTTTGCGGCTGTGCCTGCGCGGCCCCGGCCACGCCATCGTCAGGGTGGGAGGGCGGGGCCCCGCGCGGGCGGTTTTGCGGCCGCCGGACAGTTTTGCGATGCCCGCCCCGGCAGTCCGCCGGCTGCAGGCGCCCTTAGGGTCCCCGTTTGCGGCAACCTGCGCCCACGTTTTCCCGCAGGGCCAGGTGTCGCATGCAGCCTGTCGTCCTGGGCAGCATTGCCCCGGCACTAGTCGAGCCCTTCTAGGCGCGCCGGTTGCTTGGTGCAGCTTGCGCCACCGGCTGTTTCCACCGTGTAGCACGCCCTAGCGTACCCTAAATCCATCTGCATGCGCGCACCCCGGCTGTCCAGCATCCATGCGCAGCGTGCCACACGAAGCCGCGGCCTCCTTTGCAAGCGTTGCGCCCCTTCCGAGAGACAGTCCATAGCATGCCTGCCAGGAAGGGCACCGCCCAGAAGACGGCCAGTGTCGAGAACATGCGTGTTCCGAACACGGTGTTCGGATCCGTTGCAATACCGATAGGCAACAACATGCTGGTCAATGCGTACAGCATGACAGACAGTGACCCTGCAAGCCGCCAGGCTGTCAGTCGACCATGTGCGCCGTATGCAGGTGCGTCCAGCATGCATGCACCGCTAGAGCGACGCTGCGCAGACCCCTACAACACCGGGCTGGTCCTTGCTCGCGCGTTTGGTCAAACCCGGGCCGGGCATTGCGCTGCGCCGGCCTCTGGCACGCCCGTCGCGGGCGCTGCAGCCAAGCACATGGCGGCGTCGCCCAGCCGGGCGCCCAGCTGCGCCTGCGCCACCGTCGTGAGGTGCAGGCCATCAGCCTGCCATGCCGAGCACGGGCCCGGTCAGGAGCCCGTGGCATTGCGCCTGGGCATTCCGGGCAGGAGCAGCGAGAGCACACGCGTGGGCTGCTGCAGCTGGCGCCTCAAGCCCTGCGGCAAGCTCTGCGGCAAGCCCTGCGGCAAGCCCTGCGGCAAGCCCTGCGGCAAGCCCTGCAGCCTGAGCGGGAGGGCCCAGCTCCTACAGGGGCAGGGGACAGGCGCGCCTGCAGCGGCAGGCCCTCCGCGTCGACGGTCTGCAGCAGCGGCAGCCGCAGCGCGAGCTGCGCCCGGCGCACGGCCTCGGCCAGCGGCGCCACGGCCGCGCTGCGGCAGGTGATGGCGACCTGCACCACCGGCAGCTGCGCCGCGCCCAGCCGCGCCCTGCGGGGCAGGCGCGAGTGGCTGGTTGTGTCGGCGCTCAACGGCGGAGCTGCGGGTGAGCTCGCGCATGCTCGCGCTGCACAGGCCAGCCTGCGTGCCGCAGTGCTGCTTGCGGCAGGCGCTTGCAGCCGCATGCAGGAGCGTGAAATGCAGCTTGCTCAAGTCGCTGCCCGTGAGGCAGGTCCGCGCGCGTGCATGCACACCAGCCCCTCATCGGACAACGGCCAGCCAACAGCAGACTCTGACGACAGCGGGATCCTGCACCACAGGCCCGCACTTGCGCGTGTTCACTCACCGCAGGGCCGCGACCATGCTGGCAAACTTGCCGGGCAGGGCCCTGACATGCTCCTCAGTGTCCGCGTCCGACTCACCCTGCATCCAATGGCAGCGCTGGATCATCAAGGCCTTAGTCGTGGGCCGTGCAGGCTCTGTGGGACTATGCTACATGTGTGCTTCTGCGAGGAGCTTGAGCGTCACCTCGCAGTTGCGCCAAGGGAGCTGCCTGCGCTAAGGCAGTTTATCGAGCTAAGTGATGAAGCATGGCAGTGGCATGCTTCTTCAAGACGGTCATGGTCATGGGTCAGGCCGTGCGCACAGGTCGAAAGTGGCTCACCCTGGCAGCAGCACTGCGCATGTCGAGCTTTGAGGCAGCGGGGACACGGAGCTCAGGCAAGTAGCCACAGTCCCGACACAGGCATGCACTGAGGCAGTAGCGCGCACCTGGTACCACAGCAGCACGCGCAGGCTCGCCGGCCCGGGCGCTGCGTCCACAGCACTTTGCGCTCTGCTCACCTGCCGGTCTGGCCCACCCATGCTCGTTGCACCCCCCCCATAAGGGTGCTGGACGCATGCAGCCGAAGCATGCATCTGAATGTATCCGGTGACCTGGCACCCGAGCTCGCGCCTGCAAAGACACGAGTGTGGCAGCCACCTGACATATGCTGGCCTGTGATGTCCAAACGGCGTAAGACTGCCCTGCTTGTGGTTGTACAGCCCTTGATGGCATGCGCATATGCAGTCTGGGAGCTTCAGGCATGTGTGTTTTAAGTGCAGGCTGACCAGGTGCAGAGATATCTGCATCTGACTTGGGTGCAAGGGGCGCGCCATCTGCTCATAGAGGTCCGCGCCAGGCACCCAGCGGTCCATAGCTGTGCCGCCGACCGCACACGGCACCAGTCCCATGCGCTGCGCGCCGCCGCTGCGGAGCAGGTGCGCCGCAAAGACCAGACCCGGACCCACCCCGCACGCCTTCCTGCCGAGCACACGCAGGTGGGTGTGCGGGCCATCAACAGCCTGGCAGCTCCACCAGCTCTGCAAGCCCTGCAACTGGTATGTGGACCACGCACGTGCACACGTGGTAGCACATAGGTGCTCACTGGCGGCAAAGGACAGAACACATGTGTGACACATGTCAAGGCCGTCTTTATATATGTGGGTGGCAGGAACGAAAGGCTCACCCCACGTCAATGTCATAGTGCAGCGGCTCTGTGGCGTTCTCCCACGTGCCGGTGGCACCCCAGCGCAGCACGGAGCCTGCAGTGTGCAAGGCACACCATCTTAAAAGATACATACCTGATGGAACTCAGGCAAAGGCTGTCTATGAGCATGGCATGCACCAGCTTGCGCGTTTGCTTCAGGAGGCGTGACACCGTCCCATTGCCGCGTGCCATTTGCAGAGGTGTGCACGCCACCGCGCCCTGACATGTTGCTCTGCCCAGCAAGGATGGCAATGTACAAGGGCGCCTCCATCGTATTGTCGGCGCCCGCCGGGGCTCCTACCTGATCTAGGTGGAAAGCACTGCTGGTGCAGAGGAGGCCTTGGGCCCGAAATTTGGGATCTGCTCCAGGCCCGGGCCCCGGCCCTATATATATGCTCTCGTAGGAAAGGCGAGCTCGCCAAAGCAGGCCCACAGGATGGCGCGCGCGCTGTTCACAGGCGTTGCCACGGCTGGCGGAGTTGTGCTTGGCTCTGCGGGCGCATACGCTGCTATAGTGCGCCCTAAATCTTCTGTGTTCCTGGCTAATGCACACCTCATGGGCTGTGCTCTACACTGTATTGTGGCTAGACTCATACGGCTACTTAGACGTCTTGTCCGCTGCGAAGGCAGAGTTTCTGTATGAGTGTATGAGTGTAAGTGTGCCACTGGCCCTGGTCCTCAGTTGACATAGCACTTGACTGCTTGGCATAGAAGCTGCAGCGGCGAAGATGGCCAATGTGGTCACACTCTGGTATCTAATGTGGCTGTGCGTACTTAGACACACACACTTGTGTTGTGAACTGCTGCTATCAGTGGGGGTGGGTGGAAGGCAAGCATATGCTGAGGGGTAGTAGTCTGCGCTGAGCTGCCAATATGTGTGTGTGCAAGCAGGCACTGCAAAGCAGGCTCGATACTGCCACACGGGACGTGCACTAGTGCAAGTACTTGCACACCTTGCTGTCCGCCGCACAGGCCCACCAACAAGCAACTCATCCTGGCGTCTGAGCCACCTAAAATATACAGGCCTACTCCGCGGTGCTGGCGGCGGAGCGCGAGGGCGCGCGCCACGAGCGGCAGCTGGCGGCGGAGGGCGCCGCGCGGAGCGAGCTCGCGGAGAGCTTGGGCCAAAGCGAGCGCTCTGCGCGCGAGCTTAGCGAGCTGCTTGCGCAGCAGCACGTGGTGCGGGCGCACTGCGACGCTCGCACCACCGACCAAGAGCTTTGCAAGGGTCGAAGGGTCGAGAGGAACAGGCCGAAATGGACAGCTATTGCCCGCTTGTCACCCTGCGACCACCGACACCCCTGCATAAAGGCTGCACGCTACAGTCGCCTGGGTCGCTGAGGAGGGCTTTTTCTACGGAACTCAAACAGTGGCGGGATATGTATGCACCTCGACGCCCGATTTGGTGACGACATGCATTCAATGCACTCATCATTGCACGGGCATACTGCATCATGCAGTCTGGGCTGCAGGCAATCCTGGAGACCGAGAAGGACCTTGACACGACGCGGCAGCGGCTGCATCGGCTGGAGGAGGAGCGGTGCGCACGCGCGCTGTGCTGTGCCAGGGCAGAGTCCGGGCGGAGACGCGCGGGCCGGGGGCGGCGAGCGCGATCTGCCGGCAGCATGCTGACCCAGTACCCAAGCCATGCTGCGAGGGCAAGCGTGCGTGTGCTGACGCAGCAGCGTGCAGCCTCAGATCCGCAACAACTGTGCAGAGCGCTTCTGAGGCGATGGCGCGGTCCCGGGACAGACGCGTGCATGCAGGCCTTCTCTGGCACGACTGGGCATGGCTGAACGCGAGCAGGCTGAAAGCGAGCAGGCTGGTAGCCGCGAGAGTGGCGTTGTGGCCCTGACGGTGAGAACAGGTCAGCTTAGAAATGGTCAGCAGCGCAGGCACAGACCACATGCATGCAGGGCCGCGGCGAATCGGGCACGGCGGGCTCGCGGCGCAGGAGGACGCAGGACGAGCATGTGGTGGACATGGAGGCGCAGGTCGCCGAGAGGCGGCGGCGCGCCGCGGAGCTGCACGCGCAGCTGCAGACGCGCGCGGAGACCATGGCGGTGCGCGCCCGGGCGCGGTCCTACCCTGGCTGCTTCCGCATGCCGCTGTTATCTGAGCCTTGGCGCAGCTGCGTGGAGCCCGCTTGCATGTCAGCAGGGTGGCCGCATTGCTTCTGCGTGCCGCTGTTCTCTGAGCCTGGAGCAGCTGCGTGGATTCCGCTTGCATGTCAGCGGGGTGCCAGCATCACTTCTGCGTGCCGCTGTTCTACGAGCCTTGGAGCAGCGACATGGATCCCGCTTGCATGTCAGCGGGGTGGAAGACATCACCCGCGGTGGGTCATGCTGTGTGGGCATCTGTGCAGATGCTGGAGCGGGCGGCAGCCGAGGCGCACATGCGGGCGACAGCCGCGCGCACCGAGGTCAACCCCTTGAATCACCCGCTA
>JAABUY010005951.1_pt1 | contig 12075 bp, 21 predicted proteins | sample 5560271 | NCBI WGS metagenome assembly JAABUY01 (sample SAMN10711886, study PRJNA513374) | rock metagenome | isolation source: Antarctica rocks | place: Antarctica: Victoria Land, University Valley
GGTAACTTAAGGAAGCCATCTTTCGTGCAAATCTCGTATAGGACCTCATGTCTCATGCTCCTTAACCCGTAATGTCTCATGCCCAGCTGCTTCGCATATATAAACGCCCCGAGACGCCACGCTTGCCTCCTTCCTTCCCATCAAAACGAACACCCTTCCCCCACCCAGAAAAACAACAAAAACACATCAACCAAAACCCCCCCTCCCTCCCTCCTCCCCGCCCCTCTCCCCCGCCGCCGCCAACTGCGCACACAACCGCCCTAACGCCACCGTCTCCGTCGCCGCATAATAATCCAGCGCATCGAGCAACAGCCTCAGATGATGGTTGAAATTATACTCGTACTTGTCCATCATATCGTCCAACTTGCCCAATCGGTCGGGGTCGAACTTGAGCAGGTCTTCAGGGACCGGGCGGTGGCGGGTGGCGAATTGCGCGGTTAGGTAGGTTGTGGCAGCTGGGGTGCCGGCAAGGGATTGGGAGGCGGAGAAGAGTTGGCGGGAGAGGGTGGTGGTGTAGGTGGCGAAGAGGTGGCAGACCCAGGTCAGTTTGGAGTGGATCTGTATGGTGGTTAGCTTTTGGGGTGAGATCGAGGGGGAAGGCGGGGGCTTACACGTAGGAGTTTGGAGTTCATGAGCATGCACTCTTTGAGACAGGTATCGAGGAAGTCGACATGATCTTCCATCAACTCGTCCACCGTCCTTGTGACTTTCTGTGTTGATCCATCTCTGCCGCTCGTGCTATCCCCGTTGACGCGAGCCATGAGGTTGTGCCAGTTTGGCTCAATGACTTCGGAGGTGCAGTAGTACGTGAATTGCTGGACAAACACCAACATTCTTGCTCGCAGCGTCCAAGCTCTTCGCTTCCATCGCTCGAGTTTCGGGTCGGAGCTGCGGTGAGTCCAGCTGAGGACTTTGTGGTGGTCTTCCCAGCTGTTGACAAGGAGACCCTCGAGATGGCGCATGGATACGAGATAGCGAAATAAAATTTGGTATCTGAGGACGGTTTTACTGCTTATGACGAGGGACAGCGGGAAAGGGACGGAAAATTTGAATTCGAGGGCTTCATATCCTGTCATGCTGCTTTCATGATCCTCGGCAGATGGCTGCGTGGCTGGCGTCCTGTAGCGGTCTAGGCTTTCGTCTGGTGCATCTTGATCTATTCCTCGGACATTCACAACGCCCATTAGGAATTTGGTGAGGCCTACGTCGTTCATCTGCACCTTGACATCTTCTTTGAAAGGATCGAGAGCGGCTACGCTGTCAGGTTGGCGGAGTACCAGATCCAAGAGAGACTGTAGCTTGCCAACATTGACTGCTCGAAAGGGTTTCCTCAGCTCTGAAGCGCCGAGATCCAGGAAGTAAGTGAAGAAGTCCGATCGGTCGAGGAAGAAGTAATGTTTCATGGAGCGAAGGCGATCTGATAACGCGTGAGTGGTAAGCAAGAGCTTAAGAAGAGAAGAGTTGGCGTGAGCATAAGCGGCATTGACGTTGTCCAGGAATCGAGGATCGTCGAAGGATTTTGGCACGTCCTTGACTTCTATGCTGACGTCCACTCCACCGCATTCTCTTACTACGTTGAGGTATTTTCCCGCCAGTAGCACTTTATCCTTGACCCCTTCGAGCTGTGGAGGCACGTCGCCATCTCTAATAGTATATCTCTTTTCCCAGTATTCATCAGTATAGTCCTCTTCCAGCTTCTCCCGCTTAATACTCTGCTGCTCTTTAACCAGGAACTCGGCATGAGGGTCTTTGATACCACCATGATGCAACCATTCATTCAACATGGCCATATACGGTCGGCTAGAGTCTCGTAACAAAGTCTGAAGCAAAGTCCTTGCTGCGGGATCTCCGGACATGAAAGAGAGGCGCTCTGTGAGTAGGCGTATGACATTTCCTCCCTTGCAAACCTTCGTGGCCATGCTCCCAGGGGCCAGATCGCCACCCTCGCGAAGCTGCTCAAGAATGTTATCGACATCGTCGAAATCTGCAGAGTCATCTAGATTTTCCTCCAGAAGAGAATTTCTCTGTAATATCTCCTGACCTAGGGTGTAGAGCTGGAACATCATATGACTCGTGGGAAGCGTATGTAAGTGTAACAAGTGTAGGGTGAATGAGCTATTGCTGATGACTTGATTTTCTAACTGTGCAATGAGTACAAGGTAATCCTTGAGCAGCTTACGAATTGAGGCACATAATGCGTGGTTAATAGCACCAAATTCCTGTCTACTTTGCACCTCCACGAATGCCTCCATTGCGCCGTAGTACGTTGCCATCTTCAGTATAGAATTCGCAAGATCTCGTAGACTGGGGTCCAAGCCTGGTAACATTCGGTAGCTTGGTCCAGCAAGACGCTCTTTTTCCTCGGCTGGCTTGTAGGATTCTTTGAATCGAATGTATTGCCCTTCGTAGCCCATAAGCACGAACAATATGTCGTCCAGTATCGCAACTTCTTGTGCACTAGACGTCAGTTCTTTCAACGGTTGGGGCTCAAGCGACTGAGGCATTGAAGTTGAGAGAGGGGGTTTGGAGACACGGGAGGCGAGAGGCGCTTTCGTAGGCTCTACAAGTTTTGCTTCTGGCTTCCAGGGCGCTGAGATGCAAGCGAGTCAGCACAATTTACTTTGAACGCCCAATTATGAGGGCTTCAACCTACGTGGTGGTTCCTTTTCTTTTTTCTTGGGTGAAGGTAAAGACTTCGATATTGGACTACTAGGCCTCGGTGACTTTCGAAACTCTGAGGTCCAGCTTCCCCTATCCTCACCAGCAGCAGCTTTGACCGGACTCCGTATCCGAATTCGAACATTTTCCCTCGTCGTATCGCTGACCCTCTCCGTCCGCCTTTCAGTTGTAGTCCGAGTTGATCCATGAGCTCTTTCTGGTCCCGAAGGTTTTCTCCGATGGGGCGCATTGCTGGCAGAGTCATCTGGTTGGACCTCTCCTGCGGAGCCAGGCCGACCTTTAGTTCCAGTACGAGACGAAGGAACGCGGGGTTTCGCGCTCGTTGTTGCGGAGGTTCGTCTGTCGTTATTCGGCGCGCTTCGAGGGTTTGCAGAGCCGGACATTTTGGTAGCGCATGAGGCAAGGAGACGAATGTATACTTTGCTCTAGCATTTGAAGTTGCTAAACAATTGGTTTGAGCTTGCGAAGTGGATGCGGGCAGAACGCGACCTTGAAGCGCGGAAAATATTTGTCCATTCTGGGACTAGCGTCATCTAGCTCCGTGTTTCGTAGACACTCTGCCTACTTTACTCTATCTGTACATCAATTCTCTAATTTGCTCTCCACGTCTTGATCACGGCAGAGTTTGGACTGTGGAAGGCAAAGCTTGCTACTAAGAGGGGTATTACGCTTGAACATCCTCGCTCATCTCTCCTGCTTCTATCACAATGTTCATTGCCAGATCAGAATATGGTAAGCTTCTCAATATCCTTGAAATAGCTATCTGCGTACTAATGTAGCTTCTAGATCGGGGCATAAAGTCTGTCCCCCATACTCTTTATACGGATTCTCAAATCTAATACTACCTACAGCACCTTTTCCCCCGAAGGCCGCCTCTTCCAAGTCGAATACTCCCTCGAAGCCATCAAATTAGGTTCAACAGCCATAGGGGTACCCATCCCTCTACTTCCTCCCTGAAACAACACCAACTAAATCTCCTCTTCCCCAGGTCGCCACCAGCGAAGGCGTAATCCTCGGCGTTGAAAAACGCGTCACCTCCACCCTTCTCGAAACCTCCTCGGTCGAAAAAATCGTCGAGATAGACCGCCACATCGGCTGTGCCATGTCCGGCCTACAAGCCGACGCCCGCTCTATGGTCGAGCACGCCCGCGTCGAGAGCCAGAACCACGCTTTCAACTACAACGAACCGCTGAGGGTCGAGAGCTGCACACAGGCGATTTGCGATTTGGCGCTGCGGTTTGGCGAGGGCGCCCAGGGCGAGGAGAGTATCATGAGCCGGCCATTCGGAGTAGCGCTCTTGATTGCTGGGATCGACGAGGAAGGACCGCAATTGTACGTCCTCCCCAACTCCCTCCACACCCTCTCCCACCCCAACACGACCCACTAACCTCCCCCCGCCCCCAAAAACAGATACCACGCCGAACCCTCCGGAACCTTCTACCGCTACGACGCCAAAGCCATCGGCTCCGGCTCCGAAGGCGCGCAAGCAGAGCTGCAAAACGAATTCCACAAATCCCTCACGCTGCCCGAAGCCGAAACAATGGTGCTCAAGACGCTGAAGCAAGTCATGGAGGAGAAGCTGGATGCGAAGAACGTGCAGCTGGCGAGCGTGACAAGGGAGAAGGGGTTCCGGATCTATAGCGACGGGGAGATGGCGGAGGTGGTGGGGAGGTTACCTACGAATTAGGAGCGCGAGCGTGGGTGGGTGGATGCAAAGAATAGAAAAGCGAATCGCTGCAAAGGCATGAATAACTTCTGTGGTTCTTCAATGCCATAACACCTCCTCCCCTTACCTACCTTATCATTCCCCCAGTCCCTCCCTCCCCCCTCCCCCCTCCCCCCTCCTCCCCCCTCCCATCCCCCCCCCATCCGCCAAATGTACAAAAACCCAGCCAAAACAAAAACAAACCAATCGATCTACTTCCTTCTCACCTCGCCCCCCATCCACACACACCCCACCACCCTTCTCCTCCATCAACAATCCCCTATTCATCACAACTACCATCACTTTCCAATCCCAGCAAAAAACGCCCCCAGTTCAATCCACCGGCGCAGGAAAATCCCCCTCTTCATCCACCACAGATCACATAATCCCAAATGAGTAGAAGAGTGAGTGTCTCGATTGTATTGCATTGCATTGTATTGCATTGTATAACCTCGCATGTATATGCATCCCTATATATATGCATCCTACACACCCGGTCCCCATCATCATCTTTCCTCCAACTTTTGGTGTTGTTTTTCGTTATTCTTCATTTCCCCCCAACCCCCCCCCCTATTCGCCTCAAAAAAAAAACTCCCAAAAACTTTTCGCCATGCTCATTTCTGTCGTAAGAGGTATCCCAAACCTTCGTTGTTACTTAGCCCCCCCCCCAAATCCGATCGATATATATCTCCACTTCCCCCCCCCCGAAAAATCAGCACCGATATCTTAACCCAGTCTCCCTCCTCTCTCGAAAACTCACCCTTCACCCTTTCAGATCCAAAACCTTCATATCCTCTTCCATGCCCAAAATCCCCAACGCCCAATACACCCTTGTCCCCGGATTGACCGTGATAAACCTCCGATCGTTATTATCCTTCGGCGGCCCCTTCTCCCCGTCTCTCGCCCGCCCACTCACCCGATCGTCCACCGCGCTCGCGCTCATCGTCCTGGTATATGGCGGCCCGCGCCCCATCTCCGCGGCCTTCATCCAGCTGCGCTCGCAGCCGCTGGCTATCAGCGCAGACGTTTGCCAGCCGGTGAGGCGCGCCACATCGCGCAACTTGGTAATGGTCCAGCCGCGCTGCGCAGCGTCGCGGTACTGGACGCCGGCGTGGAAGAGCGCCATGCACGTATCCATGAGCGCGGCACCGTGGCGCGGGTTGAGGGTGTTTTCGGTTGAGACGGGCTGGAGGCCTGCGCAGATGCGGCCAATGGTGTTGGCCCAGCCCGCAGTGCGCGGGGCCGCGACGCCGGCGGCGATCATGGCGGCGGGAGGCATGGAGGGCTGGCAGCGGGCGGTGATGATGCGGCCGGTGTAGAAGAGGGTCCAGACGCAGTGGATGGGGTAGGTGCGGTAGTAGAGAGCGGGGCCAAAGGGGGTGGACAAGGGGGGCATGTGCTCGGAGGAGAGGGGCTGGTAGTCTGGGCCCAAGGCGTCTTCGAAGGTGTCGAGGGCGTTGCAGATTTCGGCCCATTCGGCTTCGGCGGCTCGGGTTGCCGCGTCAAGCTCTTGGTCTTTGAGGGGGATGGCGGTGGGGATGCGGGCGCGGCGGTCGTTGTCGAAGCCGGCAGGTAGGCGGACCGGGCCCATATCGGGCATCATGCCGTACATGGGTTTTTGGGGTGGAGGCATGCTTAGGGTGGGGGCTCTTGTTGCTTGTGCACCCATCGCGGCGGCTTGCTGAGCTTTTTGCTGTCGCTCTTTTAATTCTGCTACCTTCCTTTTCCTTGGCTGATCTTTTCCAGCGAAATCGGCAATCCGAGCCACGAGTAAAAGAAGATGATCCGTGGTTCCGTGTACGGCGTCCAATTTACCAATTGGTGCTCTCGGGGGGCAGTGGCTCCATCGGTCGTAAGAGAGTCTACTTGGGATCAGCCCCTTCCACTTTGTTACCTTTGAAGGATTTCTAGACTTACAATAGACGATTACCGCTGACGATGCTCTGATACATGTCTTGCTTTGCATACCACCAAAAGAGATCGCATTGCATCTCGAAGGTCTCAATCTCTTTTTCTGTAAGAGGTTTGTTGTAAGCTCGTGCAGGTTCCTCGTTTTCAATGACCTGGCCGTAGTCACTATAACGGGTGTCCCATCCCATAATCGTACTAATTAAATTTTCGTCAAGACCATTTTCGTTATTCAATGAGGGATCGTTGAGATCGTTCGTAGGCATATAGGTCTGTTGATAACCATATGCGAAACCATCATAGAAGCGATTCCTATGATTGGCCGCTATCTGCGCTTTATGTGCTTTTACTCTCTTGGTCATACCGGCGAAGTCGATGTCCATGATTAACTGTCTAGCACCAGCCAGATGGCTGTTCCACTTATTGTGTTCCGCGGTTGTAATTTCATACCACCCAAGAAGTAGTGTGGCAGCAAGTGTTGCCACGAGATTCCGTTTCGAGGGCTGGCTGATGGCTTTCGAGACACGCCGCAAGGCGTAGTGGTAGTGCTTCAGAGAAGGGGTAGGAGAAGTGTGCTGGAGCTTCGCTATGTGTAAGCTCGCAATTGCCAACATTGCATGGAGCAGCCCTTGATGCGAGAGCGCTAGCATCGGTAAGGAGTAGGTCCAAAGGGATCGTTGGAAAAGAGGGACTGGAGCGCCTGAGAACATTATGGAGGGATTATTAGGATGACGCTCGCAGCTGGAAAGAGTTGGAGCCGAAGACGTCACAAAATGGCAGAACAGTCGGGCAGTCTGGGGATCCATCAGTGGGGAAGCCGAGTACGTTGGATGGTAAGACGCAAGGACGTTCGGCTCGTTCAAATAGTTGGTCAGTGATCTAAAGGTTTTGTCGCCTTGGCTCGCTGAGATTGCCAGCATCAGACCAAGGTCATGGGTTGGGGTGCCTGCAATGTGACCGTCCACCGCAGTATCTGCATCGGATTCAACATCGAAATAGTCATCTTCTGGATCATCAATTTCGGGCCGAGAGTCTGGTGGAAAGGCCTGTTTAGCCCGATGTGTATCAATTCTACCGGCAGTAGGATTCCGCGCATAGGAATCAGGATAACGAAGTACATTAGCTGAACTCAACCCTACATGCAAGGAGCCCGTCAGTAAATCGACGATTATATATTACACATTATCCGCAGCTACTTGAATCGAAATGCAATCTAACTACATTGAAAAAAAGGCTTGGTGCTTACCATTGCCTTTCAAGCCACTATACTGTGAATCAGTCTTGATCGTTGCCCTAGTGGGACCACAATTGAGCAATGCGTCGTTCGGCTGCTGGTATCTCTGTCCTGCTTGAGGCAAGGAGGCTAGATAGTCATCCTGAGGCTTGTTTGGAGTTGTGGAATGCCAATTCGTAGGATGACCTTGATCAGCCTGAGCATCCAACAATGCTTGGATTGTCGGATCAGTCCGATACTGTGTTGTCATATCGCCGACTATGGGGCTAACTCCGTTCGTTTGCCCGTCCATGAAGCTACTGGGCACGATAGTCGAGGCGGGAGAGGCTTGTGACCAGTCGGGTTGGAATCCCGTATAGTTCATATCGATTCCACTATCGCTTTCGCCGGTGCTTTGATGATGTTGGAAATGAGGATGTGATGGCGAATACGACAAATTCCCGGCGGACCCCTCTGTTTTGGGAGTGACGAAGCCCCTTTCGAACGAAGTTCCTTGACGAAGTAGATGTTGAGGTATTCGAGGAGGTAGATCGCTGCTCGAATACGATTGACCATCTGGAGTAAAACCGAATCCATATTGACCGCTAGGCAATGTCTGGTACATGCCACCCATGCCTTGCGTTGCAGCCTGCTCTTCTTGACTTGGAGGACGCGGTGCAATGAAAGGTAGCGGAACATGGCTTCCAGAGGTAGCTGGCTGGCGCCCAAAGTGGCCAGCGTTTTCATCTTGACTCGGCACGGTCCGAAACTGGCCCGTATGCACTGGAGGGGTCCCATCGGTAGGACGAAAGGCAACATGGGGGTGTTTGAATATGACCCGAGGGGTATAACCCTCACAGTTGCGTTTGGATTTGACACAATTGCTGCACGTTGGCCGTTCTTCCCCACACTTAATCCTTCGCTTGCGACATGCTGTCTCCGATCAGCCTTGGTGAACCCCAAAGATCCTAAATCTACAACTTACTAAGGCAGCCTGTCTTGGTTCTTTTGCGTGCCTTCAACGGGTTCGAGGTTTTACCAGGGTCTGCTGTATTTGATTTATCCTTCGAGGCCGGGTCGGTGATGCCCTCCGTAGCAGCATCCATTTGTTCTTCGCCTAGATCCCTCTCTTCCGCTTCCGTAAAAGCCAATTCATCCTGGACCACACTGGCGCCTTGCGCCAGACCCATGATCGCTTGTCCTTCCATCCCCGACATGATTCACCGGGTTTCGTCCACCCTGTGTTGGTCCTTGGTCGAATTCTTCAAGAACAGGATTGAACGTCGTACTATATGATATGGGGGGAACAACGACCGGTAAGGCTGTTGGGGGCCTCGACCCTGTAATCTAGCTGTAAAGACAATAAATCTCACGCAGTCATAACGGTTTTTCGCAGCATTACAAGCACTGCGGTTTGGGGGCTAATCTTCCGGCTTGCCTTCCATGACCGTTGCGGATGCGTCAGGATTGTTGCCTGTATATGCACAAACCGTACATATAGCTGACAGCCCCCGGAGCGGCTGCATATTTAAACGAAGAGATGTAGATGGTGGGGTCATGGTGGTGAGGTGGAAGAAGTGGTGGTCAATATACTCGCTCTCTCTCGGTAGCTGCAGTATTTACCTCCTCCATTGAAATTGCGAGATTCAATTATTGACCGGGGGGGGGGAGCTTTAAGCTCGATTGAACCACGCAGGCACGCTAAATCTTTGGGGTCGATATGCGACTTCTTACAGTGTGCAATAGTAGTAAGGCAAGGTTTCGTACTTATTGTACTGTATGAGTAAAAGCACTGCTTCCAGATGACCCTTTAGATCCCCACTCGCTCTTCCAAACCATATCATCCCACCTGCACGGCCAAAGCACGGTACCCCAGATGGCCAGCTCCCCGGGATCAATGCTTTTCTAATACAGTATGCCCATGTGCTGGAATTGAATATATCCCGATCCTCCATGGCTTGCAGCATGTTTCCATCCGGATTCTGGAGCTGTCCATTTCCAACCACCACCACCCATCACCGGCCCCTTCTTTCCGCGCTCTTGGCGACCCTCCAATAACCTTATAGGGACAGATCGCAGATCTCTCTTGGGGCCTTATTTCGATATAGTCGCACCTACCACTTGTACCTCCGTACAACATCAGGGGCGTCGGTACAAGGACCGACACTTGTGGATTGATAGACCGAAAGCGATGCCTGGAGTACCACAATATACCAGGATTCTTTCCTTTTATGGCGCATTTGGCTGACGGTCGGCTTCATCCGACCGCTAGGATTTGGAGGAGGAGATATGTATCCGGATGCTGGAGACTGGAGTGCCAATTGCTGGCAGACTGCTTCCGCTAAACTGCATTGGAGATTACGGCCGTAGTCGCCCGTGGGGAGTTTTCTGCGTGTTGTACTATTTGCGGATCAAGCCTTAAAGCACAACCCCAGAAGCCGCACGCCGCCGACGTCGATCCATGCTCCTGGTCCTAAGCAACACACCGTCAACGCACCCCTCAGCATGAGAACCACGTTACCTCGTGCAGTTGGGGCTACGGCTTTACCTCTGCGTAGCTTGTAAATGTACTCCGGGGATATTTGTGGCTAGCATATGATTGACTATTGCCAAAATCCAACGTGGGGTCGACGAGTTTCAAGTCCTTTGATTTTGATCCAGGCACGAGAACATGTGATGTTCAGCTGGGAAGCAATTTAGAAGATCGGGGGTTTCCCTTACTGAGTGGAGACGCTTCACTGACATAAGGCTGTCGGTCTTCGAGGTGTGCGAGAAGTCGCCCGAAACGAGAGCAATGCTGCAGGCGGGGGGGGAGCAGGCTCCAGCCGTAACCCACGTCGCTCCGCCTGACGTCCGCCGCCACGGGGCTGATGGGGGGATAGGGCTTTACACAAGGGTATGATCAATTGATCATTTACAATCATCAAGCCGTTATAGCGATAAGATTATAACTAACATCCAAGGGATAAGGTACCGTTGCTACATGGCCGAGGTAGATAGGGGCTGGATTCTCAGTCGGTCTCTCTCCATCATACTTGCGCACCACACAATTGGCATAATGTAATAACGGGCCTTTTTCTCGCTCCGGATCTATCGCATGAGCCTTCCTTAGGTACCTCCCACCTTGTGGCACATCGTCATGGTCAGTGATGTGCTGTGTCACGTGTGCATCCCTTATGAGGATGTAGCTCGGCTGACCCAAGGTTGAAGGTGCCAAGCTAGAGCTCGGCTGACCATGCAAAATGTCCAGAGCTAAAAACCAAGCTAACACCTGAGGTTAGTACGTAGATTTCATGGTCAGATCAACCTTTACACTTACAGCTACTCCGTAAGTGTGACATATCTTGGAGTGAGTATAAGCACACGATAGATGGAACCATAGCATCTCTGCACTAAATTGAGGGGATGCGTGAGACCATGACTTCGCCAATTCTGGCGGTCTTAATGAGCTAGCTCGGCTAAGTTTCAAGTCTAGCAATCACCTTTCCTACTATGACTGCACCCCTTCATCGCCGTCAGGTCAACCACTCGCCGCTCTGTCATGTTCTACGATGTCTGGGTTAATATTGCCTATGATTAGTGTTACTGAAGAGGTGAATTGCGGTGTCGGTTCCGACTGCGAGATCATTCTTCTTTGCAACAATAGACGCTTCATCGTTCTTTTATCACGCTGTCCTCTGCCAGGCGTTGACAAGCCAAACTCCGTTGAAGAAATATATCTGAAAAGACTTGATGGTGCTCTGGAGTCGAAAGATTCACTGGGAGTGAATGCTACTATCGAAGAGATCTCCGGCTTCGTCGCAACGTTGTGTCAGCCCATATTTCGGGAATCTCTTCAATTATTAGGAATGAGTCTCAAGTACTAGATTTTGATTCCTATCTGAATCCAGAGACCCATGCTCCAAGTGGTGACCGTTGACGGAAAGCCGAAAGTCATCAAGTGGAATGGCAACGCCATCACTCACTCAACGTTTCCAGGCCTCCAGTTGCGGCCAACTTCTGCCGACCTCAACCTGCCAAAGTTCTCTCCGAAGCATATCAAGGTATTAGAAAAGTATAAGGGAAAAAGTGTCTTGAAGGTTTCAGCACGCGGCCAAGTGATGTGCTGTAAGGTGGCGGATGACCGGACTCACCCCTCTATCGATCGAGAGTTTCACTGCCTCCAACGAGTATCAACTGCCGGGCTCGACCCCCCATTGCGAACACCAAGGCTCTGTGGAGTTATCGAGTCAGGGAATGATACTACCATTGGGATTCTTATAACCAACATCACGCCGAATCCAGAAATTCCGAGACTTGGTCTGATTGACATCAGCACCGTCGCACTCTCTCGGAGGAAGAAATGGGCCCGCCAAATCGAAGAGGTCGTCGAGAAACTTCATGATATTGGAGTAATTAGCAACGCAGTTGCTTCTACTGACTGATTTTGACCCCTATTGTGTCAACCTTAATTCTTTTCTTTGTAAAACGGTTGGCTCTTTTACCGAAGTTGCGGAAGCCAAACCTATTACAGTTAACCGTTCGATTTTCAATGAAGTTCGGCTCACCTACTCGCTCACCTACTCGCTCA
>JAABUY010005953.1_pt1 | contig 12072 bp, 15 predicted proteins | sample 5560271 | NCBI WGS metagenome assembly JAABUY01 (sample SAMN10711886, study PRJNA513374) | rock metagenome | isolation source: Antarctica rocks | place: Antarctica: Victoria Land, University Valley
CGCTGCGCGCGGGCGCGCCGGCCGCCGGCGCCGACCCGCTGGCGGCCGACACGGACGCGCTGCCGCTCGGGCCCGTGCCGCACATGGTCCGCGGCCGCCTGGGCGGCGGCATGCAGCAGGCGCGGCCTGTCCCGGCCTGTCACGGGGTTACAGGAGGGTTTCAGGCCCGGGGACAGCAGCCTGGCTGTGCCCCGCTCCGGGCGACGGCCAGCACCAGGCGGGGCTTCTTGGCTGTCTCGAACAGGGTCATCGAAAGTGTGGGCACGGGTCAGCAGGGCGCTATTTGCGCCGCTGCTGCCCATGCGTCCAAGCTCAATGCGCGGCTGCAGCCGCGCCTCTGCAGCAAACCACAGCACGCCGCAGGACCGGCCTGGGTTCATTGTCAACGCATTGTCACGATATGAATGTGCCGCTGCCCGCCATGCGGCCACGCTCACTGCGCGGTTGCAGCTGCGCCTCCGTGCTGTGGTTCCCTGCAGAGTCGCGGCCGCAGCCGCGCAGTGTGCATGGTTGTATGGGCGGCAGCGGCGCACTTTTTTTGTGACAATGCGTATGACAGAGTCCGGGCAGGTCCTGCGGCGTGCTGTGGTTTGCTGCAGGGCTGCGGCACGGCGGGCGTGCGCCGCACACGCCGTGTGCTGGGGACCGTGCAGTGCATGCGGCTGTTCCCACCTCTGGCCCGGGCTTGGGGCTGTCGGGGCCCGGATCAAGGCACGAGGCAGCCACCCTGGTGGAGCCTGCGACGCACCCTGGTCGACCGGCTCCTGCCGCAGGATCCAGGGCCGGCTCGGGAGCGCCTCGTGCAGTGGCGCCGCCGCTGACGCCCGCGCCGCCCGCGCAGGCGTGCATGACGGGGCAGGCATTCCGGCAGTGCACCGCGTGCTCGCCGGCGGTCGTGGGCGCCTACCGCGCGCGCGGCTGGGACTTTATCCGCGAGGCGCTGGAGGCGCGCGCCCCGCCATGCAGCACGCCTTGTTCAGCAGTAGGGTGTAGTGACCGTACCCCATCATGGGCGCCTACCGCGCGCGCGGCTGGGACTTTATCCGCGAGGCACTGGAGGCGCGCGCCCCGCCATGCGGCACGCCTTGTGCAGCGGTAGAATACCTTAAAAGACCCCAGCGCGGGCGGTCTGCCGCCTGCCGTCTGTGCATGCGGCAGCCGAGCCTGTGAGAGCCGCCCGGCGCTGCCAGCCAGGCGCGCTCTTGCGCGCCGCGGCTGGCGCGCTGCATGAGGCTGCGCGGCAGTGAGCGGCCGTGCACACGGCTCTGTCGGGTCCTGCTGCGGGCGGCCCCGAGTAAGGCCGCGCAACCCTATACCCTATGCCCGACCCTGTGACCAGGGGCCCCACAGCGTGCCCTGCGCCGCGCAGGACCCGCGGCGCCTGGAGGACTTGACCGGCCTGACCGAGCTGCACAGCAGCGCGGCGGCGCTCGCGGCCGACTTTGACGACGACCAGGCCAGCGACGATGACGGCACCCTGCTATGAATGTTGCCCCGCATCTGCCACGGTTGTACTTAATGCGGCGCCTGACGGCGTGAGCGCCCCGGGCAGCTGTCTGTCTGCATTTGCTGGGTCCAAACTCACGGATTTTTGACTTTGTGTTTAAAGAAAAGGGGTGGTGCACAGCAGCGCGAGGGTGTGCCGCCATGTGCGCCCGCTCTGTTCCATGGCTGCCTAGGGGCAGCTGCTCAGCCTTGCTGCCAGAAGCAGACGATGCATGTTCTGTCTGAGGGATGCAGGATCTGTTTCAGGGGTCCCTGACCTGCACCAAATTGCGTCACTGTGCTGCGCATGCTCGGACCTGCTATTAGTCCCCATCAGTGAATCAGTATGGTGAGAGACATGCCCGGCCGGCGTTGACCGCATTGGTTGCATTGGGCCTGAAGTGTGTTAATATCGCAGTGAGTCCACCCCATCCTTAGTGTTTACAGCCACCCTGCACGCACGTGCAGCTAAACTCTCATGAAGTCTTCTGCGTCAGTTGGACAGGCTGGCGCTGGCGGTCTTGCGCTTGCCCCAGGGCGGCCCGCCCCCGTCAGCGCGCCTGGCGCGCGGCGGGACGGGCGCCGCGGCCCGCAGCAGCCGCCCGGGCGGCCGCCTGGCTGCCGCTGGCGCCCCAGCTGGCGCAGCGCGCTCGGGGCTCTCCAGCAGGATGCTGAAGCCGCTGAGCGGCTCCTGCGCCCGTGGAGGCTCCGGGCGTGAGCGCTAATGACGTGTGCGGTTCAGAGAGTTACGCGGACAGCCTCAGGCGGGTCGGGCGCGGTCGCTACTCAGGAGGCTCAACTGCCTGGAGTCCATGGCCAGAAGGCGATGTGCTCACCTGCGTGCAGCCGCTGGCGTGCGCGCGCACAAGCTCTGCAGCAGGTGGCCCTGCCCATGAGGCGTGAGCGCAGGGCTACGGCAGTGGCCTCCCCCAGTAAGGTGGCAACCCAAGTCTGACAGCTTGCGATGGTAAGAGCAGATGAGTCGCCGAATCAATCAATGTGATACGGCAGCGGCGGGCGCGGGCGCGCCGGTAGCGCCGCGCCGGGCGGCGGCGGAAAGCAGGGGTCCACGCAGCGCTGCACGACCTCCTCGATCACCGGCGGCAGCAGCGCGGCCAGCAGCGCGCAGCAGCGGTACAGCGCGGGCGACGTGTTGACCTCGATCAGGTACACCTGCGCGCCGCGCACGCGCGCGGCGGCTGGGCGGCGCCCCTGCTCGCGTAACAACGCAGCCGGCCCCATCCGCCCGTCATGGCGGAGGGAACCAGAGCCCGCAGGCGGCTGCATGCGATGCACGCCCGCTGAGCCGAAGCTGAGCTGTCACTGGGCATGGTCAGCCTGAGCTCTGCGTTTTCTGTTATTAAGCTATTATTTTATCATGCATACATGTCGGGGCCGCGCCCGCAGCTCCGCGTCCACCATGAAGTCCAGGCCGAACAGCTCGAAGCAGTGGCGGTGGCGGGCGGGGTTGAGCCGGCCGCCCACCGCCGCAAATGCGACGCGCGCCGCCGCCCACATCTTGGGCACCAGGTCGCCCTCCACGTCAGCCTGCGCGGCGCGCCGCGGCCGTTGGCCTACCCTACGCTGATGCATGCAGAGGGTTAGGGTTGACCGGCCACTGGCCTCCTCAATGGCCTACCCTATCCTGATGCATGGAGTGCCTCGGGCTGCTGGCTGCGCACGTGCCCAGCCGGCTCCCCACACATAGCGGGCTCCGCGCGTCACCCGGCGCCGTAGCATGCATGGCCTGCTTCAGATCAGGTGCTTGCCCAACTCGGGCAGATTCACATGCGTGCTTGGGCGTTGCGCGGTCGGCCGCTCCCCTGCCAGGGCGCATGCACACGGAGCACCCTTTTGTCGAAGCACTGCTGCCACCACCCGCCTGTCCCGCTCGCACGGACGCGCACCCGCTCTGCCAGCGCGGCCTGCAGCTGCGCCATGCTGAGCTTGTTGGCCTCCTCAAAGGCGCCGTAGCCGGGCCCGGTCTTCTGAATCGCATCGTTCGTCAGGTGGACTGCCCTGCGCCCGCGACCCGTCTCTCTTGAACACGCTGCAGCCCAGCACGCAGCGCCGCGCCGCCATATGTGTGCTTTGAGCACAGCGCAGCGGCGCTCTCGACCACGCACACCTATGGGGCGCCAAGAGAGCGCAGGCAGAGCTCACCAAGGGCATGCACGAAGCAGTACTAAGATATGGTTGCTGTAGGTTATCAGACCCTACCCTATTGCTACCGTATGATGCGCAACACGCAGCTGCAGCAGCGCACTGGCGCACTTGTCGCCCAGGTCGGCCAGCCCGAACGCGCAGCTGCTGGTGCGCACGTAGCAGGCGCGGTGCATGTAGATGCGACCGTCGGGCGCCGCCAGCGCGTAGGCGCGAATATCAAACTTGCGCCCGCTTAAAAGCAATGGGTTTTCTATGTACTTCTGGACGACCCACTGCGCGCCTGGCCTGCGCCATACCAAACGCTGAGCTTGCGCTGCGGGCTGCGCGCGCGTCGGCCAGCCGGTCTCGCGCGACTTTTGAATGATGACAACTCAGCCAGCCACATGATGTCGCATCTGGGCGCCTAGCAGGCATCTTAATAGGGTAGGGTTAGGATAGGGGGATAGGATAGGATAGGATAGGGCTTGAGTCTGCCATCATGCAACCTCGTCACAGGCCGCTTGGTGGTGGCAGCATTACGAATGCTCCTCGCTTGTGTGGGCACACTGTCCGAGCCCGCCCGCGGCGGCACCCTGCACAGGCTGGTCATGGCAGGGGCGCGCGCCGCTGGGCGGCCAGGTGGCGCTCGATGTCGCGCATGCTGTCAAACACCTCGATGCCCTTGCCGCGGTTGCGGCTGCCGGGCTTCATGATCCACACCCGCCCTGGCTCGCCCCCAGTCCTCTGGTTAACTCAGTGTCAGGCTCTTGCCGCCGCACGGGAGCAGTCAAGAAATTGATGTATTGTCCACTGTCAGGTGCAGCCAGTCCTACCGTTAAGCAAGCAATACTCCACAAGCACCAGCCCGAACATGTGCGGCCTTCTCACGGATGTCCTGCCGCTTCACAAGAATCACGGCCCGGAACGAGAATGCAGGCAATGCGCGCGGTGCGCAGGACACGCGCGCGCCGGCAGGGGCGCGCGCCGTCGCTCTCGGCCGCGCGCTGCACGGCGCGCCGCAGTCGCGCGAGCTGGCGCGCGCCGGCGGGCCCCGCATGTACCACATGCGTGGCCGGCACCCAGCTGCAGGCCAGCTTGCGCGCCGCCGCGTACGCCTGCGCGCCCGGCGCGCGCCGCTTGGCACAGGCCCTGGCGCTGGAGGTCTGGCAGGGCTGCCATCTCTCAGGACAAGGCACGCATGCTTTCTGTCACCTGGTGCAACGGAGTCACTGGCTGGGCCTGCTGCCCTGCTAGAGACCCGCTGGTGACACCCACCGTGCGCTGCGTGCACACTCCACCAGAGGGGCCCCGCAGAGTAGCTTGCAGGGTTAGGGCCCCACGCCGGCCGCTACCTGCACGTTGATGGCCAGGCGGTGCTTGGACGTCAGCTCCGCGTGGCCCTGCAGCTGGCTGGCCACCAGCCGCGGCAGCCCGCCTGCGGGCAGCCGTACGCTGTTCAGGCCGGGCGGATCAACAGGCGGTGTGTCTCCAGGAGCAGAGGAGACCTCCGGGAGGAAGCACGTTCCCTCTGAGCTGGGGCCCTGTGCAGTGCCAATATGCTGCAGGGGCTGCACGGGCTGGGCTCGGCCTCTGAGGGCTGCCAGAGTGGCCTGCACACAAGTGAGAGTGCATAGATTAGAACCAAGCTACTGTAGTGTCTTGGATAGCTTGACCAACGTCACTACCAATAGCTGGGCTGGCACCGCCGCGGAAGATGGTCACGGGAAAGCGCTGCGCGTTGCCGCCCCACCACAGCTCAAAGCGGCCGGCGGCCACGGCGGCGGCCACGGCGGCGGCCTCGGCCGGCCGCCACCAGCGCCGCCGCGCGAGCGCCTCCTCCATCAGCGACGCCTCGTTGCCGGGCAGGATGCAGTGCGCGTAGGGCGCCGCCGAGCATTGCGCGTCCGGCGACGCGGCGCACGCGGGAGCCTGCGCAGGCAGCCGGCGGTCAGCTGCGGAGGCGGGCCTGCTCGCGGCTGGGCAGGGCGCCGCGCCCGTCCGGCAGCGGGTGGCGCTGAGACGTGCACGGAGGCCTGCACAAGGGAGGCGAGCGGATACAGACTCGCAGTCCTGTGCCTGCTCTGCGGGTAGGCACCTGAGGACCCCACGCACAGCGCTGCCTTGGGACTGTGTTGTGCGCCGCACCTGCTCTGCGGCGAGTATGGAGGGCATGTCGTTCTGTGTATTGCGCGGATGCTGGATGAGCTCAGTGCGTTGGATATCCTGCAGTGTAATTTGCACGGAAACTCGGAAACTCGCGCTCGGACAGTCCTTGACAGCTCCAACGAACTGTACCCTAATGCATATTACTTCTGTAAAAGTTTAATTTGCAGTGTGGCTTTTACAAGTTGTTAGCGGTCGGCTGAGTGCTCTACAGGCGTGGCAGCGCTGGCTGCACAGCTTCACATGCGAGCACCTCCGGCACCCGCCTCAGCTATTTGACAAAGCTCGCGGAGCACAGAACTGCCGTTCGACCCCCTTCACGCCAGCAGCTGGAGCAAACATCAAAGCGCCGCGCCAGCAGCCGGACCAAAGAATAGAGCGCCGCGTCACAGGCGCGGTAGGCCGAGCGCGGGCTGCGCGGCCAGGCGCGCGAGCACCTCGCCCGCGCGCGCCTCGACCTTGAGCTCGGCCAGGTCGTCCGCGCGCGTGGGCCCGGCCGTCAGGATGGCCAGCCGCGCGCCGGCGGCGCGCGCCGCCTTGGCCAGCCGGAACGCCGACCAGACCATCAGGCTGGAGCCGACCACCAGCAGCGCGTCGCAGCCGCCCGCCGCCTCCAGCGCCCTGCGCGCCCCGCCGCATAGCGCGAGCGGCTCAGGCTGAGCAGATCACACAGCACGACCGCGCCTCAGCCGACCGCCCGCAGCAGGCCGGGCCGGGCAGCTCACCACAGCACGAGCGGGCCGCCAGCCGACCTGCCCGGCCTGCAGCGCCCCGCCCGCACGGGCCAGGCTCTGCAGCGCCGCCGCCAAACCCGCTCCGCTGGCATTTCAGGGAGCCGCTGTCAACGTCGGCGGCGGCATGCGCTGCTGCATGCGCCGCCGTCCCGCGGGGGGGGGCGCGTGCGGGCGCGCACCGCGCGGCGCGCTCCTGCGGGATCGCGTCGCCGAAGAAGACAACATTGGGCTTGAGCACGCCGCCGCAGCTGTCACACGGCGGCACCACGAAGCCCGCGCCGCCGCCCGGCAGCTCCAGGTCGCCGTCGGGCCGGCGCGACACCTCGGCGTCGCCGTCCGGCCGCCGCTCCGCCTGCCGCGCGGACAGGCGCGGCGCTCGCCCCGCAGCGCCGGCTGGCACGCACGGGGGCGGCATGCGGCTAGGACACACGCTACCAGGCTCAGGCAGCGCGGCCAGTGTCGGGCGCCGCCCCTGATTGGCAAGCTGACAGCCTGCCCAGCACATGACGCGATGAGCCACCGCGACGCTGAGGGCGTGGCCCCAGAACCCTGCGCCGGGCGGCGCGCGCGGGCGGCGCGCCTGCAGGCCGCCGTCCTCGCCAGGGTCGACCAGGCGCGCGGCGGCGTCGCTGCCGACGGCCGCGCGCGCGACTGCGGCCGCCGCCACCGGGTTGAGCTCCGCCAGGCGCTGCTGGAACGGCTCGCGCGGCGTCACCTCGCCGCAGCCCATGCACACCACCCTGCGCCCCGCCGCGCGGACCGCTCAGCGGTGTAACCCTAAACAGAACCCTAAGCAACCACCGCCCAGCGGCCGCCGCGGCTCCCAACGCCCAGGGTGCATGTCGTGGGCAGGTGCATCCCGACCTGGCAGGCCCAAAGCATCCACACTGTGGTTGGACCTCACTACCACCCTACGCACACTCATCACAGGCACGCCAGGCCGCGCCGCGCTCGCGCCGGCCACCCGGGCCTGCCGCTGCACGCGCAGGGCACCGCGCTCCGCACTGTTAGGCGGCCAGGCCCGCTGCGCGCAGCGCGCGGGGCGCGCACTCGTGCGTGGTGCCGTGGATCTCGAGCACGTCCGCGGTGCCGGCCTTCTGGTGCAGGCGGTCGACGTTCTGCGTGATGAAGCCGCCGGCGGCCCAGTTGGACCGCTGCAGCCGCGCAAGCGCCTCGTGCGCCGCATTGGGCCGCACGCCGGCAAACTGGCGCCAGCCCGCAAAGCTCCGCGACCTGCGGGCGTAGCGTCTAGGGTTGGGTCTAGGAGGCGCGCTTTGCGTGACCGCCTGTGCATGACCGCCTCACAGCATGCAAAGGCTGCCCTGCATGCACGTGCTGCGAGCCATGCATTGGTCACTGTACCTCCTGCATAAAACCATCATCGTCGCAAGCCCACAATATGAGGGAGAGACGCTGGCGAAACAGCACCGCATGCCCGGCAGGCGGGCACGCGCTGCGCAGGGCGCCGCGGCTGAGGCGGGCCGCCGGCCAGGGGGCGCGCGCCAGTAGCGGGTCTGCTGCGCGGCGCCGCTCATAAACAGCTGGTGCGTCATGGGCTTAAAGCCGCGGCTGTAAGCGCCGCTGGGCGAGCGGTAATCCGGCAGGTTGGACTCCGTGGAGCACCCCGCGCCCGTCAGCACCAGCAGCCGCCTGCGCGCATCACCGCCCAGCTCGCCGCGGCCCCGCTGCATCACACAGGCACGCGCGTCCGGCTGGACTCGCGCAGTCTGCGACAGTGCAGCTAGCCAGGCGTAGCCCTGCACCCTGGGGGTGGCAAGGGCCGTGAAAGGCGCAGGCGGGCAGGCTGTTTTGCGGCACTGTGTGGAGGAGAGGCGGGGCTGCTTTGGGCCGGCCGACACATGGCACAGCGGTGCCCCCGCGCACTGGCTGCCGTGCACAAAGTCGACCAGCTGCTCCAGCTGCGCGGCCGAGACGGGCGGCGCCGGCGGCGCCAGGCCGACGGGCGCGCCACGCGGCGCAGGCGCGGCCGGCGCGGGGCGCTGCGTCAGGCGCAGGCCGCCCGGCGACAGCGAGCCGTCTGAGCGGATGCGGTCCTGCGCGCGCGGAGCCAGTGCAGTGAGTGCTCCGTGTGTCCAGACTTTCGAAGGGGGCTGGCAGGCGGGGGCGCAGCGTGCACATCTTGAACTGCTGGATTCCTATACTGACCGCCCGGGACACCTGGCGCACGTGCTCAGCGCAAAATCGCACGCACAGGACGCGAGCGTTGTAATGGCCAGGCGCGCGCGAACCTGGTAAAACTTCGCATCCGCATCTGTGCGCTCGAGCACCGGCTCAAATGTGGCTCTCGCAACGCCGCTGCTGTACCTGCTCGCGCTATCTGCTGCTGGGCGCTTCCTGGGCGATGTCACCTGCGGGCCGCGCCAGCCTCTGCTTCAGGACTGTGACACAACGCAAGGCGCGCAAACGGCAGATGCCTACACGGTGCTCAAACCAGCAGCCTCAGTGCGCGGCCAGCGCGCACGTGTGTGTGCAGCAGCCAGAACTGCCTACTCAAGGCCTGGTGTTCAGTGAAAGGGGCGTGCGCGCTCCGCTGCAGCAGTCTGTGCATCGCCGACTGCGGAGCTCAATGCGCTACTTCAAAGTACTCACGCTCGCCTACAACCAGTACTGCTCGCCGCTAAACCGTCGATCGCGAGCTTGTCCTCGCGAGGGGTGATGGCGGGCTAAAAACCTACAGCGCAGGTGCTCACTGCACCTGTCGCTTAGCAGCGGCTAGCTCGAGCGTGCCGCAAAGCCCAATTCTATTTGGGCTCTAATCAAGTACTTGTGCAAGTACTGCAAGCAGCTCAACAGTGCTCTGGGCTCTGTCCCAGTCAATGCCTGCCTGCTGCCACACTGCACAGCGTTTGAGCACCGCAGGAGTTTCTACTGGCATACAGCGTGTCTTTGCAAGATGCCAGACGACGACACAAGCGGCTTATTGATGTATGACCTGGACATTGGTGTCGGGCGCACACTAAAAATTATCTCAGACCCGTGCCACACGCAACATCCATACTGCTGCGGCAATGGCTTATGGACGGCCTGCGTCGAGCTCATCGCCGTGCTTGCCGGTGCAGACCAGGCTGCTCTGCAAAGCGCATGCACTCGCAACGCAAAGCCTGCGGGCCTTGACATGCCCGCCCTCGACAGGGCTACCGGACGATTGGGTGAAGGGCAAGCGCGTGCTGGAGCTTGGCGCTGGCCTGGGCGCTCCAGGGCAGGCACGCCCGGTCAGGGAACATAAAAAGATGCTGCACCAATGCAATGTCATCATGTTGCACTACCAGCATGTGTCTCGTGCGGCCATGCGCTTATGACTCTTGAGTTTGGCAGACGTCTTCAGCAGCACTCAGCTCTTTCCCCTGCAGCTGACCGGAGCAGTGTAGGGTCGCAGGCGCTCGCGCTGCGCGGCGCCGCGGTGACGCTGACGGACTGCGCCTTGATGCTCCCGCTGCTGCAGCGCAACGTTAACGCTAATTTTGCGGACGGAGGCGGACAGCATGGTGCGCCGTGGCAGCCCTGGTGTCCCCCGGCTCGGAGACAGCGCCTGCACGGCTGCGCAGACTGCGCAAAGTCAGAGTGCGCTGTCACAAAGGACTCCGACAGCACCCCTGAGGTGCAAATCGCTGCCAGCTGGGTCAAGCAGTGCGAGGGTCTGCGCCAGGCGGCGAGCCCGAGGTGCACGCGCACGCCTGGGGCGCCAGCATGGCGGACACGCCGCTGGACCCGCGGCGCCGCGCCTACGACTTGCTCATCGGTTCCGACTTGTGCTACGATGAGGTGTGTGCCCTGCACCCCACAAGTGCGCTCAAGCGTGGCACCGCCGGCGTCAGGTACGCTCCTGCGTGCATGCGTGCGCTCACGTTGTGCACGCACCTGTGCGCAGGACCAGTTTGGGCCCCTGCTCGGCACGGTCCTGGAGTGCCTGGCTGCAAACCCCGACATGCAGGCGCGGTCTGTGCGGTATCTAATTGAACACACATGGGGCATTTGACCTTACACAGGAGGCGATGGGCGCGCCCACTCAAAGCGTTTCCTTGCTTCCTGTGCTGCTGCGAGGCCCCTGCTGCGGGGCTGCGCCTAAGGGCACCTCGCGTGCGGCGCCCCCACATGCGGGGCAGCGCAGCGCGCATGCTGCAAGGCTGCAGCTGCTGAAGCGCCCTACCTCCCTGGTGGCTGCCGCACGCCTGCATGCAAACGCGCATGCATGGACCTGCCTGGTTGTCCTTTGGCATGCAGACACGAGCCTGAGCCGACCCGCAGCATTTTGCTCCACAAGGGTTAGGGTGGGGTGGCGCGGCTCGCCTGGCGCGCGGCCGGCGAGCCGCGCCTGACCTGGCAGCGGCCCTCTAGGTCGTCCTCGCCGTGCCGGACCGCCCGGAGAGCCGCGGCTTCTTCGAGCGCGCGGCGGCCGCCGGGCTGGCCTGGCGCTTCCTGCGGCGGTGCGCCGCGCGGCCGGACCTGCCGACGGCTGTCTCCATCTGCCAGCTCGCGCGCTGGGCGGGGCCGGCCGCCGGCGGCGGCGGCGCGGCCGCGCGGGGCGCGCCGGGCCCGGTGCGCGCACGGACGCGGGCTGTGAGTCGGGCCGGCTGAGAGCGCGCGCGGGTGGCGCCCGAGCGGCACGGCGCGGCGCGGCGCGCAGAGGCGCCGAGCCCAGCATGTTGATGTGCGTGCTGCGTGGGCTTGTTGCACCTGGGGTGGTGGTCCACCGATCTCGCACATACAGGACAAGATCAAGTCGCCTATGCAGCAGTGCCCTCACAGGCGTAGACCAGCAAGCAGGCTTGCTGAGCTCGGCGCGCGCCTGCATGCCGCGCCGCCTGAGCCGGCGGCCTGCCAGTCCGTGCGCTCGGCGCGCGACGAGCGCCCTGCCCGACGGCCGCCGCGTCGCAGGAGCCGGCGCGGACGCTGTTCGTCTGCGACTTTGACTGGTCGCTGGTCGAGGTGCGCCGGCAGCGTTGGCCTTCTTCCCGTGCGCTTGTCGAAGAGCAGCAGTAGCTCGAGGATGTAAGCGTGCGCGTGTGCTCTGCGACAGGAGAACAGCGACACGTTCGTGCTGTGGGAGCTGGGCGCCAGGCCCGCCTTTGAGCGCCTGCAGGTGCGCGCGGGTCGTGGGGCGCGTTGCGCCGAGCATTTACGCTGTGACGCGCATCGTTGCGGCCACATGCGGCGGGGTCGCGTGGCCGGTCGCAGGCGTATTTCTAAATATTGTCCCGTGTATACGAGTCTTTGGCAAGGCCATGCATGCATGCCGCGTCTGCTGTCTGCTGAAACAATGTGCATGACTCCGGGCAGCGCTGCACAGGTCCCTCGCGCCAGGCCGTGCGCAGGCCGGATAGACTCCGCAGCCCAGAGCGCCGCCGCTGAGCCCCAGGACCGCCCGGCCGCGCAGGCGCAGGGCCTGCCCTGGACGGTGCTTATGGACGCAAGCCTGGCTGCCGCGGCGGCCGAGGCCGGCGCCACGCCCGCCGACGTGCTCGCCGCCTGCCGCCGTGTGCCCTTTGATGCGGCCATGCGCGAGGTGCGCTCCCGCCGGTTCATC
>JAABUY010005954.1_pt1 | contig 12072 bp, 16 predicted proteins | sample 5560271 | NCBI WGS metagenome assembly JAABUY01 (sample SAMN10711886, study PRJNA513374) | rock metagenome | isolation source: Antarctica rocks | place: Antarctica: Victoria Land, University Valley
TGTTTTCTGATGATGATTTTGTTTGTCTATGTTACCGTTTTGTCTGTTTCGTTTACTGATGAAAGACTGCAATTTAGTCAAATGGGCTAGCTGGCCCCAACGACTGTAAAATCCCTGACTGCATGAAGTGACTGCCTGATTTTAACTGCTGGCTTGTACGGCTCGCACGAGAGAAGGCGCTGGTGTCTGCTGGCGAGTCAAGACGGGTGTGACCGAGGGCATGGCACGTGACCTCGCTGCAGCTAGCTGAGCAAGGATCATCGCAGCGATTAAGGAAGCTATTCAGTGCTGTTTAGTAAAATCCAAAGTGTCTGACTTCGATAATTCGTAAAGAACGATGCACAGAGCAAGCCAAGCGCATTGGACCGGCCGAGGGCTTAGCAGAGAGGGTATCTCAGATATGGTCAACCGAAAATTGATCCTATCCTGTGCAGCAGGTCGGACAAAGTAACTGTTTCTAAGGGTGACGAAGCAGACACAGTCAAGGAGTTGCTTCTTGGAGATTGGCGCTTTCGCCGCATGCTTGCTCAATCTGCTGAGGTAGTGCTGCATACGTGTAGTCAGTGAGGCATACATGAACATCTTCACTCGCTACGTGGCAGCATATGTTATTTACAACGAGTCCGGATACAGCGCACTGCTGCATGTCAGACTCTGTTCCGTATCAAACACTAGCCTCAGGGCTGTGTATACCTGTACATGCATCTTATTTACACCCACAGACAGTCGTAAAAACTGATGTATGACAAAATGTCGAAGGCGAGCCAACATCAGCAAGGACACGACACCATTACTTAGCTTGGTGGCTTGACCAATTGGCATCATGACTGATCAGGCTGAAGCCAGTACATGCAACATAGTACAAGGGTGAGGCACTAGATTTGCTTGCACCAACATACCAATAGACAATCTAGCAATCAATTTCATGTCAGTCAGAAAGGACTGCATGCCCAGGGCACACACCCGTTAATCAAACAACGAGCAATTTGTATGTAAACAAGGTGACTGATACACTTTGACCAATTGGTCAAGCACGCGGCTGCGTGCACAGAAAGCATCACATGACTGAACATAGCAGTATGTTGCAACTCGTGCAGTCATAGACCTGCAGCCATGGCCTGCTGTTTGCCAGGCTGGTCTTGAGTCAACTCCTGGAAATCACTAGGGTGAGTCTTCTGCAACAGCAACTTGAGACGGATCTTGTATCTATCACACTTCCTTCTTATTTTCTTCACATGGTGTTCCCTAACCTTCAGCCAGTGGTTCATGTGATGCTCCAGCAAGTACTGCAGCAGATGACTACATTCACAATCTGGGGGCTACAATACCAGACCTTGCATGTTTTGGTGGGGCAATGTGTCAGCAGAGCGTCTGTTGGGGCAATATGCCGCTTGGCAGTTAACTGGGGACTCACTGTCTGTCTGTGACACACTGATGCACAAAGCTGTCAAGCAAAGAGGCTGCACATAGCATCTGCATCCGTGATCTTGCAATGCAACAGGTGCAGCACTTGCCCCTCAGTAGCACCATGAAGCCTTGCGACGCTCATTGCTTGCTGGAACACTGCAAGCGACCCTATGCAGAGAATTTCAATGTATGCATTGCTGACTCACATGACCAATCTGGAACAGGCATGCACACACAGCCATGCACAGGCAGGCTGTACCTCAGCATCAGGCTCCCCATTACTGAGTGTGGGCAAAGGCCCCTCAATGGGGTAAGGGCTGTCGGCACAGGTTTGGGCAGGCAATGGGTCTGGTAGCGTGAAGAACCCTTCTGTGCTGCTCTGCAGACATGCTGCACAGTCAACCCTCTTGAGCACTCACTAGTGCTGTTACACGGCCATGTGCAGCAGTGTTGCATTTTCAACTGGAGCTTGGTTGCTCTTGTGAGCCCAATTATATGCATGCACTGACAGAACATGCAGTCAGTGCTTCATATGCAAAGTATGTACAGAGCAGAAATACTACTGAACAAGTTGAGAAATACTTGAACAAGTTGATGATGCATCAGATCTGAAAGTAAGATACACAACACTGTCTGTAGCCATCCATACAAACAATACAAAGCACAACAACGAGTCCAGCATGTTATAAAGACAAAGCACTGGTAAGTAGTGTGACATCATGCGTATGCAGATACATGAGTACATTTGAGTACATATATACACACACATGTATGCAGATGGAAAGTCCTACATGGGGCTCAGCCACGGGCGCCTCATCATTATATGGATCATTTCTGACCCATCTTCGACACATGGTGTATATGGGAATATCAAGTGGGTCATCACCGCCGCGCACCTGTACAAAGAAACAAATTTGTGATCAGTAGTGCGCTACTGAGTGTGCACCTATTGCTTCTATGCATGCATGGCACCAAGGTTATGCAAAGGCACCACACCTGTGGTGGTTGTCATATTGTGCCATATGTTTTACGCCCTGTACAATGCCAAAGTGAAATCGTGAGCGGGCACAATTCTGTATGTCGCAAAATATGTATGCCAACACCAGACCTACCTTTCTGTCTGTGATTGTGAAAACCCCAGGAGCTTCGTCACTGAGGTGCTGTGATGCCAAAGAAGACGACCAATCCAGCAGTCTTTCCTGTGGTGCTCCACGCCATACAACTCCTTGTGGTTCCAACTGCGAGGATTCTACAGCTGATGGAGCAACAGACACGCTGCAAGACACACTTTGAGTGATCTATAGCGACAGCAGCAACAAGCTGGCAGAGGCACGGGTTGGGGGATCGATGAATCTTTTTTCGACGCTCAGGCGAACCTGTTGTTGGGTTCCATGGCGCCGTTTTGATGGTCTCTGCTATCGTCTTGAACGTCAGCGCTCAGTGCAGGTTGACCAGACTGCGGAGAAGTGACCAGCATACTGCCTGCTGGCCAAGGAGCACCCCGGTTTCCGGGACCGTCATCAGATAACTGCTCCACTGTAGTCAGCAGGGCAGCATCCATGCTCGGTGTCCTGCTACACAGGGTCTGTCCCGCGTCTCGGCAAGCTGTTTTGCCCTGGTGTATGAGCACGGAACAAGTCCTGTATGTCTATACGCCTTCCATGTCTATACGCCTTCCAGTTGTATAGCACAGGGCACATCTCTTACGCACCACTAGGTAAGCTGCAGGGTCTTTTCTTCCATTCAGTCTGCATTGCTAGACCAACATAAACTGCAGTGCCACAGATTTGTTTAGACCCTGCAGCAGACCCTGCAGCGAATTTATAACCTGCCAGCTTTTAAGTTTCGCAGACGGAATCATATTATGTGTCAGAAAAAGCATCTTAACTTGCGCCAGTTTTATGCGCATCCCGTTGGCTTCCGAGGCCAGCGTTCAGGCCGCTGGCAGACGTGCTCGCAACACACACTTGCCAGTCACGCCAAAGTCCTGCTGTGCAACCCTGTATCGTGCCGACCGCGTTTGTCTGATCTGCGATTCTCATAAGGCAGCTGTCGGAAGCAAAGTTGGATTTGCGCATCCGATCCGAGTACGAATCTATAAGCAGTATCTCGTTCAAAGACGATTTGAGGTCTCGCACTTACAGGTTGGCTCTCCTACGCTGTGTTCCTCGTTTAAGCCCGTAGTCCCAAGGTCTTATGCACCCTGTCTGCACACTGCAAGCTCGGCATGAGTCTCGAGCAGCCGTCTTTGGAAACTCAGGCAGTGGTGTCTGCAGTGGCATCTTGGTATGAAGTTTGGAAAGAGGCTGGCTTCTGAAGCCTCAAGGCGGTGGAGACCTTTCTATCTGGACTACAAAACAGTCAAACGTGCTATTCAGCATGATGTGCGTGCTAGAGGTCTGATACCCACAGCCCTTGATACACAGGATGTAGCCACTGACTGCATGCTGTGAATGCAGCAGCTGCTGAATGCTGCCTTGCTCACCTGCAGACCCGTCTGGACCCCAATTTGCTGCAGCAGTACAGCAAGAGCTGGAGAGGATCAATGCTTTCTACAGTGAACAAGAGCAACAGCTGGAGGTAGTGACCAAAGTGGCGTCAAAGCATGGGCCTTTGGTGTTTGCTGTGGTCCTCAACCCATAGACCAAGCATTCAACAATCCTGTTGGTTGCAGGCTACACTGGCAGACCTTCAACAAGGTGGCCAGACTTCATTTGCTCAGTTTCGCTCTGAGGTCACTGATTTGCGCAAATTTGTTGTCCTCAACTACATTGCTGTGATCAAAGCTTTCAAGAAGCGCAACAGACACTTGCAGGTAATTCACCTTCCTGCATCAATGTCCCTTGAGAGACTGTAATGTTGTTTCACATTGCTTGCTGCAAGGAAAGTCCAGCATTTTTGCGTTGTGCTTGGACAGCTGGCATGTTTCAGCCAGTTTTCCCAACGAAGGAATTTGCACATGTGTCGCTGTTTGCCCAGTTCCTGGCACATCCCACTGCTGCTGAGGCTCCTTCTGCTGGCTTGCTGAAGTTGAAATCTGCCCTTCAGCATGCGCAGGCAGCATGCAAGGACAGCACAGCAGTTGCTGTGGATGCAGTGGACTTGCTGAGTCAGCAGTACTTCTTCACCAGCACAAAGCTGGCTAGCCTGGCAACTGAGGCAGAGATCATGACCAAGGTATGTGCAGGTTGCACAGCCCAGCTGCACAAGCCAGAGCATGTGCTGTATATAAAGATTTAAGAGGACAGCAGTGATACTGCGTCCTCAAACTGCTAGAATTGCCTTTTGCTACAGCATGTAGGATGCAGAGCTTGTCATGTGCAGCTTGATTCCACCTGCAGCTTGACTGCAGCTGGAAGACAAGAAATTTTCATCTAGATTTTGCAGCATATACTGCGGTCAATTCTAATCAGTTTTGAGAGACTGGGTCTGATCACTCTTTACCTTTGCCATGAGTTCAAGCAGTAGGCATTTACACCCAGACTTGTCAGCAGATTCAGTCATCCTCTTGAACTAGGTCTGATGTTTATGCAGGAGTTGGGTCAGGATGAGGAGCCTGCAGAAGTGATGCAGGACTACCAGTGTGCCATCTGTCTTGGGGTTCTGCACAACCCTGTGCTGCTCACATGTGCCCACAGGTTCTGCTGGGGTTGTCTGGTCACCCACTGCTCCACCGTCCTCAGCAACAGACATGCACATGGTGTGGTGCACGGTGAGTGTGTACATTGCACAGTGTCTGTAACATGCAATGCATGTACATAGAGGAGGTGCAAGGCAATTGCAAAACCAGACAAACCTGCAATTGCCAGTTTTGGGTTGAATTGGTGTGTACCTTATGATAGGATGTGTCTGCTGACACCACATGCCACCCTTGTGTGTCTGTGCATCCTGTTGTTGAGCAATTATCATGCTGTTTGGCCATTCTCATCAGGGTGCGCATATGCAACAATCTGATGTAATGAGCAGGTCAGGGGGGTGATAACAGCAAGGATAGCAAGGCAGAAACCAGCCAGCCAGTGCATGTGGTGGCTGCTGAGATGCACTGCGCGTCTGAAGTATCGACATACAACTGCCCAATATGCAGGAAGGCCCAGATCCTGGATCTGGACAGGCTGCAGGTAAAGCTGCTGAGCTTTCACTGCAACACGTCACGACGTGTCTTGGCCAGCTACTGAACGCCATGCCTCATTCACAGCTTGCCCTGTTTCTGGTGGCATGCTGTTGTGGAACAACAGCAATTAGAGGTGATAGCTGTAGTGACTTGTGACAGAAGCATGCACCCTGCAGCATAGTCTGCCGTGATTTCAGACTTATGCATGCTTTGCTTTCCAAGGCAGGTCTTGAGAGTATAGTAGAGGTATTGCGTTATGCTGAGACTTGCATCCTGGACAAACTGTTGTGTGCATGTTGTCAAAGAACAGGTATGATTGTGAACACATTGCTACAGGTGGATGCTCATTTGAGCAACTTCATTGCTGACCTCAAGCTACGTCAAGTGGACCCACTAGCTATCTCACCCACAACCGCACCCACTCACGCCAGTGTACAGCAACACAGCAGACTGGCAGCTCTCATGCTTCCCTTGACGGTCCCTGACTCACAGAGTCAGCAGGCCAGCACTGGTGCACACAGCTTGCAAGCTGCAGTCAGCACATCCGAGCTGTTGCCGTCAGCTTCTGCTGACAGTCAACTGGCAGAGACAACTGTAGAGGCAGTGTCTACCGGTAGGCTGTTGCGGTTGCATGTGTGGCCCGGGTCAAATGGTGCATAGGTTCCTCACCAGCATTGCAAGTCCATGGCTCAGGACATACTGGCAGATGATACATACTGGCAGCATCTGTTCCTTTACTTCTGCGCCGTTGACACTGGATTTGAGCAAGATTCTGCTTGCCATCATTTCACAGACTTGGGCTTGCTGTAGGTGCTCTGTCCTCAGCAGCAGCAGAGGATGGGCCACAGCATGCAACAGCACAGCAGCTAGGATGCCTGGGTCGCCGACCAACCGAGACTCTATCCGAGCAGGCTGTGGCTGTGCCTATTGCTGCAGTTGCTGCCCATCAAGAACCGCCTCTGCTGCCCCCTCAGACGCCTGAGCACAAGGTAGGCTTTGCATCCTTGTAGGGCAGCATTGCTACCACTACACCAGCATTAGCATGAAGCACGCTGTTGGCTAAGCCCCTTCAAGTTGTCTGACTGCATGCTGGCGTAGGCTGAGATGGGTTCGCATGCTTGCTTTGCTGCATGCTTGTGGCTTGGGTAATGGAAGTAGCGCTTATGTTTGTAGATGCTGGCGCACAGTTAGGTTCAGACATGCCTAGTAAGTACCCAGCAAACAGCAGCTAGCAGACGTGCAATTACTAACATTGTTGTTATTGCGACCTGGGCTTCCAAAGCTCTGTTGATTGAAGCTGAGCTGCCAGATGATGCGGTGCTTCCCTGCTTGACCAAGTGGCATGTTGCTGACTTGACAGCATCATGTGATGCAACAGACATGTTATTGCTGGTGTGATTGGCGGGAATAGTGGTGTCTTTGACAGCATATGGTATTGTAGCATGACGCGGCAATAATGGTGTGAACACTGCAGGGGAAGCTGACAGTAGTGCTGGATCTGGATGGCACTTTGATCAGCAGCTTCACCCCCCAGCGCGCCCCTCGCCTGCCCCCTGGGTCAACCAGTTACATTGTGGGCAAGGGCGGCCGCCTCAACCCACAGGGGGTCTTTGTTGTGGAGCGTCCAGGGCTGCAGGAGTTCTTCAGACAGCTGTCAACCTTTGCAGGTAGCTATAATGGCAACGCATGTCATTGACACCCCTTTCCTGTGCTTGCCATCACAACGCAGCATTGACACGCCTGCATCTGCATGTTTCCCCATGCAGGCTGTCAGCATTGCTTCCAGCAGCACACATGTGCATTGTACATACAAATGGTGATACTCAGATCTTCATTCATAAGCAGAACTTGTTTGGTTGTTCTGCCTGGGAGCCAGTCACTCATGTTTCTCATGTGACATACAGAGATAGTGCTGTTCACTGCTGGGTTGGAGGACTATGCAAGACCCATTGTGGATGCCCTGGACCACAACTACTGCTTCTGCTTCCAAGGGCGCCGCCTCTACCGGCCAGCCACAGTGTCATGTGACCTGTACCCCTGCATCAAGGACCTCTCCAGACTGGGCAGGGATCTGAAGCGGACAGTGCTGATTGACGACACCCCACTGACGTTTCTCAATCAGCCTGACAATGGCATTCCCATCTATGGCTTCAGGTAAGGCATGTTTGCAGGCAGGCACTGATCATCACTAGGTTAATGGCATCTCAGAGCAAGCCAGCAATCAAATCGTTATGTTGGCTCACCGCCCATATGCAGCACCATTGAAGGGGAAACTCAGACAGCGGTGTTGTCTGCAATTGGCCGGGCTCTGATCAGGGCCTGGCCATTCCTTCAAGCCTGTCTTGATTGTCCACACAGATCAAGCAATAGTTCCTGTATATAGAATTGCCTTGCTTGCTGTCTGTATTCAGGTCACTCACCTGTTCTGCTTGTGTGCTGTGCAGAGGTGATGTGGATGACAGGATGCTAACAGAAGCCATGCTGCCGCTGCTAGAAAGCTTGGCCGATGCACAGGATGTACGGCCGGCCCTACACAAGCGCTTCGGCATGCCACAGTGAGTCACTCAAGCGTGTTCCCCCTTTCTCACTCTTTGCACATGACATTGTTCAAGTTGGGCTCTGTTTAGCTCACAGCAAAACTACTGCTGTCCTTGTCACGAGATGGTTAGCTGACATAATCCAGCCCTCACACCTGATTGGTGGCCCTGTCCTTGATCCCAGACTCACTCTTGATGAAGACCCACTGCATGATCAAGCCTGCATGATCAAGAGTGGGTCTTCAGGAACTGCTCATGCAGACTGTGATGAACCTTTAACATTTTGCACAGGGCGCTACATACCTGACATATCTTCACAATGTAGCACCGCCTGACGCTAGTTCCCGGGGGTTTCTCAGTTGCAATTCACGCTATGGAACAGGTGTTCAAAACCAAAATGTGTCCAGGAGAGCAGCTCGTCATGACAGTGCTGCTGGTATGTCTTGCTGATGCAGCAATGCTAGGCCAGCCTCACGGCAGTGCCCTGAGCTGCCCTGCCCTACTTCCAGGTGGTTTAGGGCTCAAGGGGTGCCAGTCAAGCTGAGTCGTCATGCCTCCAAGGCAGAAGTGCCTGTCAAGCGGAGGCTGCAGCTGACCAAGGCACAGTCTGGTCCTGACCGCATCATCAGCAGACACCAGCCAGAGCAAACATCAGCAAGCCATCAGCCTTCAAGGCTGCTGCTGTGTGACTTTGACAAGACCATTGCTGACTTTGACGCTGGTGAGAGCACTGGCTTGTTCTGGTTGAAGCATCAAATCAAGTGAGCATACACTCTGTGTGCAGAGCTTCACAGCAATTTGCTGTGATATGCAAAGAACTGTTTGCAAGCTGTGCATGCTCCATGTGTCAGTTGTCAATCTTGCTATTTGATGCGTTGCTTCTGCCAGTTGTTGCTGTACCACAGGCCTGTGCTCAACCTGGAATCTGTGACCAATGCCCAAAAGCAGCAGCAATTGAGACATGCACAGCAGCAGTTGTCAACATGCCTGCGTATGCAGGATTGTTCATTACTTATCAAGGTCAAATGTGCGGGCGTAAAAACTCTGGATGACTGTTTTGCACATGGAGCAGCATGCATTGCAGAATGCACCCACATCTTGTGCCATCTTCCCACTGTGTTCATGCAGGCGAGCGCCTCGTGGAGGAGCTGGCTCCCGAGTTGACACCCATGCTTGCATCACTGGAAATGCCAGCCAACTTTGTCCCAGTCACCAACGCCGTCTTTGCTGAGATGGCCAGAAGGGGAATTGGACGGCAGCAGATCCTGACTGCATTACGCAAGATGGGCACCGAGCTGCCACAAGACTCTGTAGAGATGATGCAGGTTTGCTGCTGAAGCACTTTTTGTGATGAGGTCGCCACCATGTGCATCACATTCCACTTGCTGGTTTCTTGCCTGGTGGCATACGTGGCTTGCTCAAATACCAGCTGCACTGTGCCATTGAGAGTGAATCCTAGTCACAGCTTGCTCAAATCCTGATCAAAAGATCTCCATGTCAAAGTAGAACTGGCACATTGTGACACGTGATGTACATGATGCAGTGGGCTCATCAGAAGGGCGTTGACATGCGCATCTTGTCAGACTGCAACAGCGTCTTCATTAGCCACATGCTCACTGGCGCCAAGGTGAACACCAGAGTTCAGGAGGTCATCACAAACCTCTCTAGCTTTGTGCGCTGCCAGCCTTCTGGTAACACCCAACATGGCTCTGCTCAGAGTGCTAGCCAGGCTGACTCAGCTCACTCAGATGCCGAGTCCTCAACCGCCAGTCCAGGCAAGGTCCAGTCAGCATCTTCTGGATCCGAGTCAGCTGGTGGTGCCACATGGGGTGCAAGCAGCGGTGATGCAGCAGCTGGCAAGACAGCAGCAAGTCATCGCATGGTGATACAGCCCAGGCATGACTGGACCGTCTCGTCACATGGCTGCCCTCTATGCCCTGCCAATCTGTGCAAGGTTTGGTTGCACCTTTGAACTAGCATTGCTTTCTCTACATTTCTACTTTGTATTGCCTATGCTCTCAACATCGTATCAGCCTGTTCTTGTACTATACACTCCTGAAAGCATCTGCCTATATGCCACCAGGTTCAAAGCAAGGTCATGACGCAGCTGTCACATTGTGCTGTATGCACACACGCTTCCTGCGTGGGAAATGTGTGAGCTATTATCACGGCCCAAAGACTGCTGACCAGTGTGTTACTGTTTGCTATAGGGTCAAGAGCTGGAAGCCCTGCGTGCTGCAACGCCTTACCAGCAAATTGTGTACTGTGGTGATGGTGCCAATGACCTCTGCCCAGCCTTGGCACTTGCTCCTGGAGATGTTGTGCTGGCAAGAAAGGTGTGTAACTTTCACATGCAACTCAGCCCCTACATTTGCAGCAGATGTCATGTGGTGCACAATGCCATTGATTGTGCTGGTGTTTTTGCTCCCGTTGTAGTGGGCGGACTGCATGTATGCATCAGTCTCCATCATACTGCCATTGCTAAGGTTGTCATGAAGGGTGTAGTGGCAATTGATGAGACTCCAGCCCATTTAACCCCAACGCCGAGCCATGATTGCTTCATGGAAGCACTGGTCTGTGACACTGAAAAAAGTGGAAAACAGAAAAGTATTGTATTATAAGAGGAACCTTCTTAGACGGCAGCCCAGAGCTCTTTGACACTGTATTGGAGAAGCTAAGGAGGCAACCAATGTATGGGCAACTAGTTGTATAGACATTAGATTTTGATGTGAGTATGTTTCAATGCGCTGCAGGGTCATGCATTGGAAAAGCTGATTGCAGCCCGGGCTCAGAGTCAAGATGAAACTGAAAGGGTTGTCGCCCAAGTGCACATCTGGAACAACCATGCACATCTGCTGCGGCTGGTCAAGGATGCCATGCAGATGTGATCTCAATCACTGAGACAAAATAGCCTGGACATTGTGGAACAATTTATTTGGGAGACCTTCCTCGAGATTTTGTTGATGTAAAGGCCGTGCCAATTTTGATTGATTTTGTGAAGTGCAGACTTGCAATTCACGGCTGTGCATGTCCAGGAAGCCAAATCTGATGACCATGATTCCTTTTCCAGAAGTGCTGCAAGGTCTGAGTACTGCTTTGCTAGCTCACTGAGCAAACTACCCACTGCAAGTAGTTTAGTCAAGTTCAGTCTTTACAGTTAGATGTATGCTGATTGGTCTTGCTCACCAGCAACTGATGAAGTTTCTTCCTTTGGACAGTGAGATAGCATCACAGTCACACCAAGCAGCAATCGCATACTTTTCCAGTATTGATGGGTAACCTTGGTGGCTTACTGTCTGCATAGTGAGAGGATGTGCTGTGATGCTAAATTTTATAGCTGTTTAGTGTAGATGTGCAGTCAGTCATCTGCTACAGAGGGAAAGCGTTGCGTATTGTCATTGAAGCAGTATTTTGTTTGTTGTGGCTTGTTTGTCTGTAGCTTAGCACCTGCATTGTGTGTGATGTTGTCTGTGACAAGGCACTTGTCAGGCACTTGCTGGCACTCCTGATGTATGATAAACACAGGATTGCTGCAAAGGCCAAATCTCAGGTGTTGTTGGGACAGTGTACTGATGTCTAAAGCCTTGATACAAGTTCCTAATTATAACTTTGTATCCTTGTAACCAGCGCTCTGAAGTGCATGGCTTCACGCTGCGATTTCGTAGGCACTGTTCCAGTATGGAGTCATCGTGCAAGCAAAAGCCTTCAGAACACATGAGTGAGTCTGAATTGCTATACATCATTACATGGCCAAAACGCTGCGCAGGTCATGTCACGCAACATCATCGTGCATCTAGATGAAGCCTCAGTTTGACATGTAGGTGCGCGTATTGGTTAAATGTCTTAGGGCCTTACAGACAAGCACGTGCAGGGAAGTGAGTCACAAGTGAGCAGACCTTTTGATACTAGTTTGCAGTCAGCGTGCAGCAGCAGTAGTGGTGTCGTTAGTCGCAAGCGCAATTCAAGCTGAGCTTACCTGGTAACAGGGTTGGGCTATAAAGTACTGTTGGACCCCCC
>JAABUY010005955.1_pt1 | contig 12067 bp, 12 predicted proteins | sample 5560271 | NCBI WGS metagenome assembly JAABUY01 (sample SAMN10711886, study PRJNA513374) | rock metagenome | isolation source: Antarctica rocks | place: Antarctica: Victoria Land, University Valley
AGTGCAGCCACGGCAGCGCCAAGCCCGGCACCGGCGCGTCCGACGCCACCGCCACCACGGACAAGTCGCCTGGATACAGCGGAGGCTTGTTGTTCGCGCCGCGGGACACCTCCAGCTTCGGATGGCCACCGCGCTTGAAGCCCTCGATCAGCACCAGGTCCACTGGGCTCAGCTTGCCCAGCAAGTCCGCGAGATCCGGTTCGGCGTCCCCGCGCAGCTCGTGCATCAGGGCCCAGCGGTTGGCCGACGCCACCAGCACCTCCTGTGCGCCGGCCTGCCGGTGCTCCCATGAGTCCTTGCCGGGCTGGTCCACGTCGAAGCCGTGGTGCGCGTGCTTGAGGGTCGAGACGCGCAGCCCCTGGGCGACGAGGACCGGGATCAGCCGGCGGAGCAGAGTTGTCTTGCCCGCGCCGCTCCAGCCGGCAAGGCCGATCACCCGCATGGGAGGGCAGCCTGTCTGCGCAGCGGTCGGATCGAACATGCCATTGATTTAACTAACGGCCCTTTCGGGAAATGTCATGGGTGCAGGCCCCTGTTTGTGCGGCTGGGCACCCTTGGCGTCATACAGGTTTGCGGTCATATGACGGCTACAAAGACGCGCGGCCACGATGCCGGGCACTCTGGGAGTCGTTGATGGCTGAACCACACGGAACCGTTGTACGCTTCGAGCATCCGGGCGCCGGGCGCCGTCGCGCCTCTGCCTTGCCCAAGGGTCGCGAGGTCCAGCCAAAAGCCAAATTCGAGGTGGCGGCGCTGCTTGGGGAACAACCGCGGGAGCGGGAGTACTTGATCGAGTACCTCCATCTGATCCAGGACACTTATCATCAAATCTCCGCACCGCATCTGGCGGCGCTGGCCGACGAGATGCGCCTTGCTTACGCGGAAGTGTTCGAGACCGCGACGTTCTACGCACACTTCGACGTGGTAAAGGAGGGCGAAGCGCCGCTCGCACCGCTAGTGGTCCGCGTGTGCGACACCGTGACGTGCGCGATGTATGGCGCCGAAAAGCTCTATGCCGAGCTTCGCGCGCACGAGGCCGCAGGCAGCCTCGGCGGCCCGGCCCGCGTGGTGCGTGCGCCATGCGTCGGCCTGTGCGACCAGGCGCCGGCCGCCGAGGTTGGCCACCACTTCCTGCACAAGGCCACCACCGCCACGGTGCTGGAGGCGATCGCGCGGGACGACACGCATCCGCATATGCCGGACTACCCGAACTACGACGCCTATGTCGCCGGCGGCGGCTACGCACTGCTGAACCAGCTCCGGGCGGGCACGCTGACCAGCGACGCCGTGTTGGAAATGCTGGACGGCAGCGGTCTGCGCGGGCTGGGCGGGGCCGGCTTCCCAGCCGGGCGCAAATGGCGCTCTGTCCGCAACGAGCCGGGACCGCGGCTCATGGCGATCAACGGCGACGAGGGCGAGCCGGGGACATTCAAAGATCGCCACTACCTCAACAGCGACCCGCACCGCTTCCTTGAGGGCATGCTGATCGGCGCCCACGTCGTCGAGGCTGCGGACATCTACATATACCTGCGCGACGAGTACCCGGTCGCGCGCGAGATCCTGACGCGGGAGATCGCCAGGTTGCCGCCAGGTGGCCCGCGCATCCACATGCGGCGCGGCGCAGGGGCCTATATTTGCGGCGAGGAAAGTTCGATGCTGGAGAGCATCGAGGGCAAGCGCGGCCTGCCGCGACACAAGCCGCCGTTCCCCTACCAGGTTGGGCTGTTCGGCCGCCCGACGCTGATCAACAACGTCGAGACCGTGTTCTGGGTGCGCGAGCTGCTGGAGAAGGGCGCGGCCTGGTGGACCAGCCAGGGGCGCAATGGGCGCGTGGGCCTGCGCAGCTACTCGGTGTCCGGCCGGGTCAAGCAGCCCGGCGTCAAGCTGGCGCCGTCCGGCATCACCGTGCGGGAGCTGATCGACGAGTACTGCGGCGGCATGGAGGACGGGCAGGAGCTTTCCGCCTACCTGCCTGGCGGCGCGTCGGGCGGCATCCTGCCGGCGTCGCTGTCGGACATCCCGCTCGACTTCGGCACGCTGGAGAAATACGGCTGCTTCATCGGCTCCGCGGCCGTCGTCGTGTTCTCGCAGCAGGACGACGTGCGCGGCGTCGCCCTCAACCTGATGCGCTTCTTCGAGGACGAGAGCTGCGGCCAATGCACGCCCTGCCGCTCCGGCACGCAGAAGGCGCGCATGCTGATGGAGCGCGGCATTTGGGACCCGGATTTGCTGGGCGAGCTTGGCCAGGTCATGCGCGACGCTTCCATCTGCGGTCTCGGCCAGGCGGCGTCCAACCCGCTGGCCTGCGTCATCAAATATTTTCCTGAATTGCTGGCGCCCAAGGAGGCCGCGGAATGAGCAGCTCGACGATGCGGGAGGGTCCGCAGAACCTGGACGGCACCACGACCGAAACGCAGGGCCTGGCCTTCGAGCTAGACGGCGAGCGGGTGTTCGCGCATGAGGGCGAAAGCCTTTGGGACGTGGCGCGCCGGGTTGGCACGGCAATCCCGCATCTGTGCCACCGGCCGGAGCCGGGCTACCGACCCGACGGCAACTGCCGCGTCTGCATGGTGGAGATCGAGGGCGAGCGCGTGCTGGCGCCATCGTGCAAGCGCATGCCCGCGGTGGGCATGAAGGTCCGCACCCAGTCGGAGCGGGCAACCAAGGCACGCACGATGGTCATGGAGCTGCTGGTGTCCGACCAGCCGGCGCGTGAGACCTCGCACGACCCGACGTCGCCGTTCTGGAACTGGGCCGACCAGACGCACGTCACCGAAAGCCGCTTCCCCGCTGCGCAGCGTTGGACGCACGACCCGAGCCATCCGGCGATGCGGGTCAACCTTGACGCCTGCATCCAGTGCAACCTGTGCGTCCGCGCATGCCGCGAGGTGCAGGTCAACGACGTGATCGGCATGGCGTTCCGCAACGCCGGCAGCAAGGTGGTGTTCGATTTCGATGACCCGATGGGCCAGTCGACCTGCGTCGGCTGCGGCGAGTGCGTGCAGGCGTGCCCGACCGGCGCGCTGATGCCGGCGGCGTACTTGAACGAGGACGAGACCCGCGTCACCTGGCCCGACCGCAAGGTGGACAGCCTGTGCCCGTACTGCGGCGTGGGCTGCCAGGTGCGCTACGAGGTCAAGGACAAGCGCGTCGTCTACGCCCAGGGGCGCAACGGGCCAGCCAACCATAATCGGTTGTGCGTCAAGGGCCGGTTCGGGTTCGACTACATCCACCATCCGCACCGCCTGACCAAGCCGCTGATCCGCCTGCCGAACACGCCGAAGCACGCGCAGGATCAAGTCGACCCCGCCAACCCATGGACGCACTTCCGCGAGGCGACGTGGGACGAGGCGCTGGAGTTCGCGGCCGGCGGCCTGTCGCGCGTCCGCGCTGAGTCCGGGGGGCGCGCGTTGGCGGGATTCGGCTCGGCGAAAGGTTCGAACGAGGAGGCGTACCTGTTCCAGAAGCTGGTCCGCACCGGCTTCGGCTCCAACAACGTCGACCACTGTACCCGGCTGTGCCATGCGTCGTCGGTCGCGGCGCTGATGGAGGGGCTGAATTCCGGCGCCGTCACTGCTCCGTTCATGGCGGCGCTGGATGCCGAGGTCATCATCGTGATCGGCGCCAACCCGACGGTGAACCACCCGGTCGCGGCGACCTTTATCAAGAACGCGGTGAAGGACCACGGCGCCAAACTGATCATCATGGACCCGCGCCACCAGTCGCTGACGCGCTACGCCACCCACCACCTCGCCTTCAAGCCCGGCAGCGACGTGGCGCTGCTGAACGCGATGCTGCACACCATCATCGAGGAGGGCCTCGCCGACGAGCAGTATATCGCCGGCTACACCGAGGGCTACGCGGAGCTGAAGGCCCGCATCAAGGACTTCGCACCCGAGCAGATGGAGCCGGTCTGCGGCATCCCGGCGCAGACAATCCGCGAGGTCGCCCGGCTGTACGCCAAGGCACGCGCTAGCCTGGTGTTCTGGGGCATGGGCATCAGCCAGCACGTTCACGGGACCGACAATTCCCGCTGCCTGATCGCGCTGGCATTGGTGACGGGGCAGATCGGCCGGCCCGGCGCTGGGCTGCATCCGCTGCGCGGGCAGAACAATGTGCAGGGGGCGAGCGACGCCGGGCTGATCCCGATGGTGTTCCCGGACTACCAATCGGTCGAGAACCCGACCATACGCGAGCATTTCGAGGCGTACTGGGATACCAAGCTCGATCCGGTGCAGGGGCTGACGGTCGTCGAGATCATGACCGCGATCCATGAGGGCAAGATACGCGGCATGTACGTCGAGGGGGAGAACCCCGCGATGTCCGACCCCGACCTGAACCATGCGCGGGTGGCGTTGGCGAAGCTTGACCACTTGGTTGTGCAGGACCTGTTCCTGACCGAGACGGCGTTCCATGCGGACGTGGTGTTGCCGGCCTCGGCGTTCGCGGAAAAGAGCGGGAGCTTCACCAATACGGACCGCAGGGTGCAGCTTGCCCGGCCGGTGCTCGATCCGCCAGGCGACGCGCGGCAGGACTGGTGGATTATTGCCGAGGTCGCCAAGCGGATGGGGCTTGGCTGGAACTATCCGGGGCCGGCGGAGATTTTTGCCGAGATGGCGCAGGTGATGCCGTCGTTCGCCAACATCACTTGGGAGCGGCTGGAGCGGGAGGGCGCGGTGACGTACCCCGTCGATGCGCCGGACGTGCCGGGCCATGAGATTATTTTCTATGCGGGTTTCCCGACCGAGAGTGGGCGGGCCAAGATGGTGCCGGCCAACGTGCTGCCGCCGGATGAAATCCCGGACGACGAGTTCCCCATGGTGCTGTCGACCGGCCGCGTGCTGGAGCATTGGCACACTGGGTCGATGACCCGGCGGTCCGACGTGCTGGACGCGATCGAGCCGGAGGCGGTGGCATTCATGTCGCCCAAAGACCTTTGGCGGCTGCAACTGACGCCTGGGGACCGTATCCGGCTGGAGACTCGGCGTGGTGCGGTCGAGGTGAAGGTGCGCTCCGACCGTGACGTGCCGGTCGGCATGGTGTTCATGCCGTTTTGCTACGCCGAGGCGGCGGCCAATCTGCTGACTAACCCGGCGCTTGATCCATTTGGAAAGATTCCGGAGTTCAAATTCTGTGCGGCGCGGGTAGCAGCGATGGAGATGGCGACGGTGGCGGAGTAAAGCGGTTTCTGTACGCCGAGAAAGAGTGGTTACGGCTTGACCGTAACCACTCTTTGTTGCAGATCGAACGACCCCTCTCGACCCAACGCAGGGCCATTCAGTTCTAACCTAACGACCCAGGGTATCGGCCCGGATCAGCAGCAAGACGCTTCACACTCACAGCGCCAGCTTCGACATGCTATGCCCATTTGCGACCAAAAAATTAGAACTGAATGGCCCTGCGACCCAACGTCGCCGTTCAGGCCAAGCCGTCCCGTGCTCGAAAGCGGTCATACATCCACTGTCCTCGACACGGTTCAAGCTGGCAGCAAGCGAACCGTCTGCTCAGCGCTGACGTTCATCGAAATGCTGCCTTATTCTTTAGGTCTCTGGCCACATTTCCTCTACAAACCAGGTGGGCTGCACTGGGGGGTTATTGTGCCTGACCTGACGCTTGCTGAACGAATTCTTTATTCGACGGTGAAACTCACTGCTTCCAAAGGTGGGGTGCCGGTTAGCACCGGCACTGGTTTCTTCATGCATTTCGCGGTGCAAAGAGATCGCTTCTGTCCTGCAATTGTGACCAACAAGCACGTGGTCAATGGAGCGGATCAGATCACGGCTGTTTGCCACTTCGCCGATGGCGATAAGCCATCAGGTAAATTTGTAGCGTGCAATCTGCTGATTGCGCAGGGTTCCTATATTAAGCATCCGGATTTGGATGTTGATTTGTGCGCCATTCCATTTAGCGAGGTTATGAATCAGGCCAACGACGCGGGGACGCCGATTTTCCTGCAGTTTCTAGACCATAGCATCATTCCGGCCGATGATGATTGGGAATACTTCGATGCTATTGAGGAAGTGACAATGATCGGATGCCCCAATGGCATTTCTGATGAATTCAACAATTTGCCAATGAGCCGTCGTGGAATTACAGCTTCCCCATTATCTAAAAAGTACAATGGAAAAGACGAGTTTATGGTGGATATGGCATGCTTTCCTGGTTCGTCCGGCTCTCCCGTATTTATATACGATAGGAATGGTTTTCTTAATCGACGGACCGGTGCTTATAGCATAGGCGCACAACGGATCGTTTTAGTTGGTATCCTTTATGCCGGTCCACAGATTGCAAATAACGGCCAAATTATTCTTGGTCAACCGCCGCGTGTGATGGTGGCAGCGATGATGCATCTTGGAAACGTCATCCGGTCTTCCGCCCTCCATGCGATTGATGCTGAGTTTTGTCGGCGCTCTAACACGATCCCCGCGCCTGAAATTACGGTGGGGCCTGTCATAGAGCCTGAGAAGTGAAGCGCTCCATTTGCGGACGACTAACCAGACGTCTGCTTTTGAGGTCATTCATGCTAGAAGCTGAGTGTCTGTCCTTCAACATCTTGAGTGTTCATAGCTGTTTACCATCTGACCGGCATTGATCTGACGTGCGGGACGATGCTGATGTGGACTGTTGAGAACCGTGGCCGCTACGACCGGAGCGGGCTGCGCTACCCCAGTGACTTGACCGATGCCGAGTGGGCGTTGATCGAGCCTTTGATCCCCGGCCCCAAGCGCGGCGGCAACAAGCGCACGGTGGACATGCGGGAGGTCGTGAACGGCCTGATGTACGTGCTGAGCACGGGCTGCCAGTGGCGCGCGCTGCCCAAGGACCTGCCGCCGCGCAGCACCGTGCACGGCTACCTTGGCTTGTGGGACTGGGACGGCGCCCTGGAGCGCATCCACCACGCGCTTTACGTGCAGTGCCGGGAGCAGGCGGGGCGCGAGGCCAGCCCGACGGCCTGCATTATCGACAGCCAGAGCGTCAAGGGCGCGGAAAAAGGGGGGCCTGCATTGACCCGCCGGGCTATGACGCGGGCAAGAAGATCAAGGGCAAGAAGCGCCATGTCCTTGTAGACACGCAAGGTTTGCTGCTGCATGCCATCGTCCATGCCGCTGACATTCAGGACCGTGACGGCGGCGTGCTCTTGATGGCGACCTTGTTCAGCCTGCACCCGTTCCTGCGCAAGCTCTATGCGGACAGCGGCTACCAGGGGCCGCTGTTCCAGGCCGGCGTGCATCAGGTCATGCGGCAGGTCAACGTGGAGATCGTCAAGCGCTCGGACGCCGGCAAGTTCGTGGTGCTGCCCAAGCGCTGGATCGTCGAGCGGACGATCGCCTGGCTGAACCGCTGCCGCAGGCTGGCCAAGGATTGGGAGTGCCTGAACCGCAGGGCGCTCGCCTACCTGCGCCTGGCCTCTATCCGCCTCATGGTCCGGAAACTATGCCAAACAAAGGAATGATCCCGGACAGACACTTAGCGCTGTATGCGCGCTGATCGCCCCAACCGCCAACATTCCGCATCCATTCGGCAAAGCGGGCGGGGAACTCGGACTTTCGTCTGCATCGGGCGAGTTTCAGGGCCGCTCAACGTATAATGGCTTTCCCCGCCTTCCAGCGAACTTGCCATAGAACGGTCTCTCTCGTCCCAGCGGCTTTGCGGGTTGCTCATTCAAGGGGAATTGGCCGATCCACCGTGTATCTTTTCACCAGATAGCCCGACAGGAACAACAGGCACGGCATCGCCGGCAGCAGGAACCCAGTCGCGGTCGAGGTGACGCTGGTGTGGAGCTAGCGGGCATTACGATGGGCGCCAAGCGGCCAGCTTGGCTGCGTCAGGGCAACCAATCCTCAAGCATTACGTCGGCAGGAAGCCATGGGCAGGCAACAGGGAGATTGGTGATGTCCAAGCCAGTCTCTTTGACGGCCAACGTCACGGCGTCATCCCACACGTCGTCGACCCACTCTGGATCGTGCAGCTTCGGTTGCAGGCTGGGCGTCTTCTCCAACCGCCGTCGCGCCCGCTTGCGCTGGTGCCGCAAGGTGCGCTCCCAGCTTGCGCTGCGCAGGCCGGGCTGGGCCTGCCACCTGAGAAGATGCGCCAGCAACACGGCCAGACGGCTGACCAGCTCGCGTTCTTCGCTCTTGCCCACGTCCTCGATCTCGTCCGCGATGTGCTCGATGTCGATCTGGTCGAGCAGCCCGGCGCGCAACAGGCGAGCCTGCTCGACCGACCACGCCACCACGTCATGCTCGTAGAGAGCTGGCGCCGCTGAAAGATCGTTGCGGATCATGTGCTTGGTCTTCACGGCCACAACATAGCGCCGCACAACATGAAGGGAAAGGCTGCGCCGCCCTGGCTTCAGGTCCGCTCAACGTACAACGGCTTTCCCCGCCTCCCGGCGAACTCGCCATAGAGCGGCCTTCCCCGTGCCCCAGCAGCCTTGCGGGTTGCCCATTTGAACCGGATGGGCTGGTCCACCGTGTATCTTTTCACCAGGTAGCCCGACAGGAACAACAGGCAAGGCATCACCACCAGCAGGAACCCGGTCACCGCCAACGAAACCAGCATGTCGCCTCCAACAAAACAATCCGAGTGCGCCACGCTGCCATAAGCCCGCCTACGCCTCCGACCCGCTTACGCCTCCGAAAGGTAAGATGCCACAGCACTTTGCCTAGGCTGGCGCCGAAGTCTCATGCCTGGCCCTGGACCACGATGCGCCGCGGCCCTTGAGTCAGGACGCTGTAGGGCGATATGCCAGTGCGGTAAGCCACCCAGGCGAAAATCAGGCCGCCATCTGGAGCAACTCCTCCGATGAATGACATCATCACCACACCAACCGCCAAAATAGAGCTGAAGACCGAGCGGCCACGCCTGCACAAGGTCATTTTGGTCAACGACGATTTCACGCCCCGCGAGTTCGTGGTCAGGGTCCTGAAGGCGGAGTTCCGCGTCAGCGAGGAGCAAGCCCAGCGGGTGATGATCACTGCGCACAAGCGCGGCGTCTGCGTCGTCGCGGTCTTCACGAAGGACATCGCCGAGTCCAAAGCGACGAATGCGACCGACCTGGGCCGCAGCAAGGGCTATCCGTTGTTGTTTACGACCGAACCCGAGGAGTAGCCGGCCCGCGGGCGGCCCTTGTCACACCCGGCCCCGCAGAGCGGCAGCGGTTACAGCAAGCCGATCAGCCAAACTCCGCGCCGGAGCAGGCGAACTCCGCGCCGGAGCAGGAGGGTGCGTGAGATCCCGTCGCGCCAGCACTGCCGGCAGTGCCGCCGCAATGGCCTGTCTTGGCAAGGTGGCCGCCCGGCCGGCTGCTAGCCATTCGGACGCGATCGCGGCGACATGCGTCCGTATGTCCGCCAGGGCGGCGCCGTCCGGGTCGGCGATCACGTCCTCAACGCTCAGGCCATGCTGTGCCAGCACGTCCTCCGGCAGCACGCAGCGGGACTGCCGGGCCAGCGCCGAAACGCTGCGCAGAATGCCCGCCGCGCCATAGCCGGCACCCAGGTCGCGCAACGCATCCAGCGCCGGGCCGCTGGCACCGAGCGCACGGCCAGCCGCGACGGCCACGCCGCCCGCCGTCGCCCGGACATAGGCACGGAACGCAGCCTCGGTCCCGATCGTGTCGGCCTCGGCCTCGCGCCCCTCGATGATGGCCAGCACGTCGGCAGCGTGCAGCCTGCCCTCATCCAACGCCTCCCCGAGCGGCCCGGCCACCTCATGCCTGCGCCGGGCGCCCTCGGCCACCTCGCGCCACCATTGCAGGCGGATCAGCGCCAGCATCGGGTTAGACACCACCTCCCGTGCCCGTGCGAGCTCATGGTTCACGGCATACAGGGTGAACAGCGTCTCCCGCAGCGTGGGCGGCGCGAACAGGGCGGTCAGGAAGCGGTCGGGATCGTGGCGACGGACGATTTCGGCGCACGGCGACAAGGAAGGGGACGGCATGCGGCGGAGGTGGCCCCAGCCGCCGCGCCGCGCAACCTTGACGCGCCGCCACCGCGTCCAGCACTCTGCGGCCCGCTACCGAAAGGGCAAAGACCATGGCATTTGAACTTCCCCCCCTCCCCTACCCGCACAGCGCCCTGGCCGAGCGCGGCATGTGCCAGGAGACGATGGAGCTGCACCACGACAAGCACCACCAGGCCTACGTCACGGCGCTGAACGGCTTCGTCGAGAAGAACCCGGCGCTCGCCGGCAAGTCGCTCGACGAGATCATCCAGATGAGCCACGGCCAGGCCGACATGGCTCCGGTGTTCAACAACGCCGGGCAGCATTGGAACCACATCCTGTTCTGGCAGAATATGTCGCCGCAGGGCGGCAGCATCCCCGGCAAGCTGGAGAGCAAGATCACCAGCGACTTCGGCAGCGTGCAGGCGTTTAAGGACGCATTCAAGGCCGCCGCCGTCGGCCAGTTCGGCTCCGGCTGGGCCTGGCTGGTGCTGGGGACCGACGGCAAGTTGAAGGTCACGAAGACACCGAACGGCTCCAACCCACTCGCGACCAACGAGGGCAAGGCGCTGCTCGGCTGCGACGTTTGGGAACACAGCTACTACCTGGACTTCCGCAACCGCCGCCCGGACTATGTGGGCAACTGGTTGGACAAGCTGGCCAACTACGAGTTCGCCGCGAGCCAGATGGGCTGACGGACCCGGTTCCCTCCCTCGCTTCGCCGAGGGAGGGGACGCCTTCAGACGGCCTTCGCGTCGTTTGCCGCCACCGGCTTCAGCACCGTCGTGATGGTGTCGCGGATGACGGTGACGCGAACGTTGGGGGCGATGTCGACCTCGATCTCGTCGCTTCCCTCCTTCACGCGCTGCACCGTGCCGAGGATGCCGCCGGCTGTCACGATGCGGTCGCCCCGGCGGAGCGCCGCCAGCATGGCCTTCATCTGCTTCGCGCGGGTCTGCTGCGGGCGGATCAGCAGGAAGTAGAACACCCCGAAGATCAGCACCAGCGGCAGGAATTGCGTCGCGCCGCCCAGCAAACCGGCAACGTCTTGGGCGTAGGCGGGAGAGATCAGCATGGTTGTCCTGGGTTGCCGTTGTTGCGCCGGGACCATAGTTTGAGGCCCCGGCCCGTCAAGCCAAGACATTCCTAGCCCATATCTCAAGGACCTCCGTTGGACACAGCCTTGCTGACCCGCATCGCCGACGCGCTCGACCGCCTGGCGCCGCCCCCGCCGCGTGCGCCGGACCTCGCCGACGCCGACGCCTACGTCTGGCACCCGGCGCCGGCGCACCTGGCCCCTGTGCCGCGCGTGTCCCGCGTGGACATTGGCCTGTTGCAGGGCATCGAGCGGCAGAAGCGGCTGCTGCTTGACAACACGCTGCGGTTCGCGCGGGGCCTGCCGGCCAACAACGCGATGCTGTGGGGAGCGCGCGGCATGGGCAAGTCGTCCTTGGTCAAGGCCGCGCACGCCGCCGCCAACCACGAGACGCCCGGCATCCTGGCCCTGATCGAAATCCACCGCGAGGACATACGCACCCTCCCTGACCTGCTGAACCTGCTGCGCGGCCGGTCCCACCGTTGCCTGATCCTGTGCGACGACCTGTCGTTCGAGCGGGAGGACGCCGACTACAAGGCGCTGAAATCCGTGCTGGACGGCGGCATCGAGGGCCGCCCGGCCAACGCGTTGTTCTACGCGACCAGCAACCGCCGCCACCTGATGCCGCGCGACATGATCGACAACGAGCGCTCGACCGCCATCAACCCCGGCGAGGCGACTGAGGAAAAAGTGTCGCTGTCCGACCGCTTTGGCCTGTGGATCGGCTTTCACAATTGCGATCAGGAGGCGTTCTTCGCTATGGTCGACGGCTACTCGGACCAACTCGCCTTGCCGATCGGGCGCGACGCGCTGCACGCCCAGGCCATCGAGTGGTCGATCACCCGCGGCGCCCGGTCCGGCCGGGTCGCCTGGCAGTTCATCGAGGACCTGGCGGGCCGCCTCGGTGTCGCCCGTCCCAAGGAGGATGCAGCATGAGCGAGTTGACGCAGGCCACCGGCTTCTATCGGCTCCGCGTCGGTGACGTCGTGGTCACGGCGATCAACGATGGGATGCTGGATCTGCCAG
>JAABUY010005960.1_pt1 | contig 12059 bp, 13 predicted proteins | sample 5560271 | NCBI WGS metagenome assembly JAABUY01 (sample SAMN10711886, study PRJNA513374) | rock metagenome | isolation source: Antarctica rocks | place: Antarctica: Victoria Land, University Valley
TTCGAGGCTTGAGAATGTGAGAATGGGGGGGGGGGTTTGTATGGTTGCAGCTGGAAGTAGATTCTTAGCCTCGAGGAATAAGGAAGTTGGAAAATTGGAAATGAGATTTTTGATGGTGGCTGGTTGGAGGGGGGGAGGGGAGGGAGGGGGAGGGGGAGGGAGGGGGAAGACGGTAAGCGGGGTTATTGAGATAGGGAATTTCAAGGGACTAGAGGGGATGGGTTTTCTTTTCCCATTCCCATAATTGGGAAATATCAAGAGTAAGGACGGATGGGCGGTCGAATGTTTTGGATTATTTTTTCTGGAAGAGATGTGGGAGATTTCTTGGGTCGGGGAGTTTAGGGTTGGAGGTGTTGCGGCGTAGAGTGGATTTTTTCTTCTGATGGTGGGATTTCTAGTTGGGGGTCTTCCTTCCACATCTGTGCCGAGTATTTCCTGACTGTCCGTTTTTGCTTGGATTTTTTCTAGTTGAGGCAGGACTTTTACATGCCTTGACAATTCTCCTCACCTCCCCTTTTTTAGCGCTTATCCATTTCCCGTTCATATCCCCTGGAATCCACCAAATGAATCTTCTTGGCGTCCGCATGTTCAAACTCGATGTGGGAGGAAGAAGAGATAGATGGAGAAGTGAAGACTGGAGGGATGTGAAGTGATTTCGAGTGTGATGTAGGGGCAGGATGGAGAGGGGGAGATGAATGTTGATGTAGATGCAGCAACAGATACACTAATGAGAGAGTGTGTTTTCTATGTAGTGAGGCGCAGTAGCTATGAGTAGGTGTGGGTCAGGTGACCTCTATTATCTGATAGGCCTGTTTCCTTCCTAAGCCTATTGGCTCCTACAATGGAGAAGGGGATGGATGAGCCCCCAAGAGATAAGGGAAAGACGAGGTGTAAATAAGATGCGCTTCATGGGGATGTGAAATGAGAATCCCTCCCTAACCGAAAAAAATTCCGAGCGAGAACGGGCAGTCAAAACATCTTGCATGTGTGTAGAAACCTTCTGATTGAATGTTTCACAGGGAGGAAAATTTCCAAGTAAAGAGGCTGAAATAATTCTGAAGCATCTTGGGGAATTTGAATTGTCAAAGGATTGGATCGGGAAGGATGCGTTCAAATTAAAACAAGGAGCAAGAGAATTTGAGGGGGGGAGGATGGAGAGCTAGAGGGTCGATTAAGGAGAGGTGTGGTTGACCCACGTTCCTATCTTTTGGGGGGCATTTTTCTCTCAGGCTACTCTTTCGCTCACGCTCTCGCTACGAGATGATAGAGTTTTGCAAAAGCGAGGTGATCTTAGAACAATGTTGATTTGCTTTCGACTTAAGTTGTTTAGAAGGACAATGAATAAGTATTCTGGGGTTGGGTTGCTGCTTTTATCTCCCTCTACTTCGATTTTCAGAGCTTGCTACTTCCTCCTTTGCAATATGTTTGAGCAAATTGCAATCGGGATGGCGGCCTTTCGGCCCTCCAAGCAAACCTGTACTGCTTACTCTTCCCGGCTGTTTTCCTTGTTCACCAATGGCTTCTCCTCGACCTCAGAATCTTTGATTATTGACACACTGTTTTTGGTAACGTAACCATGCTTTCTCATGTACATTCTCTGGGAAGATTCTAGCAGAACGTGCTGTACATCTCAACTAATGGGCAGCATCAGGGCGTTGCCAAAGGCTCCATTGTGCCCGGAAGAGGTCGAAGCTACGTATAACGAAGATTACATTAGTTGGCGTGTTGCTAAGGTCCGTGGCTGAAGTATTCCGGGTTCAAGCTAAGGGGATGCTAAACGGCTTGATTGTTTACTCACCCAAAGTATATACGTCGCGTAATAGGTTGGGTTCTGAGTGGGTTAAGCCAGGGGGCAAACTTTGTACTATTAGTAGGAATGAGGTACGCGGTTGGGCAGGAATTTACGAAGCAAGTCTGACACTTGTGCTTGGAGCATAATTGGTGCTGGGGTATTGTGCTTGGGTATGGAGCACTGCCTGAAGCACTGTTTATCGCGTGCTCTAAAGTATGCTTGACACATGGAACGGAGCTTGATAGGGAGGCCAATAGGAAGCATGATGGGACGTTATGGTAGTCATTGTGGTAGCAAATAGGCAGAATCGCTTCATGGTTGGCGCCTTACATGTCTGCCCCGTCCTACCCACTGCCCTATTCATACCATACTTTTCCACAAGTCGTTTCTTCGGTCAAAAGCCAACCCAGCGCTAAGCCCAACCCAATACCACCCAACCCAGCCTGGAGAAATGGGTTGCATAATGGGTTGGGTGGCGAGGGTCAAAACACCACCCCGACCCACCTCGTTGCGCGGCCCAGAAGTATATGAAAATAGTATTTCAATAACCATTCCAAATTGGTATACAAAGTTGATTATTGCAATGTGACCACGGCGGGAAATATTATCCGCCTCTTTGGTCGATTTTCTATTGTCCCCTTGTCAAGTCCTTGGGTCAGAGCCGGGAAGAGTCCGAGGTGGACCTTGCCATCAGTGTCAGCCTTGGTCTTACCATCTAAACCCATTGTCGCGTGATTGAAACGGTCGCCAAATCCGGGCCACGTGAAGGAGAACTCCCGGTTTCCCAGCATGACCTGAGCCTTGAGCCGAAGAGCGGCAATGAATATCTTGTCCAGACTGTTGTGCCATGCTGTGAGATCCTTGTTGTCGACTGTTGGAAGGTTCTTGACCAAAAAAGGGCTTAAAGCGTCATCGAGACGGGCCGACAGCTTAGGTACATAGATGCGGAGATCGAGCTTCTGATTAACGAAGATATGCTTGCTTTTCCGACGGATCTGTTCATACAGCTCGGGATATACTAAATTTGTTTCGAGGATTAGCGCTGCTTCTTGTCACTGTAACTGTAAGAAGGAGCTCACGATTCGCTAATTCTCTCTCGAAAATTTTTGACACGTCTGGTTTTTTGTCCAGATCACTTGGCAGGAAGTCGTGTCGTTCCAAAAATACCCATTCATAAACGGCAGCGGCGACCATTGCGCGGAGGAAGTCTTGCATGATGACTGGACTGTGTGATAGCTGAGTCCAGGAGGTTCGTGACAGATCCTCTCTCCGCCCCACGTTAAAGACACGCGTACAGATGTCGAAGAATGGGCCGGGCGACAATGTTGAATAAAGTTGAGGAACCTTGTCGTAATCGGTTTTCGTTGCTTCGAGGAGATTCCGTATTGCGCACCGTATCTCTCTCATTGTTATTTCTCTCAATGATTCTAGCAAAACCAAACTGGGTGAATAGATATCTGGATTGTCGAGTAGATAGTTGTTGACCACCGCTTGACACATTGCATGCGCGCCTTCAGGAAACGAAACATAAGAAGTTAAAAGGGTCTTTTCTGATCCATCGGATGTCTCCCGAAGTGCATCATCGTGCAGATTCTTATCCTTGGTTTTCTCAGGATATGGGATACACAAACTGCTCAAGTCAGGACGGGGCGTAGAACGGACACTCAAGTTGTTCGAAGACGCAATTGCAGGTTGAACACTAGCGGAACGTTCTGGAACGAGGACAACCAGATCAGGCTGAACTGTTTGACCTCGCTTTACATTGCGCGAACTACGACTGTCCGTGTCATTAAAGTACGATCAACGTTGCCAGTATCGAGAATTGGGAGTGTAAGAACAAAGACATACCTTTCGCGGTTCTTTTCTACGCAAGCCGACATAGTACGTGTGGTTGTGCTTGCTCGTACTTGCCTATGGTACGCAGTAGTGAAGGAACGCTTCCTAGACTTCGAGGCATTGACTCGATAATTGCTGCTGAGAAGGTTATTCCGATCGAAATCTGATGTAAGGGCATGGCGCCCTTCGCGAAACAAACAACTGCTGCTTGGGACTTCAAATCTGCGATGCCGGTCCCACAATTTATCGAACTTGCTACGCAGCTGGGTCGTCGTCACTTTCATAGAGGGATACATCTGCGCAAAGAGCTTTTCACAGTCTTCCAGTGCGGCTCTTCTATCTACCATGTAAAGACCATTATCGCCTTTGTTGTTCTCAAGATGCTCAAGAGCTGTATTGGTCATCTCACCAGTCCAGTTGATTGGGCGGCCCATTGCAAGTCACGACACGGGATAGGTCTTGTAAAGGTTCGAGGGCCCTTTGTTGGTATTTGCAGTCTTGAGGATAGTCAAACCCCACTCAGAAATTGTGAACTGTCCGAAGGGTTTGTAAGTACGGCTGTGGAGGAGATGTAGCTAGAGCGTCTTACATTTACGGAACATATTCTGGGGGTGAGCCTTCGAAAGTTGTTCTTGTATTTTACATTACAGACGTGACAGAAAACAGCACTAGAACGCGTGGTAGTTACCTCAAGGTATGGACGATATGATCGCCAGTCGCGCGCAGGGATCCAGATCTCGATTCCACTAACGTCTCAGCAGACTGGCTCTTAAGGGGTCCATTGGCCATGGAGGCTTGATTCTTGCCGCTCAGCATACTTCATAGTCTCCTCGTACGGAATAGTCCCGATGTTGTCTACTATCCTAGGATTTTCTCTCGCTCCTGGGGTTCTCGTCTTTTGTTCTCTTGTTTGGTTATAGTACTATCTTATTAACACTGCTCTCGCCTCTCTACCTGACCAAAGTCTTAGAAATAATCAACATGAATCGATCAGGCGACAGTCGAATCACAAAACGGCTAAAAATTGGAATTGACTTCGGCACAACGTTCTCTTCAGTCAGCTTCGCTATTCATGACTGGAACCCTAACAGCCAGCAATCATCGACGATTCGACTCAAGCCACAATCTGTACAATTCGACAGTGGAAAAAGTCAAGTGAAAACCCAGATTGCCTGGCATGCAGCTAAACAGGATTATATTTGGGGTGATGATGTTGATAGACGTATCCGCGACCAGGAAATACCGGAAGAAGATCGAATTGTTTTGTTAAAGCTCGGCCTCAACGAAGTGAAGGATACAGAAAAAATCAGAAGGAAGCAAGCGGATCAGCTTTCGAGGATTCCAGGCCAGCCAGTCATTGCAGATCTGATTAGCGTACTTCTCGCGCGAATCTACAACTTTGCCAAAATTAAAATTGTCAAGATTTGTGGCGCTACAGCTGGTGGTAGCATTTTTTATCTCAGAGACGTTCAGTGCGCAATTTGCGTTCCAGCTATATGGACGCCAGAGATGAACCAGACGATGGTGACAGCTGCTGAGAAGGCAGCGATTCCGAACCCAGATATTGTTGCCGAATCAGAAGCGGCGGCGGCTTTCATCATGCATGAACAAGAAGCGGCCGCAACAAATCCTGACCAGACCATGCTACAGGTGAGCGAGCCTCGTTGACCTCATCCGTAGCAAATTGAGGAGCTGACATACATAGCTGGATGACTCCTTCCTGGTTGCTGATATTGGAGGCGGAACTGGTGTATGCCGAATGTAGCTTATACAAATTTGGAGACAATCAGCTGACACATGCTTCACAGGACTTCATCACTTATGTAGTTGAAACGGAGAGCCCGGTGCTGAGAATGCGCGAAGGCACTGCCGGCACAGGTCATTGATCATTCTGTGGTGTATGAACGACTGGCTGACTTAAATCGTAGGTGGTCTTTGCGGATCTGCATGGTTGAACGACGAATTCAGAGAATTTTTTGCCATGTATACAGAGGAGTTAATGCCGGACTTCTTACGCGACCTGGGGAAGGACAATACTGTCAAGTGCGTTGAAGATATTCTGGATATTGCCGTTGAAGATTTCGAAGACGCGAAAACACGCTTCAATAGTCTTTCAAATACCACTAGAGAAGATCACATGAGTATACACATACCCGGAATACGAGAGAACCCAGTTCAGAAGATACTTCCCGGCCGTATCTTAGTGCCTAGGTATGCATGTAAACTGTCGTTAACAGCGATGAGTCGCCTGCTGACACGAGAAAGCGAGCACATTAGATGTCTTTTTAAAAAGATCATTGATCCAATAGTTCGCATGATTGAACAACAAATCAGGTCCTTCAACGAGAAAAATGACTCCACGAATGGGCGGAGATTAAAGGTACTATCGTAATTATTGTCCTGAATAATCTTCTAACAAGAGTTAGAAAATTATCTTCGTAGGAGGACTAAGTGGTAGTGAACACGTCTGGAACTCATTAAACGAAGTTTTTTGTACAGGCGCCCACATGGGATATCCAATCGAAATCATGACTCCGAATGAGGACTCGTAGGTCCGACCCCGACCATCAGAACAGCAATTATGCTGACTATCAGTCTGATAGGTCTACTGTCATCTCCAAGGGTGCAGTGCTCAGATCAATGCAAAAAGATGCAATTGTCGAGAGGTATCTTCGTCGCAGCTTCGGTCCCGCCTGGGACGAGCAATACGACAAAAGAGTACACGGTGATGTTGAAGCAAAACTGGATGCGCATGACAATGTTGAGATTGTTGAGAAACGTATTCACTGGCTGTTTAGATTTGTATGTTTGGTTCTGTGCAATGCATATTCAATTCGGCTATAAAGTACTGACACATCTCAGGACGAAGCAGTACATCGGGGTTGTGTACGAACGTTGCGAGGATGGCGAGGTGTTCCACCAAAGGGTCCTATCATAATACGAGAGACACTCTACGGCTCGCATCAGGAGAAGCGAGATCATCTGGCTGTGGACGACCGTTTCAATGGTGAGACGTTGTGTGGCTCGGTCCTAAGGAGTGCTGACAGAGCTTAATCAGACATAAAGGCAATAGGAGTGCTCGAGATGGACCTCTCTGACATTGACCGAAGGCGGTTCACCAGAGAGCAAAACAAACGGACTAAAGAGTGGTATCTTTGGATGGATTACGAAGTGCGTGTATCCTTTGATTACCCCAGGCTCAAGTACGAGATCATTATCCCACGGAATGGCAAGTTTCCGGACTCGGAAACCTGGGGCGATGATCCTATCAGAAGACCTGCTGTCCTTAATTGTGCTGCAGCCTTCGAAATCACCAAACCACAAGCTCTCGCGACGCCCGTACGTGCTAGACCCAGCATTCTTTCATCAGCAGCAAGAGATAATGCTACAGATATGGCCGGCTTAACAAGACCAAATCTTCGCTCCGCAGATTCCTACACGAGCCAGAGACGTCTTAAAAGCACAGCTCAGCAGAAACGGTGTCAGGGATGTCGCAAGGCCAAAGGCAGGTGTATACGGAGAGTGTTTGGGAAACCATGCGACAGGTGTATAAAGGCAGGTGAAGAATGCATTAGCAGGTCCTGACCAAATACTAGCCTCCTATATCTAGCAGTGGTTCCAGTCTATACCTCATATGTTAATCTTTTGTTAATCGTAGTTGTTCAAAGCCGTCTATATGCCATGTCTTGAAAGTAAGGGAATGTAAGTTAAGGCGTTACCCATCATGTTGATGCTTATTGACGGAGTGATGTTACACAACCGAGGTAGACTAGGCCACTTTGAGCCGCTTACCTAAGTGTTTGCCGCGACTGCAGCGCGTCACGTCGAAAGTCGCACAAGGTAAATACTTTTCATAACAATAGCGTGTCACGAAACTTTTACGCTCGCAGATATTAAATACAGTCCTTGTTCTTCATTTCGAGTGGGTATCGCTCTTCGATGGCCTACACCGCCAGCTGGAAAGAAAGGGGCGCAGATAAGCTTCCATGTCTATCTCGTGTTACAAATTTGCTATTGACGGGAGGCACGAGCGTCAGGGGAAGCACTCCCCGAACCGCCAAGTCAGACCTAAGGAAAAGTGATACGTTAAGAAAGTGACAGCGAGCTCTGATTGACGGAAGTCTTAGTCTGGCAGGGTATTGATTTGCCTAATTTTGCCTCGCTTGCTTTGGCAAGCCACAAATCACCCGTATTGCGGCTCTGTTCGATCCCAAGGCAGCAATATGACTCAGAATCAAGTTTCAAAAATTCTGGTGGCTGGTACACTAATTTCCGCTGCAAATCGCTCGGCATGGGGTTGGTTGGTCGCAAACACTGTTAGGCCTCATTCAGTACTGGAGAAATTAAACTGGGTCGGTCGCAATCTTGCTAGAACTAACTTCGAGTTAGACTTGCATGGTGCATCACACACAGGAGGTGATTTGGCACCGGGGGCCGAATCTCCACAATGCAGCATTGTACAATGGTAGCGTTCAAGGTGCTCCAGCTTCCCTTCTCGCTAGTGGTAGATGAGTTCACCGTATGATTCAACCTATCCTCCGGAAATCTGATGTCCTACGGCGATGCTGTTGATTCCGTTGGATGGCAGCGACCTCTGTGGGGTCGGCTGCTGGATGCTGGGATACGCCTTGAACATCTGCGGGCTTCGTGTAAGATACACAAGTTGAGAAGGTTTCATGACCAGGCCTTTCATTTCTCTCGGAACTTTCATACATTGAAATAGTGTAATTGAGTCTTTTTCATGATTCTCATATCGTTCTCGAGCTTCTGCGAATTTGATTGACTTTCTTACTGGTATGAGGATCGATGTCTTCTAGACGTTTACTGTTGGAAACGGGGTACGTATGCACATACGTATGCTCATACGTATACCCCGGCGGTTAGTTATTTCCGCTCCGGCCGAAGCGGCTTGGCGCTAGGGGTATTTATCCTTCCTCCCACTTCTTCCTCATCTGTATGCTCTATCATATATGCTCTACCTACTAGATAGTCAATATACCTACATGCACATATTCGCTCTGACCCTCATATACCAATATTTACAGTGTTAGTCAGTGTCAAACCGTTAATCATTGATTAAGTTATAAGCTACCCTTGAGCTTCGTTTGATCTTGAAACCCTCTTCAAGCCTCTCACTGCTTTATTTGTAGTTCCTCGCCATCTTCTGCCTTTTATGTGATACAGAGTCATCGACGCCTTGCTTCTTACATTCTGGGTCGAGTATAGCTTTCGAGAGTCGTGGCGTTTCGTATGCGGTGTTGGCTCTGGTAACCCCAAAGGGTTCCTAGTGTGGCTTCCGCACCCTGGCCGTCCAGAAATCCGTGGGATTGCTCCCCACGTATTCGTCTGTGACGCCGTTGGCTAGCGATGTTCTCGAATGTCCCAAAGCGCTCGCTACTACCGCATTCCCTACTCCAGCGCGTTTGCGCTTCAAGTTTGCTGCCTCCTTTGCGGCGCCTCTCCTCATATCGTGCCCAACTATTTTCGCTAGTAGGCCCGCGGCCTTCGCCGCTTCGTAACCCTAAACCTCAGCCGAACTGAATATTGCTTGTATATAAGCCAACGTGCCAACTTGGTCGTGTTGGAATACGAGGTCATATGGGGGCATATTGATGTTTTGGTTGTTGCTGAATAGTAGTCTATCCAGGAAGAAGGTGAGAAATCTACTAGCGTGCCTTCCAGCCCTACAAACCCTATGAGGCGAAGGTTACCAATTCCCCTATTTCCAACAGTAGGCACTTTTTTTTAGAAGATATTAAGTCTAGACCGGCTGGCAAGACTCTTACCTTCACGTGGTGCCGGCTGAGAACCTGATAACAATTGATTATTCTTATCAGAGCTAAGAAGAGTCACGAACTCGACGATACGCAGCCGAAGACGCTTATTAACGATCTTTATCGAGCGATGTGCGACTGTTACAACGATCATCGAAGTCATCAAGCCATTTCAGAGACAAGATACTGCGTCCTCATCACACGACTTATATATCTCAGTGCCGAAGTTCTATCGATAGAAACTCTCAACGATCTTCGACGATTAAGCTCTCGAGACTTATTCGACTGCGTTTCGATCAAATCATCATTCTGTTGAGAAAGAGACTTTGTCAATAAACACACTATATGAGCTATAGAATGATCTTCGATAGAAGTTTGATTCTTGAATTCAGCGCTCATTACGATGAAGATATACAAATTGATTGAAAAGCTGATACATTCAGAAAGAGAAGAAATCAAGACTTAACGACGTGTCGTTTGAATGTCAGAGACTGTGCAGAACTGAATTCAATTGTCAGTCTCTCTCATACATCTCTATATTTAAAGACATCAATGCATTTCTATGATTTAGAGTTTTCATCGAATCCGATGATTTTTCATTTTCGTGAGACTATTCTACAAAGATCAGCTATTCTGAAGTACTGAAGGAGAAGATATGAATAGAGAGAATCTCGTGTATTGAGGACCTGTCTTGAGGATGGTACAGTTCGGTGGCGATTGTATAGTCTGTGGGTAATCAGGCCTACATACATACTTAGCGAGTGTCTGATGTAGTGTTAGCTTCGGTTAAGACAGCGCACTCGAGTCAATAAAAGAACTATTATTATTATTAGGTCTAGACCAAAAAGCGAACAGGCGTTTTTGGGACGACAAGAGGATAGGTCGTCGAGAATGACTTGTGCCGAAGATACTTGACCTCTTTAGTGGCTCATGACGACTTGTCGATCGAAGAGTTCTGAACAACATGGTGCATTTGATCAATCCTCTGGCCGACGTGACGATTACATCACTGCTTCAGGTTTGCCTTCGGTATGTAATGGTGTCTCTAATAAGCAACTGCCAGGTCGGCACAAGTCGAAAAATTCATGTTCAAACCACCAAGTTGGCTTTGGATATCCGCAAAAACCAAGGTAAAAGCCAATATCATCTGAGCTTACCGAAAGTCGGTTTAGTCCCTTATGAGGTGAGTTAGCCTTGACCGATTCATGATCGTGCTTATTGAATTCACAACGTGCTCGCTTTTATCGCAGCCTTGGGCCGAGCTGTTACTCGGAAATCTGACTGGTATATTAGTATATTAATTTTCATTCGTTAGCCTTTATCACCTAGTTGTTGTTTATCTATCAATTCTTTGAGTCTTATATGTCATTTACGTCTCAAGCATTACCACCGAATTTACAATGGGTTTCAGTTGAGAAGTACGATAACACAGCAACCACCATTTAGTTCGACCAACCAGAAGCCTTTCGGCTCAGCAATCTCTCGTACACTACTGGAACGCTAAGAAGATTCTGGAAACTGGGCAGGCTGCTTCCCCAATACATTATGAAATCTTGGCCTTCATTCTAGAAGGGTTTGGCCACGAGGACTTTCGTGTATATCGGGCCCTTGAAGCTTCGGAGCGGTTTCCATGGCAGGAGAACGGCGAGGAACGCATCCAAGGCTATGTGCTACCTGTATAGGACACTGTCTTGACGACTATCGCATTGTGTTATGCCGGCCTGTGCTAGAGAGATGAGGACTTGGTAGGAGCTGTGGAGTGGAACACTGCTTGCCAGCAGCTGTGTCCCGAGGGCGACTGGCGGATATACCGTCTGAGGCATGCCCTATACAGAAACGACGACGGAAGATGGGCCGCATTGAATGTAGACACTTATAAGCTCTTCTTCAACAAGGTACCGTTGAGTTGCATGCATGCCGTCTTGCTGCGAACCGTCAGTCGTCGACGTCACGGGGGTGGGGGAAGAGACTGGAGAACTGGTAGGTTCCGACTCTACAACCACTTGAAGGTCTGAGCAATCATGGCTTTATTCGCCCACCTTCCTCACAAGGCGAAGATATTATGAGAAGTTGCTTTGCTTGTACTGTTCAGACTCCTACCATAGGAATGGTAGCATTGCCGCCAGAGATGTACTGCACTGGCTCTAGGTCCCAGAAACAATTCTATGTATCTTAGTTACTCATACTATCGTCATCACTTCCCCGTGGTGGTGTGGGGACGAAAGTTTCACTTTGCAGGCCTAAGAATGCGGCACTCGTGCTGACACAACAGCGAGCCAAATTGGGCTTCGAATCTATCATAATTCAGATGCAAGGCAGACTTTTCCAACAGAGTAGCATACCTACAATACGTAATACGCTGTGATCTGATATGTTCACTCGTATACTCGAGGCATAAGCGTTGAACTGGCAGATGAGATTGCTGTTAGTCTTTCGGACTGTTACTGGGGCGTGACGAAGAGAGTTCATACAATTTGACTCGCAAGTCGCAATTCCGACTTGTAACAGCTTAGTGTGAAGGACTAGTTCGCGGGACCTTCCGCCGATAATTTACGAGTCCGGTACTTTCCACCACGAACATTACTGCGGACGGCTTTAGTGTGGCGTTCGCGCTCGTTTTACCCCTTGATCCACAGTCTTGGGGCATAATAGTGCCG
>JAABUY010005961.1_pt1 | contig 12059 bp, 20 predicted proteins | sample 5560271 | NCBI WGS metagenome assembly JAABUY01 (sample SAMN10711886, study PRJNA513374) | rock metagenome | isolation source: Antarctica rocks | place: Antarctica: Victoria Land, University Valley
GTCGAGCGCGGCGCCGCCGCGGCGCCGGGCGCGGCGCCGCCCAGCAGCCACTTGTCAAAGAACGCGTCGACGGCGGCATCCATTTCTGATGTCACCGAATGCCCCACGCCTGCCTGCAGCAGCACCTGCAGCCGCTCCGGGCAGCCTGCGGCGGCATACGCCGCTCTCGCTGCGGCCAGCGGCACCTGCAGGCCCTCCACCTGCCGCGCCAGACGGGCGACTGGGACTTCCGCCTGAGCGGCCGTGCCCGGTGAAGCTCAAAGCTCTGCGGCACTGCGATGTGAGGCATGCCATAGGGCCATGGGCCGCAGGTCCTGAGTCGGGAATGGCACGCAAGGTACCCACCGGCGGCTGGCACCCCTGGCACTGCGAGGCTGCCAGTGCTGCAAGCAGGCTGCCACTGGCGAGCAAGGGCGCCGCATCGGCACAGCGTGTTTGGCGCTGTTCAGCTAGTACGACAACCGTGGAGAGCAACAATGAGAGGGGCGTGAAGCAAGCACTGCCGTGAGCGGCTGAACTGTGGGCCTTCTGGAGGGTTATAGCTCAGGCGCCCGGACCGGGCAGCGGGCGTCCTTGGCGCCGTTGGCGACCAGCAGCGGCCGCGGCGCAATGGCGGGCAGCGACCACAGCGCGTCATACTCCTGTGTGGCACGCCATCGGGTCTCAGGACGTCTCAGAAGGACGCCCACTGCCGCACTGCGGGCAGGGTCGCAATGCAGCGCAGGCGAGCAAGCGAGCGCTAATAGTGTCGTCCGTCAAAGGGGCAGCCATCGACGTCATTGACGCGTTTGGCAGGGCGGCTGAGCGCTCAAACATCCACTCACGCTGCCCCGTTCATGCCGGCCCTGCGCACCTCAAGAAGCCCGGGCAGGAGCTTCTCCCACACCGCGCGCACGACGCGCTGCGTCACGCCGCGCTCGCCCAGGTCGGCCGCGGCCGCGTCAAACACGGCCGGGATGCTGGCGACGCGCGCCTGGTACGCGCTGTGCTCCAGCGCCCAGCCAAAGCTCTGCGCCGCGGCGCCGCCTGAGCGCGCGCGGCCGCCGCCGCGGGCGGCACGCGCGCGTGTGTGCGTGCCGAGCACGTCCCAGGGAGCAGGCACGCGGACAGGCTGCCTCTGCGGGCGACGAGCCCGCGAGCGGCATACGTCTGCATGCAGGTTTGGCGCGGGGGCGGCCCGCGAGGCTGGAGAGCCTGGCGGCTGAGCAGGACCAACCCGTAGCGGAGCGCGTACGCACGGCGCACGCGCCGGACAGGACCGGCGCGGCGGGGCGGGCGCGCAGGGGCGGCGCAGCGCGCGCGCGCGCCTGCACGCCGATCAGCGGCGCCGCCGCTGCGATGCGCGGCTCCAGCGCGGCCAGCAGCCAGGCGTGCATGCCGCCCAGGCTCACGCCGGAGGCGCCCAGGCGCGCGGCGTCGACGTCTGGTCGACCGTACAGGTAGCTCACCAGCACGCGCAGGTCCCACAGGTTGTCCAGCAGGTAGGGGTGCTCGCCGCTGCCGCGCCACGCCCTGCGCGCGCCCATCTGTGAGGGCGTGCTGGCCGGCGCGCGCCCGGAGCTTGCGCGCAGCGCGATACCCGCACGCCGCCCCACGGATGGCTCACGTCCACTCTCAGGACAGAACGCCCCACATTGAGTGTCCAGCAGCAAAGCGTGCTCGCCCTGCTTTGCTGGCCGTCGTGGCAGCTGCACGGCAAGGTACATGGTCTCAACAAGTCAGGCAACAAGTCAGGTATCTCAGGGTGAAGCGCAAGTGCTTATAACATCTGCTGTAGAAGCAGAAGCGCCGCGCGTTGCCGAGGACAGAGTGCTACGCCGAGCAGCGCTGCCCCGACGAACCAAGCACGACATGGATGAGCGAGCAATGAAGCTCGAGAGCAAGGCAGCAGGTCGCATGCTATGGCAGGGCGCCCGCGCACCGGACCAGCGCCTGCTGATAGCTGTCGTAGGCGGACGCGGCGCCCGGGCTCGCCCGCTCGCCGTGGTAGCGGCAGTCGACCGCCGCTGCGAGGGCGCCGCGGCCGGCAATGCGCACCATGCGCTCCCGCATGCTCTCCTTGTCGCCACCTGACCAGACGCGTCAGCGCTGGTCCATAGTGCGTTCTGAGAAGTCCTACGGATAGTGAGCGGCGTGATAAACTTCAAAACTTGGTGCGCCCATACTACACTACATTGAGTGGAGGCCAACACAGGCAGTTATTATAAAAACAAAGGCGCATCTGGGCCTGTTAAGACTAAGCGCCGCTTGCAAGGCGCATGGCCTCGGCCATGCCGCGCACCGGTGCCGTGCAGGAAAATTACCGCCGGCAGCCTGCCAGTGGCATGCGGATTCTTTATAATGCTCACGGGCATCCAGCCCTGTTGACCACCATCGCAGTGCAGCTGCAAGCTCTCCAGCTCCAGCTTGCCATTATCGAGCGTTTGCCTACGCTCATTCCTTACCTGCCGCCCGGTCTCTGCGTCACAGGCCATGCGCTGCTATTGCAAAAGATACAAGAGATACAACGACCACCAAACTCGCCTCAAGAGGGACCGAAGGGCGGGCGATTGCGCTTTCAATGCTGGCGCGCACGGTGGCAGCCGCCTGCGGCTGTGACGGCGCGCTGGTGGCGCCCATAACAAGCTGGGAAACGAGAAGCACGCCTGGGAGGGCAACCAGTGCAAGAAGCATCACAGCCGTGCAGACTATGAGGCATGACACGTCAGCACTGGTGTGCCAGCCCACACGTCCATGCTCTGTGGCCCCAGAGAGTCACCAGGAACAGCTCTTCTCGGAAGACGCTGTTGGAAAGAGAGGCCGCTGTTACGTAACAGGGTATGCAGGGTAGGGTGGCAACAGCTTGCTGCAGCCAGTGGGCCCAGGGCCGTCACTCACATACACAGGAGGCGCCGGTCATGATTGCAGCAATGTTTGTGAGCACGGGCGCACTGCGTCCCTGCGATGATGAGTTTCGCAAAGATATATAGTTTTCAACCTGAACACTGCAAGGCGCAGCCCGTGTGTGTGCCAGTGGCGCGCTGTGCGCTTTCAGCCGGAAGCATCCCTGTGCCAGCGGCCTGGCTGAAGAAGGCTAGCCAAATATGAGGGGCAACCCGATGACTTGAACTCTGACGGCGAGCAAAGGTTGAGTACACGGACAAAGGCCGCTCGGCGTGAGGCTTGCGGCTGGGGCGCCAGCGCGCCTGGCGGCTGGGTAGACCTGGTGCTTGCTACCTGGGGTGTGCTCCGCACTGCCCCGCCGGCCCGGGATGACACGTTTCCGTAAGGCCTCTGAGCACCGCGCGTCTCGCGCGTGCGCTGCTGAACCTGTAAGGCGAAGGTCTGAAGCTGTGTGGTAGCAGGCGCCGGTACTGCCCGGGCCGCTGCGGGCAATGAGGACAGCAAGCCGTGCCGAGCCCTGCTGGGGCAGTGAGGCACTATACACTTGAGCTGAGCCCTCACACTCTGTCTCTCTGAAAGTATGTAGGTTGCAGGGGCCGCCTTGGGCAGTGAAGCAGTGTCAGCAGCGGGGTGTGGCGGCGCGCAGTGCTGGTCGTGGGGCCAGTTTGCACATAATAGCCAGTTCACCGGGCACTTCGCCACGCTCTGTGCTCAGGCTTCACCACACGTTCGCCGCATGGTAGCACTGCGTTGATAAAGGTCTAGTGTTATGCGTACTTGGCACGAGTTGGACAACAGAATAGCATGCAGCAGTGGAGCAGCGTTCCTGCAGACCTCTGTGCGTCAGAGGTCCGCTGTCACGCCAGCACCTCAAAACTGCGCTCCAGCGACGCGCGCGCGAAGCTGGCGACGCAGACGGCAGCCGCGTGCGCGAGGTCCACAGCGGCCAGGTACTCGGCCGTCGCCAGCGGCCCGGCGCTCACGCTCATCAGCACGCCGTCCGCAAGCGTGGGCTGCGCATCGCCAGGCTGCTCGCCGCGCGCCATGAACGCCAGCGTCGCGACCGCCGCTGCCTCCTGCACGCTAGCTGCTTTCATGCACTGCAGCATGGTCACACAGCGCAACAGCCCCTGGGCGGACCAATGGTATGCATCGGACGAGCTCGTGCATGGGCGCTGCGGTGCATGATAAGCGCTATGTGTGGGCGCGCGCCCTTTCTTCGACTGCATCGGGGTCCACGATCAGGCCGCCGCCGGCACTACTCGCCACTGTGATAGCCACTGCAGCAAACAGTGTCATTAAGCGATGGCATGGACAGGCAGCTCACTTGCAACACAGAGCAGCTCTGTTTGGCATGCACCATGCAAGAAGCGAGCACTCTTCGCATGTGAGCGGTAGCACAGTGATCGTCCACGCCATCGAAAGGAGACGCCGAGCCAGGTACGCGTCAGCGTCAAACGCCGTTGCCGCAAGCAAGGTGACAGGACAGCACGCAGGCTGCTTGCACGCGCGCACCGAATGTGCGCGATAGCGGCACCGCGGCGTCGACCAGCGCCGCGCAGGCTGCGCACAGCGCGCATGCGAGCACCCCGCCGTCCTCTGCCAGCACCTGCGCGGCTGTGCAAGCATCACAGCGCCTCGCATGCAAGAGAGGAGCCAGCTGCCACGAGGAGGGCTGCATCGTGTGTGGCTGGCGCAGGGCCATGTCATGCAGTGGACACAGCTGGGCCAGGCAAGACAGGCTATCAGCACTAACAGCAAGAATTGCACGCACGCACGCACGCCAGATTTGATTAAGCCCGTGCCTGCAGCACCACGGTGATGGCGGTGCGCGGGTGCAGCGCCCCAATGAGCACGCCCTCCACCGCCTGCCGCACCGTGGCTTCTGCCAGCCGCTCCGCCGGGCCTGGCGCTCCCGCACAAGGTGAGCTGGTACAACAGCATAGCCCCTCTGTCTCAAAATTGCGTTGGCCAACTCAGAAGCCTGCACTGCCCGAGTAAAGGGGTGACCATGTGTCGAGCTGCTGCGTCCAGGCCAGCCGCAAGCGAACAGCCTGGCGCCGCGCAAGGTACGCAGCCGGCCTACTACACAATGCGGGGCGAGCGCCTGCCAAGCCGGAGCGCGGGCGGAAGACGACCTCGACCACCGCGCGCTCGGGGTCCTCCTTGCGCTGCGCGGTAGCGCGCGGGCCGTACACCGCCGCGAGCACCGCGCTGCCGCCCTGCGCCCAGCGCGCCGACCCGTCCGCGCGCTGCAGCGGCCCGCGCTCGCACTGCACGCCCCTGCGCCAGCGGGTGCCTCAGCAGGGGGCAGGAGGGCAGCGGGGCTGCCGGGGTGGCAACGACGAGCGCGCTGTGCAGCGCGCTCAGTCGCCCTGCCTGAGCAAGGCTCTGTGCTCGGCACGGCTGTCTACGTATTGCAACTGGAGCATCAACCTGTACGATGCTTCTCCTGTCCAACAGCAGACTGGGCATTGTCCGCCTATGATACCACCTCCAGAGCCATAGGTGCCAGGCGGAAGCACCTCAGTTGATTACTTAAGCGGCCGTTGGCGCGCAGCAACTCCCGCTCGGAGCCAGGCCCAGGCCCAGCGGCCCCGGTGTCCGTCATGCTCCGGTCTGCAACGCAGCTCAGTCACGCTGCGAGCGTCTGTGGCGAGGAGTTGGTGCACTGAGCACAAGAGCTGCATGAGCTGCAACCTGGCAGCCCTGGCGTCCCGAAGCTTGGCAGTACGTGCTATGGTGGAGCCGGAGTGCTTTGTGTCCCTAGTCTTGCTTTTTTTTTTTGCCAGGCAGTCTGCAGGGCGCCTCGAACGGCGGCCGCCGCTGTGCGACGGGGGCTATTTTGGCATTTGGCAGTTTTTTTTTCCAACTCTGCACTGTACGACACTGCGCCTCAGCTTCTGCTCAAGCCCACAGTTGGAGCGCACGTCTGATCAGCCTTGACCGGCAGAGTGAGGCTGTGACAGACTTGGTTGCTGCACTCGCACTAGAGTCCGCTTGACAGCACTGCTTGAGGTTGCAGTGCAACACAGCGCTTTGACAGAAGGTTGCAGTCAGTTCAGTGCATGCGGAACAGACACAGTGCGCCTGTGCTGCCAGACATGGCGCGAGCTAAACGGGGAGCTCCGGACAAACCTGTCCTCAACGGTGTTCAGAGTGCGTTGAACACCACCGTTGTGCACAGTAATAGCTGACGTCTTGCCTCACCACTGCCCGTGTGTGCCCGCTGTGCTTTGCCGGTGTCGCAGACAAGGCGAAGCAGCTGTGGCGTCACGTGAATTTTTAGTAACTGCAAACTCAACTCCACACCTCCTCGCAAATGCCGCAGGCACTCGCGCAAAGCGGCTGCGGCTCACTGTCTCCCCGAAGCAGGGCCTGGCCCTCAACCCCGAGGGTCCGGGGGTATACACTGTCGACGGCCTGCTCAGCGCAGCTGAGGCGGCGAGCGCGGTGGCGGCAGCGGAGGCGGCCGGGTTCCAGCTGCAGGGCAGCCGCGGCGCCGCGCACGGCGAGGTGCGCCCACGAGCGCCGCCACGCCTGCTGTCCATGGCTTGGTGTGCCGAGGAGCCGGCCCGCGCCAGGCAGCGCAGGGGCGGCAGCTGCAGCGGACGCCCGGCAAGGCCGCCGAGCCGCCTCAGCGCCGTGCAGGCGTACCGGGACAACTACCGGCTGGCGTTCGACGACGCGGAGCAGGCGGCGCAGCTTTGGAGCGTGAGCGGCCTGGCGCCGCTCTGCGCGGGCCTGGAGGCAGACGGGCGGCGTGCTGTCGGGCTCAACCCCAACCTCAGACTGTACAAGTGGGCGCCCCTGCCAGAGCCCCCTGGTCACGCGACAACCACGGTCATGACTGTCTACGCATGTGCCTAGAAGGAAGAGCCCGTCGTGGATTTCGGTCTGGGAGTCGGCCACGCACTTCCAGAAGGCAACACGTCTTTGAAGAGGAGCCCCTGCGTGTTCAGGTATGTGGCGGGGCAGCGCTTTGGCAAGCACATGGATGACAGTGTCGAGCTCGGCAGCGGGCGCGCGACCGCATACACGCTGCTGGTGTACCTGAGCGGGGGCGAGGCGGCTGCCGGCCGCGCACGGTTGGCCGGCGGCGAAACTGTGTTCTATGGTGCGCTTGCTGCGTCACGCCTGCGTGTCTTGGGGTGGCCGTTCATTCATGTGCCTTTCAGCAGCTTGCGCGGTCACACGGTCTGGCAGCTTGCACTGATCTGCATGCTGCCTAAGCAACAGTCCATGTCCTGATGCATATCATTCAGACTGGAGCTACAAGCCATATTTGTGCTAGAAAACCATGTTTGACGTTGGACGCACGTGTGACACGTCAGGGCATGAGTGCCGCTCAGACAGCAACAGAGCATTATTTGGCCGATACCGCCCGCCAAGCTTTGCATCGTCAGCACATGGGAGCACTGCCTGTTGGCGCACCCCGCTCGTGCCGTGGGCGGAACTTGGCAGGGTTGCTTGCGGATTACAGCATGTGTGCAAATACTGTGCATGCATGCGCACAGGGCCCAAGGGCCGCATGGTAGCATGCGTAGCGCCGCGCGTTGGACGCGCGCTGCTGCATAGGCATGGCGCCGCCTGCCTGGAGCACGAAGGCCGCGCTGTGCGCTGCGGCGTGAAGTATGTGCTGCGCAGCGACGTCGTGTTTGCCTAGCAGGAGTGCAGCTGTCGGGTCGTCTTCGAGACTGTGCAGCAGCATTGTCCCCCAGCTACCAGTCTGCTGCATTTGAGGTGCATGGCTGAATGGCTCCAGGCATGCCTGCTTGGTTTGCAATGGCCGCGCTGTATGGTCCGGCATGAATTGTGTGTTGTGAGACCTAGCCTGTGTGCCTGACTGAACATCTGGTGCCTGGCCATGCGCTGCTGTACCGGCGCGGCTGTGTGGCCTGGATGATGCGTGCCAAGCTGCGCTCGCACTTAGCGAGCTAGTAAGGTTTCAGGTTTGGCCTAAATTTGCGCAATAGACTGCACTGAACACTTGAACCTTAGTAGAGAAATGACTCTGCCATTTGGGCGACTATGCTTGAGGTGCCAGTGCGTAAAGAACAGCTGCACGGCGTGCCAGCACGATGCCTGATGAGCTGGGTACTCCGCAGTGTGCAGTGCCGCCCGTTTTGGATGCCTGTGTGCACTACAGCGGCACAGCTGCGGTATGCATCTGCAGTGCTGTTGCACTGCACGAGTGGGTGTACCATATAGTCTCTGAACAGGCTGTGGCCACCAGGGCTGGGTGCTCCAGGTGCTCCATAGTGGACATGGGCAAAGGGTTCTTGCTAAAGACCTGCCCATGCTTGCTTTCAGTCTAGCTGCGCCAGCTCCAAAAATGCTCCGCGCCTGCGCAAGCATCCTTGCAAGCCCTGGTGTTGCTCGTTGGGCTCCTGCAATCCAAGAGTACAGGCGCTGCACACCGCGCATCGCATCGGGTAAGCTCCTCCTGCAGGCAGTCACCACTCCCTGTAGTCTTGGATGAGCCCTATCTGTTATACTTTAGCTTTTGTATGCATGACAAGCTGCTTAAGGTGCATCGGAGGCAACTCAAGCGGCAGTGATAAGTCGATCGCAACTGTGGTTGTTGAGTCATGGCAACGCAGGATACTCCCGTAGCCGGCAACAGAGTAGGACGGCAGCTATGCAAAGCAAAGACGAACTGTTCTCCACGCCGGTGTGCCGTTCTTGGCTTGCGCAACTTGGCTGACTCAAAATGCTCCATCGAGGATGCAGGTGCTGTCTGCAAGCTGTTGCTGATGCTCTCACTGCAAACCTCCAGACAAGGTCAGCTCTGCTCTTGTTAAGACACAGACAAGCGTCCGAAGCAACACGCCTTTAGTTTGGTGTGTGCAGGCGTGGCAGCGTCAACCCTGCTGGTCTGTGTACCCTGTTTGCTATGTCAAATGTGGCAGCCTTACTTATTGCATGCATACGGACCAAATGCCGCAAAGAGCATGGTGGCTACACTGCGTTGCTTGATGAGGAGCTGAGCCCCGCCCCGAGGACCAATACAGCGTGTGCGCGCGCATCAGGGCGTCTGCAAGAGCCGAGACTCAGCAACCAATGGCTTCATATTCCAGCAGACAATGTTTCGCATCAAGGACCCCAAGCGCACGCTGGACTTCTACACCCGCGTCATGGGCATGACGTGCGTTGGTTCAGCCTTGAAATGCGTCCTCAGCTCACCTTGTGCACAGCCCCAGCCTGTGTATCAGGCAGGGTTCAACACAGCGCCTGCAAGGCGTGCTGAAGCACCGAGCGCGCTTGGCAGGCTGCTCACCAAGCTCGACTTTGAGCCGATGGAGTTCAGCCTGCTCTTCCTGGGCATGGTGGACCCTGCGAGCGTGCCGGAGGACCCCAAGGACCGGGTGCGCGCGCCCAGGCCGCCGCATCACCGGCCTCGACCTTGCTCGCGTGCCAGACATGCTTGGAAGCATGGGGGCGTGCTCAGTGCGCACCCCATGCTCCAAGTGGGATGCTGTACATCAGTGACTGCAAACATGGCACTTTCTCTCGAGCTGTCCACATGCTGGCTGTGTTGCGAGTTGATGGACGTGCATGTCGTCGTTCCTCCGGCAGGAATACCTTTCCCTGAGAGTACTGCCCTCACTGCTGCCGCATGCGCAGGTGGAATGGATGTTTGGGCAAACGGGTGTCCTTGAGCTGACGCACAATTGGGTACAGGCCCCCCCCCCCCCAGCCAAGACCATTCCGCGCTCATGTGATAGTGTAACGTGTCAGCAAAGCCTTGGAATGCTGAATGCTTTACGAACACCTCTGCAGGGCAGCGAGAATGACCCCAACTTCAAGCTGCACTCTGGCAATGAAGACCCCAAGGGCTTTGGTCACATCGGCTTTGCGGTGCCTGACGTGGAGTCTGCCTGCAAGGTGCGTCCATACCCCACACCGTCACTCATGCCGACACGTTGCCTTATAAGCACGTGAAATACCTGGCAGCACAGCGATGCTCAGACTTGGTGTGCCTTGCACACTACTGTGTGCATGGGGTGGACAAGAGCTGCCAGGCTTGCCATGCACCATTGTGCATGATGCGTACAACAGACAAGCAGTGAGTTTGGCCCTAACAGCCTAGCTAGGGAAGCTCACGAGTTCCAGCTTGAGCAAACGGTCCACCTGTTGCGCCAAAAGCTCAGGCCCAGGTGTATGTTGCGGCGCCAGCGCTTTGAGGAGCTGGGCGTTGACTTTGTCAAGCGCCCGAGCGACGGCAAGATGAAGGGCATCGCCTTCATCAAGGGTGCGCGGCCCCAGGCAGTCCCTGCCAGTCGCGGGCGCTTTGGTTGCGGCATGCGCAATGCCCCATTGCACTGCCGGACGCACCACGTGTATGGAGACGTCACCTGCCGCGTCGGGAGCCCGTGACACTCTGCTACTGTGGCGTGCTGGCAGACCCCGATGGCTACTGGATCGAGATCCTAAACGCCAAGGCGTCGCGCGACTTTGTGGGCTGGAAGGGCTGATGCGCGCGCGGCCGTGGCCCGCCCGGTGCTAGCGTCCAAGCCCCTGCGTGACCTTGCATGACATGTTTGCTGAGGTGCGTGCATGCATGATGTGGCGTGCGGGCCGCTGCTAGACGCCTAGGCCTTGCATTCTTCTGTTGAAGCTTATTGCATGCGCACCCGCCGAGCTCCATGGCCCGCTTCTGCTGCCGGCCTCCCACGCCTATCACGACATGCTGTGCAGGAAGCCTTGCACCAGCAGCGTGCGCTGCTTGCATGCGATCGCTCAGCTTGTTATGGCGCACAGAAAGTTGTCGGTCCTGCAATTGGCTACAGGTCTTCAATACAAGAGACAATGCCAAGCATGACATGTGTTGCTGCCATCTGCATGCCCTGGGCATATAACACGCGCGTTTTGAAGTCTCTCACCCTTGCAGAGTCAGGCAGACGTACATGGGCAGACATGCCACAGAAGCACACCATACAGATTGCAAGGATAGCAAGGGCGCAGGCACACGGCTTCCTGTGGGCACATCGATACCGCAGCACCACACTGCCGGGGCGGGCGCATGCACTGCTGCTCTGGGTCAGCCGCAGCTACCGCATATTAGGATCGCCGGTGCACGCGCCGGCAAGGGGCCAGCATCATCCTCAAGCGCCCCCGTCCTCGCTCTCACAGGCGCGGCTCAGCGCTGGCCAGGGGGTGCATGCTGCTGCATGGCACATGCGGAACAGCAGCACGCTTGTCCTTGAATCAGGCACAAGTTGCAGCGCGCACACTGAGGCCACTCGCTCTCACCCACCACCCCAGCGCCGCCGCGCCTCTTTTGGCCGGGCGCTCCTGCACTCCCAGCGCGGCAGAGCGCCTGCCTGGCCAGGACGCGACGGCTCCATCTCCCGCACCTAGCCCAGTCTCGTCCCAGCTCTCCTGCAACCCTAGCGCCCCGCAGGACAGCCGTCCGGCTCAGCAGGCGGCCGGAGGCTCCGCGTCCGCCGCGGGCGCCGTCTTTACCGCCGCCTCCTGCGACCACGCGCGCACACACCGCTTCTCAGCCGGCATGCCTGGGCGTGCAGCGCGCCGGTAAGAGATACGCTCGGGCGGCGTCGGCGGCGGGGGCTGCGGCGCGCACCACGGCCTGCGGCGCCGCGTGGTTCAGGTCCGCCGGCGCGAGCTGCTTGAGCTGCGGGTAGCGCGCGAGCGCGGCTGCGCCGTACGTTGCCTCCAGCTTGGCCGCGTCGGCCGCACTTGTTGCCGGCGCCGGCGCCGCGGCGGCCGCGCCTGCCGCCGGCGCTGCGGCGCCGGGCGCCACGGCGGCGGCCGCCGCTGCGCCCGGCGCTGCTGGCGCGGCGCCCGCAGGTGCGTCGTCCTGCACGGCGCGCTCGGCGGCTGTCAGCTGCGAGGGCATGCACGCAGGTCGGCGGTGTTGCCCATGACTATGGCGCTGCGGCGGGGCGCGGTAGGCGCGGCGCCGCCTTGCTCCGCTGCCAGCAGCTCGGGTTTCCACCCTGACCGGCAGGCACGCCCCCGTGCACCAGTGCATGCAGGCGTGCTGGCGTAGCTGTGCACCGCGCACAGCTGCGCCGGCCCGCTTGGCAGCGCGCCTGGCGTGCGAACCTGGCTCAGCGACATGGAGAGCGTGCCAGCGTACCAGGCGCGCTCAGGGCGCCTCTGATAGGGTTAGGGTAGGGCCTCGCGCACGGGGCGCGCCTTGACCTTCT
>JAABUY010005964.1_pt1 | contig 12055 bp, 8 predicted proteins | sample 5560271 | NCBI WGS metagenome assembly JAABUY01 (sample SAMN10711886, study PRJNA513374) | rock metagenome | isolation source: Antarctica rocks | place: Antarctica: Victoria Land, University Valley
GACGCCCGGCCGCTGGTGTAGAACACCGCCTGCTCCGGCCGCATCGCCTGCAGTTCCCGCCCGATCTCCTGGAACGCGATCTGCCACGAGACGGGCATGTATCGGTCGCTGTCCGGGTCCCAGCGCATTGGAAAGGTGAGCCGGCCGGCCTCTTCCAGGTCGTAGTCCCGCCAGGTCTCGAGCTCGCCCAAGGTATGCTTGGCAAAGAACTTCTGGTCCGTCGCCTTGTCGGTGATCTCCCACGCCGTCGCCTTTGCGCCGTTCTCGCAGAACTCCGCCGGGTGCGGATGGGCGGGCTTGGCCCAGGCGCAGCTCACGCACATGAAGCCCTTCGGCTTGTTCTGCTGCACCAGCACCCGCGCGCCCTTAACAGGGATGCGCTCTCGCACCAGGATCTCGGTGACCGAGGCCAGCGACCCATAGCCGCCCGACGGACCTGAATACTCTTTGCGGGTGCCCTCTTGAAGATCGACCTGGCGCAGGCTGTCGGGGTCGTTCATAGGATGACTTCGCTTTTCAGAAGGTTTGAGGCGCAAGATGCGCCCTTATATCAGCAATACGGGCGGCGCGGCGCTGGAACAAGCCGGACGCACGCGCTGTTGCTGCCCAGCTAGCGGCGCTGATTATCAGCCTCGTCGCCTGCAGATGCCAAGCGCTGCCGATCTCGCCTAACAGCGAAGGATCGTCCGCACGACAGACACCGCAGTGCCGTGGCTTATGCCGACACTGACCTGCCCGGCATCGACCGTAAGATCACGAATACCATACGGCAGCGCCCAGCCTGCCGCTTCGGTCTGAGGTGATCCCGTCCTGTTGGCTCTTCCGCAGATGGGGTGGACATCGGGTAATCGCGGCGGGGGCACAGGTCCTCCATGATGCCGCAATCCGGGTGCTGTCGCCCGGTGGTTCGCACTTGGGAAGCGGTTTGATGACCCGATTTGTTGGTTTGGATGTTTCGCAAAAGCTGACGGCGATCTGCGTTGTCGACGAGACTGGCCGCCGGCTATGGCGCGGCCAGTGCGCGACGGACCCAGGGCAGATTGAGCGGGCGGTGAGGGGGCATGCGGGAGAGGGCGCCAAGATCGGCGTCGGGACCAGACCGATGACGCCGTGGCTTATGCATGAGCTGCGCAGCCGTGTTGCATGGACCTGGGATGCGGGCGCAGTTGCCCCCAGCCCGGTCTGGGGTTCAGGCGATGCGGACAGAGATCGGGCGTCCAAGCTCCAGCATGCGGTTGAGCGCATGGACGGCGACGTCCACCTCGGTCCCCTCCAGCCGTATTCCACCGGCTTTGCCGGTGGAACCTTGACGGCTTCCGCCCGGCGCTGGTCTGTGCGCGAGCGCAGCCCGTCGCCGATCCCCTGCTTAACCGGCCGATGGCCGCTTCGGCCCGAGCCCGCTTCGTGTAGCCGGACGCTTTCTGCCAGGCTGGGCGTCCGTGCTCGGCGATGAACCGAAGATGGCGGTCGCGCTGCGTGGGGGCTGTCTGGGCCGTCTCGCTCGGCACCGCCGTGAACTGCGGCGGCACGACGATTGCCGCCGCGGGATGGCGCGCGGCGACGGCGGCGGAAACGCCCTCCTGGTCGTAGGCACCGTCGGCGGTGAACGAGGCCACGGGTCCCGTCACTTGATCGAGCAAGGGGCCGACCTCGGCACCGTTGTCCACCTGCTTCGTGGTCAGCACAGCTGCGACGATCTGCCCGGTGTCGGCGTCCAGGCCGATGTGCAGCTTGCGCCAGGACCGGCGCGTCTTGGCGCCGTGCGTCTCAACCAGCCACTCGCCGGCGCCGCAAAGCTTCAGGCCGGTGCTGTCCACCAGCAGGTGCATGGGCTCGCCGTCACCGCGCGGCCGCGGGCGTGGCACTGCCAGCGTCTCCGCCCGGCGGCACAGGGTCGTGTGGTCCGGCACGGCCAGGGCGACCCTTCGCTGCCTTTCCACGCGCTGCCGCGCGCAGAACCTTTGGCAGCTCCGCCCGAGCAGGCCGATGACGGAGCCGATCAGGCCCTCTGTTTGGCGCAGGGCCAGGCGGCACGGCCCGAAGCGTCAGTGCGGTCAGGATTCGCCAGGGGCGAATACCAAGGCTACCCGCCCGGGCTCGTGCGCGGCTCGGCCCGCCAGGCCTCGATGGCTTCGTCCGTGAACCAAACCGTCAGGCTACCGCGCTGGCGCAAGCTGGCGTCATACGCGCGCCAGCTGCGGAGCAGCGCTCCCAGCGAGTTCTTGAGCTTGTGCCTCTGCTTGGGGATGTGGCGGCGGTGGTCTTGGTTCAGCTTGAACGGCAAGGTGGGTATCCGAGGTCAGATCAGGGCGCAGCCTCCTACGCCGCGCCGGTTCCAGGCGCCACTGGGCGGGTCCATGCAACAAGGTCACGGGCCGGCTCGCGTCCGCCGCTGCGGCCTTGTCCGTATCGTCTCGGACAGCCGTGATCTCGGCGGCTGCTTGTCGGTCGGCCGCCTCAAGTTGCAGGGCGACGGCATGGGTGCGGCTGCGTAGGCTCTCATGGTTTGCCGGCGAGACGGGCAGCAAAGCTTCCAGAATGCGCGCACCATCCCGAAACGAGGTGTGCGCGCCCAACTCGGCCTGCACCCGCTCCAGCTCCGGCGTGCAGCGGGCGGTCAACAGCGCGCAAACGGGCGAGAACAGCACCGTCCCCGCCATGGGCATCGTCAGGCGGCAGCGGCACAGCTTGAACCGCGGCGCCTCGAGCTCAACCGTGCCGAACAGGGTCTGCAGTCGACGCATGCGCCGGTCCTTGAGCGGCTGCAGTGCCCCGCATTCCACGCAGGCCCGGTGATGGGCCGCATACTCCGCCACCTGACTGCACAGCATGCTCGCCTGCAGCTTGGCCAGCAGCGCCTTGGTCTCGGACAACACAAGGCCGACCTCCGCAAGCGTGCTGACCATCGCCGGACGGCTGACCGTCACCAGCTCCGTCGTCGTCACCTCGCCCGCGCTTGTCCTCGCCTCCAGCCGCACCGTCCACTGCGTCAAGCCCGTTCCCCGTGGTCAAGCATCAGCCAGGCCGATCAGGCCCAGACGAGCAAGCCACCTGCCCCAGGTTTTTGACACTCCCATGGCAGGGCCGGGCGCTCGCGCGTTGGCTGGATGTCACCTGTCATCGAGCAGGATACCCGAAAGGACCAGCACGCGGCCCTGGTCGGGATGACCTACCAAAGAATTACACGACGCGCGATAACGTTTATCGCGCGTGGATAGGTGGAGGAACCGTATCTCGTGCTTTCATTAACCTTGCGCACCGACCCAGGGTGCGTTGGGCGGCCTCAGCGGCCCAAGGCGTGCAGCAGCGTCGGCAAGCCCAGCCGGCGCAGGCGAGCGTGGCCACGTCGTCGATGATGTCGGCGGACAGCGCGGGTTTCTCGCCGATGATCCCGCCGATGCGGGATGCGGTGGGCGCGGTTCTCTGCCTGCGCCTCCACGACCGGGTTCCACCAACGGTCGAGGTGGAACACGGTCGACGCCACCGTTTGGGTGAGCCTACGCCGCCCGTACCGAGAAGGCCACCAGCACTCGCTGCCTAGGATCGGCGACGAACAGGTGGGCGCGTCGTCGCGGGCAGCGGGGACATGCGCCTGGTCAGCAGCGGACGGAACGGCTTGATGGCCTCAGCGCCGAACGGGGCCGCGACGAACTGACTGAACACCAACGCCTACTCGCCCACAACGGACAGGCGCCGGGCGACCAAGGGGCAGGTCGCCGTTCGTGACCTGAACCGCATAGGAGAGCTCGGATGACCCAACTTCGTCCGCATCGCCTGAATGCAGAACGGGCGCCATGGGTCAATGCGTCTTCTGACCGAACCCTGCAACAGCGCTTCTGGCACTGGACAATGCCACCTTGGCCGTCAGTCGGTGCTGAAGTTCCCACCTCTGCTCCGTATAGGAAACAAGGTATAAGACCTCACCATCCATCAGTTTAGCAGGCACTCCCAGAGTTTTGGCAGCGGCAGAGCTTGGAGTATGAGTCTGGCAGCTTTGCGCAGGCCTCGGGTGAACCAGGAGAGCCTGCTTCTGGCGAGCTTTCTTGGCTGCCGCTCCGATCTTTTTTTTCGCTCGGCGTCGGGTTCTCGGCTGCGTCCCACATCCCGGTAGACACAGCCCAGTATAGAGCGAGCGACATTACCAGGATCAAACGCCCGACACGGTCGGGATACTGGATCTGCGTCTCCTGGATGCCGAACCCGCGCGACTTGAAGTCGGAGAACATCGGCTCGATGCCCCAGCGGCGCGAGTAGTCGAGCGTGCTGAGGTAGGAGGGCTCGGCAGACATGGCGACAATCCACGGCTCGGCGTGCCCGGCGTCATGGATGATGCCGATGCTGGTGCCGACACGCTTGCCGGTGAGCGCGACGTCTTGGAAGTAATGCGCGCCCGAGAGGGCCAGATCGCCCGTCGTCGCTTTGCGCGATCCGATCCATGTCAACAGGTTCCCCTTGAGCCGGAGGCGGTAGTCCCACCCACAATCCTGACACCACCTGATCAGGTCTGGCGTTCCGTAGAAGCGGTCGCCGTACAGGGTCACACGCGCCTCGGCAGGCAGCCATCCGCGCACCGCGTCGAGCAGGTCCTCTTGCACGGCAAAGCCGATGGCGCCGTCGGTTTCCACGACGCGCCAGGCCACTGGCAAGGCGCGCTCGCCCCACCGCACGCTCAGCATCAAGACCTGGTGGCGCTCGGACACCTTGCTCTGGTCGAGGATCAGCGGAACCGGGTCGCCGGCCTTGGCCAAGCGCGCCAGGATCTCGCCAGCGAATGGCTGCATCACCGCGTCGCAGGACACCAGGTCGTTGGCCAGGAAGCGCGCGATCCACTGATAGCCCATGTCCCAGCGATCCGACTGGCGCGGCAGTCCCGATGCCAATTCCACCAGATTGGCACTGCGCACATGCAGCATGGTGGCGACCAGGAGCGACAACTTGTCGCGATGCGTCTTACGTTGCCCCGGCAAACGTTGCTGCAGGTCAGCCTTGATCCCTTCCGCCCAAACAGCGATCCCACTCGTTCCAACCACCTGTCGATCCCACTCCAGAAAAAAGGCGGGAACCTTGAATCATACGCGGACTCCAGCCGTCAACTGTGCGCAGACGAAAACTGATGGATGGTGAGGTATAAGACTTAAACTATAAGATTGGGTGGGCATTTCAGCGTGGATAACCGCTATGGAAGTGGGAGGTTCAGCGCAGCGCGATCCTACGGCGGTGGAAGGCTCAGCGTGGACAACTATTGTCTGCTCCGCCTAGGTGGGAAGTTCAGCGTGGACAACCTTCAAGGTGGGAAATTCAGCGTGGATAGTTTTGTATAGAGCGGTTGCCGCTGGTGCCCGCGGCAGCTCATTCCATCTGGCACCTATTGCGAGGTGGGAAGTTCAGCGCAGCCGGAGCGCGACGGGTGGGAGCTTCAGCGTGACGCGGACGAGGGCTGGGCGTACGCTCCCCGCATGGAAGACAACCACCTGAGCGAGATCGGCAGCCAACTCGACCTGCTGGGCCTCGAAGAGACCCGTCGCATGGCCGTCGCTGGAGTGTCGAAGCCTCGGGAACGGCTCCGCAAGCTTGACCAGGTCGAGGCGACGCATGAGCTCTTGTCGGCCCTGCCGGCGGCAGAGGACCTCTCCTTCCTGCACAGCGGCCTTTGCCAGACCTGTCTTCCTCACAGCCGGCCAGCCAAGAACACCGCCATCTGGCGCCGCCACAGCGGGCGCTTCACGCTGATTGTGACGCCCGGGCTGATCGACAGCAGCGCGCTGGAGACGCGGGTCCGGCAGCCGACCGAGGCTGAAACCGATGCCATGTACGTTGGGGTCCCGTATGGCACCAAAGCCCGGCTGATCCTCATCCATTTGCAAACGGAGGGGCTAAAGAACAGGATTGTTCCTCTGGGTGCGTCCTTGTCGGCCTTCATGCGGTCGCTCGGCGTCAACGTCCAAGGCGGGCAGCGCGGGAGCATTGCCCCGTTCCGCGAGCAGTGCCTGCGCATCGCATGCGCCAATTTCAAGCTGCAATGGTCGGAAGGCTCACGGCTGGTCGTCTCTGACACCAAGATCGTGGACGGGCTGGAGCTTTGGGGAACAAAGGGGCAAGGGGGTTGGGCGGGAAGCATCGAGCTTTCGTCCAAGTTCCATGAGCACCTGCGTGAGCACGCCGTCCCGCTTGACAAGCAGGCCATCTCTAAGCTGTCCCGCAACAGTCTGGGCCTCGACCTTTATACCTTGCTGGCATACCGCCTGCCGCGCCTGTCGGCGCCCCTGCATCTGCGCTGGTCGCAACTGGCGTCGCAGTTCGGCGCCGACGACACCACAAAGGAGCTCGGACGCCGCATCAGGGACACGTTGCCGCAGGTCCTTGATGTCTACCCCTGGGCGAAGGTCGAGGTCGTCTCCTCTGGCCTGAACCTGCACCCTTCCAGGCCAGCGGTCCCGAAAACGGTCATCAACGGGTTCCGGCTAGTCGAGGCCGACACCAGGGGTTGAGCTGAATGTGCGAAACTCTGTCTTTCCGTTCACCCCAATGTGAACAGGCGCCGAACCAGGACCCTGCAGGAATCAGGCCTACTGCATTGATCGCATGGAGGAAAGCGCCGCAAAGGGTGGGATCCCGATCGGCGCCGACCGGGACCCCACCTATCCGCCACTTCTCGCTGTCAAATCAGCACGTTGCAGCCGCTTTCGGGAGGGGTCCCGGTTCGGCGCTTATATACAGATCAGAGGTCAGGATCGCCGTCCGGCCAGGGGCCCTGCCGTTCAGCAGCCCATCCAGTCCAAGAGCGTTGAACGCCAGCACCCAGTCGCGCACGGTCTGCAGGCCGACGCCGCCGAGCGCCGCGGCCGTGCTGCGCGAGCCTCCCTCGTAAACCGACGCCAGAGCCAGCAAACGCCGGGTCTGGTCGGCATCCCTGGACTGCCTGGCAAGGGCGCGAAGCTGCCCCGCACTGAAATCATCTCGAAGCTGAACCGCACATCCCATGGCAACGCTCCTGTTTGCCATGGCGAATCACACGAGCATCGCGTCGGGGAAGCGCAAAGTGAGTCAGGCTTAATGGGGGATGGTATAATACCGCATCTCATGCGTTTGCTCTGGGGGTGATCTGATGTCTGGCACGCTACGACTGAAAATTGCTGGCCTGAACGACGGCGGTCGGGTTGAAGCCGTTAAACGGTCCCTGGGCCTTGTTGCCAATGTCGAAGCTGTTGTTGTCGATACGGAGCGTTGCGAGGTTCTTGTGCACGGCGACCTGAATGAGCACCTTGTGATGGTTCACCTCGCCAACGAGGGATTCGAGGTTCATCCCGTCCACGAACCGCCCCAGCACCCAAGCACCTGACGCAACTCGGAACCCAGTCGCTCCCATCGGAATGCGCGACTGGGCACATTGATAGAGATCATTGAGAGTTGGTATTACAGGACATGGCAAGTATGCCGGAGGCTCCGCTCATAAACATGCGCAGCGTCAAGAACTCTGATGCGGCTACGGAGGTGTCTGACTCCTCCGTCTCAGCGGCTGTCTCGCTGCAGGGGCGGCGTTACCGCACCCTCAAGAACGGGGACATGTTCGGCGTGTTCGACCCTGGCGGCGACATTCTTTCTGTGCGGGGCGGCACTGACGGACTGTATCACCGGGACACTCGGCACCTCTCGCGGTTCGATCTCGCACTTGGCGAGCTGCGGCCGTTGCTGCTCAGTTCGACGTTGGGAACGGACAACGTGATGCTCACGTCCGACCTGTCCAACGCGTCATCGTCCGATCTAGGCCTGGTCACACCAGGCCAAGGCGTCGTCCATGTCCAGCGCTCGCTGTTCCTGGGCGACAGCACACTGCATGGACGGCTCGTCGTCCGCAACTACGCCTCTATACCCCACCGGGTGCGGCTCGAGCTGCGCTTCGAGGCGGACTTCGCAGACCTGTTCGAGGTGCGCGGCCTGCACCGCGAGCGGCGCGGCGAGCGGCTGCCTGCGGCGCTGGCTGCCGACAGCGTCACCCTGTCCTATCTCGGCCTCGACGGGGTCGTGCGCGCGACCCGCCTGGCGTTCGAGCCGGCGCCGCAGGCGCTGTCAGCGGGCAAAGCGGTGTTCGAGCTTGAGCTTGAGCCGCGTGGCCAGGCGACGGTTTTCCTCAATGCCGCCTGCGCGCCAGCGACAGTGCAGGGCCACCGCCCGCGTGCGGCGTTCCTGGCCGCCTACGTCCAGGTCAAGCGACGCCTGCGCGCCTGCGCCGCGCGCACCGCTGTCATCTCCTCGCGACAGGATGAGTTCGAACAGACGATGCGCCGCTCGGCCACCGACCTGCGCATGCTGGTCACCGACAAGCCGACCGGTCCGTACCCTTATGCCGGCATTCCCTGGTTCAGCACCGCCTTCGGGAGGGATGCCCTGATCACCGCCCTGCTGACGCTGGCGTTCGACCCGGCGCTGGCCTTGGGCGTGCTCCGCTTCCTCGCACAGGAGCAGGCGACCGAGTTCGACCCGGCGTCCGAAGCCGAGCCGGGCAAGATCCTGCACGAGATGCGGGGCGGGGAGATGGCGGCGCTGCGCGAGGTGCCGTTCCGCCGCTATTACGGCAGCGTCGACTCCACGCCGCTGTTCGTCATGCTCGCCGGCACCTACCTGGACCGCACCGGAGATCTGCCGACCCTGCGCGCCCTGTGGCCGCACATCGACCTCGCCCTGGGCTGGATCGATTGCCGGGCCGACGCGGACGGCTTCGTGCGCTACCAGCGCAGCACGGAGGACGGCCTGGCCAACCAGGGCTGGAAGGACAGCCCCGACTCGATCTCCCACGCGGACGGGACGCTAGCACGCGGCGCGATCGCGCTGTGCGAGGTGCAGGGCTATGTCTACGCCGCGCGGCTCGCTGGTTCAGCCATCGCCCGGCGACTCGGCCTCGATAGCCAGGCGGCGGCGCTGGAGACGCAGGCCGGGCATTTGCGCGCCGCGTTCGAGGCCAGGTTCTGGTGCGAGCACCTCGGCACCTACGCGCTGGCGCTGGACGGCGACGGGCAGCAGTGCCAGGTCCGATCCTCCAACGCCGGACAGGTGCTGATGACCGGGATCGCCGCACCCGAGCGGGCCCGGCGCGTGGCAAAAGGACTGATGACGCCGCGCTTCTTCACCGGCTGGGGCATCCGGACGCTGGCTGCCGACGAGGTGCGCTACAACCCGATGTCCTACCACAACGGCTCGATCTGGCCGCACGACAACGCCATGATCGCGCTCGGCATGGCCCGCATGGGCCTGCGGTCCGAGACGGCCCGGCTGTTCGAGGGCATGAGCGCCGCGGCGGGGACGATGGACCTGCGCCGCCTGCCCGAGCTGTTCTGCGGCTTTCCGCGTCGGCCGGGCCAGGGGCCGACGTCCTATCCTGTGGCATGCGCGCCACAGGCCTGGGCCGCCGCCGCCATTCCGGCGTTCGTGCAAGCCAGCCTTGGCCTCAGCTTTGATCCAACTGAGCGCGTTATACGGTTTGACCATCCCAACCTGCCAGACTTCCTCGACTGCCTGACTTTGAGCAGTCTTTCGCTCGGCAATGCGTGGGTCAGTGCAGAGATCAGCCGCACGCCGGGCGAGGTGTCGATCAGTGTCATTGGACGTGAGGGCAATATCCACGTGTTGACAATGACCTGATGCAACTTTGGGTTGGCGAAGGGCAGTGTTCGGAGGCTTTCAGGCTGTCGGCAGTCGGTGAACGCAGCAGCTCAGTGCAACACTTTGCCGCCCAGGGTGCCGATGGCCGCGTCGCGACGGTCAGCGTCGAGGCGATGCGCTTTCTTCGGCTGGTAACAAGATCAACTGCGACTGCTTGCTGGCGCAATCCGGCAAGACGTCGGTCGCAGTGCGGATCAAGGTATGGACGGGCGGTCATACAGACTAAAAGTCCGCAGAAGAAACCGAAAGGGTTTTCACCGACGTGGCGCTGGACGAGAACGGCAAGCCGCGCAAGCTGGAGGCAGCGTCCTGAGCCGCAGTGGCTCCTCACAGAGCAGCGCCGTCCAGCCCTTATGCAGACGACAAAGCAGGCGCAAGCCCAAGAATGCTGGCACGTTCCCAGCAAGGGCGACGCCGGCCTGAATCGTTCCAGCTTCCGGGTGCCCGGACCAACAGGATTGTAGTTGGGACAATGAGCAAACGGGAGTGTCAAAAACCTGGGGCAGCCTGCTTGCCTGTCTCGGACTGATCAGCCTGTCTGATGCCTGACCACGAGGGCGGCGGGCGTGATGCAGTGGACGGTGCGACTGGAGGCGAGGACAAGCTCGGGCGAGGTGACGACGACGGAGCTGGCGACGTTCAGCCGGCCGGCGATGATCGGCACGCTTGCGGAGGTCGGCCTTGTGTTGTCCGAGACCAAGACGCTGCTGGCCAAGCTTCAGGCGAGCATGCTGTGCAGTCAGGTGGCGGAACATGCGGCCCTTTGCCGGGCCTGCCCAGGATGCGGAGCGCTGCAGCCGCTCAAGGACCGGCGCACGCGTCGGCTGCAGACCCTGTTCGGCACGGTCGAGATCGGGGTAGGATGAGGATACGGGTAGAAAGTAGTCACAAGCCGAATTGTGGCGGGCGTCCAAGAACGCTTACCTTGCTGGACGCGCGAGCCGTCCTGCTATCCAATTGAAATAGCACAGTTTGGTTGCTACTGGTGGCGGCCCCCTTTCTGGACACCAAGGCCAACCCTTGAAGCGAGCGTCCGAATACGACGGTACCGTTCGGCCCACGGTGACATGCCAACTGTTTAATTCGAAAAGGTTTTTTCATGGTCGGGTCCCTTGTGACCACTTTCTACCCGTATCCTCATCTCGACTTTCCGCATTTTACGTTGCATGGCAGAGGGTGTCCGTAAGTCTTTGCAGGAGGGTGGCAGGGATTTGGACGGTCTCCGTGCTGGACCGGGACATGGATAAATCCGGTGGGCACCAGAGCGCACGTCGGACGGCGGCGATGACGTCGCTGAAGGTCGGCTCGCACTTGGCATACCAAGCAGCGGTTCGTGGAGCGACAATACCGGTCGGGGTATGAACCAAACGATCGGCCCAGATTGTGATTAAGGAAAACAACCCGAGCAGCGCCGGCGTCGTGCGCAGGATCGCGAGATCGGACCACTGCCGCTGTGTTTCCAGGCCGAGGTGGGTGCGCGCTTCCTGGAAAGTCGTCTCCATGCGCCAGCGCGAGACGAACCATTGTAGGATCTGCTCTGGCCTGGCCGCGAGGTCGGTGCTGAGAAAGGACTGTGGCTCGCGCTCGCCGGTGGGATCGCGGACCAGCACCCAGCGGATGGATGCGGGCGGCAGGCCAGAATTGTACCAGACCGCGGTATCGGACACGATCTCCAGCTTGCGCGGCTTGCCGCCATACCAGTCCGTCACGGTGATCGGAACCCATACGGTCTTGGGATCAGCCAGCACTGCCTTGAACGTTGGCAGGCGTCGCCCTTTCACTCGTGGACGGCCCATCTGCCCAGCTCGGCGCGGCGGAGCCGGCGCGAACAGGCTGGCATCAATCCGCAGCCTGGTGACCAGGCAGACGTGGCGGCGGAGTGCCGCGATCAGGTCGATGGCAGCAAAGCTGGCGTCGGCGACGACAATCAGATGGCGGTCCGGCAGCCAGCGCTTGGTCTGCAGGATGACCTGACGCGCCCAGTCGACCACGGTCTTGTGCCGGTGATTGTGCTCATCGCTCCAGCGCTTGGAGGGGGCGAGAACCGTCAGGAACGGCAGCGCCCAGCGCCGGTTGGCCCAAGGGATGGGCACCATGACCATGAGCGACAGCCAGCGCAGGCCGCTCGCCCGGACGAAATGGCCGCGCGAGGAGCGCACAGGGTCGCGGTAGATGCCGCGCGCCTTGATCTTGGGGCCCCAGCGCCGCTCGATCGTGTCGTCAACGCCGACCACCACCTCGCCCGCGGGCAGGAAGACGTCGAGCACTTGAGCCAGAAGCGTGCGCGCCAGGGCGCGTCCGTTCCAGCGCGCCCGGCTCAGCACGTCGTGGTAGCGGCCGAAGCCCGGCCTTTCCGCCAAGCCCATGACCCGCAGCGCCTGGCTCACCGTGCGCTTGC
>JAABUY010005965.1_pt1 | contig 12052 bp, 15 predicted proteins | sample 5560271 | NCBI WGS metagenome assembly JAABUY01 (sample SAMN10711886, study PRJNA513374) | rock metagenome | isolation source: Antarctica rocks | place: Antarctica: Victoria Land, University Valley
GCCATGACGCGCTGGCGGGAATGATGAGCAAGCGCGCGCACCAGCCTGGCGCTGCAGCACCTGCCGGCCGACGCTCTGCACGGTGCCAGCAGCGCCGCCCTCAGGATCATGGCCTGCGGGGCATTGTATGTTCCCAGCAGCGAGGCAAGGTCTCCCAAACACCTGTCCTCCTCCTTTTCAAAACAGGCTACCCGCTCTTCCAGCATCACACATCCCAGCTGAAGGCTGTCGACCTAAACAGCGCATCGCGCTCAGTGGTGCCGCGTCCTGATTGCATGGCAGTGAGTAGCTGCACTGGCAGTGTGCATGCTTGATGCACTGCGCGTCCTCACTTGAGCGGCCCAGGCAACGGCAAGCACTTGTTGTTACGTCATGAGTGAGCACGCTGCGGCTGCAATGCACAGAGCGCAGACATGCACATGTGCATGTGGTCGAGCAAGCAGCGGGCTGCGGGCAGGCCCACGCGCGCCGCGCCTCGCGCCCGTGCGCTCTGCAAGGCAACGCCACTCGTGCCTGCAGAGTAAACGCGTGCGACGAACGGGTGCGCATGTGGCAAGGGGTGGACAGCAGCACACTGTCCGTGCAGGCAGCGGCCCGCGCCTGCCAACATGCTGTGCGTGCGTGCAGGCCTGGCCTGGGCGTGCAGCGCCGGCGACGGCCGCGGCAGCGACACCAGGGACGCTGCGCGGAGCGGCGAGCTGCGCCTGGACAGGGAGCCGGCCAGCCCGCAGTGGGCAGGTTGCGCTCAGCTTATGCCCGGTCCAGGCTCACTTGGCCCTGCGGCGCTTGAGGAAGGGCTCGCGCTGCGCGCAGGGGACTACAGCCCGGGCGACCAGCTCGGCAAGTACCGCGTGCTGGAGGTGCTCGGCCGCGGCAGCAACGGCGTGACGTACAAGGCGCGCGCCGGCCCGCACCGCGTTCCGCTGCCAGCTGCTGCGCTCGCACCCCCATGCCCCCACGCCTCACCTTGGCGACACCCCATATTGGCCAATACCAAGCCAACACCGGGCCGGTGCGCGCGAGCCTGGGCGCTGTGAGCTTCAGCCGCGCGGCCGGCGCGCGCGCGGGCAGGCCGAGGACGAGGAGGGGCGCGCGGTGGCGGTGAAGGCGCTGTCGCTGCGGCGCATGGCGGGCTGGAAGGCGCTGGAGCTCTTCGAGCGCGAGGCGGCCACGCTCAAGGGCCTGGCGCACCCATCGGTGCCGCGGTGCGCTGCTCCCGAGCACCTGTGCTCTTCCCGCCGGCGTGCCATGGTCTGTCCGGGTACAGCCTGTCTACCACGATGCATGCTTTACCTCGGTGCCGCAGTGCACTTCCGCCGGTGTGCGCCTCTGCGTCCTCCGGCCTGCTCTGCTGCCACCGCATGTGGCGGCAGGACGGGCCCTGCAGGGGGCGCCGGGTTGCGGGCGAGTTGCCCGGCGCGCGGCGCAGGTACGTCGACTACTTTGAGCTGGACGGCGAGCGCGACCGCGGCTTCTTCCTCGTGCAGGCGCGCGCGGCACTGGCGCACGGACGGGCGGGCCCCTTGACAGTTGCTGTGTGACAGCAAGGCATGCAGCGCCCAGGGAACCGTCTTGGCATCAGGCCTGGCTGCGCCGATCTGTAAGCTAACCTCCTCCGCGCTGTCCTGCGCAGCGAGTTCGCACGATCGCTGCTGGTCCTTTGTTGAGGTCAAGCAGGATTACAGTCTGATGTCTTGACTGGGCGAAGGGTTGATGCGAATGTGGGAGGCTGAGGGCGGGCGGCGGCGGGCACGCAGGAGCTGGCGGAGGGCCGGTCGCTGGCGGACCTGGTGGCGGGCGGCTGGCGCGCGGACGAGGCCGAGGTAGCGCGGATCGCGCGCGAGCTGCTGGAGGCGCGCGCCTGGGCTGGCCCTAAACCCTATACCTGTTGCAGCGCATGGTAAATAAGTCCACATACGCAAAAACGTCATGACATATATATACATGTACACATACATGGTGAGGGCTCCGGCTGTGCTGCAGACCGGCGGCGCGCGCACGAGAACTTTTCTGGGCAGGGGCGCAGACGGGGGCGCCGCCGGCCGCGCAGGTGCTGCAATACCTGGGCGAGCGGCGGCCGCCGGTGACGCACCGCGACGTCAAGCCAGAGAATGTGGTGCTGGGCGGCGGGCGCGCGGGCGGGCGCGTGTTCCTGGTCGACTTTGGCGGCGTGCAGGTGCCCTAACCCCTGCCCTAGCACCCGCCGCCGCTCGCCCGCCAGCGGCGCCGGGGCCGCGCAGCCGACCGCTGGCGCTGCGCAGCGGCGCCGGGCGGGCGCCCTGCCGCTGCGCGCGCCGCAGCGCACATCGCGGGGCAGCGCGACCTCATATGCTTTGGAGCGCCACCTGAACATCAGCGCACTGAAGTACTGAAGTGGTCCATACCAGCGCGTGATCACTGTGTGGCTGCGCCCAGGCTGCGGCGGCGAGCGACCTGGCGAGCCTGGGCTCGACGGTCATTGGGACGTACGGCTACATGGCGCCAGGCGCGCGCCTGCTCGACCCAGCAGGTTGCGCGCGTCCGGCGGCGAGCTTGCTGCCGACAGGCCGGGCCGACTCGCCTGTGGCGCATGCGACGCGGAGAGCAGCGTGCGTTTCGTGCCTGATCCTGCGTGTCCAGCGCTTTGTTGCCGGGCGCGGCGCGTGCGGGCCTGGTGGTCACCATGCAGCACCTGCGCGCGCAGAGCAGTTCCGCGGCGCCGCGCAGCCGGCCAGCGACCTGTACGGCCTGGGCGGCACGCTGCTGTACCTGCTCTCAGGCGCGCTCGGGCCGCCTGCGGGCACCTCGCAGCGCCCTGGAGGGGCTCCCTGCAGCGCCGCGGCGCCCCTGCTGCACAGCGTCGGGGAGCCCGAGCGCATGGACTTGCCTGCAAATCAACCCTAAACCTATCCTACTGAGGCCAGCGCGCCCTGACCACAGCGCGGCTGCTGCGGCAGGCCGCCCGCCGAGCGAGTTCCCGCAGGACCGCCTGCGCCTCGACTTCCGCGGCAGCATCCAGGTGCGCGCGCGCGGCGCACGGCTGGGGTTAGGGTTAGGGTTAGGGTGCGCACTCCTTCACAGATTGCCTGCTGGCGCCGTACCTGGGCGTCGGAGCAGCGCGTCCAGCTCGCTGGGAAGCAGACGCCCGCCCGCGCACCGCCGCGCACGTCGCAGAGCGCACAGGTGCAGCGCGTGCGCTGTGCGAGTGCGAGGGTCTGGTGCGGCGTGGGCAGGCGTCTGAGCAGCTGGCGGCGCTGCTGGAGGGCCTGCTGGAGCCGCTGGTCGAGGAGCGGCTGTCGGCGGCGGAGGCGCTAGCGCTGCTGCGCGGCGAGGGCGCGCTCGCGGCCGCCAGGCGCGGCGCCGGGGCTGACGGGCGCGCGCAGGGCTCTGAAACCTGTTTCAGAGAGATAATCGCATGTGACCGTCGCAACGCCGCGCGCGCCTGCGCTTGCGGCGGTGCTGGGGGCGGCTGCTGCGCGTGCCGGCGCTGCCAGCCTGCTCTGCTCGGCGAGCCGCGCGGGATGGTGCTGGCCGTGACGCCGAGCGTGGCCCGCGGCGCTGGGGCATGGTGCGGCGGTTGCATGCGTCCCTGCGCAGCGGCGCCCGGACGCCGGCCGGGGCAGAGACCGCACCCTGCAATGCAAGCCCCATCAATGTGAATGAGCGCGGCTGTGCGCGCGTGGCAGGGCCGACCGGCAGCTGCCGGGCGCGCGCGCTAAGGTAACGACCTCCGGCAGCGTGCTGGAGGTGGCCATCCCGCGCGCGCCGCTGCTGTCCGGCGGCAACGCGGGCATGGCCTCGTTCGCGGTCGTCTGGAACGGCACGATTGCGGGCGCGCCGCCCCCGTTAACCAATGGTCTCTGCCCCCGCCGCTTCCATGCGGTTCGGTGCATGTCCCTCTCTGAGATCGCGCCCTCCCTGACGCGCCTGCTGCCCGCGGCCGCTCGCGGCGGCGGCCCCATGCTGACCTGCAGGTGTCCGGCGTCCTGCTGGCGCCGGCGGTCGGGTGGCATGATGTGGCAGACTGCACGCTGCTGTGCTGAGGAGCAGAGGGGCAGCGCATGGCCAGTGGGCCATTGAACCGGCTCTGCAGGAAGGCTCTCACTGCACCCACGCTCAGCGGGAGGCCGGCGTGCGCGCGCAGTGTGGACAGCGAGCGCGCTGGCCGCGGGCAGCATCTTTGCGGCCGCCTTCAGCCTGCCCTTCTGGGTTGCCGGTGCGCCACGCCCGCCATGCGCTTTGCGCCGCATTGCGCGGCGGTCGAGTGTTGGAGCAGCGCTGGAGAGCGCTCGATCTGAGCAAGGGCCGCCCGGGCGCACGGGCGGCGCGGGCCATTTGATGCGCTGAGCACGCCCCGCCGCCATCACACGGCAGCCCTGCGCCGGTGAGGCCTGCGGCCCGCTGGCGCAGGCAGATCACCTGCTGGCGTGCCGACTGCGGCGGCCGGCGCGCAGGCGCGCAGGTGGCGCGCGACGCCTTTGGCGGCGCGCTGAGCGCGGAGCGGTTGAAAATTAGCTCGCAGACGTGGTCGCTGGCGCGGGACGGCCTGGGCGGTGCGCGGCGCCCACCGCCATGGCCCCGGGGCCCCCAGCGCGGAGGCCTCAGGACCTTAAGTTATCTTGCTAGCGCCCAAGCGCGCTGCGTCTGCAGCCGCTGCCCGCCGCATGCGCCGGGTGGCTGCTGTGAGGGCAGCCAGTGCGGCCTGACGGGGCGCCGCCAGCCTCTCTGGATGAACCCCGGCATGCACACGCCCTCCCTGCGCCCGGCCCATGCTGCGTGCACGGGCAGGCCATGCAGCCTAGACCTGATATGCGCGGCACAAGACCCCGTCGCGCGTCGCAGTACGCTGCTCTGCCACGCCGCAGCGCAGTGGACTGTACGAATCACGCAGGCACATCAGCATCTGACGCCTCGCGCGGCGCGCAGGCGCGCGCGCCGGCGGCGCGCCGGCTGCGGAGGGCCGCACGCGCGACCTGCGCGGCGCGGCCGTGGTCACCACCGGCTACGTGAACGGCGCGCCGCGCACGCAGCTGGAGCTGCTGCACGGCCTTGACCGCGTGGCCCTGGGCGGCGGTGCGGCCCGGGCCTCCTCGCGGGCGGCCAGGCCACGCGGCCTCTGCTTTTGCCAGAGGCGTGCAGGCTTGCATAGAGTGTTTGTGGCAAGCGCCCCACAGCGGACGCCCGGTCCTGGCTGCGGTCACTGCTGGTATTGTCCTGTCTGCTCCGGCTGCAGCGTGTGGGCGCCCCTGTTCGCCTCACGGACAGATGCACACGGCGCGCCGCGCGCAGGCCTGAGCACCGCCGAGCAGCTGCACCTGGCCGAGCGCATCAACACGCACGTCTCGCGCCTCACCGGCCAGGCGCCCCCGGCGCTGCCATCGGCAGCCGAGCTGGAAGCGCAGGCCGCCCGCGCCGACGCGGACCTCGACTTCGGGGACGGGCCGCGCGGGCGCCGGCGCTTTGGGACGTTCTCGCGGCGGCGCGGCGCCTGGGGCGACAGCGACGGCTTCGACGATGACTGACCAGCGAGCGGGGCGCCTGTTCCATAGCAACTGTGTATATCTTGGCAAGACAGGCAACCAGTCAAGCATAACTGTCATATGTGTGGTGATCGTGAGCGGGCCTGTGTGCCCCCCTCTTGGTGCAAGCGAGCCATCTGGCGTTGGCCATGCGCATGGAACAGTGAGCAACCAACCTGCACGCTTCTTCCAACCACGGCATCGCCTCTTTATAGCCCTTGCATGCAACCTCCGCTTGGGCCCCTGCGCCTGTGAGCCGCTGTGCATTGACACCCCATGGTCGTGCAACGCGCGCTCCTCACCCACCCAAACAACGAGTGCCCAGAAAACAAGTAGCCCGCATGCTGCCGTCGCCATGTGGCGCCGGACAGCATGCGCGCGCGCTCAGCTCCCACGCTCCAATCTGCGTGCCCGCCTAGACACGAGTTAGCGCGCTGCCTGGCGACGAGCCCGGCAAAGCGATGACCTGTCCATGCACTAACGCGCTTGCGCCCACCACACAAGCACGCCCCTCAGCCCCTGCCGCTGCCCATATGGCACAATGGTTTGATTGCGTCTGCTCGCACGCTTCAGCCCACGCAGGCGTAGCCACAAACACCTCTATACGGCCCGCATGCTCGCCCGAAAAGCAGTCTAGAGACGGCTGTGGCCAAGCAGCGCCGCACGCTGCACACTGCGCGGCTGCATGCACGCCCAAAACTGCAGCATGCTGTGACAGCGCATCAAATTCGCCGCCTCATCCCGCCAGCTGCAAATCCAGCAGCGCCTGCTGGGACAATGCAAACACATCACGAGGGTCCCTGCTGATCCTGCACTCCTCTCACGTGCTGGCACACATCACAGGGTGCGGCCGGCGCACTCCAACACTGGCTCGCTCCGCTTCACGACAAGCCCCGGCCTCAAGACCAGGAGCGCATTTGGCAACATGCACTTTACAGTGCTAGCGCGTCAAATGCACGTGACCGTGCGCGCACAAGAGCGCACTCGGCGGGCAGCAGACGCCCCGCGCCCACTGCGCGCTCACCGCAGGCCCGAAAATACTCGCACACGCACACAGTAACGCTCATCCCTGGGTAGCCTGGTAGGGGCCGCTCCCAGTGGGGCTGTCTACGGGCATGCCACACTCCAACTGCGCCCTCGCAGCTGCGCCTCCCAAAGGGAAGACCGCATGCGATGCAGAGCGCCGTGCGCCGCAGGTGCGGGCGCGACATTGCACGCCAACGATTCAATTACAGGCTGAACAACTGTGGCCTCCGTGGTCGGCATGTGCGCGATCCTGGTGCGCGAAGCGTGCACTCCCAGCCGCCGGGTCAGGGCCGGACGCCGCTGCAGTTCAGCGCTGTGCTACTGATACACCGAGACTGCAGGCGCGGCGCTGCAGCTCGGGCAGCCTCTGACGCGAGAGCGGGCGCTGTCCGCGCGCCGCTGTCACACCCCGTGACAGCGCGCACAGCCTCCCGCGCAGCATTTGCTGCGGTGCCGCGCTGCTGCCGGACAGGGGCACGTGCATCAAACTGCTGCGCATGTTCACACCGCTGCCGCTCCATGGGCCTTAAGGTTCCGCGGCCCACCATGCATCCGCAGCAGGGACACCGCCCACAAGCCAGGTAGTAAGCCGGGTGGCTGCTGCAGCCTGCCCCTCCTCCGCAGCCGCAAACAGCACCAACCTGGCGCAGCTCGGCCGGCCGCCGGCGCGGCCGGCGCCTCAGACGGCCTCCGGCGTGGCGGGCGCCGGCGGCGCGGCGGCCGCGCTCCCGCCCTTCTTCTTGGGCTTGCTGGGCAGCGCGGGGATGCCCTTGGGCGCCTCGCGCGCCGCCGGCGCGTCCTCGGCCGGCCGCCCGTTCGCCGCGGGCTTCTCCGCGACCTTCTCCTCCGGCTCCTGCGCGCAGGCCGGGGCGCGGCGTGGGCCTGCAGGCAAGCCGCTCCTGCTGCCATGCTGCGCTTACACAAGCGCTTCTCTCTGCCGCATTGACAGCATATACGCCCCGAGTCCATGGCCTGCTCTCAGCGCAGGCTCCTGCGCGGCCACCCCCCGCTACCTCCGCTTCGCCCTTTTGTGCGCAGCCGGCGCGAGGCGCTTGAGCATGTCCTCCCAGGGGCAGGGCAGTGTTAGGGCCGGGGCGCGCCTCCAGCGGCGGCAGCTCCAGGTGCTCGGCCTGCGTGTGGTTGGCCAGCGCCTGGCGGATGTCCGGCTCGGGGCAGCCGGCCGCGCGGAATTTGGCCACCGCGGCGTCCAGCGCGGGCCGCCAGGGCCGCCCGACCGCCGCGCGCATCTGGCTCGCCTCGTACAGCAGGTTGCCCCACATGACCACCACATTGGCCCAGGGATTGACCTCGTCCGGGTCCGCCGGCGCGCCCTCCTGCAGATGGGTCAGGGTTGGCGACTGCGCAAGCCAGCCAACCCATGTTCTTGCTTTTCGTTCAACCCCCAATCTCTCACCCATCGCTCGACCCCGGACCCTCTCGCCCATATCTTGACCCTGGGCAAGCCCGCCGGCCCTGCCCGCCGTGCCGCAGGCGGCTGCGGCCACTGCGTCAGAGACCATGGCGAGGTGACCAGGCGCGGTCGGGGTGCGGCCTGACACGCAGGTGCCCGAGGATGCCCAATCTCTTTGAGGCAAGGCCGGATGCTGCGCGGCGTGAGCAGACGCGCTCGCGCGCGGAGCTTGGTGGGGGGCACCTGCATCGGCTTCATGGGCTTGCCGCGGTCGGCCTCCGGGATGAGCGCCTCGGCCTCCTCGAAGCGCTTCCAGGTCAGGTCGAAGTAGGCCTCCGCCGCGTCCATGTCCTTTGGCTGCGCGCGCGGCGGCACACGCTCCAGTCAGCCTTGCCCTAGCCGCGCTGGGGAGGCAGCAGTGGGAGCATGACAGACTGCGTTGCTGGTGCAACTATCGGGCACGAGTATCTAGATAGGAATCCATCCGGGCTTGCCCAGTAGCAGCTCATTGCAGACCCTGCAACAAAGCCGAAGACAGCGCAACGCTGGATGCATGACCATGTGCAGGTAGTAGTTGTTGTTCGGATTTGGCAGAGCTCCCCTGTACCAGCGGCCCGGCCAGGCGGCGCCGCGCACCGCGAGCTTGGCGAGCGCCGTCTTCAGCAGCTCGCGCTGCGCGGCGTTGGCGGTCGCCTGCCGCTCCTCGGCGCTCGCGGCGTCAGGCGCCGCAGCGGCGCCGCCCCCCGCGCTCACCAGCTCCTTACCCGCCGCCTCGCCGGCCTTGCTGCTCACGCCCGCCTCCGCGTCCGCGTCGCCCTCCGCGCCCGCGCCCGCGCCCGCGCCCGCCTCCGCGCTCTCAGCAGGCGCCCTGCCGCATGCAAACACAGCCGCATTTGCAACGATGCAGAGACACATGACGGCGACGACCCTGCAATATTGAGCGCTGATGGCTCAAAGCACTGGCGCGCTGGCGGCCTCTCCAAACGGCTGCACGCGCCGCAGGCGCGCGTCGCGGCAAAGCAGACGCGTCCGCTGCCCCCGCCCTCGCGTCGACACTACGCAGTGAACCTGGGGCCGCACGGGGGCGCGGGCACGATGAGCCCGGCAGCCAGCTTGCCGCGCTCAAACGCCAGGTTGGCCTCGCTCGCCGCGCCGTCCACGAAGTCCGGCTTGATGCGCGCCGCCTCCGCAAAGCGCCCGGCCGCCTTCTCGAAGTCGGGCTCGGCGGCCGCGGCGATGTCCGGCGTCGCCGCGCCGCCCGCGGCCGCGCGGTCCGCCAGGCGCTTGCCCAGGCACACGTGCACGTTGCCCCACTGCAGCATGCCTGCGCGGGCGGGTCGCCCGTGAGCCAAGCGGGGCCTGAACCTAACCCTGCAACCCTACCAGCGAGCACTGCAAACAGCTGTCAGGATCACGGGAGGCGCCGCCTCACAAACACCCCCAAACACAAAGTTGGGTTGCTGGCTATGGAGCGCCATGCGCGTGAGCACAGCGCGCCGCGACGCCCGGGCTGCCACGCGCGAGCGCTCGCTGCGACGCGCAGCAGTTTAACTGCAGCAGGATGCGAGGCGGGCGCGGCGCGCTCGCGCGCGGGGGGGCGCGCGCCGTGCGCCGACACCTCCTGGAACTTGTCGGCGGCCGCCTGGAAGAGCGCCGGCGCGCGCTCGTCCTGCACCGCCGAGTCCATCGCCGCCTGCGCCGCGCGAGCGCGCGTTGGGGGCCCCGCCATCGCCGCAATGTGCAGGGCATGGTCGGCTCGCGCTCGCGGCGCGCAGAGGCGCGCCCGCGCGGGCGCTTCCCGTCAGCGCCCGTCTTCGCCACGTGCCGGGCGCTGGGCTCCCCAGGCGCGCCGCCGCGCAGCCGCAGGGCGCGCGGCCGGCGCGCGCCGGGCACAGGGCAGGTTTAGGATTGGGCCGCAGGCGCATGCGGCCGGCATTTCCTCGCACAGGAGAGGGTTGGGGTTGGGCCGCACAGGCGCGAGCGGGGGACGCACCTGCAGCCGCTCCCAGCCGATCTGCGTCAGGTCCAGGTGGCGCTCCGGCTCCACGTTGAGCACCTCGCGGAATAGCTGCGCAAAGTCCATGAGCCAGGGGTCCAGCTCGTAGTGCTCGGCCGGCGCCGGCTCGGCTGCCGCCGCCGCCGCCGTTTCCTACACGGGGGGGCGTATGCCTCAGCCCCTCCGCGTGGGCGTGCTTGAGCATGCGCGGTCATGATGCTGGCAGCGGTGCTGCGCGAGTGCTGCGCTCCGACATGAGGCCCAGCGGCCACACGCGGCCATGGCCGAGCTCGCCCCGCGCGCCTGCTCCCCAGCCGGTCATGCCATGCGCGCGCCGCAGCTGCCAGAGTTGCGGCGGCACAGCGTGGCGGCGTGTGCAGGCTGCCAAAAGGAGTGCGGTCGCGCAAGCGACTTGCGCGGGCAAGCGGGCGCCGCGCCGACACCCGACTGAGCACCGCGCCACAGCCGCGCAGACACCCCGCAGCAGCCGCGCAGGTCGGGGGGCGGGCCGGGCAGGGCCGGGGCGCCACCTTGCGCTGCGCCGCGGCCGCCTGCGCCTCCAGATGCCGCCGCATCTCCATGAAGTGCGCCAGCTGCGCCGCCTCATCCTCCGGCACCGGCGGCACGTCGGCCTGCGCGGCGCCACGTGCGCTGCGACTCAGGCGCGCTGCATGCTGTTTCCTGCACTTTAGCAGCTGCGCAGCAAGGTCTGAGCGGCAACAACCATGCGCACAGCATTCCCACCCGCTGCCATACATTCATCAGATACTGAGAAAAACATGGCATGCACCCGCGGCCGCATGCAAGCACGGGCCCGCTCGCTTCCCGACCAGGCGCCCGCGCGCCGCTGCCCGGCGCGCGCGCGCGCCTCGCTGGCAACCGGGATGAGCTTGAGCCGCAGCGGCGTCGCGGTGATGAGGTGCTGCAGCGGCAGCGCGCGCGCGGCGCCCGGCGGCGCGCCGCGCTCGGCCGCCTCCACCACCTCCGCCATCGCCTGCTGCAGGTCCTGCTTCTCCGTCACCGTCACCAGGTCGCCCTCCCTGCGCGCGCGCCGCGGCGCCCAGTCGCACTCCGAGCCGCGTATAGTTTTCTTGGAAGAAAAGGTTTGAATCGATTTCCCGCGGTGGGCGCGTGTTGAGAATTTTGCATTCTGGCCACAAGCCTGCTCCTCCGCTATGCCCACCAGGTCACCATTTTGTCGCAGTTGCAGCGTGAGCTTGTGCCCGGGCACCGCGGCTGCCAGCAGGCGCTCGAGCAGACCCGCGCGCATGTCACTGCCGCCAGGCGGCCGGCGTACAATAGCGCGGCCGCGTCGGGCGCGCGCCTGTCCAGGTACTTGATGACGAACGGCGGCGCGCCGGGGAACTTGGCGCGCGCCTGCTGCAGCAGCTCCGCGTAGCCCATGGAGCTGACCAGGTGCACCACGCGCATCTCATCCTCCAGCTCGCACTTTGCCTGAACAGTGGGGTAAGAGTTAGGGTTAGGGTGCGTTGCACCAGGTGCTTCTAGGAGGGCCGCCACTGTGCGCCACTCGCATCCGCGTCCCCCGGCTCGCACTCCCGCCCGCGCTTGGACAGAGCCTCACACAGGTGCTAAGAAGGAAGGCATGACTTTCATACATGCCCCCTACCCTACCCTAAACCTAACACGCGTCTCGCGCCAAGACAGGGCCCAGTAGGCAATGCGGAAAATTAGCAGAGGCAACGCATGCCCATTAGTTCGGCGCCAACCCCACAAGGGCCGCCTGGGGCATGCTGGGCCCCTGCAGGCCGGGCGCTGCTGCAGGACGGGCGCCGGTCAGCCGCACCGTGAAGACGAGCATGGCCTGCCGCTGCTTCCCCGCGGGCCCCTTGCGCGCGCCGCCGTTGGCCACGAGCGGCCCCGCCTGGCGCTTGCCCGCCACAGTGTCCCGCAGCCGCTTCTCCGTCTCCTGCGCCGCGCGCGGCGCGCGCTCAGGCGGCTCTGGCCCTCTGCCTGGCGCATGTACACGCTCTGCTGGGGGCAGCTGTGCTGCATGGATGAGGCACAAGACGAGGAGGGTGCGCTCTGCACATTCGCGTGGCCCGGCCAATGCGTTCATGGCCTGTGGCGCGCCGGGGGGGGGGGGCGCGCCTGCGGGGC
>JAABUY010005967.1_pt1 | contig 12051 bp, 15 predicted proteins | sample 5560271 | NCBI WGS metagenome assembly JAABUY01 (sample SAMN10711886, study PRJNA513374) | rock metagenome | isolation source: Antarctica rocks | place: Antarctica: Victoria Land, University Valley
GCGCGGCAGGTCCGCGCGGCCAAGGCCTGGCCGGCGACGCGGCACGTGCGCCTGGTCGCCGCGGGGCGCGAGCTGTGGGACGAGGACCGCGTGGCGCCGGCGGCCTGCGGCGTGCTGCACTGCGTCGCCAGCGACGCCGCGCCGCCGCATGGCCGGCGGCGGCGCCCGCGCCACGATGAGCAGCAGGGCGTGGACTGGGTGCGGGCTCAGGTCAGGTTCCCCCCCGAGCCCAGGCTCGGCGCGAGCCGTGGGCGCCGGCTGCCTGCAGGCCGAGGAGGGCTTGCCTGTTGCCATGCTGTGCCAAGTCAGCCTGGGAAGCGCGCACAGCCGTTCCGTGAGCTGTGCACAGCCCCTGCCAGGCTGCGACAGCGCGCGCGCGGCCGCGGCGCTCCTAGCACAAGGACGGCTGCCGCGGCCTGAGGCCCGGCCTGAAGGGCGCTGCAACAACGCGGGCGGTGTTGCCAGCTGCGGGAGAGGTTTAGGGTAGGGCAGGGCTGGCAGCCGCGCACAGGGGTGCCACGCGCTGCGGCTCGCGCAGGTGGACGCGCTGGACCCCGGCACATGCCTGATGTGGATCTTCGGCTCGCTGCTGCTGCTCTTCTGGCTGATGTTTGCCTTCTACGGCGACCTGTTCGACCGGGCGCGCGCGCTGCCCTGGCCCCAGAAGTTTTCTTGCGTCCTTGAACTCGTGCGGGAGCCCCTGCAGACCCGCACATCGCTTACAGGAGAGCAGAAGCACCTGTAGTGTCACTGCGTGGCATGCATGGACTTGCTTAAGGTGTGAGGCATGGTTCGGCGGCACTGAGTCTTGCTCCAAGCAGCGACGGCTGTAAAGTGAGGCGGACGTCCTGCAACTGCACCGACACTGTTTGCGCGCGCGCCGGAGGGCCCCAGGGCGGCTCACAGACGCGCACAGGGGCCTGTGGGTGTTACCGAGCGCCGAGGCAGCCTGGGGCACCCGGACGCACCAGATGCGCCGCGAGGCTGAGCGCCGCGCGCGCGCGCGCGCGCAGCCATCCGTGGTGATGCTGGCCACGATGACGGTCGCCTTCCTGGCGCCGTGGGCGGCGAGCGCGCTGGCGGCGCCGGCCGCGCGCCTGTGGGGCGGGCCGTGCCTGCCCGGGCGCGGCGGGGCGCGGCGCGCAGGCGGCGCGCCGCGGCCGGCGGCCGGCGCGGGCGCGAGCTACGGGGGCTACCCCGGCTACGCTATCCCGCCGCGCCCGCCCGCGCTCGTGCCGCCGGGCCAGTAGCGGCAGGCGCGCACGCACGGGGCGCGCACGGGGCGCGGCCGCCGCTGGCTGCAGCTACGGGGGAGTTGCGCCGCCACGTAGGCGTGCCTAGTCGTGCAGCGGCCCCGGCGGGCACTGTGAACCCGCTACATAGGAGACGCTCGAGCGCGGCATGCGCGCATGTGGCGCGCCAGCCCGTGCAGCCGCGTGCGCCGAGCGAGCGCCGCTGACAAGAGAGTGCTCGCGGACGCCAGCGGTCCGAGATCGTCGGCACCCCGGCCCGGCCTGGGCATCTGCGGGGCGCAAGCGTTGTTGCCGTGCTGGCAGGTGGCGGCGGGGGTCGCTGTGTGGTGGCCGCTGCCACGGCTGCGCACACGCGCCGCCCCGCACGCGCTGCAGGGCCTCCTGATCTGCGCCGCTTCCGCCGCGCGCCGCGAGCTGCACTTAAGGCAGGTGCATGGGCGCGAGAGGCATCTGGTGGGGCGCGGGCGCGGCGCTGAGCCCGGCCCTGGTTTCTTTTCCGCATATGCAGTGTACCCGCGCCACAGTGAAAAGCGGTGACGGCCTGCAGACCGGTGCAGCGGGCCCTGGCGCTACCTTGCGGCCGAGGGCATGGCAATGGAGGAGTGCGAAACGTCGCGCAGCCCAGCCCTCGCCGGCGTCCTGTTGAATGTCGTTGAGCGCGGGAAGCGCGAGTAGCGAGGTCATATCCAGGGCGTCATTGTGACAGGGATGGTGGCTCGGAACTCGCATGTCAAGGCCTGCGATGTGCTGGCTCGCTCAGCAATGCAGGCCCCAGTCTGGGGGTCCTTGTTGAGAGCGGGAGCCGGCAGCGGCTCTCTGCATGTAACTTGCCGCTAACATTTTCTTTTTGAGCGGCACCTGATTTGCAGCATGGTGGGTGATGATGTGCGCAATGCATGGCAAGTGCCAGGCCGCTGAAGGGAGGCGAGCGCGTGCTATCTGCGTATACGCAAACTCCGTTGTACTTGCGGGGACGTGTGTTGTGAGATGCGCACGGAAGCTGTGTGCTTACATGAGCCTTTTAGACTGGCATCATAGCAGGGGGTTTTCCTGCTTAAACAACAGATGTGTATAGTATGCAACAATTGCTTGCTGCAACCCAACACTTTGGCTGTGCATGCACCCTTTCACGGCATGTTTCATGGTAGCTAGTGAGCGCGGCACGAAGATGTGTTACAAGGCGGGGCGCCGTGCGCTGGCGGCTCGTATGCATGACTAAAGCCCCAGCACCTGTTGGGCAGTGTGGGCGCTCCCCCTCCCCGACGCGCACCCTGCTGGATGATTCATCACATCTATCGTTTTCAGTGAATTTCTGCCCGCGTCAAACATGAAGGGCGCCGGCAGGCAGCGCCCTCCACTCATACATCGCACCCACCCCTGGCGGATCACACACGCAAGCCTCGCCGCCTGGTGCTCTTTGACAACGACCTGCCCTCGCACCCAGGGGCTTCGGCCTGGGTTCAGAGCCTTGCGCACCGCATCGCGGCCCCTCCCACAGTCTGCATCCCTTTTACACACAGTCTGGCTCCCGCCGGTCGGAGTATAGCTGAAGCACCACACAGGCAGGGCACCAGGCACAGGCCGCCCACCACAGACCCTGACGCCAGGGTCGGCGCCCCTCACGCGTCCCGCTCGCGCCGCCGCGCGCTCCCGCCGCGGTCGCGGTCGCGGTCGCGGTCCCGGTCGTCCTCGCGGGGGCGCTTGGCCGACCTGCGCGCGCATCACCCGGCCTCCACTGACCTCAACTACGTACAATGAGCAGCTCCTTTATATATCAGTATACCAGGCAGCACACACAATAGCGCAGACGTACTTTACAGAGCAGGCCAAGCCTACCTGACAGCGAGCTGCACGTTCATGTGTTGCTTGAAACTCTGGCCTTATGCAAATTCGAATCGCCAGATGCTGGTGATACCCTGGGAGCTAACAGATTGCGGCAATAGCTGTGCTTCACGATGTCTTGTACCTGACTGCGGCAAGGAGGCAGAGCTCATGAACAGCGCGCTGCCGAGTCACAACCCTCCTGCGGGTAAGCTCAACGACTTGCAGGAAACTCGGGATGAGCTGTGTAGATAAGACAGAGCATGCGCCCGTGCGCACCGGTCGTCGCGGTCCCCGCGGTCGCGCCGGCGCTCGATGCCGTTCTCCTCGCGGGGCGCGTCGCGGTCGCGGTCGCGCTTGCGGTCCGCGCGCTCGCGGTCCCCCCGGTGCTCCCCCTCCTCGCGCTCCCCGCCCTGGGCGCCCGGCGCGGCTCCACGTCAGCACACACGACCAACCTGAAACGATTATTCAATGCAGACAACTGCTTGCGTTGCTCTGGGCACAATCACCATAGCTCACGCTTCATACAAGGACGAACACTCCCTGCCAGCACACAAGCAGCGACCGTTCCGCCAAAGCCGGCAAACATGGTATGGCGTGCAAACCCCGTACGCCCCTCCCTCAACCGTCGTAGGAAAGCGCCCAGCAACCACGAGTCAGCCCGAGCTAAATGGGAGCTCGCTGCAGGCACCAGCAGTGACCTTTGCTAGGCGCAACTCACACGGCGGCATGAGCCCCGAGCCCGCACCTTGTCGCGGCGGCGGCCGTCGTCGCGGCCGTCGGCGGGCCGCTCGCGCTTGCGCTCCGAGCCGCGCTCGCCGTCCTCGCGGTCGCGGTCGCGCTTGCGCTCGCCGCGCTCGCGCTCGCGCTCGCGCGGCTCCGAGCGGCCGCCGGGCTCGCGGCCGGGCTCGCGCTCGCGCTCGCGCTCGCGCGTGGGCTCGCGCGGCGGCGGCCGCGGCGGCGGCTCCTTCTCGCGCTCGCGCGGCCGCTCACGCTCCTTCTCCTGCGCCGGCGGAGGCGGTCAGGGTATCCAAGTACGGTAGGTAGTAGATCAAGGTAGGATCAGGCTCTGCAGCGGCGCACGCGCTGCGCGAGCACTGGCCTCGACAGCCATGCTCAGCTGCGCGGCGGCGGTGGCGGCCGCGGCAGATGCAGGGTCCTGTTTGAGCACACTCTGTAGGTCGAGTGGAGGTGCTGAGTGCGCTTATAGAGAGCGCGCGGTGCTGTGCTTGCGCGGCTGCAAGCGACCTGCCTAAACTACCCTCGCCGTGCTCGCCGTCGCAGCTGCATCCGGGCTTGGCGCCATCCGGCGGACAGCCGGCGGCCAACCGCTTGCTGCACGACGCATCACCCTGCAGCATCATAACACTTGGCTGGCAGACGGTTGCAGCCGGACAAGCTGGCGGCCCTTGTCGCACTCGCCAATCCCGTATGCTGACGCGCTAACCCTACACCCTATGCCTACCTACCCTTAACCAATATGCTGGCGCACCTTCTCGCGCTCTGCATCCCGGGCGGCCCGGCCCCGCTCGCGCGCGGGCTCCTCTCTGCCCCGCTCGCTGTCTTTCCTGTAGCTCTCCCGCTCGCGCTCGGGCTCGCGCGGCGCGGCGGCCGGCGGCGGCGGCCGCGCGGCCGGCGGCGGCAGCAGCGCGGCCGGCGGCGCCGCGCCAGGCGGGAGCACCGCGGCTGCCGCGCGCGCGGCCTTGGACAGCTTGGCCACGCGGCTGTCGCCGCCCTTGCCGCCGCCAAAGCGCCGCGGCCGCCTGCGCAGGCCGCGCGAGGGGCCCTTAAGAGTGCTGTTTGTCCGGCTGCCGGTGGGATGGTTTGAGAGGAGCACCGCACAAGTGCTTCGACGCTGTCGTTTGCGAGCTGAGCAAGCCTCCACACGCCTGGGCATGCAGGACCCGAAGAGGGACTGACACCATGAGAGGCAGGGACAAGAATCAAGGCACGGGAACCTCGAGGACGTCGGCCCAGGTTCACACCAGTTGGGCACGGTGCGGCCGCGCTCGACATCCACCGTGACACGCCGGCCATCGATCTTCTTCCCGTCGGCCATCTTGTACGCAGTCTTCATGTCTGCCTTGCTCTCGTACTCGATGAACGCGTACCCGCGCGGCTTGCCTGCGGCCGCGCGGGCGGCGGGCTGCGTCGGCGCAAGGGCTGCAGCACCCGTGTGCGCGCTCGCTGCAAAGCGCCTGGGGCAAACAGCGGCGCCGCACAGCTGCGCTTCTAGCTGACCCTGATGGAAGCACCTGGGGCGCAAGTTATCGCTCAGGAAGAGCTTGCGGCGGCCACTTACCCCGGCATGCCGTCACAGCCGCCTGTAAAGGCGCAGCACCAAGCGTGCGAGGCCGGCGGCCGTGTCGCAGGGCGCCTGCTGCGGGACGGCGCCCGCCGGCTCGCAGGTGGGCTGGGAGACGGCGGGGTTCAGGTAGGGTTCCGCACCCGACTCCTTCTCAGTGACCAGGCGGATGCGCTTGATGGGCCCGTACTCCTCAAACTCGCGCCGCAGCTTCTTCTCGGTGGCCTCGAAGGAGAGGCGGCCCACGAACAGCGTCTTGAAGGGGTCGCCCTGCGCGCGCGTGCGGCGTCCGGTCAGCGCCAGGCGCGGCCGCCTGCGCGCCCCGCGGCGCTGCAGGCGGCAGCGTGCGCGCTCGCACCCGCTCAGCGGTATGAGCAACACACTGGGTGTCGCTGCTCAGTGAGCTGCACTCAGACCTCGCAAAGTTGTACCGCAGCGCTGCACCCCTTCACGCACTGTGCGCGAGCAGGAGCCTTTTCAAAAGGCGCGTCCAAAAGGGCCCTGGCCGGGCTATTATTGGTACTAGGGCCGCACCGCGGCCTCAGGGTCCTTGGCCGGGTCCCACTCCTTCAGGCCCTCCGTGATCTGCGCCTCCGCCTGCCGCACACGCGCGCGCCACGCTAGGGCGCCAGACCCTGGCTCCAACCCTGCCAGCTGCGGCTGGCCACGCAGGCGGCGGCCAAGAAGGCCGCCGGCGCGGCGCCAGGCAGGGCAGGTTGGGGCCTGGCTCGGGGGTGCGTTCCAGGGCTCCGGCTCGTGGTGTGACACTAAGGCGTGATCAGCAATCATACAGATATGACCTGAACTGCGATTGCAATGACTGCAGGGTGAAGCGCAGCAGCGCCCTGTCTGCGCAGGGTCTGCCAACGCTGCGCGGACAGCCGCGGCTTGGTGCAGGCAGCAGACCAGCTGCATGCACAGCAACCCTGAAGGTGCGCGGGTGCGTCCACGGGCAACTTGTGGGGTAAAAGGGCGCCCGACAAGGGCGCACCGTGCCGATCCTCTGAGAAGCCATGCGCAGCTTCCTGCACGTCACGGGGCACCCCAGCGTCACCACGCATGAGCTGGATACCCCACACGACCCTGCAATGCATGTCCCGCGCACACTCCGGCATGTACGCCAGTCCGAGGCACGCGCACTGCAGGCGGACGCCAGCGCAACACCGTGTTTGGAAAGAAGCGCATGCACACTCATGGGCCAAGAGCGCCCACCTCTTGAGCCATGAGGCGACCTACTGCCAAAAAAAAAAAATAAGGGCTGCAATTTCTTTATATACACAATGCAGCCCTCTCGACGCGCGGGCGGCCGCGCACTTTTCGGCGCGCGACTCGATGTCCACGCGCGCCTGCGCGGCCAGCTCGGGGTTGCGGAAGCGCCGCGGCGACACCGGCCGCGGGGCGTCCGGCTGCGGCTCATACTCCGGCTCGTCCGGCGCCGCGAACAGGCCGACCAGCGCGCCGATGCCGCTGTACGGCACCTGCGCCGCGTGGCCGGCAGGCGCCTGTTTAGGCGCAGAGCCGCCCGCGCTGCGCTCTGCCCGCGCAAGGCTGCTCCTCCCCTGGCAATGCTGTAATTTGCTTCGACTGCACCCCGAGGGCAGATACATATTTCAGGTGCAAAGCCGCCAGCGCTGCGCTCTTCTCAAAGCAAGGCTGCGCCTCCCCCGGCAGCCATGTCACTTGTTTTGACTGGCCCGCATGCCAAGCTGTGAGTCCCTGCCGAAGCTGTCAGTCCCCACCAGAGCTGTCAGTCCTCGCCAGAGCCGCGCAGCAGCGCGCGGCCGGCCGGCGGGCGCGGGGCCGTGGGCGCGGACCTTGGGCGGGCGCTTGCGCGGCGGCGGCTTGAACTCCAGCGCGTCGCGCGGCTCGAAGAACTCCAGCAGCTTCTTCGGCAGGCCCGTGCGGTGGCCGGAGATGCCCTCCTTGAGCTTGCGCTCCGCCGCCTCCTTGGACAGCTGGCCCAGGCCCGGCATCCTGCACGCGTGCGCGACGCGCGCCGTCAGCAGGCGGCCGCCGTCTCGTTCAGTCCTGCCTGTCCAGGCTCCTTGGTGTTGTCTGTTTCGTCGCGCATTCGCTCTCCTCCGCACGCCCTGCCAGCCGCAGAAGTGAGTCGGCTGCGCGATGCTTAGTAGTAGGTCTCTGAGAGCGTGAGGCAGCGCGGCGCTTGTTGCTGGCAGCTCGGCGGCCTGCAGCTGACCTCTCCAGCCGTCCGCGCGCGCTGCTCCGCCGCCGCCCTCCGCCCCTGCCCTCGCACCACAGCAGCACGTGGTCAGAGGCGCGGCTAAATCTGAGCGGGCGCGCCTTCAGCTCCACCGCCCGCCCGCGGCGCTCCCGCGTGCGCCGACGCGCGCAACCGCCGCTGTATGGCCCCCACATGCCTGCGCCGCAAGAATGAGTGTGAGCCCTGTGGGGAAGACGTAGGGGCAGCGCAACCGCGTAATGCAGAGCATGCTGCGCATGATGCGATGGCGACCACGCTCGGCGCTGTGCGGTTCCGCTCCAGTGGCGCACCTGTCGTCGCTAACACAGGCGCACCGGCGTCGTCAGTCTCATAGGTGCCGCAGAGGCTGCCGAGCAGGCCGCTGCGGCATGCGGGGCCGTCCCTGACCTGCTGGATCAGGGAGGTGAACAGGCCGGGGGCGGGAGCGCACTGGGGCCGCGAGCCCATCATCTTGGCGCCCTGTCAATGCGCTCCGCAGCTCCGCTGAGCCCCACCCGACGACGCTCCTGCGCTCACCGCGTCCTCATGCCGCGCCGGCACGCAGCAGCTGGCCTACTTCTGCTCCATTGGCACGCGGCGGAGGTGCAGTGTGAGTTCCTTTTCCAGGCAAACTGGCCTGGCGGCAGAAATAGGGTGTTGGTCCTGCTGCAATCTCACAAACAGGCACTCTGCCATGACCATAGGCCGATGTCCCTCCCTCCTCTCCAAGACGCCTGCTCGTCCGTCCAAGCTTTGCCAGCTGCATTGCGGACTGGCAATGGCGCTGCGCCGGCTGCTGAGCATGGCCGCTCCGGGCCGCCTGCGCAGGAGCGGCTGCACCAGCGGTTTGCCACACAGTGCCTGGGAGGCGTGCGTGCCTGCCGTGCTGGCGTGCACGCACCCCGCAGAGCTGCGCATGCGCAGCACCACCGCTTCGCCGGCAACGCCCCCAACCGCGGACGCAGCTGCTCACGCAGCGGACACTCGGGCGCAGCCCGAAGTGGACCGCAGTGCACCCGGCAGCCAGGAAGTGGCAGCGCCGGCGAGCGCACCTGACGGGGCACCGGGCGCCGGCCAGGGACGCATGGGTGCGGGCCGCGGCGCGACTGGCAGCCCGGCGTCGCCAGCGGTGCGCAGCGCGGCGGCGCCTGGCCAGGCGAGTGCGGCCAGGAGCAGGCCGCCGCGCGGCGACGGCTGGTGGCAAGCGGCGCCGCGCGCAGACGCTGCCAAAATCCCCTTTAGCGGGACGCGGCGCGCGCCGCCGCCTGCGCCCAGCGCTGGCGGCGTGCAGGCCGAGGCGCTCCCAGCGCTGCTCGGCCCGCCGCAGTTTGAGCGCCTCGGCAAGGTGGACGGCCGCTACACCGTGCCGCGCACGCCAGAGTTTGCGATCGTCGAGCTAGGGCCGGCGCAGTACAAGGCGCGCTGCCGCCCAGCGCGCCTCTACACTGGTCAGGCTGCTGTCTTGTGATTGCCAGGGCGAGCTATACGGGACTGCTCTGCCGCGCTCACGTGCTGCTTGTGCAGTCGGCGCACCGGCGTTGCGCGTTGTCCTGCCGCATTCGTTACGCGTTACGCACGGGTCGCCAGCGGGCTCTGCGCATGCACAGGGCGAGGGGCAGCTGACCAACAAGCCAGCTGACGTCGGCGGCGCGCGCAGGTGTCCCCGGACGACCTGGTGGTGAGCGAGAAGCTGAAGGGCGTGGACGTGAACGACCGCCTGGCGCTCGGCCGCGTGCTCATGCTGGGCTCGCGCAGCGAGACGGTCGTCGGGCGGCCGCACATCCCTGGCGCCTCTGTGACCGCGGTCGTGGAGGCACGTTGTCACCCAATGATCATCTTGCTTATCAAGTCCTTGTTGGCGGCCGCTCGCGCTCTTCTGTGACACGGCCACCTTGTGTGTGGCATTGGTGTGCTGCAAGCATACAGGCTGGGCTGCACGCGGCAGTCTCAGGGCATGGCACAGGTTGCTGTTCACCTGTTAAAATCAAGTGTACTACAGAAATAGCAAGGGCGGGCACTGCCTTGGCCCTGGCGCAGGGGCTGCCGTGTCTGGCGCAAAGGGACTGCGCAGTTTCGCGCGGAGCGGCGCCTTGCCGGGGGCGCGCCGCTGACGCCCGCGGGTGCGAGGTGCCGCGCAGGAGCAGTTCCAGGACGCCAAGGTGACCGTGTTCAAGAAGCGCCGGCGGAAGAACTCGCGCCGCAAGATGGGCCACCGGCAGGCGCGCGCGCTCAGCCTGCCCGAGCGTTCAGCCTGCCCGAGCGCGCTCAGCCTGCCCGAGCGTTCAGCATGCGCGCGGGGCAGCATGTGTTGCATGCTGCCGCCCTGGGGTGCCTGGGCGGCATGCGTGCGGGGCAGGGCAAGGTGCATCAGCGCAGCCGGGTGCGGGCGTGCCGGCAGCCCCTCATCAGTCCGTGGGAGTCCTGCACCCGGGTATGCGGCGGCGCTCTGCAAGGCGCGGCTCGCCGCAGTGGCCGCCGCCAGTCGGGCGGGGCGGGGCATGTGCGCGGCGTGCGAGCTGACGTGCTGTGCATGCTGTGGGCGTCTGCCTGACGTCCGGCACGTGCCGGCGGCGTCGCACGCGTTCAAAACAACATGTGAGTGCAATAGGGGTAGGCCCAACCTCAACCTATCTGTGCTGCGCAGGAGCTGACCTCGCTGCGCATCGTGAGCATCCATGGCTTCGAGGCACGCGAAGCAGAGGCTCCCCAGCCTGTTGCGGCGGCTGCATGAGGAGGCAGCAGCAGCCAACACACCGTCTGGCGCTTGACTTCTGCACCAACTGTGTCACTAGCCTGCAAGGAGCCTGTCAGGTCAGTTGGCGATGGTAACAGAGTATGCACGCCGGCCTCGCTGTCCCACGGTGTGTTCTGCGGGCGTGTACCAGAGATGTTTTAAAACCGATTTTAAGCACTCAAGTGGCGACCATCCACTCATAGTGCAACAGTCCCTCACGCGAGCGAGCGCTTCTGCTTGCGCTTTGCGCTTGAGCCAGCCTCGCCGCCGGCGCGGCGGCCATCCGCACGCTTGCCATTAGCCAGCGTATGCGCCCGCTTGGCAGGCGGGGTGGCCGCCGCGCCTGAATTGCTCCCCGCCTGCCCCCCGCCGGCGGCATCGGCCTTCTCTGTTTGCGCGCGCGCAGCCTTCATGCCTGCTGGCAAGGCCGCGCCCGGCTTACCTGTGCTGCCCCGCGGCGCCCTGCCGGCGGCGCCGAGGCTGCCAGGTCGCCTCCGCTGCGCGGCCGCTCCTGCGCCATCCGCCAGTGCAGCGCCGCGCGGCGCGCCGGCCCCGCCGTCTGCACCAGCGCCGTCAAGTCTGGCGGGCTCACTCTGCCTTCGCCGCGCGCCGCCCGGCCGCTCGTCGGCCGCCGCGGCAGCGCCCGCGCCGCGCTTGCCGCGCGCCCCGGGCGCGCTGCCTTCCCGCCCCGGCCCTTCACCGTCCTCCGCGCGGGCCTGGTCAGAGGCCGCTGCCGGCGTGCTGTGGCCGTTTGCTGCAGGCGGGGCTGTGAGCAGCCTCCTCCTCTTCTTCTTCATGCCGAACTCAGCGCCCGGCTGCTCGTCTGCGGGCGCCGCACCGCCGCTGATGCGGCCGGCGTCCGCGCCCGCGCCGCTGCCCGGCGCCGAGCCGGCGCCGAGCTGCGGCCCAGCTCCGTGATCCGCCGCCGCCTGCGCCGCGTGCCCATTGGCCGCAGGGGACGCCGCGCGCTGCCTCTTCCTCTTCTTCTTCTTCTTCACTTCGCTGCCGGCGCCCTCCTCACTGCCGGCCGCCCCCGCGTGGCCGCCCGCCGCGCCCGCCGCGCCGCGTGCAGGGCGCAGCAGCTCCAGCTCGTCGCTGTCCCTGATCGCGGCGTCGCCGCTTGGCGCGGCCGCCGCGCTCGCGCCAGCAGGGCCGCCCCTGCCGCCGGCCGGGGGCGCGCCGCCGGCGGCCGCGCGCGGCGCCGGGTCCAGGGCCTGCGCGGCATGCACATCGTCCAGGGTATTGTCCAGGGTATCGTCCAGGGTTTCGTCCAGCGCGCCAGCCGCGCCCGCGTCGACGCCCGCGCCGCTGGGCGCCAGCACGCGCATGGCCGCCAGTGTGTAGTCGAGCAGGAAGGTGGACCGGCGCAGGCGGTCCAAACGCGCGGCGTGGCGGCCCGAGTATGCGCCCAGCGCGTCCAGCAGCGCGCCCGCGCCCGGCAGCGCCAGCAGGGTCTGCCGCCGCGACAGTTGGGGCCTCAATGGAGCGGCCACCGCCATTGTAGCCAACAAGACTCTCGGGCACCACCGCTCCTGGTGGGATGGTGCTGACTAGGTCGGGGCAAACAAAGCAATGTAGAGCAGTAGTGTGGTCCTGGGAAGGGCCAGCTCGGACGCCGCTCGGTGCAGGGACCTCGGTATAGTGAGGATGCGTGTCATCAGGGTGCATCAGCAACTTACCAGATCTACATCGCAGGTTCTCGTCACCGGTCCGTGCACCGTGCGCGCTGAAAGCTCCT
>JAABUY010005969.1_pt1 | contig 12046 bp, 12 predicted proteins | sample 5560271 | NCBI WGS metagenome assembly JAABUY01 (sample SAMN10711886, study PRJNA513374) | rock metagenome | isolation source: Antarctica rocks | place: Antarctica: Victoria Land, University Valley
AGGCTGGGTCTGTGAGGCACAGCTCACCGCTGCAGCCGGCGCACGGGCCGGCATGCAGGCGCCCAGCGCACAGGCTGGGTCTGTGAGGCACAGCTCACCGCTGCGTCCGGCGCACGGGCCGGCATGCAGGCGCCCAGCGCACAGGCTGGGTCTGTGAGGCACAGCTCACCGCTGCATCCGGCGCACGGGCCAGCATGCAGGCGCCCAGCGCACAGGCTGGGTCTGTGGGTCCACAGCCCCACATCTGCGGCCCCACCTGGCTGGCCTTTGTGTCGAGAGCGCCGCACAGGCCCTGGATGATCTGCCGGCCGGTCATCGAGTAGAGCACAGTCGCCTGCGCGTGTCGCGCGCGTCAGCACGGCCGAGCAGCGCGCCCTCGACGCAGCAAGCTTGTCAGTGTGGAGCTGCTGACTACGGGGGGCACGTTACAGAGAGGGGTGATTACCAGTGCGGCGGCTGCGAGCTCTGTCGTGCCCAGGTGGCCCACGCTCGCGAGCGAGACGGTCGAGATGGCGTAGTTCAGGGTCAGGTTGACGACCAGCGGCCCCGCCAGGCGCCCCTGGCGCTGCAGCTCCTGCGCAGGTGGCCGCCCTGGTGAGCGTCAGCCCAGCTGATTAGCTCCAACAAGGCCTGGACTGCACAGAAGGCGGCGCGCTGCCGGCGGATTGCCGTGTGTGCCAGGACCGGCGCCCTCACCGACCAGGCAACAGCAGACAGACGAAAGACAGGCACCAGAAAGAGTGCAGAGCCCTTTTCATTTTCACGCGGCCATGCCGCCAAGGCGCACAAGAAGGCGGGCAGGTTTCGGCGGCGCCAAGGAATATGGGTTCAAAGCAGCAACCTTGCCAACGTCGCTGAACTTGCTCCGCGTGCCCCGCGGTTCGCTGGGTGCACCGCAGGCCCGCCCGTCCGCGCAGTGCGCCTCTGCGGCCGCACACGACTGCGTCCTGCCATCAAGCAACGGCTCACGCAAGCCGTCATCGCAGCTGGCAGCAAGCGTTCTGCAGTCCGCGACGAGCGCTGTGGGCGACGGCGGCAGGCGCGCGGAGGTGCGCATCGCGGCGCACTTATTCCCGCGCCAAAGCGAGCACGCATGCGCACACACGCCGCAGTACGGCAATCAGGTTGGCAGGCAAAGGTTCCACGAGTGACCACACACTTGAGACTTGCGCACTGCAGCGGCTGGTGAAATTAGCAACGCCCGGTACGGTGCTATGTTACTGTAACAGGATACCCTGGGGGGGGTCCTGAGAGCCTGCATATGGAGCAAGAGCGCTGAATGGGCAGTCGCCCCGATATAGTCAGCATGGTCCAGGAGAAGGAGGATGTGGCCATGCAGGACGCGGCGCCGTCCAGCAACGGCGCCGCCGCGCCCGACGACGCGGGCAAGAAGGCGAAGAAGAAGCCGCGCAAGGGCGAGGAGGACAAGGATGCCGACCTGTCCGAGGAGGACCTGGAGCTGAAGAAGAACCTGGAGCTGATGGTCGCGCGCATCGCCGAGGGCGACCCCGGCCTGCAGGCGGCCGCGCTCGCGTCCATCAGCGCCGAGATCCGCTCCGCCACGACCTCGATGACCAGCGTGCCCAAGCCGCTCAAGTTCCTGCGCGCGCACTACGGCCGGCTCAAGGAGGCGCACGGGCGGATGCGGGCCGACGGGCCGCGCGCCGCGCTCGCCGACGTGCTGTCGGTGCTCGCGATCACGACCGGCAAGGAGGGCGAGCGCGAGAGCCTGCGCTTCCGGCTGGAGGGCTCCAAGGTGAGCGCGGCCGCGGCGCCTGCCCGGCGGCGCACGTGCGCGCAGCGGGCGCGCTGAGCGACGCGGGCTGGACTTGTCCTTGTTGCCTGCGTCGGCACCACTGAATGGCCGTGCAGACTGTCTACGTGCCAGGAGTGCGCATGCGTGCTCGAGCGCCACAGGCAGCACGCTTGGGCCGGGGCTGCGCCGACCGGCGCCGCGCGGCGCGGCAGGAGGAGGTGGGGCTCTGGGGACACGAGTACGTGCGCAACATCGCGGGCGAGATCGGGCAGGAGTACGCGGCGCGGCGCGAGGCGGACGCGCCGGTGGACGACCTGCTGGAGCTCGTCGCGCAGATCGTGCCGTACCACATGTCGCACAACGCCGGTGCGCCGCCCGGCCCGCAGCGCCCGCAGCGCCCGCGCTCCACGCTCTCCATGCATCCTGGGAACGCGCTCGCCGCTGGAGCGCGACGAGCGCGCGCGGCCCCTCCGTGCGCGGCCGGCGCCCAAGCCCGCGCGCGGCGCACGCGGCGCGGCGGCGGCGCCGGCGCGACCGCTCGTGCCGGAGCCGACTGCGTGCACCGGCCGTCACGCGCGCGGCGCGGCGGCGGCGCCGGAGCCGACTGCTTGCGCCGAGCCGACGGCGCGCGCCGGCCGCCGCGGCAGAGCCGGAGGTCGTGGACCTGCTGCTGGAGGTGGAGAAGCTGGACTGGCTGGGCCGGCACGTGGACGCGGCGAACGCGGGCCGCACCTGCCTGTACCTCACGTCCTGCTGCGCGTACCTGCCGGAGGCGGACGACATGGCCGTGCTGCGCACCGCGTACGGCATCCACCTGGACCGCAAAAAGTACCCGGACGCCATGCGCCTGGCGCTGAAGATGAACGACAAGGCGCGGCGCCTGCGCGGCCGGCCCGCCCCCGACGCGGACCGCGCCTGCGTCAGCAGAGCAGCCTGAGGCATCGGCAACGACGTTGGAGCTACAGGCTCGAGAGCAGGCTGCCTGCTTGGCCGCTCGACAGAAAACGTGTTGGCTTTGGCTGGTTTGGGCAACGCGGCTAGGGTCGTGCAATGCGGCGTGCCTGCACAGCCCCGAGCGCCTCTCCTCACGTCTGAGCTCCTCCGCCGTCCCGCCTGAGCCGAGGCGGCCGGCCGGCGCGCGGGCGCAGGCGCTGGTGGCGGAGACGATGGCCGCGTGCGCGGACCCGCTCGTGAAGAAGCAGCTGGCGTACCTGCTCGGGCGCCAGGGCGTGGTGCGCCCCCGCCGCGGCGCGGGCGCGGTTCGTGCAGCCGCGCGCAATGCTTGTTCCTTCTTGCTGCACGTGCGCGCGCTGCTCCGGTTGCTTGGAGGAGGAGGAGGAGGAGGAGGAGAGGAGGAGCAAGACAAGATATTTGTTATGAAGGGGGATGCGGGTTGAGAGCGCTGCGCCGGAGCGCTTCCACAACTCGCGCGCAGCGCTGGCCGCGCGCGCCGGGGGTGCGGGGCGGCTGCAAGCGCGCGGTGCGGCGCTGCGGCGCAGGTGCTCGACTTTGAGGAGGGCCCGGCCGCGGTGGCGGACGAGGAGCTGCAGGGCGAGCTGCGCGATATCAGCGCCAACGTGCGCCTGAGCGAGCAGTACCTCGCGCTCGCGCGCGACCTGGACGTCATGGAGCCCAAGGCGCCCGACGAGGCGCGCGCCGGCCTGCTTGCCAAAACCCTATACCCTACCCTGCCCTACCTATCAAAGCCGTGCATGCGGGTGGCGCCCGTGGCCCGCGCCCTGGAGAGCGCGGGTACATGCGCGCCCGGGGGCGCGGGCGGCGCCGCGCCACCCCGCTCGGGCTCCCTGTGTCGGCGCCGTGCCGTGGCCAGCAGACGATGCTGGACTGCCAGCTGACTCAGCCCACAAATTTCAGGCCACAGCGGAGGTCAGTAAGTGTGGCTAGGCGCATGGCGGCGAATGGTGGTGCATGGTGGCGCATGGATGGGCGTGCAGCCGACCGCGGCGATGGGGGCGAGCTGCCAGCGGCGGGCGCGCGTCCCGCGGCAGGTGTACAAGATGCACCTGGTGGAGGGCCGCGCGGCGACCGGCCCCGCGGTGGACTCGGCGCGGCAGAACCTGGCGTCCACTTTCGTCAACGCGTTTGTCAACGCCGGCTTCGGCACCGACAAGCTCATGACGGGTGCGTGCCCCCTGGGGCGCGGCGCTCTGCAGACCCCCGCTGAGCGCCTGGCGTCCGTGACAAGGGCTCAGGAGACGCTTGGGGTGCGGTGCCGGCGGTCGCGCAGTGCTGCCGCCTGGCGACAGCGGCGGGCTGCGTTGCTCCGCGCTCAGAGCCGGGCAAGTTGCTGCAGCATGTCCACGAGCAGGGCTCTGAGGGTTTTGAGGAGGTGGCGCAGCCCCGGGGCAGCGGCTGGCGGGCTGCCGACGGCAGACCCTGCCTCAGCTGGCGTCGCGGCTGGCCGCGCGGCGCGGCGCAGGGCAGTGACGTGCGGCGCGCGGGGCCAGGCGCGAGCGAGGAGGACCCGGGCGCGGTGCACTGGATCTTCAAGAACAAGGACCATGGCAAGACGGCGGCCGCCGCGTCGCTCGGTCTCATCGCGCTGTGGGACGTGGAGGGCGGGCTGCCGCAGATCGACAAGTTCCTGTACTCCAAGGACCCGCACGTCGTGGCCGGCGCGCGCCCGGCCCCGCGCCCGCGCGCGCGCCGCCCCGTCCCGCGGCGGTGCCCTCCGGCGATTGGGTGATGCCGCGCTGCCGAAGTGCCCAAACCCGCTCGCCAGGACGCCAGTAGGGGGCATGCCTGCTCGCGCGAGCGATGCTTCGCGCCAGCTATGCCCTTGCTTTTAACATGGCGCTGCCTGCGCTTCATCGCACACCAGTGCAGGCTGGGGCGGGGCTGGCGGCCCAGCGCGCCGGGCGCGCGAGCCGCGGCGCGCGCGCGCAGGCGCGCTGCTGGCGGTCGGCGTGCTGAATTGCGGCGTGCAGCACGAGAATGACCCCGCCTACGCGCTGCTGTATGACTTTGTGGAGAAGCCGGACGCCACCATCCGCATCGGCGCGATCATGGGCCTTGGGCTCGCGTACGCGGGTGCGCGCACCGGCCGCCCGCACCGCCCCCCCTGCCTTGCCGCACGCGCGCGGCCTGCTGGCCTGGTGCGCTATGCAGCTGTGCAGTCGCGCAGTGCGCGCAGCGCCCTCCTGTCACGGATGGTCCGGTCCCCCACCCGGGGCGCGCGTGCGCTTGAGGCAGGCTGCTAGGGTCCACACCCTGGCTGCTTCATCACTCTGCTTCCCTCGCAGCTCGCCATCCTTCGTGGGGCATCGCGCTGCCGGCAACGCCCACTGCACTGCAGCAAGCTGCCAGGGCCCCCCACCAGGCATGCACATGGGCAGGGCCGCAGAGTTGCTCTCGGCCGCGCCAGATGGAGGAGCGCGGGTCTGCGCTGACAAGCGTTTTCATTTTGAAGGTAGGACAGCGCCGCGACTGGCCGTGCCCGCGGCCCTCTGGCGCGCAGCTGCGCGCGCTGAGACAGGCTGCGGAGCGGCCGTCAGCGCCGTCGCCCGGCGCCGGCAGGCACGCGGAAGGAGGAGGTCGCGGAGCTGCTGACGCCGCTGCTGACCGACGCGGACGTGTCCATGGAGGTCGCCGGCTTCGCGGCGCTCAGCCTCGGGCTCGTGTTCGTGGGCGACTGCCACGCAGCGAGCGCGGAGGCCATCCTGCAGGCGCGCGCCGGCTGGATCCGGGGGATGGGATTGCTTAGCTTTCGCACGGGCTGGAAGGCGGCCCCCTGCCACTCCTGTCCCGCCGGCTGCTGGGTGACGGAGGTAGGGAGGTTGAATGCGACCATGCCAGGTCGCTCAGGCTGGCGTGCTGCCTGGCGGGCCCTGTCCCGGGAGGCGCCTGGGCGAGGGCGGTTGCCCGAAGGCTGATGCTGTGGTCGGGGGCCGAGGCCGGGGGCGCGCGCCTGCAGGCGTGCATGACGCGGGGCTCAGGCTGGCTTGCTGCTGTTGGGCCCTGTCCTGGGAAGCGCCTGGGCGGAGGGCGGCTGTTCAGAGGCGGCCTGGGTGCTAAGGCCGGGTGCGCGCCTGCAGGCGTGCATGACGCGGGGCGAGCCGGAGCTGGGCGAGCCCTGGGCGCGGCTCATGGTGCTCGGCCTCGCGCTCCTCTACCTGGGCCGCCAGGACGCTGTTGAGGCCACGCTGGAGGCGCGGGCCTGCCGGGCAGCCGGCTCCTTGCCACAGTGCACAGTCATCGTGCCAAGCACAAAGCAGCCGTGTACTCCAAGAGCTGCAGTCCTCACTGCGCCCGGGTGATATCAACGAGCGCGCGCTTGCATGGCTGAGCGCGCCTGAGAACCTGTGTGCAGGTCCTGTGTGCAGCGGACTGTGCGGGCCTGCGCGCGACGCGGCCGGGCCGGCGCGGCGCGGCGGTCATGGCGCGAACGCGCGGTGCGGCGCGCAGGTCTCGCGCACGCTGTCGGAGCGCATCAGCGCGTATGCGGGCGTGGTCCTGGAGACGGTGGCGTATGCGGGCACCGGCGACGTGCTCAAGGTGCAGCGCCTGCTCGCGCTGTGCGGCGAGCACACCGAGGTGGACGAGGCGTCCGCCTGGAAGGTGCCAACCCTGCCCCCCACCCCCTCCCCTCCCCACACAGCCTCGTGGGCCCGCCATGGGCCACTCGTGTTGAGTTGGCAGGCGTGCGGCGCGCATCCAGCATCATAGGCCGGGTCGTGGTTGTGGTGAAGGCGCTCGGCGTGCGGCTTCGTAACTGCGCTGCCGTCCGCATATGCCAGCTGGTAGGGTTGAGCGCCGGCTGGTAGGGTCAGGGCGACGCGTTGGGGTGGGGGCGCCAGGTGGCGCACCAGGGCCCGGCGGTGCTGGGCATTGCGCTGGTGGCCATGGCGGAGGACCTGGGCGCGGCCATGGCGCACCGCGCGCTGGAGCACCTGCTGCAGTACGGCGAGCCAGCAGCGCGGTGCGGCCCGCCCAGCCCCGTGGGGTTAGGATTAGGGCTATTGGACCCCTGTTCCTCTTACCCTGTAAGCTCCGCGCACCTGCCAGGGCGAACCGTCTTCTCCTGTAGCAGGGGCGAGCGAGGGGGCGCGGCCGTGCCATGGCACGCAGCGCATTCAAAGCGCCTCTTGCAACCCGAGAGCGCGCGTGGTCAGCAGCGCGCCTTGTTCGGCTCTTGGGTCAAAAGCTCGGGCCGCACCCGCGGCGACGTACATGGTACATGGGCACACAGCGAGCTGATCGTGAAGGCCTTCGATCGTTCTCTGTATCATGCATGCAGGGGTCGTCCCATGCTTGGCCCGACCTGGCGCATCAGGGTGCGCCTGTGGATGCGGGCAAGCCCTCCATGAGCAGCAAGGCTTGCCCCAGCCATGCGGCTGCTCCTGTCTGGTCCCGCCTCGCCGCGGGCCTGGTGCACAGGGCGCGCCGACATGGGTGCCGCCCGGCGCGCAGGCGGGCGGTGCCGCTGGCGGTCGCGCTGCTGAACGTCAGCAACCCGGCCATGTCGGCCATGGACGCGCTGAGCCGCCTGTCGCACGACGCAGACGCGGAGGTCGCGCAGAACGCCGTGCTGTCCCTGGGTGCGCGCTAACCTCACCTACCCTGCCTGGGCGCGCGTGGCGCTCCTCTGCACGCGGGCGCAAGCGGCGGTGCCCCGGCGCGGTGCGGCGCTCGCTCAGCGGCGCCTGGCTGACTGACGGTCGAACGCCGATCGGCCAATTGCAGTGTCCTCTGGCGCCGCTTGCACGCATTTGCCAAGAAGACACAATGATCTCATGTTAGCGACCTCGACGCGCCTCACAGAGGCTGCGAGCAAGCTCGCGTGCCGGGCGCGGCGCGCAGGCATCATCGGCGCGGGCACAAACAACGCGCGGCTGGCGGGCATGCTGCGCGGGCTGAGCGGCTACTACGCGAAGGAGCCCACGCTGCTGCTGCTGGTGCGCGTGGCGCAGGGCCTGGTGCACATGGGCAAGGGCCTGCTCGGCCTCGCGCCCTACCACACCGACGGCCAGCTCGCCTCCGGTGCGCGCCCGCGGCCGCGCGCCGCCGCCCTCGCGCCCGGCCCCTTTGCTCACCTCGCGCTTGTCCCTGCTCTGGCGGCCTGCGCGCGCGCGCGCGCCCCTGGCCGCGGCGTCCTCGTGGACACGCCCGCGTCGGCCGCCGCCCACGCGCCGGGGGCCGGCGGGCGCAGGCGTGGCCGTGGCGGGCATCCTGGCGGTGCTGCACTGCGCGCTGGACCTGAGGGCGACCATCGGCGGGCGGCACCCGGCCGCGCTCCTCTTCCTGGCGGCGGCCATGCGCCCGCGCATGCTCATGACCGTGGACGAGGCCGGCGCGCTGCTGCCGGTGCCGGTGCGCGTGGGCCAGGCGCTGGACGTCGTCGCGCAGGCCGGGCGGCCCAAGGCCATCACCGGCTTCCAGACGCACACGACGCCGGTGCTGCTCAGCGTCGGCGAGCGCGCCGAGCTGGCGAGCCAAAAGTTCCTGCCGCTGTCGGGCGTGCTGGAGGGCACGGTCATCCTGCGGCCCAACCCCGACTGGGTCGAGGCGCACGAGTAGCGCGGCGCGCGCGCGGCGCGCCGCGCGCGCCTGCGCGGCCAGCATGAGGCGCCGGGCGGCACAGGCCCGGCATCGCGCAGCGGCCTCCTCGGCGGGATGGGCGGCGGGGCCGCGCAGCAGGGCCTGACGGCGGTGATCATGTCTCGCGGCATCTGTTTTGCAGCTGCAGCGTCTAGCGGAGGGGTTTGCAGCGCCTAGTCGAGTCGCACTTGTAGCAGCTTCAGGGTGCTTTTCGGGCGCCTCTGGTCTCCCCGCCCTGCGTCTGCAGCAGCCTTGTTTTGAGGCGTGCTCATGGAACAGCTTCGGAACCGGCAGAACGCGCGCTTGCTCGAGCCCCGGCCCTGTAACAACATGCGATTCACGTGCATGGCCAGAGGCCTATACTTCAGGCCTGCCTGCAGGCTGCAAACCGCCTAATTTATGAGAGCAGCGCAGCAAGGAGGTGAGAAGAACCGCTGGTGATGCAGCAGCAGGCTCGTCACGCCTGTGCAGCAGGCCCCCCGGCGACCCAGCGCTCAGCCCAGTTCGCCAGGCCGCACCGCGCCGCGGCCGCCTGCACCTCGGCCCTGGCCGCGCGCAGCGCGGCGAGCGCGTCGCGCGGCTGCTGGCCGGCGCGGCGCGCCAGCCATGCCGCAGCCGCCGCGCCCGCGCTCAGGCCCGCGGAGCGGAACGCGCCGAGGACGGCCGGCAGCTCCTCCACGAGCAGCGCCTCTGCGGCGTGCGCGCGCTCCAGCGCGGCCACGGCGCCGCCCGGCCCCGGGTCAGGGTCGCCGGGGCTGCCGTGGGCGACGCCAGGGCCGGGACACGCCCCCAGGCCGGCCAGCAGCGCTTGCAGCATCGCATCGCAGCCGGCGGCAGGCGGCGCAGGGCCCTCGCGCGCGGCCAGGCCCGATCCGGGGCGCGCGCCAGCGCTCGGGCGCCCTCCGCCCGAGCGCGCAGGCGGCGCGTCGGGCGGCAGCGGAGCATGTTCGGCGTCGGCAGGGTCGCACCAGGCGGACATACCCTCGGCAACCGCGGCAGCCAGGTCGGGGACCGGCAGGCCGGCGCGCCACAGAGCCAGCATGCCGAGCGGCGTGGCGGCGCATGCGCTTGAGCAGGCGCGCATCAGCTGCCCGGGGTTGACAGAGGCGCCCGCAGGCGAGCCGGGGCTAGCATCCGCGCTGCAGCCTGGCTGCGCATACGGCGGCGGCTGCCCGTAAGCGGAGTCGCCATGAGGCAGCACTGCAGTGGGCGCTGTTGCGGAAGAGCCCACCAGGAGCGCTGGCGCGCCCGCTGCCGCCATGTGCGGTACACCTGCCGGCGACGGGCGGCAGCTCATCACCGCCCGCTGCACGCCAGACCTGAGTCACGCCTTGCGCGCTGCGCGTGGAGCATCGAGCGCAGGCGCACGCGCTGCGCGGACGCCCTGGGGCGCCATAGGTCTGTCTACACCGCAGCTTGCCAGCAGCTTCCACCCAGATGCTGTAGCTGGGCAGCTGTGGCCTGCCCAGCCTGAGGCGCACGACACTGCTGCAGCCGTTGCATGGGCGGGCGCACATGCGGGGCAGCGGAGCAGACCGCAGACAGATGCCGCGTAGTCCCCGACGGCCTCCGGTGGCGCATGCCGCGGGCCGCCCTCGGCGAGCCGGCGCAGCAGCGCCACCATGGCGTGCAGCACGTCGCGGGCGTGCTCAACCTCTGGCTGGGGTGCGTTGCCCTGGCGAGGCGCTGGGCCGCTCTCCTGTGTTGGGAGCGCAGCTGCCGCGCGGGTCGCGGGCAGCGCCGGCAGCAGCAGCCGGCGGCCAGCAGGGGTCGCCGTGAGCGTGCGCAGCAGTACGGCCATGCCCCTGCGTCGTGCGCCCGGGCGCGCGTTAGGCAGTGGGCAGTGAGGATGAGGCTTCTGGTGCACTCTGCCGGGTCGAACAATTGCTTTATGTGGCCCAACCAATGCTCAATAGTGGCCATGCAGCGAGCAGTGGCCGCAGGTGTCCCCAGCCAATGTGCAGCTCCGCCATGCATGCAAATACTTGTAAAGCAGCAGTGCAGTCATGCCAAGACATTGGCTTTTCTTCAAAGCAGAGCCAGGCAGATGAGGACCACCTGTGCACGCCAGCCATGGTGGGTGCTAGCGCCTCCACGCCCGCCCGCCGCTCCAGGAGCGCGCGCAGCCCCGCGGCGAGTGGCCGCGCCACCCCGGCGTCCAGCGCGGGCGGCCGCGGGCCCGTCAGTGCAGCGGCCATACCCTGGAGGGCTTGCAGGGCGGCCAGGGCCGCCGTCGGCATGCCGAGGGCCGGGCTCGACTGAGCGGGGCATGCTGCTGGACTCGGCGGCTGAGTGAGCTGCGTCAGCGGCTGCAGGGCGACCTCCACCAGCCAGCCAGCGGCTTCCGGCAGTGACACCTGCTCGCCCTGCGCGGCAGCCAACGACTTGCGCGTCTGGCATGCACAGGGAACCGGCCCCTGAGGCTGCCGGGGGCAGACGGTGCTGGCCTTGGGCTGCAGATGCTGGCAGAAGAGCTGGAATGTACGGCAGGGACATCACTTTTACAGTCACAACAACGGGCGCGGTTTGCACACGCGACTTTTCGCGCACTGTCTGCTGCTGCAGCGGGAGCGCAGTGCACACCTGGCAGCCGGCAATGGGGAACAGCCGCCTGCCAGAGTGTGATGCGAGCACCTCCCCGACGACCGCAAGCGCAGCCTCCTCCGCCGCCGCGCTCATGCGCGGCCTGCGCGCGCCGGAAGGCTCTGCAGCCCAAGCGGCCCCACATGTGCATGTGCTCGAGGTGAAGGCTGCACGCTGTCTGGATGCTGTCGCACGGATGGGTCAGGCGCAAGCTTGCCCTCCGGTAAGCCCTGAGTAGCAGCAGCAAGGTTTGGTGGCTCCTGGGCGTCCCGCCTGTGTGGCACAGGCTGCGGTCTCCAAGACCGCTGCACGGGCGGGGCCCCGGGGAGGGCGCGCCAGCGGGCGCCTTCCGCGACGGCGCGGCACACGGCCAGCAGCTGCCCCAACGCGCCCGCCTCCGCCAGGCCTTGCGCCAGCACCTGCCAGGTGCAGTGGCCTTGCTGAGGCAGATGCAAAGCTTACCATGCACCGCTCTCCAGCACCCTGCGGGAAGCGTCGAGCGAGGGCAGGACGCTGCATCAACCTGCTCGTGCACGCACTGGCATGCCCCGACAGCCTGTTGCGCTCGCCTCGGCAGATCCTCAGGCGGCTGGCAGGCTGTGAGGCGCCCGAGCGTATGGCCGCCTGGCTCCGTATGCATCACAAACAGGCTTGGAATGGATGCACATGCAGCCTGCCGCAATGCGTGATAAGATACCATAACACAGATTAATGGGTGAACCTAATGCAGCAGCTGGGGTCGGCTATGCGTGGTGCACACCCGTGCGCCGGTGGCGGGGGCCGCCCACGCATGCAGCCACTCGGCGACCCCGCGCGCGCCGCCCGCCGCGCAGAGCCACTCTAGCGGGCTCGCCGCGCCTGTCGGCGCCCAGAAGCATGCTAGCTTGGCCCATCTTGGGCTGAAAGGCACAAGAATACCAGCGGGCTTCACAGCAGGTGCGCACCCTCATGCGCCTAGTTCGACGCACACAGGACCGTGCACACAGCTCCGCCAGCGCATGCGAGCGCACAGTGGGGCTTGCACGCAGGGTGATGGGTGCAGCGCGGCTGCGCGCCTTGCGGCGGCCACGCGGCCGTCGCCGCAGGCGGCGCCGCGCCCGCCGCGGCCCCGGGCCCCGGCGCTAGCAGCAGCCCGGCGCCGCGCGCCAG
>JAABUY010005970.1_pt1 | contig 12046 bp, 9 predicted proteins | sample 5560271 | NCBI WGS metagenome assembly JAABUY01 (sample SAMN10711886, study PRJNA513374) | rock metagenome | isolation source: Antarctica rocks | place: Antarctica: Victoria Land, University Valley
ATGCTGATTCTGCTAAAGCTGAATTTATCATAAATCTTAATAGTCAGTAATACTGCTAAAGCTGAATTAACTGTGAATCTCAATAACTGATGTATACAGCTACTGTTAATGTGCTGATTCTGCTAAAACTAAATTTATTATGAATCTTAATAATTAATGATACTGCCAAAGCTGAATTAACTGTGAATCTTAAAAGTCAACATACTTAACTATCATCACACTAAAAGTATACACTTTCTTTAAAAAGCTTCTTGCTAATCTGAGCTCATAATTTGTTTAAAGAAAGTAAATACTCATGCTATATTATGCTGTTTAGTGAAATCTTTAAACTGTGTTGTCTATGGGCACATCTTGATTAAGAGAGTTATAGAAGAAGTAAAAAGAACATTAACTGCAGTTAATGTAAATAAAGTCTTTACTCAGTCTTTAATATTAGTTCTATCTCACTTCATAGAAGCAGCTAGAACATCACTTCTCAACACTTATTATTCAGAAGTTTACTCTCATTAATGTGACAAAATCATGCATCTTAAGATTCTTCTGCTAAGAACTGCATAACAAAGAGAATTTTATTATAGTCATTAAAGAAGTTTTCAGAAGTTAAGTAAAATGTCATTACAGTGCTGCATATAAACTCAGTATGTTTATGAATGAACTTCTCATTATATATAAGCAAGTTCTTTAATTATTGTGTTTGTTTTGCTGAAAATATATATACAACTTTAAATGCATATCACTTTGTTAAATTCAAAGAGCTAATAAGAACATAAAAAGATTCTATATATAATTCTTTCTCAGATAAGACTTAAGAGTCTTTATCTCTCAGAAGCTCATTGATCTCATTATGCATGTTAAATGCTTGCAGTTCACAATTAATTTTCATAAATCATCATTTTTTTTCATCATTAATCTGCCTAATTTCAGTCAGACAGATCTGTTCATTTAAACATTAATTCTTCTTCTTTATAATCTAAATAGCAGCCTGAATCTCTGCAGATTTCTGTTCTTCAGAAATTACTTAAATCTTAATATAATTAAAGAATAATTCTGTTTCATTTTGCTGACTTTTAGTCTGCATATTATAATGTAATGAATTGTCACTCTTTAAAAAGATAAAGTTGTTAAAATTGTGAATTTACAAGTCTCTTATCTATAAGAGGCTGATGAGTAAGATATGTAACAATGTAAGACACTATGTTATGACAGCTATTTGATAAAGTTTCAATGTTAAGATCTTGTATTGATGAAGATTAACAACTAAGAAACTTAAAAGATTTGTATATAAAGACTGTCTATATAGTACTTTGCTTATCAATCATTGCATAAGAAGTTCAACTATAATTCAGTATGAGCATATAGTAATATTATGACAAGTCTGAAGTGTATAATTATTGAATTTTCTATTTCAGGCTGCATCTAAGAGTATCAGATCTTCTAATGTCTTTTTTACAGTCTGAAATTGTCTCAGAAGATTGCTTTATAACATAAGTATAGTGATTGCTTTGACTAATGCTGAGTCTCATAGAATCTTTTTTATATCATTAATTTGTTTCAGTAATTTCTTTCTTAAATTCTGAGTTTGTAGACATTTCATCAGCACATAATGAACAGTTTAAATGTTCAGATTGTATAAGCATTGTAAAGAGTTTGCTCAATCTATAATATAAAGATAATAAGTCATGTTAATCTTTTCTGTGCATAACTAAATAATAAGAAAGCTTATGAATTAATAAAGTTCTGTATATTTATTCAACATTCTTCTATCTAACTGTTGCTTCATACTAAATGTGACTCATCTTACTGTTTCATTCTTTCAATTCTTAATTCATTCTTTTACTACTTACTGATGAAGTCTTATCTTACAGATAGCAATTAAATGTCAAATCTCTGTAATCTATTCTTTTTCAATATATAAATCTCTGATTTAAGCTGCTATCTTAATCATTTTATTCATCTCTTCATTTTCTGATATCTCTATGTGCATCAGTATTCATCAGATTCATATCTGAATCTTTTGACTTTACAGATCATTTATTCTCTTCATTATGCACTGCAATAAGTACTATTCTGACTGTATATTAAGTTTAATGACTGATTAAATCACTGCTTAATTATCTATGTATATGTTCATTATTTAGAGCTTTAGTTTCATCATTTTTATTATACTTATTATACTTGTCATCATAATCAAATTCTATAGCTCTATCATATACACTGTAAATGTCTCATCTATACTTATATACATTATACATTTCAGATCTCTTTCTGATGTCACTGCTACTGCATTTATCTGATTCTCAATGTTATTACTATCTATATAGATATTTAACATCTTTCAGTTCTGACAAAGTTTGTTAATATTATGTCTGCAGACAGCTTCATCTGCATTGTTGTTTATGTAAATAGTTGAGCTATTTCATTATAATAATACAATGTAGAGTGTTCTGAATTTCAAGTTAACTTTTGATGAAAGTTATGTCTACATTTTATAATGAAGCTGTAAATGTTTCAGTAAGCTTTTTCAGCAAAGCTTCTTTGTAAAGTTAGGCCTGATTTTCTTCATTAAAATGTAGATTAATACAATAATAATGTAAAGTATAAACTTTCTTAGTGTCTTCTTTAGCTGCTGTTTCATCAGAAAAAGAAAGAGTTTCATATTCAGTATTGAGTTTACTGTTGTGTGAAAGATCTTCACTATAATGACTTCTATTTATACTATATAACTGTCAGTTTTTAAAAAATCTGTTTCTGTTGTGTAATTATTCTGTGCTCACTGTCTAACCTGTATTAGACTGAGCAGCAGTACAGAATCTGTGACAGCATCATTGTTATATAGAGTCTTTATAAATTCTTAAACTTAAAGCTTTATATAAAGTCTGTTAATGCTGCTAAATTCTTAAGATTTGTTGTGGCTCAGATCTGAATGTATTGTATATGTGCATTTCATTTTAAATGTAAATTCAAGATAACTCTCAGCACTCTGCACATCAGTGATGTCTGTACTGTATATGTGTCTAAAGTCAGCTTTACTGTTGTGTCATGTCTTGTGAAGCAATTTGTAAAGTGAATGAGCTTATACTTAATTAAGATAAAGATAAAGACATATCTTTAAGCTTATTGCTCTGCATAACTGTATACTGTGTATAAAATAATGCAGTTCTTCTCTGTTAACTTTTCTGTCATTATAATGCTTACATCATCAATTCAACTTGCTGCTGTGATCTAAAGCTGTAAATCATTGACTAGATTCAGCATGTCAGCATTGTATAGGGTGGCCATCAGGTTTTTTCAAAGCTGGTTTTTCGCTTATTTCGCATGCCTTGTTAGCCATGAGCAACCATAGTGGCAGGAACTTCAAGAATTTGAACAAAACTTCAGTTGTGTGCATTGAGCTTGAAAGCGATCCGTTTTTTGCGATTTTAGGCTCATTTTGTAGAGAATTATGAGGGCTTTCCAACGATGTAAAAATTACCAAAATTACACGAGAAACAATGAAAATTACCTAATATTACGAGTCGGGTCGGGTTTCAAAGTTGGGCCCGACCCGACCCGACGGCCACCCTAGCATTGTAGAATAAATATAAAATGAATGATAATAATAAGCTTTAAAATATATCTATATAAATGACAAAACTCTCTGACTCATATTTTAACAACTTTATTGTTGATATTCTTTTTCTCAGAAAGTCTTCTATTCAGTTCACTATCTTCAGTGATAGATGATGTTTTTAAAGATTATAAAGTAATCTTTTGTAAAAGATATTGTTAAAGACTTCTGATACATTCAGCATCAATAATAATGTAACTGACATGCTTAACTTTTATGCTCTGTAAATTTGCTTCAACAATATATAAATTATTTACTTTATAAACACAATCTTTTGACTTCTCAGCAGTGTTTTAAATAGCAATTAATAAATCTCTGTTATATAACTTATTCTGTATATCATTATGAACTTCAAAACTTTATTTATAATGTTCAGAAATATTACTAATTAATATATCTTAAACTGCTGATAATCTTTTTTGTTAAGCTTTTACAGCATTACTGTAATGAAGTATTTAAAGACTATTAGATGTCTTTCATTATTTAGATATAAGTTGTACAGTGAAAACAGCAGTAAAAGTAGTTGCAATAATATTTAATGTAAAACTCAATTCAGTATATTATTTAGTTCTAATGTCTTATTGCTTAATGCTCACATTATAATCTCTGTTAATTCAGTCTCTATAATTAAAAACATAAATATCAGCTCAGAGTACTTATATTCTGCAATGTTGCTGAGATCTATCTTTGAAGAAGTTAAAAAAAAGATTATTTAAAGTAACTTTGTCTTATTCTGCAGTTCTGCAAGTTTCAGTTCTTTCATCTATTTCAGAGTGAGAGTAAAAGTCTGACTTATGACTTCACAATTTCTGACTTACTTTATTAGTTTTTATAATTTTTAAAAATTCTTTAAAACTGTCTCTATTCATTCTCTGTAACTCATTCTCATTAATTTTATCAGCTTCTTTTCTTTTTCATTGTAAACTCAGCAGTACATCTCTTAAATGTGTATGCTCTACTCTTTTTATCAATAATGACAGACTCTATTTACTTTTCTTATTATTTCTTTTGTTTCTGAGTCAAATTCTAACTTTAATTATTTGTTAAAAGTTAACATTGATATTATTGTCTTCACTGTGACCTGAATTGTCTCTGTGATAACAATTATGTATTGCTTTATATTGAGTTCATTGTAATTATAAAGTGATATTGATAGCTATTTTATCAGAATTTATTGTAAAAGCTTTGTATCTACTTTATCTTACTGTCAATAGAATTATAATGTGATCTCTGCTGCAGACAGCAGAAAATAAGTGATAATAAAATAATAATTAAAGTTATAATGTTATTGTTGTTATATCTTGTAGCTAATTAATCATTGAGTAATGTCTGAGCTGCTTAACATTAAATTTATGATGCTGTACATTTACTGAGATCTTTATGTAACTAAGCTTTACAGTAAGAGCAGAGAGAGCTGTCATTCATTTATTATTTATATTAGCTGCTTTATCTGTAAATTCTTCTTCATTCTCAGATTTTCTTATGTTAAATAATGCAGATTAAAGTCTTTCACTATAATATGTTGTTAATAATCATTCTTTAGTAGATCATTCAGTTACTTTAAAGTTACTGTAATATCTTCTTTAACTGCTTCTCTATACACATTGTGAATGCATAAATGCTTAAATTAACTGTGTTCAATATATTAAATCTTCAGAGTCATAAAATCTCTGCTGTATGTCTGAACTGTTCAGTCTGTACAGTTCAGTTATAAGTTAATGTAGAAGCAGACTTGAGTTGATTCTTTTTCTGTGAATTTTAGATAGATTAAATAAAATCAATTTTTACAGAAATAATAAGTATTATTGTTGTATTTATTGTGTCATGACTTCTGAATGATCAACACATCATAGTTTTATATGATGAAGTCTTAAAGTAAAGATGTCATGATCTTGTTTCTTGACTTTATTGTATTGTACTGTAAGATGACAAAGTTTAGATGTATTAACATTACTTTGTTGTTGTTGTGATCTTCAAAATTGATGCTGTCTTTATATTCATGATGTTTATCATGAAATCATCTTAACTAATAAACAGCAAGCTCACTGAGTTCTGCTCAGAGACATTCTTAATTTTTATTATTTAACTATTCTTTAGATCTGTCTGATGCTCAGAGAATTTAGTGCTTTAATAATTTACTGTTATTTTTACTGCAGCATCTGCTGCTTACATTTTTAAAGATCTAATTGTGATTCTTTTATTTCTATTTTTATTTACTGACTTTAAAGAGATTCAATTTACATCTGTAATCACTGTTTTTATAAATGATACTGATTGCTTTTCATTTTCATTGATGAATGTCTTCAGAACTGATGTCAAAATTGATGAGATTTTTATAAGAATCTTAAATATTGTTAAATAAGATTCATTGATGATTTCATGACTATTACTCATTGTTGTATATAATGTAAGTGTTGTATCTCTACTGATATTGTTACTGCTGTTACTGTTGTCATTATTATCACTGTTAATGCTTTTACTGTGACTATTAATGTCAATCTTACTGACTTCATCATTAGCTGTCTTTAAGAGTGTAACTTCTTTAGATTTAATGACTGATGTCTAAGTTAATACTTATCATTAAATCTACTTAATGTTACATATTATCTATATACATGTTGTCTCTTTCTAAAATTTAAAATACTTATTGTTTCACATCTTGTGTGAGTCTCTGCAGCTCATACACTTTCTAATGTTGAATTCTAGATTCTTAAAGAGACAATTCTTGAATCTATAATTCTTTGCATATATGTTACATTTCTGAGTATCTTTACATTAAATATTTATGTAATCATACTTATGACATTTAAAGCACTTCTAAATGTAACAAGCTCAATTATATAACTCTATCTTCTTATACTTAAAGTTTCAAATCAACTCAGTTTAAAACATTAAATTGATATGCTTTACATTTATAAATTTCATTATTACAGACTCTGCTGCTTGTTTTGAGCTGCACAGTCATCTTACATAGTTAATTAAGATATCTTTCTTAGCTTTAATCTTATAATTTTCTGTCTATATATATATTATTATAACTCATTAATCTTTCATTTTAATGCTCTGTATCAGTATGCTGTGCACAATGACATTATAAATAATGATGATTATCTTGTTATCTGTTTTTAAAGATATAATTCATTTAATATTATTCTGCAGTGATTCTTTTTCAGTTACTGTAAATGCATATACTGTCAAATTATCTGACTTCAGTTGCTTAACAGTTACAATCTTAATAATAACAATGTTTTAATCTACAGTGATGTAAATATGACTGTTGATGCAGTTATGTAGTGTAACTGATAAGAGAGTGTGTCAGTAATTAATGAGAGCAGTATCAGTAAATTTAATAATAATTTTGCAATCATTAAATATAAAAAGATCTGTGATGATGCTTCTTTCTTTAAATAATGATGAAAAGAATGCTGTTATTAAAAATGATGATGCATTTACTGTCATTTAAGCTTAAATATGTGTGTATTTATATTCTGTAATGATGAAGAATTGTAATGCAGAGTTTCTGCTGATGAGAATTTTTAGAATGTTTTTTGTGATTGTAGTATTGTGTTGCACAATATTTATAATTTATTATAGAGCTTTCAGATTTGCTGTAATTTAAGTTGTTTTAAATTAATTTAAATTTTTTTTATAAAGTTCTGAACAGATCTGATAAAGAGTTCAATGTAAAATCATTAAAGAATCTTTTTAATTTTATTATTTTTAATTTTTAAGTTCATAAAGATCTGAAGTTAAGTTGCTTTATGTTTTAATTGAATGATGTGCTTTGATAAAGATGAAAGTTATGTACTCATAATTAATTAAGAAAGTTCTGACATTATGTTTTATATTAAGTTATAATGCACAATGAGATGAGTTACTAACTAGATTTTGAGCTTATTTGATGCAGTTTTGATGAAGTTGTTTCAAAAATTCAATTTAAGCTGAAAAAGGTATTTTTTTAACCTTCTTGCCCTGAAGCAGCAGTTTTCTTTTACTAACTTAAAATAGAATACCTAATTCTGAGCTTGTTGAGTCAGTGTCAAGAATGAATGACTTAACCTTACTTTAAGTGATCTAAAGTACTTCATACTTATCTGTATCTTAAGATGTTTCATGATAGATACTCATAGAAAGCCAAGTCTCAGACAGTGTAAGATAACTTTTATTTGTCTTTAATAAGAATAGTCTCAATCTGTTCACTATGAAGACATTCATAAGATAGCTATAGCTACTTCTTGTGAACTCATGAGCCTCTTATCTATAAGAGGCTGATGAGTAAGATATGTAACAATGTGAGACACTACATTACAGCAGCTATTCAATGAAGTTCTGATGTTAAGATCTTGTATTGATGAAGATTAACAACTAAGAAATTTAAAAGATTTATATGTGAAGACTGTCTATATAGTACTTTGCTTATCAATTATTGTGTAAGAAATTCAGCTATGATTTAGTATAAATATATAATGATATTATAACAATTGTCTTCTCTTCTATGCACTGATTCTTCAGCACATTGACATATTGCTGACATTATAGATACATCATGATTCTATGAAATCAGATCAGCAAGATGTAAATGATGATTCACTTAACATTCTTATGTATTTTGCTTATTGTCTATCTCAGCTAGACTGATGATCTTGTACAATACTTTAAGTTTGCTGCATTTAAATAAGTGATGATTCAGCTTTGTTTAATGATGAATAACATGCAAAATATAAGTGAAATTAACTTTTCTTTATTTCTGAATCAGTTAAATCAGTGATCTCTTTATTTAATTGTAATATATAAGAAGCTCTTTCTCATACATAACTTGCATTTATTTCATCTTCAACATCTTAATAAATCAAAGTCATAGCAATTTTATGTCTTTAAACAGTGCTTTTCTCTTGTAACACCTCATAAATAGCACAATAGTGACAGTGTGACAACAGTGACATCATAATCATCAAAAAGAATAAAAGAGATATTCTTTTTGCTGTGTCTCTCATTAAGAATTCAGCAGAATTGTCAGCAATTTCTGTATATATAGCATTTAAGACATCAATGTGTTCTAATAATGTTGCAGTTTAAGAGATGCACTCATATAAGTATAAAGAAACACAACAATAAATCTTTAAGTTCTTATTGCTTTTATTATTAAACACTGTTCATCAACACAATCTTAAATATTAATGAATTGACAAATTTATCAGAGTCAGTTCTGAAGATCAAGTCTGTAAGAGTTAAGTCAGTGAAGAATGTAATAAATATTGTAAGTAACATTGTTGACATACTTGCTTTGCTGAAATGAAATGCAGAAATGAGATAAGATAAAGATGAATATTATGCATAAGAAATATAAGCATCTTAAGATAAATCTGCTGACAAAATGTCTACACAATAATGATGAGATACATGCTCTGAATAGCATTGTTGTGCAGAAAAGACAGCAACAGAGATCTTGCTGCTGCATATAGATGTAGTTATATTTATTCAATCTTTTTAATGACAAAACACTGTCTTTTTACACTCTGCTCTCACTTTCTTAAGTTATAGATGAGCTGTTGTTGACAGATTTAATTAAGAATGCTTGCTTAATGACTGTTGCTGCATCATTAACATCATAAAACATCATTTCTGAGACATTATCAGTCTGTAAGAAATCTGTCACTCAGAAAAGTGTTGAATTTAAGACTATAATTAATGAATATCTTTCTGCTCTGCATTACACATTACATTTCTCTTTCACAGTAGTGTCATCACACACATTGCATCTCAATTTCATTTTTGCCTCAGTTTCTAAGAATGTTGTCACTCTATAACATTATACTTTTAACAATTTCTTTACTTTCTTGTTTACTCACACTGACATCACCTCAATGTCACATCATAATTGTTACATCAACAACAAATTGAATTCTCTCTGTTATCTTTACTGTTTAAAACATATCAGCAACAACATTAATCAATGTAACATTGTTAAGAATCAGAATTGTAACTATTACAAGATGCTTCAAAAGCTGTGCAATTTAATTTGACAGAAAGTTTCTTGTTATTTTGTGATGCATTAATGATAACAGATTTCTGCATTCTTTAACTGCTGAATTAATAACTTGCATGTATTTGTCAACTATATCATCATTATAACAGCTAATAATGTCTATTGATCTTGACTTCAGCATTATCTTGATTGTATATAGACATCATTTATTAAATATGTCATCATCTACATTACTTATGTTGCTGAGCATCACAGTGATCATCACAAATCTGCAGAGATTCACAATCTGTTGCTGTTCATGATTTAAAAGCAGTGAGTAATCACTGCAGTGTAAATGTTTATGTTGAACATCTTTTACTTTATGATTCATTTTCTTGATTTTCTTACACTTTACTGTCACTATCATGTTGCTTACTTCACTTTAAGTGTGAGCTTTTCTTTCTTCAATTAAATAACAACATCTTAAAAAGCTCTCATGACTCAATGCTGTAACTTAGTTACTTTAACAACAATCATAATATTGATAAATAGTCACTGTTCTTATCTTCTGCTTCTGATAGTGACATAGATGTGAAGATGATGAAGTGATTTAATAATATTTTACTGATGTGTTAATTATGTTTTGACTTCACTTCTTCTAGATAATATTATGTAGAATATTTTTAATAAAAGTTTTTAATTTCTTAAATCTTATTTATGTTTCTGCTTCTTCTCTATTTTTACATCATATTCTTGTTGCAACACTTCTACATTCTTCATATTCTCTACTTAAAGTCACTCATTATATTCTGTCAAATATTCTACTCACTTAACTTCATATTGTAACTGTTCTCTTCTCTGTCTCTTACTTAAAATATCTTCAATCTTGTATTCTTTCTCATTATTTATGAGATCTGAAAAAGGCAGTTCTGACAAAGAATTATTGTTTAGACAGCATTTATGAAACTCTAAATATGAGACATAAAATACATTATAAATTCTGTAATAAGCAGACAGAATCAGTCAGTATGCTTGTTTATTAATAAGATTGACAATTTAAAAAGACTTAATGAATTTGTGCAACAATTTCTTACTTAATCTGCATTGCTTTAAGTTCTTAATAAACAATAGCATTAAATCACTGATGTTGTAGCTTTTTTAAATATGATTTTTGTCAAAATACTTGACTTGTGCTTTTACAGCAGCTTGTTATTACTTTATTATTATAACATAAATTTTCTTCATTTACTGCACTCAATCTTTTGCTGCTGACATCTCTTCTTTACAGACATTGTTCTCAACATGTTGAGCAATTCTTAAATAATAGCTCATTAATGTCTTAAACAGTGTTCAATTAGTTATTGTATGTTTTTTGTTTACATATGCAAACTCTGTTATTAACAAAAGAAATACTCAGTTGTCTTGTTCTTCACAACAATAACAATGTAGATAATGTTCTAGAATTTGATTCTGTCTTTTGATTTAATTATTAATTTGTAAGTAGAAGATGATGCTTAGTCTTTACTTCATTTAAAGTTAATAATAAAATTTAAATCAATATATACTGATAAAGATTGACTCTCAGTCTGAGATAATATTTCTAAGTTCTTCATAATGACATATAATCTGTTCAATATATATATCAGCTAATCTGATCACAGTGAGTTTTTTAATGACAGAGATATATTGAGTTATCTTTGTAAGACAATTTACAATTATCAGTATGAAGTCATAAACATTAGCTTCTTGTCTGCTAGGCAGCAAGTCAATAATTATGTTCATTGTTATCTTCTTTTATAATTAAGTAAATAGTGACAACAACTGTAATTTGTCATATAAGCAGTGTCTTGATACTTGAACTCTTAAATATACAGTACATAAAGCAACATATTTTCAAACATTATTCATTATATTAACTCAATAATACTTTCTAAACAACAAATTAATTATTCTGTCTACTTTATAATGTTCTGTTAAAACATCATCATGATGCAGCTTTATAAGCTCATTCTTAATGACTTTGTCAGATAGTATGTATATCTTGCTTTTGTAATGAAGTAATTCAGTAAAATTAAACATTCATAAATTGTCATTAATGTCTTAACAGCTGCAGTTACTTTGTAATTTTAAGTCTTATTACATCTTTATTGTTAAAACATTAATGTTCTGCAAGAAATGAATAAGTTTAAGAAAGAATAATTGCTTTTTATTATGTATTATTTCATTGTTAATCACTTTCTAAATCAATGCACATAAAATGAACTGTTTACAATCTATAATTTCAGCAATAAAGTTAAGCAGCTTTTCTACTATGTTGTGTATAAATAAATTAAATATATAATCATTATTCTTCAATTCATTTCTGAATAAAGACTTTCTAAATCTTTTATTAACTTATTCTTAACAGTTATGATCTTCAGCCTGAATGCTTAATCAATATTCTTTTAATATAATGATCAGCATAATTTGCAGAT
>JAABUY010005971.1_pt1 | contig 12044 bp, 18 predicted proteins | sample 5560271 | NCBI WGS metagenome assembly JAABUY01 (sample SAMN10711886, study PRJNA513374) | rock metagenome | isolation source: Antarctica rocks | place: Antarctica: Victoria Land, University Valley
TGCTCCAGAACGCGGAGCACTTCATCACCGACCGCTTCCTGCCCAAGCTCGGCAGCATGCAGCCCGACCCGGTCGTCCACATCGTCAAGGCGCGCGCCCGGCCCGCGCCGCCCGCGCCGCGCGGCCGGGCGGGGCGCGCCCGCTTTGTTGGAAGCCGCTCACGCGCGCCGCACATGTGCACTGCATTGTTGAAGCATGTGGGCAACCGTCAAACGTCCTCCAGCTGCTTGTGAGCTGGGATGGGTCGGGTCGTACTCGCGCGGCGGGGCTCAGCCAAGTGGCCGACACTTTGCCGTGGGGGCCCGCCGCAACAGTGCGCCAGGCCACGGGTGGCAGCTGCCAGCCCGTTTTGTGACCGACGCGATGCAGTATCTGCTGGCAGCATGCCTTGCGCTGGCGGAGCGCTCCGCCACTGGAATGCTGTTACAAGAGGTGTGCGCTGCACGGCGTGTCCCGCAGCCCCGTTCGCTCCCGCAGTCCGCCCCTGCGTGCGCAGCAGCGTCAGAGCCCGCTGAGAAGGCAGGCGCACGGGCGCGACAGCCGACGCGCTGCACCCGCATTTTGTCCCGGCGCGCAGGGCGAGGTGGACACGGACAGCATCGGCAACGTGATCTGCCGCAAGGCGCGCGAGGTGGACGCGGCCGCGGTCGTCATGGCCTCGCACACGCGCAGCAAGCTCCCCGAGTTCTTCCTGGGCTCCGTGACCAACTACTGCACGCGCGCGCCCGCGCTGCCCGGCCCATGGCGCTCCTGCATCGGGCCCATGTTCAGCATCGAGACAGCTTGCGGTCGTGGTTGCGCGCTGCGCGTCTGGGAGTGTCAGTGTGTAATATTGTGTGTGTCCAGCCAAAGAGGGTGGGATATATGTACCTAGGCGCTTCAAGTTGGATGTGTGGGAGGCTGCAACGCCACACCGCATGCGGCAGGCATGTCGAAAGCTGCCTTTTAGGTGCCTGTCTGGCCGGGAGGCTGCCGGCGCCTGCTGTCGTCTGCACGCATGTCATGCAGGCCTGCATGCTGCCTCCATGCACCGAACGAACGTCGTGCGCAGGCACCACTGCAAGGTACCCGTGCTGGTCGTAAAATGATGCGGACGCAGTGGAGCACCGCGTGAAGTCGTGCGCGACAGCGAGCGCCTGTCGGGGGGGGGGGGGGGGGGGGGGGGGGGGGGGCGGGGGCGGGGGGGGGGGGGGCGCGCAAGTATGGGGCAGCTGCGCCTTGGAGAGCTTGTGATGTTTTGAGAATCGGGAAGCCGCACTGTGCTTTTTCCTTACATTCACGTTGCCAGTATGTAATAGCCTGTACAAGCGCATGTTGACATGGTGTGCTATTCGGGCGTGCAGTGCATGGACAGGTTCAGCTCCTGGGGTGGCAGCCTGCAACCAAGCACATTGACGGAACATTGGCGCTCCCTGACAGTGCTCAACACCGAGTATTTAGCACCATTTTGGATTTGACTTCTGGCACGCCAATAACAAGCACGAACATGGTGGAGGCTGGAGAAACGATGCAAAAGGGAACTCAGAAGCTCTGATTCAGAACAGGTGGCATAAAAAAAGAAATGTAGATGATCCAGGCATGTAGAGGAGGACAGTAGGGCAGGGTCACATCAGCACGAAGCTGAGTGGCCGCCAGGCGGGGGCGTGCAGCACGGAGCAGGCAGGCGCGCAGGCATGGCCTGGGCGTCCAAGAGCGGCGCGTGGGCGCAGCAGGTGGACGAGGCGGAGGAGGGCGGCGATGCGGCGCTCGGGCCCGCGCCGGCCGAGCCCAAGCCGGCGCCCGCGGTGCCCGCCTCGCTGGGCGGCGAGGAGGCCTTCCCCTCGCTCGGCGAGGCCGTGACCAAGAAGATCAGCAAGCGCGACCGCAAGGCCAAGCAGACGGTCAGCCTCAAGGACTTTCAGTCCGGCGCGTACAAGGTGCGCCGCTTGCGGCTGCCCCCTCCTGGCGAGCGCATCGATGCGAGGCCAGACGTGCTGATGGGACGGGATGTGTGCCGGAGCGCACTCTGCCACCGTGTGTGCGCTTCTCTCCGGCCTGCCCTGCACAGTCCTGCGTAGTAACTTGCGTTGAGTGGGTCGCAGGCGCCGCGGCCGAGCGCCAAACCGCAGAGCGATGCGGACATTCTGGCCAGCCTACCGTCGGGGCCGCGCGCACGCGACGACGATGAGCCCCGCTCTGGCATGGGCGGCGCGTTCCGGGAGTACGGCGGCGATCGTGGCGGGCGCGGTGCGCAGCTCCGTGGCCACGTGCCGGTTGCCCTGCGCCTGGACCTCTCGTCTTTCGGCGCGTGCACGACGCACATCAAGCGCACTGCACCGCTGCAGCTCGCGTGACAGCAGCGACACGAGGAAGCTGGTTGCTCCCAGAGCTTCTGCGCGACTGTGCGCTGGCACTTGCAGCACCGCATCAGCGCAAGGCGTGGCACGCCGCAAGTGCGAAGCTCGGGCTCGTTTTGGGCGTGAGGGCGCTGACACCGCCGCGCGCGCCTGCGGCGGCCGCGAGCCCGCCTCTGCGCGCGGCGGCCTCCGCAGGCCTGCAATGCTGCAGCCGGGCCGTGCGGGCCGTGCAGCGTGTGAGCGGGCCGCGCACGCGCAGACGGCGACCGCGGCGGCCGCTTCGGCGGGCGCAGCGGCGGCTTCGGCGGCAGCCAGGATGGGAGCCAGGACGGGGACCGATTCGACCCGGACGCGCCCGCGCGCGCTGACATGACCGACGACTGGGGCAAGGACCGCAAGTTTGTGTCCTCCGGGCCCGGCGGCGACCGCGGGCGCGACGGTGCGCCGCCGCCCGCACGGTGGTGCTGCAGTAGGCCGGCTTGGGGCGTGTGGCTCGGTCGGGGTGAGGGGCCAGCGCCGCGACAGCTCTGGTGCGCTGCGCGGCTGCACGCGCGTGACGTTCGCTGTGCGTCGAGCGCTGTCACACTGCCGCCGCTCAGGCAGCCTGCCTTGCTGCTGCTTGCAAGGCTGCTGGGGAGTCCAGCAGCCTCACTGCGCTCTTTCCTGGCGCTGAATGAGAGTGCTGCGCTGCATGGGTGGCTTGCATCGCCCTGCCGGCTGCCCGCATTCTTGCAACGCTGCCCAGCTGCTGGCCTCACGGAGGAGTTGGGCAGCGCTTGCTGCGAGCGCACCCACTGCCGCCTCGCGGCCGCTGGGCCTCTGGCGCGTGCGAGCGGCCCGCACGCGCGCGCGCAGGCGGCCGTGAGGACCGCGAGGCGCTGGGGCCCTCGCGCGCGGACGAGTCGCGTAGCTGGGGCGCCGACCGCAAGCCGTACGAGCCCGCCGGCGGCGGCGGCGGCAGCGGTGGCGGCGGCGGCGGCGGCGGATTCCGGTCCGACGACCGCGACCGCGACCGCGACGCAGACCGCGACCTCGGCCCCTCGCGCGCCGACACGGAGGACCGCTGGGGCGCCAAGAAGTTCACGCCCAGCGAGCCGCCAGCGCGCGGCGGCGGCGGCAGCTTTGGCGGCGGCGGCGGCGGCGGCGGCGGCGGCGGCGGCTTTGAGGACCGCTGGGGCGGCCCGCGGCGCGGCGGCTTTGAGGGCGGCGACCGCGACGCGCCGCGCAGCAGCTCGCCGACCGGCGGCGGCGCGCCCGCCGGCGGCCGCCCGCGGCTCAACCTGGCCAAGCGCACGCTGCCAACGCCCGAGCTGAAGGCGCGCCGGCCGCCCGAGGCGTTTGAGAATGCTCCGCCGGCCCTGCTCCTGTGCTCGCAGCGGGGCGGGCGGGCCGGGCGTGGAGCGCCAGCTGCGTGGCCTGCGCTGTGCATGCCCCTCTGCTGGCACTTGCGGGGTTCGTGTCACCAAAGATGACAGGAAAGGGGGCGACTGGTGCGCGTGCGCGGCGGGCCAGGTAGCGGAGCCGAGCGCGGCGCCGCGCTCGACGGCGTCGTCCGAGTCGGCCGAGCCGGCGCCCGAGCCGGAGCCGGCGGGGCCGCCCAAGCCCAAGGCCAACCCGTTTGGCGCGGCGCGGCCGCGCGAGGAGGTGCTGCGGGAGCAGGGGCGCGACTGGCGCAAGGAGGAGGCGCAGCGGCGCACCATCGACCGGTGCGGCCCCTGATGCGCGGCTGCGGGCGCCCCCGGCGTGTGCCGACTTGACAGGAAGTCGGAGTGGCGAGTGCGCGAGCGCGTGCATGACGCTGGCCGGAAAAGAGCCGTTGGCGGCTGCACTGGGCTGAGTACCTTTTGTAAAGCTGTGTTGGGACGCCGGAGTGCTTCCGGTGTGCACGCCGGCGCTGCGGTGCACCGGCCTGGCTCGCGGCGCCGTCCTGGACTGTGCTCATGCGCCTCGTATCCTGTTTGACCATCGACGCAGGGCACGCGGTCCAGTCTTCCAACAGGGGGGTAGCGCCTGGCTTGTCCGCTTCCTGCTTGCCGTGCGTCCAGCTGCGCTGCTGCTGACTCCCAAGGGCTGCTGCGCCCGGCTGTAGGCCGGAGTCCGACGAGGAGCGCGAGCTGCGCGAGCGCATCGCGGCGCTGCGCGCGCGCGCCGAGGCCGGCGAGGCCGACGCGCCCGCGCCGCCGCGCGCCGCGGCCGCCAACGGCGACGCGCCGGCGGACCCCGCGTCCGAAGCGGCCGAGCCGCCCGCTGCCGCCGCGCCGGGCGCCAACGACGAGCCGGCGCCGGTGGACGAGAGCGCTGCGGAGCCGGGCGGCGCGGGCGCCGGGGCGGGCGCGGAGGCTGCGCAGGGTGAGGCGGGGGAGGGGGAGGCCGCGGCGGGGGGCGAGCCGGGGCCGGCGCGCACGGTGGCCGAGGAGCTGGGCGCGCTGGAGGCGGCGCTGGAGCGGCTCAGCACCGACCTGGACGATCAGGTGCGCTTCAGCCGCGTCGGCGGCCGCCGCGACAATTGGTAGGGCGTGCGCGGCGGGCTTCTGGGTCGGGGCCCGGCTCGCGGGGCTCGGGGCGTGGAGCGCGGGGGCGCGCCGCGGCCGCGGTCTCGCGGGCTATCGCTGCGTCACCGCAGGGCGTGCGGGCTCGCTCCGCGCACTGGTGCGCTGGGTGCCCGCGCTTGGGCCGGAGCTCGGTACGGCTGTCCGAGGCCCGCAGCAAGGCAGTCGCGCGGCGCCGCCGGCAGTCGCGCGGCGCTGCCGGCTGCTGCACTGCAGGCCGTGGCGTGGGCAGTGCCCGCCAAGCATAGACTAGGCTGGCGACCGCTGCCAGCCTTGTGGGCGGGCGCTGGGCCGCGCTGCGGAGCGCCCGAGTCCGATCCTGCTGGGGAAGGTGTGGCTCAGCATAGCGGGCTCGGGGCGGGGGCCGGGGCTGCTGGATAGGGGCCATGGGCTGCGGGATGATGGCCAGTAGGTTGGCAGGGCAGAATAGAGGTGTGTATGTCCGCGCTGCTCTGCATCGACCCAGCCCAGCGTCAGGGGCGTGGTCTCAGTGGACGTTTGGGGGACAGGCACTTGATTTGCGTTTGCAAGCCACAGAGCATCTGAGAAGGCTGTTAATGGGGGTGTTGCTCTACAACAACTCAACACAAGGTACTTGTGTCATGCAGTGCAGCCCACCGTTGTTGGTGCAGGCCACAGGAACTTGGTGGCGACATGGGAGGCGACTTTGGTTGGCTGCTGTCTGGAACTGATGGAGGCTTGAGCGCATAGCATCTACACGGCTGTGCCTCGTTCATGGGAGAAGGGAGAAGTTCTGTAAGCAATTTATGTTGTGTGCACACTTTTGCGGCCTGCTCAGACTCAGTGGCCACTGACATACACAGACTCGGTGGCGGTGGCCACTGACAACCACCTAGTAAGGCAAGTGACAATAGCCCGCAATTCCAACTACGTTTGTTCCCTTGCCAATGCTTTGCAGCGTTGCACCTCAAACCCAAATGGCTGTGGCCAGTACAGCACTTGCCTCTAGCTATTACATCCGACACTCTCACTCACCCGCCTCCACTGCTTTTCCTGGCATGCGCGCGGCGCTGCGCCCGCACTCTTGACGCGGGTCGACACTTGATGCACTTCATGCAATGCAGGACGCCCTTGTGCCGCGCCCTGCGAGCGAACAACAGACCGTCCCAGGCCTCGGCACCACGCTGCAGCTCCGGGCGCGCGGGCCTGCCCTTGCTCACACTAGGGGTGAGCCGGCGCCACAATCGCGCACTGCTGAGGCGGCACATAGCCCCACCTAACACTCACTCACAAATCCACACAAGCTTGTGACCTGGACGGACGCAATGGTGGCGCCCATCTCACAGGCGCCCTGCCGTTCTTAACTCGACATGGCACTTAGCCAGTGCCGCCACAGACCAGGGGCAGCATTGCAAGAGGGAGCCCTTTGACCAATTTTGCAGCCCAAAAGGAGGCCCAGCACCATGCAGGCTCCGACAGGGATGAATACAGCCGCCGGCACCAAGGCTCTACTGACGCACTGCAGCCAGCTGGTCGGCGTAGTGTTAAAAGCTGGAAATTTCCCGTGATTGCGGCGCAAGGCGCCAGGCCGTGGGATCCTGCTACCGAGTGCAGGCGGCGCAAGAGAGCGGCCACTGCCATGCAGAGGCGCCTCAAGATATATATATATATATATATGTTTTTAGGACTTGGAGTGCGGCCAAAAACGAGGCCGGGCACTGGGCTTGGCGCCTAACACCACGCAGGGGCGAGGACGGCCACGAACAGACCGCAGGCCGGCGCGCCGCCGCGCGGCCGCCGGCCGGCTAGATGACGTAGCAGAAGGGCGGCTCGGGCGCGGGCGCGGGCTCGGCCGGGCGGCAGCCGCCGGCGCCGCCGCGCCGCCGCGCCGCATCCTCCAGCGTCAACCGCAGCGCGCCGGCCGGGCCCAGCGCGTAGCGCCACGTCCAGCTGGGCCGGCGCAACGGCAGCGGCTGCAGGCTGCGCCGCGGCGCGCCGCCCGGGCCCGCCGTCACCACCATGCGGTACCCGTCCGGCACCTGCGCCCGCCGCGCCGCGCTCTGCAAGCGCAATGAGCAGGCGACCCTACACTACCCCACCCTATACGCAGTGCTCTTTCAACCGCGCCCGCCGCCGTCGCCATGCGGCATCCGCCCGGCGCCATGACGGCCCGTCCCTCCAGACCCGGCATGCGCAAGCATGTCGTCGACTGTTCTGCAAATGCAAGAAGCAACGGCCGGCGCAGCTGCGATCGCCGCAGCGTGTCGATCAGCCGACACTAAGCAAGTGAGGAGCGCATTCCTGCACAACGGCTGCTCAGCGCCGGCGGCCGTGCGGGTGGGGCCCGCGCCTCAAACGTCTGGTCGCCGGCCAGCACAACATGCGACGCCTCGAACTCGGCCTGGCCGTGCAGCACGACGCGCGCGGCCTCGCGGCGCGCCACCTGGTGCCGCCAGTAGCAGTTCCCCGGCGCGGCCCAGTCAACGCCCGCGTTGCGCACGATGACGCCCGTCAGCCGCACGCGCGCACACCTGCCCCCGCCGGCCGCTGCCCCTCACGAGCCAGTTGTGCCCCTCATGCGACAGGCACAGAGGATGAGGTGGTGCGATGTGCAGTAGAAGCTCGCCTGCAGGAGCACAGGGCCGGACGGCCAGCAGAGCGCTCATGAGCTTGGCAGACGGGCCGCCGACCTCGATGTGATGATCAGCGCCTGCTTGAGTGGCACACACTGGGGGAAAGCCTTGCACTCAGCAAGACAGCAGTGGGCCTGCCGGCCACCTGCCCCGCTCGCCGGCCGCACGGGCGCCGCCCCAAGCGACTCACCTGACCAGGAGCGCATGCGCGAGGCTGCACACAGGGCCCAACTGCAGAGCGGACGCGCGCGGCGCCAGCGCGCACCGGTCGCTGAACACGAGGCGCTCGCCGGCGCCCACGGGCGCGCCGGGCCGCCAGGGCCGCGCGGCCGCCGCGCCGGCGGCGTCGCGGCCGCCCTCCGCGGCGGGCCAGACGGCTGTGTGGCCGTCTGGGCAGCGCATGTGCAGGTCGCCCGCGGGCGCAGGCGCCGGCGGCGCGCTGGCCGCGCCGCCGCCTGCCGGCGCCTCCAGCGCGCCGACGACGCAGTCGGCGCTCACCAGCAGGCTGCCCTCCACACGCACGTCGGTCAGCGCGGCCTCGGCCACCTGCGCGCGGCGGGTCGTCTCGGCACTAGGCGCGGCCGTGGGTCAGGTCAAGGTCTTACTCTTGGGCTGGAGTTGCAGCGCCACGCGTCCTGCCGGTCTTGGCGACACCTGCGCCTCGCCGTGCGGCGCACTGGCGGCGCTGCCCTGCCAAGAAACCCCTGACTGTGCACCTGCCTGCGCCGCCGCTCGCGTCGCCGGGCGCGGGGGCGCGCCTCGAGCACGAGCTCGGCGCCCGGCGCGAGCGCGCCGCCGCGCAGCTTCTGCGCGACCACGTCCCACAGCGGCCCCAGCGCCGGGTGGAACAGGAACAGGAAACCCGGCCCGCGCGCCAGGTACTCCTCCACGCTGCCCACCTGCGCGCGCGCGCGCGGGCTGCCGCTCAGGCCTGCGGCGCCCTGGAGCCCGACTGGCACGACTCAACGCGCACTGCCTGCCGATGTGCAAGGCTTGAAAAGGTGCGCTGTCTGTGAACAGCGGCATGTCACAATCTGTGAGCCTCTTTCAGACCACTGCCCGCTGCTCTGCTCGCTCTCAAACTCTCAGGCTCCTTTACGCCTGACATACACTGTGCAGTGCCCCAGAGCCTTGCAGCCGGCCGCCCCCTCTTTCCCGAACCCGCCGGGCGCGCGGGCCGGGGGCGCGCGCCTCGGGCGCGGCCATGCCGCAGCGCGCCAGCAGCTCGGCCGCGTTGCGCATGAGGTCCAGGAAGGAGCCGTCGGGCGTCTGCGCGACGCGCGTGCTGCCCGGCTCGCGCCGGCGCTTGGCCGACGAAGTGACCTTGCGCCGCCGGTTGAACACCGCGAACGTGCTGAGCTGCGCGTGGCGCTCCTCCGGCAGCGGCGCGTCAAAGCGCTGCGCCAGGCTGTCCACCAGGCCCTGCGGCGCGCGCGCCTGAATGAGATGGGGGCCGCCGCCGGGTGCGCGCCGGGTGCGCGCTCTGGGCCACCATGGGCCTGCCCGCTACATCTTTGTGCAAAGTCATATGACGTTACGTTTGGGTGCGCGCAGAAACAGCTTGGCTCGCGCCCGGCAGACTCGCGCGCAAGGCACTCACACTCCCCGCGCCAGATCAGGCACCCTCGATAGGCACAACACTGCCCGCGGCCCGGGCATGCCGCCCCGGAGGGGCGCGGGACGCCGCGGCGGCACCTGCATCGTGCACTCCATGCGCCCGGCGACCACGCTGCGGCGCTCGCCCGCGAGCGCGCACGTGTACTCAAAGCGCTTGCGCAGGTTGAACACGGGCGCCGGCAGCGCCGCGCCGCCGCCCTCCGCGATGCCCGCGCGCACGGCACCCTCTGCGGCCTGCGCGGCGCGGCGCGGCGCCGGCGCTTAACTCCCATGGGGCGCGAACGGCGCGCAGGCGGGCGCCCATCGTGGCCACCCAAAGGCGGACTGGGCGTGCTTAGCAAAGACCAAGGATGTCTGCCACATCACTTGGTGCATGTCCATCACCGTGCGTCAGCTCCAGACACTGCATCGCAAGCGCACGCGCTCGGCCGCGCGCGCCGCGCCCGCCACGCGGCGCTCGCGCGCAGCTCCCGCAGCAGAATGGCTGCAGCAGCTCAGACTGTCACCCTCCGTGTGCGCGTCAAACCCAACACAAACCCTACACACAGCACGGCGGCGAGGCCGCCGGCGGCCGGGGCTCGTTTACATAGCGCGCGCACCTGCAGGCCCACGTACAGGACGTTGGTGTTGGCGGGGAAGCGCGAGAGCGCGCTGCCAGCGGCCGCCTCGTCCGGCACGCCCAGGCGCTCGAACTCGGTGTACTCCACGTTGGCCACGTTGTACGCCCACTCCCAGCCGCGCCCGTCGGCGCGCCGCCGCCGCCGCTCCGCCAGCACGTTGATGCCCTGCCGGCCGCGGCGCGCGCTCAGGCGCCGCCCGGCCCGCCCGCTCCGCTGTGGGCGGCGCCGGCCGCGGGCACCCTCACCGTAGCCTGCCGGCCCCGGGCGCCTGCCTGCACAGCTTGTGTGAGCTGCATGGAACCAGTGCGGCGCCGCTCACGCCCGGGGAGCGCTTGAAGGTCCTGAGCCACGCGTCTCAGGCACGCCACGGGCTGCGCAACCCTGAAGCGTTGCTATTGCGCCATACAGCGCCGGGCGCGGGCCGCGCCTCGGCGGCGCCGACGGCGCGCTCGCAGCTGGCAAAGCCGAACGAGCGGCCGTCCGCGTAGCCCGTTCCGCTCAGCGCCAGCAGCGTCGCGTCCACGCCCGCCATCGGGTTGCTGCCCCGCGCACCGCATGCGGTTAGCCCCAGTCACTGTAACGGCACGCTGCGCCCCGCCAGCACACCCCCTTCGCTCGACGCAAAGCGCTTCCGCCACCTGCCAGAGACAGCGCTTCATACGCTGCGAGATGGAGCGGCACTGGGCCCATGCTGCCACCCGGCTGCCACCCAGTCAGCCTCGCCTCGCAGCACCAAATGCCGCGCCTCCGCCCCGGCTTCCAAGCAGGCGCCGCAGCGGCAGCGGCCCCGCGCTCCAGCCCGACGGCCGCCACCGCCGGTGCCCGGGGCCCCGGCGCCACGCGCGCCTGATCTGGCGCACGAGCGCGGCCGCGCGCCCGCAGCCGGCCAGCCAGGCGAACACGCCCTGGTCGTGCATCAGCTTCCAGATCGCGCCGTGCCCGCCCGGCTTGAGCAGCGGCGCCAGCGGCGCCGGCAGCAGCCAGCGCCCGTCGGCCGCGCCCACCAGCGGCACCAGCGGCTGCCGGAACAGCCTGCGCGGCCCGCCGGTCATGCATGGTGTGGGCGTCAAAGAGCGTGGCGCATAGAGAAGCCACGCTCGTGCAAGCTCCCAGGTTGGACGGTCGGCAGTCAGTACACACTGCTGAGCATCTTTCAACAGCCGCAGCGCGAGGGCGGGCACCTGAACGAGTGCGCGCCGCGGCCAAAGTGGCCGAGCTGGGCAAGCAGGTCGCGCACGCGGCCGTGGTTGCCCTTGGCATCGCTGGTCATCAGGGCCACGGGCGTGGTGTGCTGGACGCCATGCAGGCGCCAGAACAGGTACTCGCGCGCCTGCGCCCGTGCAGAGCACTACATCAGCCGCCTTTGCTCCAGGCTGCCGGCAGCGCCTACTCAACCACCCCGCTCCCGCAGCCGAGGCGCAGCCGGCCAAATGCACACGCATGGCACGCACATGTGGGCGTGTCACCCCAAGTCATGCGACTGGCACTAGCTCTGCCCCACGCGTCCAGCTGCGCTGATGCTCGCATTCAGGCGCTCTGGTGCGGGTGTCCAGTCGCTCTGGTGCGAGCGTCCAGTCGCTCTGGTGCGTGCGTCCAGACACCGGACCTCAGCAGCCATACTAGCATAGCAGCCGCTACATGGACGTGGAAGAGAGTTAGGCCGATGCAGGTGGGCGGGCGGGGCGGGCCCGCGCCTGCAGGTCGCGCAGCAGGCCCTCCAGCAGCGTGCGGCCGCAGTAGGGCAGCAGGGCAGTGGGCACGCTGTCGCCCGTCACGTCGCAGCGCAGGCCCAGCCGGTCGCCCGCGCCTGCGCCCGCGCCGCGCGCGCCGGCCTCAGCGCAGCGCGGTACATGCAGGCGCAGCAACCCCAGCGCGCCACTTGGTCCGGCACAGCTACACACCGCCGAGCGCCCGGCGTAGGAACTGGTTCAACACACTGCGTGGGCCTCTCTGCCCGGAGCCGCGCCGAGCCGCTCGCTCAGTGCCCGGTGCGCACCGCCCAGCGGGTAGATCTCCGCCATGTGCGGCAGCGCCGCCAGGCCCGCCGCGGCCGCCGCGGCCGCCAGCGCGCGTCCGTCCGCGCCCGCCAGGTCCAGGCCGCGCGGGCGGTGGAAACGCAGTGCGGCGTCGCCGTCCGCGCCCTCCCCCGCACGCCCCGCGCCCTCCCCCGCGCACCCCGCGCCCGGCGGCCCCGGCGCCCCAGTGCCCGCGGCGGCGCCGCGCCCGTCGGCGATCATCTGCAGGCAGCGCCGCTGGTAGCCCGGCAGGCCGCCGATGGCGTCGTAGAACGCGTGCACGCGCGCGAGCGCCTCGCCCAGCCGCGCCAGC
>JAABUY010005979.1_pt1 | contig 12027 bp, 14 predicted proteins | sample 5560271 | NCBI WGS metagenome assembly JAABUY01 (sample SAMN10711886, study PRJNA513374) | rock metagenome | isolation source: Antarctica rocks | place: Antarctica: Victoria Land, University Valley
TGCGGGCCACCCGGCGCGCGCGCGGGCGCCGGGCAGCGCCGGGCGGGCTAAGGCCCCGCTGCCGCGGCGCGGCGGCGGGCCGGGCGCGTGCCTTGACGCGCGGGTCCACGAATGTGCTCAGGCCGATGCGCGACAGCACGCCCGGCTGCCGCGCGGCGAGCGCGCGGTAGAGCTGGCACACTGCGCGCGCCGGGTCTCAGGCTGCTGCGCACATGGGCTGCCATAGGGCCTTGCCATAGGGCCTGCCACAGGGCCTAACCCTACCTAAGCGCGCCGGGGCTCCAGCGCACCGATGCCCAGCGGCAGGTTCCAGGCCGGCACGCGGTCCTCCTCGATTAGAACCGTCTGGCTCATGCCCAGGACGGCGTACGTCATGGACGCTATCAGGCCCTCGGCAAAGAGCCTGCGGCCGCCGCGCCGTCCGGTCAGGTGCAGCGACCGGGTCGCGCGCCGAGCCGCGCGCCGGGCGGCGCGCGGCGCGCCTGCAGATGCCGCGCTCAAAGTCGCCCATGGCCACGCCCCACAGCAGGTGCAGGCCGCGCGGCTGCTGGCACGCGTCGAAGCGCGCTCGCAGCGCGTCGGTGAGCGCCACTGGGCAGGACACGCTGAGGAAGCCAGCGACCTGGGGCGCTGCGACCAGCGGTCAGCCCTCACCCCTCTGCGAGGGGCAGCAGTGATCCTTGCAGTGAAGTGGAGCACAGGGGTGCCCCGCTGCTCGACGCGGGCGCTCACCGTCAGCGTGGCGCCGTCCGGCACGAGGGAGACCGCGTGCTCCGCGCTGGTCACCCTCCCGCCGTGCTGGCCAGCGCTGCAAGCGCTGCCCCGCGCAGCGCATGGCTGGCCCGAGCTTGCCGCATCAAGGTGGGAGTTGATGCGCCCCAGTCGGGCCTGTGCGGTGGACAGGTCCATCGTCCCGGGGCCCCGTGCACCTTTCGCAATCCGAGCGCGGACTGGACGCAGCCTGAGCCCTCACAAGGATCGCCTCTCCACGCTCGCGCGGTCTGCACAGTGCTACTTCCCAAGCGAGGTGCTGGCACGTGCGCAACCTCCGGGTTTTCTTATAAGAACTAGGTGCATGCCCATCTCGCGAGCGGGAGACTGTCACGGCAGGGAGCTCACCGACCTCATAACGCACGCCGCCGCATCATAGCAGAACTTGACATTAGCGCGTCTCATGCGACTCTAAATACGACGCGGCAAAGCCTCCCTGCTGTGTATCTTGGAACCCAGTGAGGTGCTGCAGAGCTGCGCCACTGGAGCGTCTCGCCTGACCCCTGCACAGTGCGACACCCGTACAGGGCGCGCCTCGTGGCAGCGGGTCGCCGGCCGCAGCGCTGGGGCAGCGGCCTGCCTGGAGAGCCACTGCAGGGGGTGGCTGCGCCGACGGGCTGCCCTGCTCCGCGCCGGCGCGGCCGTCGCGGGATGGCCGCGGCGGGCGCGGCCGGTGCCGCCCGGCCGACGCCCGCGGCCGCGCTGGCGGCGCCTGGCCGGGGCCGGGGCGACTGATGGCCCGCCTCGCGCTGCGGGCGCTCGCGCTGCTGCTTGGCCTGGGCGCCGCGCGCGGGCGCACGTCTGATGTGGACAAGACCGCGCTGCTGGCGTTCCGGACCGCGCTGGTTACGGACCAGGCGCGCGCGCAGCCCCGGCACCCCGGCCTCATGCCCCGCTCGGGCCTCGATCCGCAGGCATGCTGTTATGTTCACTGTATCGCTTTCAAGCAAGAAGAGGCCCGCGCACGACGCGGCGCGGCGCGCGCAGGGCCTGCTGGCCAGCTGGGACGTGCGCAGCGACCCGTGCGACGACGCGTGGGCGTTCGTCAGCTGCAACTGCAGCGAGACGGTGCCCGCGCTGGCGGGCGCCGACTGCGCGGCGGCCAACGGCGGCCCGGCTGGCCGGCGCGTGCTGGCGCTGGCGGTCGGCGGCCTGGACCGCACGGCCGGCCGCCAGCTGGTCGGGCCGCTCGACGCTGCGCTGGGCGGCCTGTCGCAGCTGCACACGCTGGACCTGCACGACAACCGCCTGCAGGCGCGCGGCCCGGCCCGCGGCTGCCTGCCGCCAAGCGCTGCGGCAGACCGCACACCCTTTCAGGGCAGCCAGACAGCCGGGCGCCGTCGCTGCAGGGATGCGCGCGAGTGCTGCCGGGCGCGGCGGCCCGGCCCGCCGCGCCCGCGCCGGCGCCGGGGAACGGCCGGCCGGCTGAGCGGGGTGCGGGGCCCTGCCGCGCGCAGGGCGCGCTGCCGGACGCGCTGGGCAACCTGACCGCGCTCAGCCAGCTGGTGCTGCGCGGCAACGCGCTGACGGGGCAGCTGCTGGCCTGGCTGCCGGCGCTGCCGGCGCTGCGCGCCGCCTGGCTCGGCGACAACAACTTCTCGGGGCCGGTGCCGGCCGCCTGGTGCGGCGGCGGCGGCATCGCCAACATCAGCCTGCAGGCGCGGCCGCGCGCCGCCTGACGCGCGCCCCCATTCCCCATCCCGTGCTTGCCATGCGAGTTGGCCGCGCTGCAGGCGCCGTGCGCCGCGGCGACAGCTCGGCGCGCCAGTGGCGGCCGCCGCAGTGCGCGCGCGCAGCCCGTGCAGCGCGCCCGGGCGTGACGCGCGGCGCCTGTCTCGGGCCCTCGCCTGCCGGGCAGGGGCATGGGGCCGCTGCTCTGCCGCTCAGGATGCGGGCGCCAAGGACCTTTTGCGCTGGGTGGAGGCTCTGTCCAGCCCGGTGCCGAAAAACGGCCAAGCCGTGGTAAGGCCGCCAGGCGCGCGCGCGCCTCTCTCGGGTGTGCGAAAGCAGGCGCATTGCGTGCGGCCGCCGCCCATGATGCGCCTGCGCGCGGCCCGGCGCGCAGAACAACCGGCAGCTGTGCGGGCTGGTGCCGGCCTGCCTGCTGGGCCGCGTGCCGGCGCTGGACGGCACTGCGCTGATGGACCCGCGCAACGTCTCCGCCAACCCGCTCGGCGGCTTTTGCGACGCCGCGCCGCCGTCCTGCCGCGCGGACGCCGGCTGCGGGCGCGCCCCCGGGCCCCGGCCGCCGGCCCTGTCGTTGCCCGTGTGCTCTGCCGCTGCTGCCCCGGGGCTCGCGCTGCGGCCCGGCCGGGAGGCAGGGCGCGGCGGGCGCGAGAGCGCCGGCATGCCGCGGAGCGCGGGAAAGGGCCCCAGGTGCCTGTGGAGGAAGGCAGGGGTTCGTAGGCTCCCGACAGTGCACGAGTGCTCTAGACGCGCGGCCATCGTGCCGCGCGCGCGCGCGTTGGCGCGTGGGGACTCGAGCGTGACGGGCGGCGGCGCCGGCCCGGCGCCAGGGTGCTCGTCCCGCCGTTCTGGACCAACATCAGCCTCTTCCCGTTCAACTTCACCGCGTTTGACGCGCCGGGCGCCGCCATCCAGGGCTACGATTGGGCTATTGGCTCAGAGCCGGCCACCGACAATGTGGTCGGCCTGGGCGTCTTCTCCGGCACCGTGCAGGCGCGCCCCCTACCCCACCCTATGCCCACGCCGCGCGCGCGCTGCGCAGCGCCGGCGCCGGCGCATCTTGGCGGCGGCGCCCGCGCGTCAGTGCCCGCTGCCACGCTGTGCGTTCCTGCCGCCCAGCCGTCCTCCCATGGTGGCTGCCGTGCTTGTGTTGGGCGCTGCCGGCATGCCCTGCACGCTGCCGTCCAGCGCGAAACTCCGAGTCATGACCCGGCAGCCCTCACGCGGCGCCGCGCGGGCCGGCGCTCCGGCCCGCAACAGCCGCCCCGTGCGCGATCGCGGCGGCTGCGGCGCGCAGGCGGGTGCGTCCGTGGCGCTCGGCGGCCGCGTGTGGGCCAACCGCACGCTGTTCAGCCAGGCGTACCAGCCGCGGCACCAGTCGCTGCTCAATGGGCAGACGTACTACGTGACCGTGCAGGCCACCAGCCGCACCGCCTCGCGCCTCACCGCCAACGCCACCAGCGCCGGCGTCAAGGCGCGCCCGCGCCCCGCCCCGCCGAGCAGGGGCGCCTGTTGGACCGCGCCGGCACGCAAAGCTCGCTGGCCGCCTGCGGCCGCGCCCCGTGCCCCGCCACCCGCCCCTCCTCGCGCCGGGCGCCCTGCACGCGCGCCGCTCACGCTCGGCCGCCGTGATCATGGTGGGATACACCTAATCCTACCGCATGCGTGCAGGTCGTGGTCAGCCCGCCGCACATGAAGCCTGCGGGGCGCGTCTACAACACGCCCGACTGCCGCATCGCCGCCTCGCAGACGTCCACGTCCAACATCTGGTGCGCCGCGCGCCCGGCCCGCTGCCCCTGGCGCAGCCTGGAGCAGTGGCGGCGCCACGGCCTGGCGCGCAGGATGCGCCGCAGCGCCGGCCGCACCACCAACGGCGGGCGCCTCGCGCGCCGAGCTTTCAGCAAGGCGCGCGCTCGCGCGGCGGCGGCGCTGACGCGGCGCCGCGCCGCGGCAGGGTGTGCTGGGACGCGTTCCAGGACGACGAGGTCAACGTGACGGGCTACGCCGTCCAGGCATTCCGCTACGGCAACGCATCCGCGGGCGGCGGCGGCGAGGGCGCGCCGGGCGCCGCCGTGACGCCCAAGGTGCCGCTTGGCCTGCACGTCAGCGCGTACGTGTTTGGCAACGTCACGCTCAAGGCGCGCGCGCCTGTCCTCCACCCCTCCCGCACGCCCGCTGCTGGCGCAGAGTGCGGGCAGGCAGCCAAGGGGGAGTGCTGGATGTCTGCGCACGCCGCGCGGGCGTCGTTCGCAGGCCCGGCTCGACGCCTGCGCCCCTCTCATTCTGGTGGGAAGCACCCAGAGCAGTGTGATGCAATCTTGCAGCCACCCGCCCGCCAGCATGCGCGCAAACGCGGCAGGGGCCGCCGCCGGCCACATGGCGGACGGCCCGCGCTCGCGCGCGGCCGCGGAGCCTGTGACCTAAAACTTGAGGCGGCCGCGGGCCGCGCAGGCGGGCGGCACGTACTTTGTGCGCGTGTCGGCGGAGAACGCGGCGGGCCTGGAGGGCGCGCTGGACTCGCCGCCCATCACGGTCGCGGCGCCGCCGCCGGACGGCCTGCCGCCGGGCGTCGTGGTCGCCATCGTGTGCGCGTGCATGCTCGGCGCGGCCGCCGTCGCCGGCGGCACCGCGTACTGGCTGTCGCGCACGCGGTGCGCCGCGCGGCGTGAGCACCTGCTGCAGGCAGTGCGGTCGTCCGCGAGATGCGGGTTGGGTCCCTGCCTGCTGGGCGCTCTGGTCGCGCAGGGGCTCTTCGAGCTGTCCTGGGGGCTGGGGGCAGTTCTTGGATGTGGGGTGCCTCCTGGCGCGCCGTGCCTACGACCCCGCCCATCCGCCCGGGGCTGACGTCGATGGAGGCTACCCAATGGTGGTCCTCTCGGATACCCTGACCGAGGGCGTGCTGCCCCGCGACATGACCGGCGCGCATGCGGTCACCCTATCTTGCTTCGACCCCCCTGCGGCCGAGCACAGGCCCAGGCTGCGGCGCGAGCCTGACCCCGCCTTGCGCGCCGGGGCCGCGCAGCGCGCAGCGCATGCACCGCGCGGCGAGCGAGGCGCGCCGGCAGGCCAAGGCGCTCAAGGCGCTGATGTTCGGCCTGACGGCCGCCGGCGGCGACTCGGGCGCGCGCGCGGCCGACGCGATGCGCACCGCGCGCGAGGCCGTCTTTGTCATCACCGACATGGAGTCGTCCACCGCGCAGGCGGCCGCGAGCGCGGCCGGCGCGTCCTCCGTGCAGGCCATCTATGACACGGCGCGCGCCGCCTCTCGCGCCGCCCCTGCGCCGCCCCCGCGCAGCAAGCGCGCCCCCCGCGCAGTATTGCCCAGCCCGGGCTCCGTCGCGCGGCGGGCGGCTCCCGCAAGGGGCCAGGCGGTTCCAGAGTCGGCGCTCGCAACCACAGGGCGAGCAGAGTCAGCCGGAAGCAGTGAATCACATTTGGAGGCCAGAGCAAGTCAGCGGTCAGCCGGCGTCGCTAGGACAGCCGCAGCGGCCACGAGCGCGGGGGCGGTGCGCGCGCAGGTGATGCGCGAGGGCATCGCCGCGCACGGCGGCTACGAGATCAACACCGAGGGCGACGCCTTCCACATCGCGTTCACGACCGTCGCGCAGGCCGTCGCGTTCGCCATGGAGGCGCAGGCGCGGCCCGGCGCGCTGCACGGCGCCTGATACGCGGTGCATAGCGCGGCGGCAGGACTGTGCTTACCGTGCAGGCCGATGCGCTCTCAGGCAGCGCATGTTGAAAAGCGGCGACGCGCTGCCTGCACGCCGCGCGGGGCACCCCGGCGCCGGTGAGCTCCGGCGATGCATCGCCGTCCGGCTGTGTGCATCCGAAGAGGTGACAGGCCTGCGTGCGCTGCGCGCCCTGCGATGGCTGTCAGAGCCGTGCCTGACGCGCTGGGGGCGGGCCGCGCGCGCAGTACCGCCTGCTGGACACGCGGTGGCCGCGCGCCGTGCTGCGGCTGCCGGCGTGCCGCGAGCTGCGCGGCGCGGACGGCCTGCTGGCCTTCCGCGGCCCGCGCGTGCGCATGGGCATCCACTTTGCCGCCGAGGGCACCATCGCGCACCGGTGCGAAAGGGGCGCGCCCGGCTGGCGCCGCGCCGGCCGCGGCCGCGGCCGGCGCGGCCGGCGCCCCGCGCCCTGCCCTGCCGCGCACGCAGCACGTGTTCCTGACGACGGGCATGCATGTCTTGTGTCATGCTGTGTGGCGTGACTAACAAGACAAAAATCGCAGTGCCGGCGGATGTCCTGCTGCCCCATCGCATGCTGGCAGCCTTTTGCACAGGAGTCGTCAGGGGCTTGCTGCGCTGTGCCTGGCCGGGCGCGGAGTCTGTGCTGACTGAGCAGGGCGCGCGGCCGCGCCGGCAGGCTGCACCTGCTGACCAAGCACCGCGTGTTCAGCGGGCCCGGCTTCCAGGTGGCCACCGAGCTCGGCGACGCGGCCAGCGGCGGCCAGGCGCGCCGGCGGCCCTCCTTGGCGGGGCGGCCGAGCGCGGCGGGGCCACCGCGCCGCCTGGCGCGCCTGCATGATCAGTGCGAGCGGGTGGCGGCGCTGGGCGGAGCTGGCGCAGCTCTGTGGCACGGGTATAGAGGAGGCCAAGTGTATGAGGCGGCAGTTGCGGTGCGTCCGTGCGCTGAGCTGGCACTGCTGGCTGCAAGCTTTATGCGGTCATGAGCGCGCGCACGCGGACCGCAGCGCTGCAAGAGCGGGTGCCGGCCAAGCAGGCGCCCCCGCGAGCGTGGGTGCGCGGGCGCGGCTGACGCGCCGCGCGCGCCGGCAGGTGCTGCTGAGCCAGGACGCGTGGGAGCACCTGCAGGGCGCGATGCCGGCCGCGGGCTTCCCCACCATCGAGCAGCTGGGCCTCTTCCGCCTGGCCGCCTGGCCGGCGCCCATCTGGCTCTACCAGGCGCGCCCCCGGCCGCTGCCGTGCGATCCGCGCCGGCGCGCCGCGCCGGTGGCCGGCGCTGTCATGCTCGGCCCGCCCTCAGCCGCGCCGAGGCGTAAATGCGCTGCCAGGTGTAGCGGCCGCAAGCGGGCCACTCGCTGCGGCTTAGGGGCATCCGCTGCTTGAGAGGCAGGGGGCACGAGTGCAGGCGCCCGCCGCGCTGCGGCCGCGGCCGGCGCGCCGGCGCGCAGCAGCGTGCGCTGAGGCGCGGGCGCGCCGGCAGGTGAAGCAGCTGCTGGGCCGGCCGCTGCCGCGCGCGTTCGGGCCGCCGCGGCGCGTGCGCCAGCTCGCGCCGGGCTGCGGCTTCAACATTGTGCCGCCGCCGCTGTCGCTGGAGTCGCCGGCGCGCGCGCCCGCCCCGCCGCCCCAAGCCCGCATGCGCATGGCCGAGCTGGGACACGGCGGGTGCTGGCTTGTGGCGCACCGCGGGACTGGCATCGCGCGCACAGGAGCCGCCCGCGGCGCTGCGGCCTGGGCCCACCCTACTACCTTGCCCAGCGCGGCGGCGCGCGCGCAGGTGCTGAGCTTCGTGGCGCTGCGCCTGGACTGGCAGCCGGCGCGCGGGCCGACCACGGCGCTGCTGCGCAGCGCGTCCGGGCGGCCGCCGCTGGGCGAGGCCGAGGTCGCGCCGGCGGTCACCCGGCGCCTGCACGAGTCGCTGGCCGTCATCGCGCAGCAGTTTGGCGGCTACCTCTTCCAGACCGGCGACACGCGGGCGCGGGGGCCCCCCCGCCGCACCGCCTGCACCCGGCCTCCCAGGGGGCTGCACGCTCGGGCGCGGACGGGAGATCAGCCGCCGGCGAATGTCCCGGCTGGGCGCAGCTGCAGCGGCTGGATGGATTCCGCCTGTCTGCCTGATTTACAGCACGCCTGTCTGCTTTCAGAGCACGCCAAGCAGGTAGCGGCGGAGCTGCGTGTGAGCTGCCTGCAGCTCGAGGCGCGCCCTTGCCGGGACGCCGCGCACGCCGGCCGCACCGCGCCTGACGCGTCTGCGCATGCGCGCGCAGGGGCGCTGCATGCTCGCCTTCGGCAGCGCGCTGCACGCGGTGCGCTTCTGCCACGCGGCGCAGGTCGCGCTCATGTTCGCGCGCTGGCCGCCCGAGGCGCGCGAGGTGTGCGGCCCGACCGCCGCCGCGCCCGACGGCCGCCTGCTCTTCGCCGGCCCGCGTTTCGCCATGGCCGTGCACGACACCTACGCCTACCAGTGCGCTCGCTGCTCGCCCGCCCCCCCGCCCGGCCTGCCTTCCCGGCGCTGCCCGGCGCGGCCGCCGCGGCATGCCTTGCAGGCCGGCCTTTGGGCCCACCGCTGCCGCCGCGCCGGGCCCCGCGCCGGTCTGCAGATGCGCGCCGCGCAGACGCTCGGGCGCGTGCTGTCTGTTTCGTTTCGGGTTTGGCGAGGTTGCGATACCACGCATGCTCGCGCGCCACGCGCGCGCCGGCGCGCAGGGTGGAGGACCCCGAGGCCAAGGGCGCGGCGGGCGGCGGCGGGCGCGTGGAGTTTGCGGGCGCGGGGCCGCGCTTTGCGGAGCGCCTGGCGCAGGCCGTGTTCGGCGGCCAGGTGGTGCTGTCCGAGCCGGCCTGGGCGGCCATCCAGGACCAGCTGCCCGGCAACGCGCAGGCGCGGCCCGCGGCCCCGACGGAGCCGGCGGGCTGCTCGAGCCGGGCGTCCGCCGCCAGCCCAGGGAGCTTGTGCTGCTGGCGGAGCCGATGAGTGGGCGCGGCGGGCAGCCCGCTGGGCAGGGCGCCGCCGGGCTGGGGGCTGTGGAGCGCTGACCGGCCCGGGGCCGCTGGCGGGCCGCGGCGCCGGGCGGCGCCCGCGCGAGGGCGGGTTCCAAGTGCCTGAAGCGCGCGCGCGCGCGGGCCAGGTGATCAACCTGGGCGTGCACATGCTGGACCCGGCCTTCCCGCACGCGGTGCTGCTGATGGAGGTCATGCCCTCGCTGCTGGCGCGGCGCGAGTTCCCGCCGCCCGACACGCTGCAGACGCTGGAGCCCGGCTTCCGCGACTCGCCCGACCCCGGCCGCGACCTCGCCATCGTGTTCCTGCGCGTGCGGCCGCGCGCGCGGCCCCGCGCCGCGCGCCCGCAGGCGGACCGGCCACTGCCTTGCAACGGCGGCGTGTGCAATGGTCTGCGAGTGCTCTTGCCCTCGGCAGCCCCTGAACGCAGCCCGCCCTGGCTACAAACTGGCACGCTCCGCCCTGATGCATGGTCCCTTCCAACATGAGAGACGGTCACACTGACACAAGCAGCGCTCGGGATGGCGCGCGAGGGCCCGGCCCTGCTGCGGCGGCGAGCAGCGCGCGCCGGCCCGACGCCCGACGCCCCGGGTCGCGCCGCGCGCGCAGGCGGGCAAGCCGGGCGAGGTGGTGGCCGCAGAGAGCAGCAACAGCCCGGTGCGCGACGAGGCCGAGATCGTGGCGACGATCGAGGCGTTCAACCTGGGCGTCGCGCTGTACACGGCGGCCGCGCGCGCGCTCCTGGCGCCGCACGACGGCTACGAGTGCAAGGAGCCCGAGCCCGGCAAGCTCACGCTGGCCTTCAGGCACGGCGTTGGCCCGCGCCCGCCCGGCGTCCGCCGCCGCGGCCGCGCCGCTGCGCCTGCCGGCGGGGCGCCGCCCGCGCCGCACATAGCCCTGTTCAAGCGAGCGCCTTGCAGGACCGCCCTGATGGCGGGCCTCTGCGCGCAGCGTGCACTGTGAGCATGCGCGTGTGTCTCCCCCCAACCCGCCCGTCTTCCTGACAGAGTCGCTGGGCTTGCACTCGAGCAGCCCGAGGCTGCCCGGCGCTGGCCACGCTCGGCCCGCTCGCAGCGGCAAAGCATGCCGGAGGCCGCTCTCCGGGGGGCGCGCGCTTGGAAACGTGCCCAGCCCTATACCATATATTCTGGTCCCTACCAAGGCGCGGCGCCCGCGGCCGGCGCAGGGAGCTGGAGGCGGCGGTGCGCTGGTGCGTGGCGCTGCAGGAGGAGCTGCTGCGCCTGGACTGGCCCGACGCGCTGCTGGACTGGGCCGAGTGCGCGCCCGAGCGCGACGCGGGCGGCGGCGCGCTGCTCTGGCGCGGCCTGCGCGTGCGCATGGGCATGGCGTTCGGGCGCGCGGAGCACCGCAAGCCGCTGAACACCGGTGCGCGCGCGCCAGTGCCGCCCCGCGCGGCGCGCAGCTGGCGACCGGCATGAGCGCCAGGGCGTGCGGACTTGGGTAGGGGCTTGTTCGCCAGCTGTGGGCGCCCGCGGGATTAAGGCCGGCAGGCGGACCCCGGGCGTGTCGCCGGCATAGTCGGCCGCTGTGCACCTGGCGGTATTTGCAGACCATGATCATAGGCGACATCCTTGAAAGCCCCAAGGGCTGACGCGCGCCGCCCGGCGCGCGCGCAGGCCGCGCGGACTACTTTGGCGCGCTGCCCAACCTGGCGGCGCGCGTCAGCGCGCTCGCCGCGCCGGGCCAGGTGCTGGTCGAGGGCAGCGCGGGCTTCGGCGCGCCGCCCTGGGCGCACTCGGACTGCGGCCTCATGCTGCTGCCGGCCGGCCGCGCGGCGGGCAGCCCCGGCGCCGCCGGCGCCATCGAGCTGGAGCCGCTCGGGTACTACCTGCTCAAGGCGCGCGCGCCACCGGCCCGACTGGTGCACAGCTGGGTGCAGCGTCCAGGTGGGGCAGGGCGGGTCCCTGTTCGCCGCAGAGCCGGCGCCGCTCAGCAGCCGCGGCTCCCCCGGGCGCCATGCGGGTGTCGGGACACTCAGTGTTGAGGATATGGAAGGGCGCGGCAAGCGTACGTAGCACCCTCCCCTGCGGCACAGCAGCGCACCGGCGCCGGCGCGCCGCTGCTTGGGCGCCTGGGCGCCTCCCGCAAGCTTCGGCCCGCTGACGCGGCACGGCCCGGGCGCCAGGGCCTGGACGACCCTAAGCTGATCTTTCAGGCGGCGTCGCCGGCGCTGGCGGGCCGGCGCTTTGCGCCGCCCAGCGCGGCCATCCGCGTGGCGCACCTGCCGCGCAAGCTGCGCTTTGGCGTCTCGTTCAGCAGCGGCGCGAGCGGCAGCTCCGGCACGCGCTCGCCCTCGCGCCGCACCGCCAAGCTGGGCGGCATGTTCGCCGTGGCCGCGCGCGCGGTGCGGCCCCCCGCCGCATGGGTGTAGGATATTGCAGGGTAGCACTTGCGCGGCTGCAGCAGCCGGGTGGGGACAGCGGCTGCTGTGCCCCCTGGGTGCTGCAGGCTCACGCGCAGCTGCTTCCAAGGTGTGGCTGGCAACACGAGCGCATGTTCGTTCAGCGTTCAGCGGGCGGGGGCGTCAAGTGCGCCTGCTGCCTGAGCGCATGCCGGGCCCGCCGCTGAGCCGCCGGGGCGCGCGCGGTGGCAGCACTCTGGGCACGCGCGGCGGGCGGGGCCGGGCGCGGGCGGCGAGCCGCGGCACAAGCGCCTGCGCTCGTCGGCGGCGCGGCTGGGCGAGAGCACGCCGGGCGAGCTGCAGGTGTTCCGGTGCGCCCCGCGCGCGCGCGCCCTCACGCAATGGGCGCGCGGCGCTCATACGCCGCTCAGGCGCGCGCATCGGCGGATGCGCTCAAGCGCGGTCGGCCCGACACCGCTGCTTGCTGCTGCGTGGCACCGGGCGCCTTGCACCCGCATGCGGCCGCGT